>Ga0209474_10002736_pt1 | contig 15928 bp, 15 predicted proteins | sample GraSoiAngelo_145_FD_185902 | JGI IMG/M metagenome (GOLD analysis project Ga0209474, IMG submission 185902) | Grasslands soil microbial communities from the Angelo Coastal Reserve, California, USA - 14_1009_05_20cm (SPAdes) (version 2) | ecosystem: Environmental > Terrestrial > Soil > Grasslands...
GCGGAGAAGCCGCCGACGGTGAATTTTAACTTTGGAAGCCCGGCAGCGCCGCCGGCCGCAACCGCGGCTCCCACACCATAATTTTTGCCCGTCATCCTGAGCGAAGCGGAGCGGAGTCGAAGGATCCAGTGGAAATAATCTTCAAGGTCGCGCGACGAGATCGCCGTTCGACTCAGCTTCGCCTCGCTCCGGGCAGGCTATCGACTTCGCTCGGGATGGCGGTGCAGTGCAAACGATTATTTTTTGCAGTCGTTCCCATCTTAGCCAGCGCGATCTGCGCGCACGCTGCCGAAACGATTCCGCCAAAACCGGACCGTTATTTCAACGATTACGCTGGCGCAGTTTCCCGGGGGGCAGCTCAGCGTTTCGACGAACAATTGGCGCAATTTGAACGCGAGACCTCCGATCAGATCGTAGTTGCGATCTGGCGAACGATGCCTTCGCAAAGTTCGATCGAAGATTTCACCCAGCGCACTTTTCAGACATGGCAGGTCGGCCAAAAGGGGCGAAACAATGGCGTCGTCTTCTTCGTCTTCGTGGATGATCACCGGATGCGGATCCAGCCGGGCTACGGGCTGGAAGGAGCGCTGCCAGACATCACGTGCAACGAAATTATACGCGATGCCGTTGCGCCGCGATTCCGAGCGAAAGATTTTGAAGGCGGCCTTGCTGCTGGAATCGATCTCATCTTTAAAGCAATTCGCGGAGAGTACAAGGGAAGCGGAAAAACGGTGCGCGAAAGCGGGAGCAGTCAGAGTAGTACGGCGGGGCTGCTGGTTTTCTTTTTCGTTCTTATCATATTTTTGCTGGCAGTGCGCGCCTCGCGTCGTTTGGGCGGTTACCGTTATACCGGCGGTGGTGGTCCGTTCATTTCTGGGAATTGGGGCAGCGGAGGTGGATGGTCGTCCGGCGGCGGCGGGTTCAGTGGATTCAGTGGTGGTGGCGGGTCCAGCGGAGGCGGCGGAGCAAGCGGCAGTTGGTAACAAGATGCGGACGCATCATTTTCTTCGCCGCCTCGATCACAATCGGGTAACCCAGGCGATTAAAAAGGCGGAGGGGAAAAGTTCCGGCCAGATCCGCGTTTTTATTCAGCGAGGAAAATTTGAGGATGATGCTTTGCCGCGGGCAGGAAGAAGATTTCTTCAGTTGGGCATGCAAAAAACGCGCGATCGCAACGCGGTCCTGATTTTTGTCGCGCCGCGCGCGCATAAATACGCGGTGGTGGGCGATGTGGGCGTGCACGAAAAATGCGGGGAGGAGTTTTGGAAAAAATTAGTGCACGATATGCGGGCGCATTTCAAAAATCAGGATTTCAATCGCGCCATTGTCCTCGCCATCAGTGAAGTAGGAAAATTATTGGCAGCGCATTTCCCCCGCACCGGCGACACGATTAACGAGCTGCCAGACGAGATCGCGCAGGGTTAGTCGTCAGTTTCTACAAACCCTCATCCCGAGCGGAGTTCCCGATGAAGCTACCTTAAAGGTTTCGCGGCGGGATCCCTCGACTGCGCTCGGGATAACGTTGTAGCGGCGTTTGTGTCAAACGCCGGATTAACGAACAGGTGCTCGCCGCGGCGAGCGCCTCTACAACTCGCGTCGAGGCTTCCGCACTTGCAAATTGCTCGGGATCGTGTTCATTCCAAGCCTCGCAGCGAGTTTTTAAATTAGTTGCGCTGTTGGTCCCTGGGTTTCCGTCGCTAGACGCGAAGCTTTACTCGCCAGGGGAAACCCAGCGAAAAAGGAATTAGTGGTTTAATGATTTATCGATCTGGCGATTTGCTTTTTGCATTCGCTAAATCACTGACTCATTAAGTCGTTAACTATCAAGCTTATGCCAGTTCGTTACGGTCGGTTTGAAATGCCAAAAACCCTCACCAAGGAGGAAAAGGGGGCGACGGAAACCTACGCGAAGTTTGTCGCGGAACCATTTGAGGCGGGCTACGGCCACACCGTCGGCAATTCGCTTCGGCGCGTGCTGTTGTCATCGCTGGAAGGCGCTGCCATCACCGCGGTAAAAATTACCGGCGCGCAGCATGAATTCGCCACTTTGCCGGGCGTGGTTGAAGACGTTACCGATATCGTGCTGAACTTGAAGCGGATAAAATTCAAGGCAACCGAGCACGAGCCGCGCAAACTTTCGCTTAGCGTGAACAAGGAAGGCGAAGTCACCGCCGGCGATATTCAACTCGCCCAGGGTTACGAGGTTTTGAACCCCGATCAGATCATCTGCACTCTCGACAAAAAACATAAGTTCGATGCCGAGCTGGAAGTCCGCGTGGGACGCGGTTTCGCCACTGGTGAAGAAAACAAGCGACCCGATCAGCCGATTGGCCTGATCCCGATCGATTCCATTTTCTCCCCGGTCACGCGAGTTAAATATGCCGTGGAACATACCCGCGTGGGTCAGCGCACCGATTACGACAAGCTCATTCTCGAAGTTTGGACCGATGGCCGTCTCACACCGGACGACGCTCTTCTCCAAGCCTCAGCCATCTTGCGGCATCACCTCGACGTCTTCGTCAATTTCAACGAGGACATTATTGAGTTTGATGAAACGCCCGCTGGCGTGAGCGAAGAAAACATGAAGCTGAAGAAGCTTCTCAACATGAGCGTGAACGAAATTGAGTTGAGCGTGCGCGCGGCCAATTGCCTGAATAACGCCAACATCACGACCGTGGGCCAGCTCGCCCAAAAAACCGAGGCAGAAATGTTGAAGTATCGAAACTTCGGCAAGAAATCGCTTAACGAGATTAAGGACAAACTCACGGCACTCGGACTGGGATTGGGAATGAAATTTGATCCCGGTCTGGTGGAAACGCCGGTCGCAGTCGATGTCGCCAGCTCCAATGGAGCGGGCACAGAGCAACCGTCAACATCGCGCGTCGGCTAATTTCGCGATGCGACACCAAAAGAAAACGATAAAGCTCGGTCGCACCGCTGAGCACCGAAAAGCGCTGCTGGCAAATCAGGTTTGCAGTTTGATCGAGCATCAACGCATTCGCACCACTCTGGCAAAAGCGAAAGCAGTCCGCCCGCTCGCAGAAAAAATGGTTACGCTTGGCAAAAAAGGATCGATTCATGCCCGTCGCACCGCTTTTGCGGTTCTACGGCAAAAAGATGCGGTGAAAAAATTGTTCGATGAAATCGCGCCGCGCACGGCCGATCGCAACGGCGGTTACACCCGGATCGTGAAACTCGGGCAACGCAAAAGCGACTCTGCGCCGGTTGCCTATCTGGAGTGGGTAGATGCCGCCATGCTGCTCGATCAAGAGATCGATGAGGCGGCGGAGAAGAAAGCGCGCAAATCGAAAAAAGAAGGCGAGCAAGCCAGCGGTGCGGAAAAGAAATCGAAGAAGGCCGCCGCTGCTGCCGGAACATAGGGCTCGGCCCTGTACGCCAAGCGGACACGTTGTCCGCTTTTCTTTCGCTGGGCGCACAGACTGGAAAGTCTGTGTTTCGGTTCCATTTCCGGGACGATCATTTCCCAAGCGCGGAATGATTTTGGCGACGACAATTTCATCGATCTTACTTTAAGCGGCACGATCTTAACTGCTTACAACGCGCGAAAAATGGCTGGCACGCCGGATGCAATAAGGGCAAGGCGCCTATGAATACCCACAAAGCTAACACGTACGACCTGATCATGCAGTCTGAGGACAAGAATCGAGCCGTGCTCGAAACCGTAATTTACGCTCTCTTCATCTTGAGTGCGATCGTTTCGATCTGGCAGTTCGTGGTGCAGCCGATCGTTGTGCCTTCGCATACCGCCGGCTTCGCTTCTAATCAGACGACCCAGTGCATCCAGGGCGAAATCTAACAAGAATTAGACTGGCGAATTACCGGTCAAACAAATTTGCCGTTTTGGATTAGACCGCGGTCATGCTGCTGCAGGATTTGCGATATGCGCTGCGAATGGTGGCGAAACAGCCGGCGTTCACTCTCATCATTATCCTTACCTTTGCTCTCGGGATTGGCGCCAATACCGCAGTCTTCAGCGTGGTCAATGCCGTAGTGTTGCGGCCGCTGCCGTTTCACCAGCCTGAGCAACTCGTCGCACTCTCGCTCTACGACACGTGCACTGGGCCGGAAGGAATTAGCGATCAATCGACCGTTTCTTATCCGGATTTTGTCGATTGGCGCGCGCAAAACCACGTTTTTGACGGTCTCGCAGTCTACACCAATCAAAGCCTGACGTTGACGGATGGGAAGGAAGCGACCCATCTCCAGGCCGAAGTCGTTTCAGCCAACTTGTTCGCAGTGGTCGGCATCCAACCAATTCTGGGCCGCACTTTTTCGCCTAACGAAGACGAACCGGGAAATCGCGTTGTCATTTTAAGTCATGGTTTGTGGCAACGCTGCTTCGGCGGCGATGCCGCGATCGTCGGAAAATCAGTCAGGTTGAACGGTGAACAATTTCAAGTAATTGGCGTCATGCCGGCAGGGTTTGTCTTCCCGATCAGTGCGTTCCCGCCTGAAGTCTGGACGAGCATGTCGATCTTGCGCGAAGCAAACGGCGGAGCGCACCCGATGACCGAGCAACGCGGCAACGATTTTCTGAAATGCGTCGCGCGGCTGAAGTCGAACATTTCGATCGCACAAGCGCAGGTGAATATGGAGACGATCAGCGCGGCGTTGCGCCAGCAATATCCCGATTCGAACACCAACATCGGCGTGAAAATCTGGCCTCTGCTGAAGGCGATGGTGGCCGACGCGCACTCCGCTTTGCTCATGTTGTGCGCCATGGCCGGCTGCGTCCTTCTCGTCGCGTGTGTGAACGTTGCCAATCTGCTTCTCGCGCGCTCGCTCTCGCGTCAGAAAGAAATCAGCATTCGCGCCGCGCTCGGAGCGGGACGCTGGCATATTGTGAAACAGCTCCTCGGCGAAAGCGCGCTGCTCGGCGTGTGCGGCGGGATCGCCGGTTTGCTTTTTGCCACCTGGGGACTTGACGCGCTCAAGGCCTGGTTGCCCGCCACCATTCCGCGAATCAATGAAATCTCGCCAGACCTTCGTGTCCTCGGCTTTACTGCGCTCCTTAGTCTGATCGTTGGCGCGCTCGCCGGACTTCTGCCGGCCTGGCGCGCGTCGCATCCAAATTTGGCCGGCTCGTTAAGCGACACTTCTCGCGGTTCCAGCGAAGCCGCTCGCGGCCGCCAGACTCGCGCCGCCCTTGTCGTGGTCGAGATCGTGCTCGCTCTCATATTGCTCGCAAGTGCCGGATTGCTAGTCGAAAGTTTCCTTCGTTTGCAAAGGGTGCAGCCAGGCTTTGATCCGACAAACGTCATGACTGCGCGCATCGCGCTGTCCGATTCGAGTTACGGCAAACCGGCCCAAGCGGCAGAATTCTATAAGAAATTACTCGCGCGCGTCTCGACCCTGCCCGGCGTCAATTCCGTCGCCGCGGCCTGGTGGATTCCGCTTAGCGGCAGCGAAATCGTCTTCAGTTTCGATATCGAAGAGCGCCCGTTGCCAAAATCACAACAGGCGAGCGCGCAGGTTAACGCGGTGACTTACGACTATTTCAAGACCATGCGCACTTCGATCGTGCGCGGCCGCGATTTTACCGCTCGCGACGACCGGAATGCGCCAAAGGTCGTCATCGTTTCAGAAAGTTTCGCTAAACAATTCTTTCCGGGTGAGAACCCGATCGGCAAACGCATCACGCCAAATGGGTTGCCCGAACCGGGCGATCCGCCAGCGCGCGAAATTGTCGGTGTCGTCCAGGACGTTCATCTGATCAGTTTGCGCGCCGCGCCGAAGCCCCAGATTTACATTCCCGCACGAGCAATTCGCCGTGCAGTCGGTGATGCTCTTCGTGCGTGCTAAGAACGATCCGCGCTTGCTAAGCGGTGCGCTGCGCGATGCCGTGAACGAGATCGACAATGACGTTCCGCTCTACCGACTGCGCCCGTTCTCGGATTATTTTTCCCAATCAATTGCGCAACCGCGGTTGAATACGCTCCTCGTGGGATTGTTTGCGCTTATCGCTCTGCTTCTCGCCGCCGCCGGAATTTTCGGGGTGATGAGTTATTCGGTGGCGCAACGAACACAGGAGATCGGAATTCGTTTCGCGCTCGGCGCGCAACGCGGTGACGTCTTGCGATTGATTGTGAGCCAGGGAATGCGCCTCGTCGTCATCGGCGTCGCGCTCGGTTTCGTCGGGATTTTTGCGCTCACGCGTTTATTGCAAAGCCTGCTCTTCGGCATCGGCGCGACCGATCTGACGACAATGCTCGGCGTGACGCTCATCCTCGGGTTGATCGCGTTCGTCGCCTGCTGGTTGCCAGCGATGCGCGCATCGCAAGTCGATCCGATCATCGCTTTGCGCAGCGAATAATGTCATGCACGTTGTTCTCCAGGATTTTCGTTACGCCTTGCGGATGCTGGCGAAACAGCCAGCCTTCACCGCCATCGCCGTCTTGACGCTGGCGCTCGGCATCGGCGCTAACACCGCCATCTTTAGCATCATCAATTCCGTCCTGCTGCGGCCCCTTCCGTATCCGGATGCTGACCAGATCATGGTTTTGAATGAATCATCCGGGCCGGGTCAGGATTTTTCCGTCGCATTGCCCGATTATTTCGATTGGCAAAAAGAGACGAAGACGTTCGAGCATCTCGCCTGCACACACAAAGAATCGCGCAATCTCAGCGGCATTCCCGGTCGCGAAGCCGAGCGCGTTTCAACCGCATCGGTCACGCGGAATTTCTTCAATATCATCGGACTTTCGCCGCAAATCGGCCGTGTCTTTAGCGAAGACGAAGACAAAGTTGGCGCACCGCCGGTCGCGATCATTAGCGATAGAATCTGGCAACGCATTTTCAACCGTTCACCGAAAGCGATCGGGCAATCGATTGTTTTGCACGATCAGAATTTCACCGTCATCGGCGTGATGCCGCCGCAGATGACTTCGCCGCAGGATACCGATGTCTGGGTTTCATTGATGCGGCGAAGCGATAATCCGGCGTGGATCGACCGATCGCATCATCCGATGATGTTTGTCTGGGGCCAGCTAAAACCCGGGGTGACGGTCGATCAAGCGCGGAGCGAAATGAAAACGATCGCAGCGCAACTCGAAAAGGCGTATCCGGAAACGAACAAGGGCGAAACGATCGTCGTCACGCCGCTTCTCGAAAATCTCGTCGGCAAATATCGGACGAATCTCGGGTTGTTGTTAGGCGCGGTTGGGTTGGTGTTGCTGATTGCGTGCGCGAACCTGGCGAATCTTTTTGCCGCCCGCGGAGCAGCACGGTCGCGCGAGTTCGCCATTCGCGCCGCAGTCGGCGCGAGCCGCGGACAGATTGTGAAACAGCTTTTAGTCGAAAGTTTCGTCGTCGCGATTATCGGCGGAGCGCTCGGATTTTTCATCGCGCTTTGGGCACGCGATGCGTTGTCGATCCTGGCGCCACAAACTGCTTCCAGATTTCAGGACATCCCATTCGATCTGCGGGTGTTGATGTTCACGTTGGTCGTTGCATCGGTCACAGCGGTGTTTTTCGGTCTTTGGCCGGCGTGGCAAAGTTCGCGGGCCGACGTTCAGCTAGCTTTGAAAGCCGGTTCGCAAGGAAGCGGCGATGCGCCATCAGCCAAACGAACGCGCGATTGGCTCGTCATTAGCCAGATTGCGCTCACACTCACGTTACTTATCGCGGCGGCGCTGGTGTTGAAGAGTTTTTCGCGATTGCAAGCGCTCTCGTTAGGCTACGAACCGCACGGGATGCTGACCGCGCGTCTCGAAATGCCATGGCGGACTTACAACACACGCGACAAGATCGACATGTTCGCCAAGACGTTGCTCGACAAGGTGCGAACTCTTCCGGGTGTGCAAAGCGCGGGAATCAGTTCGAACGGGCCGCTCATGGGTGGATGGCAGACTGGATTCTGGCGCGAAGGCACGCCGCAACCGACGGCCGCAGACATGTTGAGCGCCGATCTCGAAGTCGTCGCGGGCGATTATTTTTCGACATTCAAAGCGCCATTGCTGCGCGGCCGAACATTGAACGAGCGCGACACGAAAGATTCGCCGCGGGTCATCGTTCTCGATCAAGCGATGGTGGACAAATATTTTCCGGGCGAGGATCCGATCGGAAAACGCCTGATGGTCGATGCCGGCAACGACGAAGAAGGCTATATCGCGAGCGAAATTGTCGGCGTCGTCACGCCGATGCGCTTTCATGCCATTGATGAAATGGCGCCGTTGCCGGTAATTTACTGTTCGTTAGGCCAGGTCCAGCGTACGAGTCTGACGCTTTTCGTAAGATCGACATCTGGTCTCGTGACGTTGGAGCGCCCGATTCGGGATGCGATCAGTTCGATCGATCCGGCGTTGCCGCTCTTCGATGTTCGCCCGATGACCGATCGCGTCCAGGAAACGTGGGGCACACAACGTTTGCTCAGTTTTCTCTTCTCCGTTTTCGCTGGACTCGCGCTCACGCTCGCGACCATCGGTCTGTATGGTCTCCTCGTTTACACCACGCTCAAACGCGTGCGCGAAATCGGTGTTCGTCTCGCGCTCGGCGCGCGCCCATCGCAAATTCTCACACTAATTCTCTCCCACGGAATGCAGCTGCTTCTCGTCGGCTCAGCTATTGGGTTGGCCAGTGCGATCGCCGTCTCTCACTTTCTGCAACGCCTCCTTTTCGAAGTCAGCGGCGTTGACCCGAGGATTTACCTTGAGGTCGGAGCCGTGCTTCTCAGCGCCACTTTCCTTGCTTGCTGGATTCCCGCGCGACGCGCCAGTCGGGTCGATCCCATCGTTGCTCTGCGAGAAGATTAATCGCCGAGAACAAAGCGATTTCCTTCGCTGTCTTTAAAGATGGCGAAGTTCCCCCAATGTTCCTTGTTCGGCGGGTTCTCAAACTCAACGCCGCGTTTTCTTAATTCTTCGTAGGTCTTTTGCAGATCATCACAGGTGTAAGACATGTTCATGAACGTGCCAATGCGGTTCTTGTCGTCATCGGTGGTGAACAAAACAACGCGCGTTTCCGCTTTTGGAACACGGAGTTCAATCCAGCGCTGTTTATCGTCGAACGGCTGATCGGTGATGATGGTGAATCCTAATTTCTCGGTGTAAAAATCGAGCGCGCGGTCCTGGTCCGCTACCGGAACACTGACAAATTTTACTTGTTTGATCATGTCCGAAACGTAGGACGCACACTTTACCGGCGTCCAGCGTCAAGGATCGCTCCAGCGCGAAAGCATTGTCCGTTTATCGGTATAGCATCCAGGATGCAGGTATGCCGCGCTTCCATCAAACCGTGCCGATCGATGATTACGTCCTGGACGTGCTCATGCGCGATATTGTCGGACACGATCAGCAGCCGGCGGCATTCCTCGTCTATCTCTATCTTTCCGGCCGGGCCGCTCGCCAACGCTGGCGACCGGTCAATGCCAGCCTGCGCATGCTGGCCGATGAAACCGGACTTTCCAAAAGCGCAGTGCAAAGCGCCCTGGCGACGTTGCAATTTCGCCAGCTGGTGAAAACATCGCGCGCTCATCGGACCGCTGTGCCGGCCCATCGCGTGTTACGGCACTGGCGATCAAATAGGACCAGACGTCGTTCAGCGAATTGATTTCAATTCCCAAGTCAATTTGCCGTCGTTAGCGATCTCGAGCCAGGCCACACTCGCGGGTGCCCCGCGATTCGGGCGCGTCACACAACCGGGGTTTAGAAAGCGAACACCGCCGATCGTTTCGTCGCGTGGCACATGGGTATGGCCATGGAGAAGAATGTCGCAATCGAGGGGCGGTTGGCTGGACGAAGGACAAATATGTTGCAAGCGGAACCGGATCCCATTTCTCGTTAGGTTACACACTAATGGCCACTCATAATTGCTATCGCAGTTTCCGCGCACCAGCGTCAACGGCGGACCGAGAGCGCGCAGTTCATCGACAATCCATTCCTCGCACATGTCACCCAGATGCCAGATCTCGTCCGCGCCACGCGCGAGCTCGCAGATGATCGGCGGCAATTTGTTATGCGTGTCAGCGATGACGAGAATGCGGCGATTCAATGGAGTAATGGAGTGCCGGAGAAGTGGAGTATTGAATCCGCGAACCCATTACTCCAATACTCCATCACTCCAAACGCAATCTCCCCACTACCCGAGCAGTGACATTTTCACACGCCGGAGTACCTTCCACACGTGAGTTTTAACAATTTCGATCTTTCTGCTGAAGTGGTGCGCGGCGTCCAGGCAATGGGTTTTGCCGAACCGACCCCGATCCAACTTCGCGCCTTCCCCATTATTCTCGCCGGCAAGGATCTGATCGGCACCGCCCAAACCGGCACTGGCAAAACCGCCGCCTTCGCACTTCCGATTCTGACGCTGCTTGGACATCACGGGAAATTTCGTTGTCTGGTCCTGGAGCCGACGCGCGAGCTCGCTGCGCAGGTCGAGACCGCCTTTCGCGATTACGGGCGTTTCACCGATTTGCGCGCGACCGTGGTCCACGGCGGCGTTGGCTACGGCAAACAGCGCGAGGAATTGAAGCGCGGCGTCGATGTCGTCATCGCCACGCCGGGCCGCCTGCTCGATCATCTCGAGCAGGGCACGCTCCATTTTCGCGACGTCACGATTCTGGTGCTCGATGAAGTCGATCGCATGCTTGACATGGGATTTCTGCCCGATGTCCGGCGGATCGTCGAAAAAATTTCACGTGACCGACAAACGCTGCTTTTTTCGGCAACCTTGCCGCCCGAGATCGAGCGCCTGGCCGCGTGGGTGCTGCGCGAGCCCGAGCTGGTGGAAATCGGTGTGCGCCGTTCCCCGGCCGAAACCGTCACGCACGCCGTTTATCCGGTGGCGGCCGAACAAAAATTTGATCTGCTCATGGTGCTGCTCGAACGAACCAATTTTGACAGCGCGCTCATTTTTTCGCGAACCAAACACGGCGCCGATCGCATCGCGCACAAATTGAAACAGGGGAACCATTCAGTCGCGGTCTTGCATTCGAATCGCACGCAACGCGAACGGATCGAGGCGCTTGAAGGATTTAAGAGCGGCAAATACGAAGTGATGGTCGCGACCGATATCGCCGCGCGTGGGCTCGATATCGCCGGCGTCAGTCACGTCATTAATTACGATGTTCCCGAACACCCGGAAGATTATGTCCATCGCATTGGACGAACTGGTCGCGCACAAAATGTCGGCGACGCCTTCACCTTGATGAACGGAGAGGAGTTGCCCTCGTTGCAAGCGATTGAGCATTTCATTGGACAAAAAATTCCGCGGCTGAAGCTGGAGAACTTTCCTTACATTTACACCGTGCTGTTTGAACCGGAGGTCATCACTGGCGGCAAACGCGCCATTGGTGGCGGTCGCACCCATCGCGGGTACTCGTTTGGGCGAAGACGCAGGTGATTTCATTCGGCACGTAATCAAAACATCGATAAGGTGGATCGGCCGCTTCGCGGGCGATGCTAAACAGATGCGGCTACGCCGCCTAAATAACATCGAGCGCGGAGCGCTCGATCCACCTTCGGCCCACTAATCTTTGCATCATTAATCGACGGAGACATGACAGCACGTGTTTCTCGATTTTGTCATTCCGAGCGTAGTCGAGGAAGCTCTAGCTATTTTCTCCGTTAGGGACTGCGATTAAGAGGAACAGGGAGATGAGGAGGCAGAGATCTCTCGACTTCGCTCGAGATGACAAGAGTCACTTGCGTCACTTGCACCACTGATCCACCCAGTCGTTCACCGTTTTGTACCACAACCGCGAGTTCTGCGGCTTCAGCACCCAGTGACCTTCATCGGGGAAATACAACATTTTTGACGGCACTTTCAGCCGCTGAAGCGTGGTGAAAAGCTGGAAACCTTCACTGACATCGAGTCGATAATCATTCTGACCGTGTACCACCAGCGTCGGCGTTTTGAATTTGTCGGCGAAGAGATGTGGCGAAAATTTCCGATACAGCTCGCGCTGTTTCCACGGCAGCCCTTTGAATTCCCATTCCGGGAACCAAAGCTCCTCCGTCGTTCCGTAAGCGGATTCGGTATTAAAAGTGCCGTCATGCGACACGATGCACTTGAAACGATCGGTGTGGCCTAACAACCAATTGGCCATGTAACCGCCGTAACTCGCGCCGAGCGCGGCCTCGCGATTCTTGTCGATGAACGGATACGTCTTCTCCACATAATCGAGTCCCTTCATCAGATCGACATACGGTTTGCCGCCCCAATCGCCGCTGATCGAGTCGGTAAACTTCTGCCCGTAACCGGTCGAGCCGTGGAAATTGATCATCACCACGACGTACCCGTTGGCCGCGAACACCTCTGCATTCCAGCGATACGTCCACGAATTTCCCCACGCCCCTTGTGGTCCGCCATGGATCAAAAATTTCAGCGGATACTTCTTGTTGGGATCAAATCCCGGCGGCTTTACCATGAATCCCTGAACCTCCTCGTCATTCGCGCCTTTGAACGTGAAGGATTCCAACGGCTGCATGTCGATCTGCGACAACAGCGCGTCGTTCATGTGGGTAACGGCTTCATAGCGAACATCAGGATCAGCAGCGTCGCGTGCGCCTTCGAAGTCGTGTTTCCAAATTTCGTTCGGAGCCTGTGCCGACATTTGCGAAAAGAATAACGTTCCATTGACCCAAACTAGGTCATCAGCATGAATTAAATCCTTCTGGTTTATCTGGGTGATGCGGACACCTTCTGCAGCGCCAACAGCGGCTAGAGAAACGAGTGAGGCTCCGTGATCTTCAGAGCTAAAGAGAATCGAGTTTGAATCGAGCCACGTGAAGCTGCCAACCGACCGATCAAGTTTCTCGGTCAAATCTTGTATTGTCCCAGATTGTCGATCGTGCACGAAGAGCCGCCATTTATCGGCTTCGAAGCCCCCGCGCGCTTGTGAGCGCCAGGCGATGTATTTTCCATCCGGCGAATAGAGCGGCGTCGAATCGCTGCCGGGGCTTGTGGAAATTTTCTTGGGCGTGCCGCCGGCCATCGGCACGATGAAAATTTCGTTGTTCGTGCTGGTGGCCTCCACTTCGTCGATGTTGCTGGTGTAAGCCACTTCCTGGCCGTCCGGCGAAATCGCATACATGTCCTGTCCGCCGAGATGGAATGGCGGGACATCGTGATCGCCCGGCGTTAGATCGCGCGGCTCGCTCTTACGTAGCATAGGCATCTTGCCTGTGGGGCCACCGGACATCTTGTCCGGTGTTTGAGACGCGGTGGTCGAAACGCCTTCGCTGGAAGATTCAGCAGGCGAGACGCCCGCTGTCCCCACAGACAAGGTGTCTGTGCTACTAACATCAGCGCCGACGACAAACAGATGGCTGCGCTTGAACTCGGTGTAGGTGTTCCAGTGCCGATGGAACAAACGCGTGAAAACCTTCGCTTTCACTTTGCTTTTCTTCAGCTCGTCATCGCGGTGCTTGTTGCACGCATCATCAGCGCACTCCGGATACACCGCCGAGACGAACACGATGTTCTTCCCGTCTGGCGACCAAATCGCGCCATCCGCGCCGGTCGAAATGTTGGTCACCTGATGCGGCTGACCAACGAGCATACCTGCGCCTGTATCAAAATCGCAAATCCAAATCTGCGTCAGATCGGTCGGTTTCGATGTCCATATGAGCTGTTTCCCGTCAGGCGAAAAACGTGGCCGTTCCTCATGGTTTGGGGTCGGGTTGAGCCGGCGTGAGTCGCCCCCTCGCGCTGGCACGATCCACAAATGCGAGATTTTCCTGTTCGGCTCGAGATCGACATCTTCGCAATCGAATACGACCCATTTTCCATCCGGCGACGGCACCGGCGCGCCGACGCGTTTGAGCTTCATCATGTCTTCGAAGGTGAATGGATGTTTGCCGCTGGAGAGACCAGGCGCTGGTGTTTGCGCGAGGAGCGAACTTGTGAGCACGAGACTGACTGCGACAAAAACTTTCATTAGCGGAAACGGTCTCGCCGAATTCGCGGACATGCAAAGGGTAGCGTACGCGTCTCCTTTCTGGGGGGAGCACAGGCGGCCAGCCTGTAGTTGCCGGCAGCCTTGCCGGCAACAGGCGCGCGAAACTCTACCAAATAGCGTACGCGGCATCTCGGCAAGCTGCCGAGATGAACAGGCTGGCAGCCTATGCTCCCCAGAGTTCAGCGCGCGAGCCGCAGGGAGTTAATTATTCGCTCGATCTACGCGCGAAACGCTTCGCGTACCATTTGCATGCGCAACCTTTCGACGCGCTCAAACTGATCGTGCGCGCGCTTTTCCAGCTCACTGAAATCACTTCCTTGCAATGCCGGAAAATTCGCCTCGATCGCGGCCAGCGATCGCCACAAAAGCTGCTTGCCGGAAATTCCGAGCGCCAGTCCTTCCAGCGCTTGAAGCAGCTCTGCACTGTCGTCCGCATCCCCGATTTTTACCCGACTAAATTTCTCGGCCAGCCACGCACCGGCCTTGCGCACGGCGCTTTCCTTGGCTCCGAGTTTCCGAATCAAATTGCGCAGCGTTTCTTGATCGGCCTCAATCTCATCGCGTAGATCGCGAAAGATTTTTCCGAACCGGTCTTCCGAATGATGCTCGATCAGATCGTCGAGTAATTCGATCGCCGCGACCGAACCAGCCAGATGATCGTTGAGATAAGTGTGGAGACGCTCACGGCCCGGCGATCCCTGTTCGCTCACAAGAACCTATCGCACCTGGCGACGGACGAGGTCGCGTCATTAATACATGGAGGGGCGAGCTCCCGCGAGCCCGGTCCGGGACTGGCGGTTCCGGCGTCGCAGAGCCCCACCCTCCATTAGCTGCAATGCGCCCTCAAGTTAAAACGGTAGCGGCAAACGGTCGGGCGCGATCCACGATTCGCGCGCGGCATGTGAACTGATAACGCTGCGCGAATAATGCGCAGCAATCGGATCCGCTGCGATCCAGCGCTCCACGATCAAATTGATTCGGCGCCACAACGGCATGTCGCGGTAATGAGTGGTCGCGAGATGATCGAGCAGCTTCATCCAAAAACGCGTCACGGTTTCGTGATAAACATTAACGCCGTGACGCTGCGTGAATTTTTGCAGCATCTGCCGCATGCGCACGGTCGCGTCATCGAGGGGGGCTTCAGCCAGATAAGTCAAAGCCACCGCGATGTGGGCGCAGTGGTGGAATTGCGAAGGCAAAATGGTCGCTTCCTCGAAGGCGCGCACCAGCACGCGCACTTCCTCGTCGTTTGTGAAATCGCGAATCTTCGTTTCCAACACTACCCGGCGGGCGCCAATCGCGTCCAGAGAAAGAGGACAATAACGGCGCCGATGACTGACATGATGAACCCGGCGGGATGAAAGGCCGAGCCCGGTTCCGGCTTGGAAAAGAGCCTCGCAATTAATCCACCGACAACGCCGCCTACGATCCCGAGCAGGGTCGTTTTGATCAGTCCCATGGCTTGTGCGCCCGGCATGACAGCGCGCGCGACCAGACCGACAACGAAACCAACAATGATGTGCCAGATGATGTGTAGCATAGGTTTTTTGCGGTTAGATGCCGCGACAGTACATGGCCGAGTCGCGCGTGACCATCATTTTTCCGTGCCTTAGCCGATGCGTTTCTCGCGCTCGCCACCGTACCACATGTCGAGCCTTTTCCGCGACATCACTCCGCGCGGACCGCCGAAAATCAAAGAAAGAGAGCGGGTAAAAATTTTCCAGCCTGAATACATCCGCAGTTTTCGGCCCGAGGTCATGGCTGGTTCGCGCAATAGCCTGAATCGTCCCAGACGTTTCAGGGCGATGGTAAAAAAGATTTCTTCGCTCGCAAAATAGATCTCATCGAAGCCGCCGACCGCCAGAAAGTTCTCTCGCGTGGTGAAGAGGAACGCGCCGGCGCCGAGGTTGAGTCCAAAATACAGAGTAGTAAAAACGCGGAAAAAGATTCTGCCCCAGAGCGGAATTTCACGATCAGTCGCCAGCCGCGCACCTCCCCCGGCACAACCGC
>Ga0209474_10002738_pt1 | contig 15919 bp, 10 predicted proteins | sample GraSoiAngelo_145_FD_185902 | JGI IMG/M metagenome (GOLD analysis project Ga0209474, IMG submission 185902) | Grasslands soil microbial communities from the Angelo Coastal Reserve, California, USA - 14_1009_05_20cm (SPAdes) (version 2) | ecosystem: Environmental > Terrestrial > Soil > Grasslands...
AGAAAGACGTCTAGCAAAGGCGTCACGCAAAGGCGTCGCGCAAGAACGTCACGCAGAGACGTGGGACGTCTTCGCGTGACGGTTTCGCGCGACGTCTTCGTGCTACGCCTCTGCTTGACGTATCTTGTAGTGATGCTGAACGGTGTTCCGGTTCCTCCCGAGCGGGCCCGCGCGGCCCAGACGGTCGCAGCCGTGCTGACCCCCGGCCGTCGCATCGCTCTCACGACGCACGTCAACGCGGACGGCGACGGCGTGGGAAGCGAGGTGGCGCTCTGGCACCTCCTCACCGCGCGCGGACTCAAACCGGCGATCGCGAACCCGACGCCCGTCCCCGAGCGGTTCACCTTTTTGCTTCCCGCCGGGGCCGACCACTCCGATCGGGCAGCCAAGGAGATCGAGGCAGCGGACGTCGTCGTCGTACTCGACATCTCGGAGTTGAGCCGCCTCGGCGACCTGCAGCGCGCCATCAGACAGTCCCACGCCGTCGCGTGCATCGACCATCACGTTAGCCAAGGATCGCTCCCCGGCGGGCCGCGGCTGGTCGCGCCCGAGGCGGCGGCGACCGCTGAGCTGGTATTCGACCTCGCGAGCGCCCTGGGCTGGTCGATTTGTCCCGAGGCGGCGCGGGCGTTGTACGTCGGGCTCCTCACGGACACGGGGGCCTTCCGGTTCGCCAATACCAGCCCGCGGGCGCTGCGGGTCGCGGGCGCGCTGCTCGAGCGCGGCGTCAGCCCCGAGTCGATCTACGAGTCGGTGTACGCGAGCGCGCCCGAAGGTCGCGTGCGGCTGATGACAGAGGTGCTGCAGACGCTCGTGGTCGAGCCGGACGTCGGCCTGGCGTGGGTGACCGTGCCCCCGGACGCGCTACAGCGCCACGGCGCCACGGCGGACGACTTGGACGGGATCGTCGAGTATCCCCGCTCGATCGCCGGCGTACGGCTCGCGCTGCTGTTCCGCCAGATCGCGAACGGGCGGGTCAAAGTGAGCTTTCGCTCGATCGGGGACGTGGACGTGGCTGAACTGGCGCATCGGTTCGGCGGAGGCGGACATGCGCGGGCGGCCGGAGCGTCGCTCGAGGGCTCGATCGCCGAGGCACAGCAGGAGGTGCTCGCGGCGGCCCGGCGGTACCTGCGGGGGGACTAGGGCACCCGCACCGCCACCGCCTCGATTGCGAACGTCACCCGATCGGCGACGCGGACCGTTCCGGCCGGGCCGCCGCGGAAGGGTTTGATCCCAAAGTCGGTCTGCTTCACGGCGAACGAGGCCCAAGCCCGCAGCGTGTCCGACCCGATCGCCACGCGCACGTCCACCGGCACCTCACGCGTCTGCCCCGCCAGCGTCAGCTCGGCCACGAGGCGAAACCCGCTGTCCACCGCCGTCACGGTCTTGGATGTGAACGAGATCGTGGGATACTGCTCGACCCTCAGGATGTCGGTCCGCATCGCCTCCGTCACCTTGCGGATCTCCGCAGTGTCAGGGGGCGTGAGGACCTCCAGGCTGTCGGCCGGCACCGTGATTTCGACGCGAGACAGCGAGGGTGCGTTGGGGGAGTACATGACGCACCCGGAGAAACCACGGGCCCGGATCACGTGCTCGTGGCCCGCGAAGCCGAACAGGCCGGCCTTGCCAGTCTTGACCTCGAAGCGGCTGATGGGCGAGACGCGATACACCACCGAGTCACGAGCGCCGAGCTGGGCAGGGGCGGGGGTGGGGGCCGCCAGCGTTGCCAGCAGGGTCAGGACGGCCAGGCGGCTCGGGGTGGTGAGCACCTCGAATGGTACCCCGCCGTGGCCGACTCCGCCGCGCCGTTGACTCCTCGCGCGGCCCGCGGCATCAATAAGCGCCGTGCCCCATCTTCTCACGGTCGGCTTGAAGCAGGGCCCGCCCCCGGGCGAGCCGGCGTTCCCGTTTTCCGTGTCGGCCATTGCTACCATGCCGTCGCTCGACCTCTCGGCGCGCGTGACCTGTTTCGTGGGGGAGAATGGCTCGGGGAAGTCGACGCTGCTCGAGGGGATCGCTGCGGCCGCCGCCCTGCCGACCGTGGGAGCGACGGAGGTTGGGCGGGACGGTACGCTCGAGGCACAGCGCCGGCTCGCCAAAGCCCTGCGGCTCACCTGGTCGAAGCGCACTCACCGGGGGTTCTTCCTGCGGGCCGAAGATTTCTTCGGCTTCCAGCGGCGGCTCGCCGTGGAGCGCCAGGAGCTCGAGCAACGCCTGCTCGACCTCGATGATGAATATCGCGACCGCTCGAGTTACGCCAAGGGTCTCGCCGCGGGTCCGGCGCGCGCGTCACTCGGCGACATGGAGCGCCGCTACGGACGGGATCCGGACGCGCGCTCGCACGGGCAGGCGTTCCTCAATTTGTTTCAGAGTCGGTTCGTACCCGGCGGCTTGTACCTGCTGGACGAGCCCGAGGCTCCGCTGTCCCCGCAGAACCAGCTCGGCTTGCTCGCCATCCTGCTCGATCTGATCGAGCGCGACGCGCAGTTCATCATCGCGACGCACTCGCCCATCCTGCTCGCGTTCCCCGGCGCGACCATCTACAGCTTCGATCGTCTCCCGATCGCGCCGGTCGCGTACGCGGACCTGGATCACGTGGCGTTGACGCGGGCGTTCCTGAACGATCCCCAGACGTATCTACGTCGGCTGCGCGACGGCGGCTGAGCCAAACCCTGCGCCCCCGGGCGGCATCCTAGGCACGTTCCGGAGCGACTTGTCTCGAACCCACGAGTCCTTCTCATGTCCCTCACGTCTACGATGGCGGGCTGCTTCGTCACCGTTGTGACGCTCGCCGCGCGCGGCACGGCCGCGTCGGCCCAGAATCCGTTGCGCGATCACACGGAGGGCGTGGAGATCCGGTTCGCGCGTACCCAGCCGGTCGTCGGCTACACGCTGCGGGTCGACGCCGGCGAGCTTTCAGGGTTCGACGTCGAGCTGCGGCTGCGCAACGTCCCCGACACGTTCCGCCTGGCGATGGTCGCGCACCCGGAATACGACGACCGCAACTGGCGCTTCGTCGAGGCGCTGCGGGTCCAGACACCGCACGGCGCGGCCACGGTGACCCGCGAGGACAGTGCCTTGTGGCGCGTGGTGGCCCCCGGTGGCGAGGCGCTGGTGCGCTACCGGATGCGCCTCCCGGCGCCCGAGTCCCCCCGGGCCGCGTGGCGTCCGTTTCTCGCGCCCACGGGCGGGCTGGTCGGCGGGCCGCACGCGTTCCTGTACGTCGTCGGCGCGACGCTCGGCTCGTCGCACGTGACGCTCGAGCTGCCTCCCGAGTGGCAGATCGCGACCGGGCTCGAGCCAACCCTCGATCCGCACACGTTCTTCGCGCCCACTGTCGGCGTTCTGGTGGACTCGCCCTTGCTCGTGGGGCGGCTGCGGAGCTGGCGGTTCGCCGTGGACGGCGTGCCGCACCGCGTGGTGTACTGGCCACTCCCCGACGCGGCGCCGTTCGATACGGTGGCGCTGGTGGGCAATATCGAGCGGCTCAGCCGCCAGGCGGTGGCGCTGTTCGGGCGCGCGCCCTATCGCGACTATTCGTTTCTCCTCGAGGACGGTGCCTACGGCGCGCTCGAGCACCGCAGCTCGGTCACGCTCGGCGCGCCCAGCGCGGATCTCGCGCGCGATCCGACGGGGCTGCTCATGGAGATCGCGCACGAGTACTTCCACACCTGGAACCTGATGCGCATCCATCCCGCGGAATACGGCGACGTGAGCTACCGGCCGCCACCGCGGGCGCGCGGGTTGTGGTGGAGCGAGGGGCTCACCATGCTCTACGCCGACCTGCTGCTGCGGCGCGCGGGACTGCCTGTGTCCGACTCCACCCGTGCTGCGCACCTGGAAGGACTCATCGGCCGCTACCTCGCGAGCCCGGGCAACTCCCGCTTCTCTCCCGAGAGCGTGAGCGTCGTCGCGTACGGGGCGGCCCCCGGGGCGCTCGGCGACTACAGCGCCAGCACCCACCTCCAGGGTGAGCTGCTCGGCACGATGCTCGATCTCATCGTGCGGGACGCGACGAACGGCGCCCGCTCGATCGACGACGTGATGCGGGCGATGCTCGAGCGCTTCTCGGGAGCGCGGGGGTTCACCGGGCGGGACGTCGAGCGGACCGTCGCGGACGTATGCGCCTGCAACGTTCACACCTTCTTCGAGGCGCACGTCCGGGGAGCGAAGCCGATCGATTTCTACCACTACCTGCGACTCATTGGAATGCGCACCCACGTCTCGTGGACCCCCGCGCTGGGCCGCGACGGACAGCCCACGCCAGATCTACGGCTGTACGCGTGGCAGCCGCCGGCGGAGCGCGCGCTCAGCCTCGTGATCACCAACCCGGCGGGCGCGTGGGGCAGGGCAGGCCTGCACACCGGCGACCGCCTCGCGGCGCTGAACGGGGTAGCGTTCGCGACCGTGGCCGACTTCCGCTCGATCGTGACCCGCCTGCGGATTGGCGACACCACCACAGTCGACGTCGCACGGCCGACCGGTGCGTGGCGGACGGCGGTCGTGGTCGCCGGCTACGACCGACCGGTCGTGCGGCTCGAGGAGAGCCCGGACGCGACGGAGCGGCAGCGCGGGCTCCGGGCGCAGTGGGCTGCGGGGTCCCCTCGCTAGTCCACGAACGCCCACAACAGGGTGCGGCTCTGCTTGTCGAGCGCGGCCGGATCGGCCACGTGGTACAGGTCCCCGGCCACGTCGCGGAGCAGCAGACCGCCGTGCGGCAACAGCCGCGGCCAGGCGTCGAGCCGTGTCTGAAACGAGCGCGTTCCCTGCACGGTCTCGACCCGCCAGTGCCGGATCTCCACTTCCTCCTCGATCGCCGTCACCTGTGTGACCTCGAAGACAAATCCCGCCGCCGCCATTGCCTCCTCGAGCGCGTGCCGCGAAGCGACGTCGAGCTCGGCGGGGTCGCGCACCAGCGCGAACTCCGCCTCCTGATCGTCCCGCAGCGACACGAACCGAGCCGGTTCGGACCACGGGAAGCAGCGGCGGACCCAAACGGCGCGCTCCGCGTCGCCGCGGGTGGCCCAGAGCCGGCCGTCGGCGCGGCGCTCGAGAGTGAGCGCGCCGGCGGGTAGAGTGCTTTCGTCGGGCTCACGTCTCCTGACCGCAGTTGTGTCCATGTTGCCTCCCAGTTCACGCCAGCTCCACCTGCATTTCGTACAGCCTCCGATACTTCCCGTTCGTCTTCGCCATCAGCTCCGCATGCCTGCCGCTTTCCACCAGCCGCCCATCCGCGATCACGAACAGCCGGGACGCCTTGCGCAGCGTCGACAGCCGGTGGGCGATGGCGAACACGGTGCGCCCGGCGATCAACCGCTCCAACGCCTCCTGGATCTCCCGCTCCGTCTCGGTGTCGACGCTCGACGTCGCCTCGTCCAGGATCAGGATGCGCGGATCGTGCAGGATCGCCCGCGCGATCGATACGCGCTGCCGCTCGCCGCCCGACAGGGTGTGCCCCCGCTCGCCCACCACGGTGTCGTAGCCGTGCTGCAGCTTGCAGATGAAGTCGTGGGCGTTGGCAGCCCGCGCTGCCGCGACCGCCTGCTCGAGCGACGCGCCGGGCAGCCCGTAGCGGATGTTCTCGAGCACGGTCCCGTGAAACAGGTACGGGTCCTGCAGCACCATGCCGATCTGGCGGCGGTAGTGGCCGGTCTCGAGCCGCCGCAGATCTACGCCGTCGATCCGGATCGCGCCGCCCGTGACGTCGTAGAAGCGCGCGATCAGGTTCACGATCGTCGTCTTGCCCCCACCCGAGGGTCCGACGAGACCGATCAACTCACCTGGCGCCACGTCGAAGCTCACGCCCCGGAGCACTTGGCGGACGCCGTCGTAGGCGAAGGTCACGTTCTCGAACTCGACCTGGCCCCGGACCGGCTCGAGCCGCACCGGCCGTGACACGTCCGTGATCTCGGGCTCGGTGTCGAGCACCTCGAACACGCGGTGGGCCGACGTCGTGGCGCGCTGCATGGTGCGCGCCATCTGGCCGATGACCTCGATCGGCCCGACGAACATCGTGGTGTAGAGGAGGAACGAGACGAACGTCCCCCCCGACAGGGCCGGCCCGACGCCCAGCAGGCGGGGCACGGCCAGCACCCACACGCCGAGCGTGGTGGCGTGCACCGCGAGCATGAGCAGCGGCCAGAAGGTGGTCCACAGGCCGTGCAGCCGGTTGATCTCGTCCGTCACGTCGTCGTTGTGACCGTCGAACCGCGCGACCTCACGAGCCTCCTGGTTGAACGCCTTGACGACGCGAATCCCGGGCATGGTGTCTGACAGCACGTCCGTGAGCCGCGACCACTTGCGCCACACGCGCAGGAACACCCGGTTGAGCGCTTCCCCATGCCGGTAGATCGCCCAGCAGAACAGCGGCACGGGAAGCGTCATCACCAGACCGAGCCGCCAGTCGAGCGACACCAGCACCGCGCCGAGTCCCGCCAACATCACGAGCGACAGCGACACGTCCACCACACCGAAGGCCAGAAAGTCCCACAACCGGTCGGTGTCGGCCGACACGCGCGTGATCAGGCTGCCCGTGCGCTTGCGCGAGAAGAACGCGAGGCTGAGCCGCTGCAGGTGCTCGTACAGCTCGGCGCGCAGGTCGCGCGCCACCCACTCGCCCAACACGGCCATCAGCCGCAGCCGCACCAGGGCCGCCGCCTGGCGCACCACATACACGAGCGCCATCGCCGCCACGGCGAGCCAGGCGATCATTGCGGCGCGACCGCCGTCGAGCCGGCCTTCCTGCGCCGGCCGGACCACGCGGTCGATCACGTATCCCGCGAGGTACGGCGGCACCAGGCTCACGAGCGTGATCAGCGTTGCCGCCGCCATACCGAGTGTGAGCCGCCGGCGGTACGGCGCGAGGTAGCCGAGCAGGCGCCTGATGACCGCGACTTGACGACCGGCCACGAGGGCCTGGGCGTCGCGAATCGGGCCCGCGACGCTCGCCGCGTATTCCTGGTCCGCGTCCGGCGCCGCGACGGCGCGGCCCTCGAGCGCCTCTTCGAGCACGAACTTCAGGTTCTCGAACGCGCGCCGCTGGCGATGGCTGTAGCGCAGCACGGCGAGTGGGGGGTCGCCGGGGCGCCCCAGGATCGTCAGCGTGCTGGCGGACAGACCGGGGGCCTCGCGCACCGCTTGAATGTGGGCGCGCTCGACGCTTTCGATCTCCCACTGGTCTCCGCGCTCCAACGGCCGGGCCACGCTCAGCTGCCCGGGGCCGAGCGCGACCCACACCTGGGTCAGCCGGAGAGCGTGGTCCAGGTCGGCGAACGCGTAGAGCTGCACCGGGGCGCCGTGCCAGGATGCCTCGATCTGCCGGCGCAGCTCGGCCGGCAGCCGGGGCGGCTGGTCGGTATAGCGCGCCACAATCTCGGTGTCGAGGTTGTGGAGGTGCTGGACGTTGTGAAGGTCAGTCGTCATGCGCGTGATCCGTGTTTCGAGTGTCCAGACAACAAGAACGGCCTCCCGGGGTTCACTGGAGCACCCCGAGAAGCCGGATCACGGCAATGGATCCTATCCTTCTAGGGGGCTCGTCGGCGCCGCACCGCGGCGTCGTAAGACGCAATACGCCCGTCAGCGCCCATCAGCGGGCCGGCCCGATACACGAATTCCCGGGCGGCTCGGCAGCGGAGCGTGAGTGAGGCGTGGCGGATGCGGATCATCACAGAAGAGTCCTTTGGATTCGGTTCTGGTGATGCTGCTGAACCAAACTACGAAGAGCGCCGCGGTTTGAGCAAGGGGGCAACTTCACCGGATTACTTGACCGGTCGCGAAGTCGAACAGCGTGACCCGGCGCAGCCAGTAATGGGCTTGCCAATAGCCGCGCAACCCCTGCACGAAACTCGTGAGGGCCTGGTCCTTCTCGGTCTGTGCGATGTACAGATTGTCGATCGCGATCCGCCCGATGACGTACCGGTTGTAGGCCACCTCGAATCGCTTCTGGCCCACGGTGTCGGCTTTGGCCAGCAGGGCTACGTTGCGGCGCGCCTGCGACAACTGGAGTGCCGCGAAGTGTGCCTCGTGCGCCGCCTGGTCAATGGCAGACCGCGCCTGGCTCGCCACGCGCCGCTGATCGGCCTCCGCGGCATGGATGTCGTCCTTGTGTGCGCCCCACGTTACGAGCGGCACCTGCACCGATAGCGTGAATTGGCGTGCCTCGAGCAGATTCTGATACACGAGGCTCGCGCTCGGCGCCGTGGCGTTGAATCCATAGGCGGCCTGGACCGTGGCACCAAAGCTGCCCGTGCGCCTGGCCTCGGTCACCCGGCGGCGCGCCTGCACGTCCTGCAGCTCCACATCGCTCACCAGGGCTCGGTTGCGCAGGGCCTCGGTCACGGCGCGCGCGGTGTCGACCGCGAACTCCGGCACGTTCCGTGTCACCGCGATCTCGAGGGGCGTGCCCGGCGGGAGGTTGAGTGCGAGACGCAGCGCGGCGGTGGCGCGCTCATCGTCCAGCCGCGCGCGCTCCAGCGCCGCCCGGGCCCGCAGCAGCGCCAGCTCGCTCTGCAGCAGGTCGTTCTCGCCGATCTTCCCGACGTCGAATCGGCCCTGGTTCAACCGGTAGAGCGTGTCGTTCACAGCGGCGTTCGTGACGGCGTTGTCGAGCGCGACGTGCGCTGCGTACACGTCGAAGAAGAGGTCGGTGGTCGCGAGGGCGATGTCCTCCAACGCCTCGCGGTATTGCCGCTCCGAGAGCTCGGCGCTCACCGCGTTCTCGCGGCGGTCCCACGCCGCCGCGTTGGGGCGCAGGATGCCTTGGCGCAGTCCGATGGTGACCGGTGTGGAGGACCACGTCTCGACCGCCTGCGGGCCGCTCACCGTCAGCCGGGCCAGCGACGAAGTGACGAACAGCGCTCCGCCGGTCACGGGAAGCGTCTGGGACAGGCTGAGGCTCAGGGCTGCGTTTGTCTGGTCCTGGGGGCGAAACAGGGTGCTGCCGTCGGGCTGCAGCACCGGGATGATCGACCGGTTGTAGGTTGGCACGGTCCCGCCGAGCGAGAGTTGCGGCAGGAGCCGCGCGGTGAACGCCCCGGTGCGATAGCGGGCGGCGTCGCGCGCGGCGCGTGCGGCCTGGGCTTGCGGCCCTCGCTCCTGCGCCAGGGCGACGGCCTGCGGGAGCGTGATCGGTTGCTGCGCGGCGAGCGGACGGAGGCCGCCGAGTATCAGGCGCGCGGCCACAGCCGCCGCGGCCCGAGCGGGGTTCGAAGGGCGCATGGAAGTCACTCGTAGCGAAGGCAGACGACCGGATCTTGGCGCGCGGCGCGATGCGCCGGCATGATCCCGAACGCCAGGCCCACGGTGAACGACACGCCGAAGGCGACTACCACCGAGAGGTACGACACGATCGTCTGGATGCCCGCGAATCGCTGGATGGCGGCGCTGAGACCGCCGCCGACGAGAATTCCCGCCCCACCCCCGGCGACGCTGATGAGCACCGCCTCGCTCAGAAACTGCAGCAGGATGTCCCGCCGCGTAGCGCCGACCGCGCGGCGGACGCCGATCTCCCGGATGCGCTCCAGTACCGACGCGAGCATGATGTTCATGATGCCGATGCCGCCGACGACCAGGGAAATGGACGCGATGGCACCGAGCACGACGTTGAAGATGGTCTTGGTACGCTGCTCCTGCTTCAGCAGCAGCTCGGGCACAGTGATCTCGAAGTCCACGACCGAGTTGTGGCGGCGTGCGAGCATGCGCTGGACGACGCTCGCCACAGAGGGGACGAGCTTCGAGTCGCTCACCCGCACGATGATGCGGTCGAGCTGGTTACGATTGAGGCGCTCCTGGCGGTCCGCTTCGCTCTCGGGGGCGCTGTCGGCCGAGACGAAGGTGAAGCTGCGCGCCGCGGTCTCGATGTCGCGCTGGGTCAGCTGGGCGCGATTCCGGAAGCGCAGCAGCAGCGTGCGCGCCGGGACGTAGACGTCCATGCTGATGTCGCGGATACCGAGCTTCTGGGTGGTCTGCGTGCTCACGCGCCGGTCCGCCAGCACCCCGATCACGGTGACCCAGTTGCTTCCTACTTTGAGCGGCTTGCCGATCGGGTCTTCCGTGGTGAAGAAGCGCGACCGCACGCCAAGCCCGATGATCGCGACGGGCAGGCCGCGCTCCACCTGCAGCGGCGTGAACGGATCCCCGCTCGCGAGCGCGAGGTTCGTCAGGCGAAAGTACGTCGTGTCCACGCCCACGACCTTGCCGGAGCGATGCCGCCCTTCGCGGGTGATCGTCGTGTTCAAGACGATCTCGGCGCAGGCGACATCGACGGCCGGAATCACCCGCGCGATCGCCTCCGCGTCGGCGTAGGTGAGCCCCGGTGAGAATTTCTTCACTTCCTTCTCCGACCGCTCCTCGATCGGCCCTTCCTTCTGCTGCACCAGCGGGGTGATCAGCAGGTTGTTGGAGCCGAGCAGGCGCAGCTGCTCGAGAATCTCGCGCTCGGCGCCCTTGCCGATGGCGAGCATGGCGATGACGGAGGCGACGCCGAACAGGATGCCCAGCGAGGTCAGGAAGGCACGTAGCTTGTTGTGTTGCAGCGCCTCGACCGCCGTGCGGAATGTAAAGATCGCTTGGGGACCGAGTTCGGCGCGCAGCCGCGCCAGGGTCGCGCGATCGAGGCGCACGGGGTCAATCCTTGATGGACGCCTGCTTGCTGGTGTCGCCGGGCGCGGTCGCCACGCTGGCGCCGGCCGCCCGCAGCCGCACGAGTGTGAGGCGTTCATGGTTGGCGGGCGGTGACAGCAGCACCCGATCGTCCACGCCGAGGCCGCTGACGATGATCACCTCGTCGTCGTTCACCGCCCCCGTGCCAACTTCCTGCTTGACGACGCGCCCGCGCGCCTGCTTGTACACGAACGACACGCCGCCTTCTGAGCCCAGGGCCTCGAGCGGCACGAACAGCGCATCGGCGACCTTGAGCGTCTCGATCGCGTTTCCGGTGGTCATGCCGGGGCGCAGCGTCGAGTCCGACTGCTCCACCTGTACCTTCACCTCGAACACCTTCGCGTCGGCGTTGGGGCGTTGCTCGCCTACATTCGCGACGCTTGTCACCTTACCGGTGAGGCGCTTGGTGGGATCGGCGTCCAGCGTGATCCCCACGGGCTGCCCCACCGCCACCTTGCGGACGTCGATCTCGTTGACATACGTCACCGACTCCATGTGGGTGAGGTCGGGAAGCTGGGCGACCCCGGGATCCCAGGCGTTCACCTGGGAACCGGTCGTCCGTTTCTTGCCGTTCCATTCTTTCGCATAGATGACCATGCCTGGCGCGGGCGCCTTGATGGTGAACCCGGCCATGAAATCCTGCACCGCCTTGAGCAAGCCGCGCTGCCGGGAAACTTCCGCTCCGACTTCGCGCATCTTGGCCTTCGCCTGCTCGGTCTTCGTCTCGTAGTCCGCCTTGGCCTGCGCCAGCGCGCGCTGGGCCTTCTCGTAATCGATCTCCGCCTGGCGCTTGACAGTGGGCGCCTCGTAGACGGCCTGTTCCTTGGCGAGCCGCTTCTCCTCGAGCCCGAGCTCCATCGTGCGAATGTTCTCCCGCGCCGTGGAAAGGTTGAGCGTCGAGTCGAGCATCGCCTGCTCGTACTGCGCCTCCGCCTTCTGCAGGGCGAGGGACACTTCCTGGAGTTTCGGGGCGACGGTGGTCCGGTCGAGCTCGGCGACGACGTCCCCCTGCTTCACCACGGTGCCTTCGGGGACGATCGAAGAGATCTTCATCTGGAAGACGCCGGCCTGCTGCCCGCCGGGCGGCGCAGTGACCTGCACGAATTGGCGCGCGCGCAGCTCGCCCGCCGTGGTGACGACTACCGTGAACGGCCCGCGCTTCACGGGTGCCACTATCACCGTATCCGTGCCGCGGCGCTCACCCCCGAGGAGCCAGGCGCTGGGCAGTACGAGCGTCAGTACGGCTGCAGCGATGCGGTGCCGGCGTGTGGGAAGGAAGCGCATGTGAGCTCCTCTCGAGGCAGGGGCCGGACGGTGCGACAAGCCACTGTTAGACACCGCCGGGATCAGTTTCGTTGCGAAGCATTGCCGCTGTGGCGTGATCGCAACAACAGCTGACTGTCGATGGTCATCCCGGTTTCAGCTCGCGCACCGCCCGCCCCGCGGCGCGGATGTTCGCGAGCTTCATCTCCGAGTACTTCCGCGACAGCAGCACGCCGTGAGCGCCCCCCTGGAACGCCGCGCGCACCGCCTGGTACACGTCCTCGGGCTGGGTCTTCTTCTCGGCCGGCCCCGTAGGGATGTCGATGTCGATCCCTGGCCAGATCTTGACGCGCGGCCCGCCGCCCGCGACCGCGCGCTTCGTCTCGCGCAGCACGTAGTCGGCCGAGAGGCCCTGTTCGACGATGCGATCGAGCCGCTGCTCGTGATATTGCTGGACGCCGTAGGTGAAGTCCAGGGCCTGTTCGGGTGTCAGGTCCGCGAGCAGCGTCGCATGGATGTTTCGAATGTATTGCGCAAGGCGCGGGCCGCCGCAGTTGTTGTACATCACCACCTTCAGGAAGTCCGAATAGTTGCCGAACTCGGCGTAATCCTGCTCCGCGCGGTAGAGCGGTGAGAACGCATTGTTGTGCCAGATATGCCAGCCGACACCCTTCGCCGGGGCGACACTCTTCGCGAGCCGATACAGGTCCCGGTAGGTGTCGCTGAGCCCCTCGTTCCACAGTCGCTCCCACGCGAGCAGCTCCGGATACTTGACCAGCAGACGCCAGAACGTCACGAACGCGCCGTCGGCGGGTCGCTGCCCGGCGCGCAGCGCCGCGGCCCAGCGCTCCAGTGCCAGATAGCCGTCCCGCGCGCGCTCGATGTTGATCCCTTCCTGACGCGCGGCAGCGAGACAGTGGGGGCAGAAGCAGGCGATCACGCCGCCCGCGCTCGAGCTGCCGTGGCTCGCGCCCAGGGCGTTGTCGAGCGGGCCCTGGCGCTCGCTCCCCCACATCAGGCCGTCCACGTCGTAGGACCGCAGGTAATCCTCGGTGAGGCCGAGCCAGAAGTTGCGCGCGTTGGGATTGCGGTGGCAGGTGAGGCCAGTCGGCTTGTCGTGGAGGTCGATCTCCGCCGCCTGGTCGAAGCCCGGCACGTCGCGGCGGAACACGTCCTCGAACCAGCAGATCACCTTCATGCCGCGGCGGTGTGCCGCCGGGAGCACGTCGGCGATCACGTCGTAGCTGGGATGATCGGGCGCTTTCTCGGGGGCGATGCTCGTGTGGCGGTAGTATTGCGGATGGGGCGTCGCGAAGTTGCCGCCGCGGAAATTGTCGTCGTATTCCTGCTTGCCGTGATCGGGGAGCGGCTGGCCGCGCAGCTGCCGGCCGGCGATGCCGCGACCGTAGGTGAATGTGGCGAGGAAGAGCGTGTTAATCCCGGCCATTTCCTGGAAGCCGTCCAGCACCTTGTCGGTGCCTTCGTCCACGAACGACACGGCTCCTACCTGAATCCCGACCATCGGCGGCTCGGCGGATGCCGTGCGGCGGGTTGCCCGGCCGAGGACGGCGCCTCCCGCGACGAGCGTGGACGTCTCCAGGAACACGCGGCGATCCATGTGTCTCTCCCTCAGAGCTTGTACGTCTCCTTCGCCAGATCGTACGCCAGCGCGCGCGCCATGCGGCGCGCATCGTCCATCTCGACGACGTGCCGCGCGACGAGCCGCGCGAGGTAGTTCGCGTCCACGCGCCGCGCCAGGTCGTGCCGCGCCGGGATCGAGCAGAAGGCCCGCGTGTCGTCGTTAAACCCGGCGGTCTTGTAGATGCTCGCCGTCTCGGTGGTGCGCTCGCGGAACCGCGTCATCCCTTCGAGGGAGTCATGGAACCACCACGGCGGCCCGAGCCGCACCGCCGGATAGTGGCCCGCCAGCGGCGCCAGCTCGCGGCTGTACGTGGATTCGTCCAGCGTGAACAGCACCAGCGTGAATCGCGGATCGTTGCCGTACGCATTGAGCAGCGGCCGCAGGTTGCGCGTGAACTCGGTCGCTACCGGAATGTCCCCGCCGCGATCGGGCCCGAACCGCTCGAACAGCGTTTGGTTGTGGTTCCGGAACGCCCCCGGGTGGAGCTGCATCACCAGCCCGTCTTCGAGCGACATGCGCGCCATCTCGAGGAGCAGATGCGCCTCGAAGCGGCGCTCGTCGGTCCGGCTCGCCTCCCCTTGCCGCGCCTGCTGAAACAGCACCTCGGCCTCGTCCGGGGGGAGCCACGCCGTGTAAGGCTCAAGCACCGCGTGATCGGTGGCCGTGGCCCCCATGCGCTTGAAAAACGCGCGGCGATCCTCGAGCGCGTGCACGAACTCGGCGTAGTCCACGAGCGGCGCGCCGTGCTCGCGGCCGAGCGCCTCGAGCTCGGCGGGCCAGCCGGGCGCCGCGATCTTGAACACGGCATCGGGGCGGAAGCAGGGGATGACCTTGCCCTGCCACCCTGACTCGCGGATCGCCCGATGGTGGTCGAGCGGGTCGCTCGCCATGTCGGTGGTGGCGAGGACCTCGATGTTGAACCGCTCGAACAGCGCCCGCGGCCGGAACTCAAGGGAGCAGAGCCGCTCTGCGATCGCGTCGTAGATCGATCGGGCAGTCTCCCCCGTGAGCTGCTGCTCGATGCCGAACACGTCGTGGAGCTCGTGGTCGAGCCAGGCGCCGGTAGGCGTGCCACGAAACAGGAAATAGTGCTCGGCGAACAGCTGCCACACTTTGCGCGCGTCGCCGTCCAGCAGCGTCTCGAGCGGCACGCCGCGCGCGTACAGGAGGCGCAGGATGTAATGGTCGGGCTGGACGATCAGTGCCGCGGGCTCCGCGAACGGCTCATTGGTGGCCAGAATCCGCGGGTCCACGTGTCCGTGCGGGGCGATGATGGGCAGCCGCCGCGTCTCGTCGTACAGCGTGCGCGCGACGCGCCGGACTGCGGGGTCAGGATCGAAGCAGCGGTCCTCGTGGAGGACGAGCGCGTCCGCCACTACACGACGGGCGCCCAGCCCCGGGCGTACTCCCGCTGCCAGAATCTCATCGCTTCGTCGTCCCCGACGATGTGGCCCGACTTGGGGTCGGTGCGGAGCGCGCGCCCGGTCGATTGCGCGATGTTGCCGAGGTGGCCCAGCAGCACGCTCTTCGCCCCTTCCTCGATCGGTTGATGTAGCGCAGCGCCGGTGCGGATCGCGTCGACGAAATTCGCGATGTGCAGGACGGTCATGTCGTCGTCGGCATGCGTATTGAGGCCGTCTCCGGCTTGCGCGGCGAGGGATTGCTTCACGACTTTGCCCTTGACGTCGTACACGGTGTAGCCGTCGCGGTCCATGACCACGCTGCCCGTGGTGCCGAGGATGGCGGTGCCGCGCTCGCGACCGTACGTAGTCAGGCCGTTGCAGCTCTGGCCCTGCCAGATGATGGTTTTGCCCCCCGCGAACTCGAAGCAGGCTTCCTGGGTGTCGGGGAACTCCCAGTCATCGTCGAAGTGATAGCGGCCGCCGACCGAAGTGACGCGGATGGGGTAGTCCACGCCCAGGGCCCAGCGCGCGACGTCGATCTCGTGCGTGCCGTTGTTGCAGATCTCGCCCGTGCCCCACCGCCGGAACCAATGCCAGTTGTAGTGGATGACGTTGTCGCGGTACGGGGTGTGGGGCGCCGGGCCCTGCCACAGCTCGTAATCGAGGTTGGCCGGCACGGGCGCGGGCTTGCCGCGTCCAATCGTGGCGCGGGTGTTGGCGTACCAGGCGCGCGCCAGGTAGGGCTGTCCGATCGCTCCTTCTTTAATTGCCTGCACGACCTCGATGGAGCGCGGCGCGGAGCGCTGCTGCGTCCCCATCTGCACCACGCGCTGGTGCTTGCGCTGCGCCTCGACCAGCAGCTCGCCTTCGCGCGCGTTGTGCCCGCACGGCTTCTCGACGTAGACGTGCTTCCCCGCCTGCATGGCGAGGAGCGCGGCCGGCGTGTGCCAGT
>Ga0209474_10002739_pt1 | contig 15918 bp, 9 predicted proteins | sample GraSoiAngelo_145_FD_185902 | JGI IMG/M metagenome (GOLD analysis project Ga0209474, IMG submission 185902) | Grasslands soil microbial communities from the Angelo Coastal Reserve, California, USA - 14_1009_05_20cm (SPAdes) (version 2) | ecosystem: Environmental > Terrestrial > Soil > Grasslands ...
CGGGCACGATCGCGCGGGTGTCGCCGCCGAAGTACGCCAGCGTCGCACCGGCATCGAGGCTCGCGTACTGGGTGATCTGCGCGAAGACGTGCGCCAGCGGGAGGAACAGGTACACCACGTCGCCGGCCACGATGTTGCCCAGCTGCTCGTTGATCCGGCACAGGGTCAGCCAGTTGCGGTTGGTCAGCACGCAGCCCTTGGGCGGCCCGGTGGTACCGGAGGTGTAGATGATGATGCTCGGGTCGCCCTGGCAGATGGCGGCCAGCCGCCGGTCGATCTCCGCGTCGTTGTCGTCGCTGGCCAGCTGCGCCAGGCCGCCGTCGTCGATGACCACGGCCGGTACCCCGCCGACCTTGTTCCGCTGGGCCGCGGTGCCGCAGATCGCCAGCCGGGCGCCGGAGTTGCGCAGGATCCAGGCGCACTCCTCGGCCGAGCTGGACGGGTAGATCGGGACGAGCACCGCACCGGCGGCGAGTACCGCGAGGCCGGCCTGGCTCCACTCGGGCCGGGTCTCGGCGAGCACGGCCACCCGGTCGCCGGGCACGATGCCCTCGCCGACCAGGCCGCGGGCCAGTGCCCGGACCGTGCCGGCCAGCTCCCGGAAGGACGTGTCGACCCATTGGCCGCCCTGCTTGACGCGGTGCGCGGGCCGGTCGCCGTACGCGGTCGCGGCGGCGAAGGGAAGTTCGGCGATGGTACGGACGACGGTTGCGGTCATGGCGCGGTTCCATTCGGGACGGGCGTCACCGTTACCGGTACGCCGTTGAGCACGGCGGTACCCGACAGCGGGTCGATCCGCAGGTCGTCGGTGAGGCTGTTGGCGTTGACCCCCGCGTGTCGGCGCGCGACCGCGAGCTCGGTACCGGGCCGGTCGTGTCCGAAGCCGTGCGGGATGCTCACCACGCCCGGCGCGATGTCGTCGGTGATCTCGACGGTGGCCTCGACCCGGCCGACCCGGGAGGTCACCGCCGCCTTTCCCCCGGCGACGAGGCCGAGGCGGGCGGCGTCGGCCCGGTTGACCACCAGGGTGCACAGCTCCCGGCCCTTCACCAGGGTCGGCACGTTGTGCATCCAGGAGTTGTTGGTACGCAGGTGCCGCCGGCCCACCACGACGAACCGTCCGTCGTCCACGGGTGCCGGGGCCGCCGCGAGCCGCCGGACCTGCGCCGCGACCGGGTCGGGGCACAGCTCGATGCGGCCGGACGGGGTACGCAGGATCTCGGGGATGCGCGGCTGCAGCGGGCCGAGGTCGACGCCGTGCGGGTTGGCGCGCAGCTCCGCCAGGGACAGGCCGTACGGGCCGGTGCGCAGCCGCAGGTCCAGTACCCGTTCGGCGTGCGTGCTCCCGTCCAGGTCGGCGGCGTCGATGCCGGCCTTGTCCGCCGCGGCGCGCAGTTCGCCGTCGAGGAGCGCGTCGACGTCGGCATCGGGACCGAGGCCGGCGACGATCGCCCCGAGCCGGGTGATGATCTCGCATTCGTCGATGGCACCCTCGTCGAGCGGCAGCGACGGTGGCGAGTAGTTGGCCATGTTGCGCACCGAGAAGTGGGTGAACGAGAAGTCGTAGTGCGCCGCCCGGGTGGCCGGTGGGGGCGGCAGGATCACGTCGGCGTGCCGGGTCGTCTCGTTGAGGTACGGGTCGATCGACACCATGAAGTCCAGCCCGGCGATGGCCGCGTCGAGCCGGTCGGCATTGGGTACCGACAGGCACGGGTTGCCGGCGACCGTGATGAGCGCGCGGACCTGACCCTCGCCCGGGGTTTCGATCTCGTCGGCCAGGGTGACCGCGGGCAGTTCGCCGAGCACCTCGGGCAGCCCGCGCACCCGGCTGTGCCAGCGCCCGGTGGCGAAGCCCTTGCCGGTGCCGGTGCCGCGGCGGCTGGTCGCCGGCAGCGGGAACATCGCGCCGCCGGGCCGGTCGAGGTTGCCGGTCAGGGTGTTGAGCACGTCGACCAGCCAGCTGGTCACGGTGCCGTGCTCGACCGTGGTGGTACCGATCCGGCCGTACACGGCGGCGCGCGGCGCGGCGGCGAGGTCGGCGGTCAGCTCGCGGATGGCCTGCTCCGGGATCCCGGTGCGGGCCGCGGCCACGGCCGGCGGGAACGGCGCGACCAGCCCGCGCACCACCTCGACCCCGGTCACGTGGTCGGCCAGCCGGTCCAGCCGCACAAGGTCGCGGGCGAACAGCTCGTGCACCATGCCCAACAACAGATAAACGTCGGTACCAGGACGGATCGGCAGGTACCGGTCGGCGACCCGGGCGGTCCGGCTGCGCCGCGGGTCGACGACGACGAACCGGCCGCCCCGGGCCTGCAGCGCCTTGAGCCGGCCGGGCGCGTCGGGCACGGTCCACAGGCTGCCATTGGACGAGTACGGGTCGGCGCCGAGGATCAGCAGGAAGTCGGTGCGGTCGATGTCGGGTACCGGCACCGCCAGCGGGTGCCCGAACAGGTACCCGCAGGAGACGTGCTTGGGCATCTGATCGAGCGTCGACGCGGTGTACACGTTGCGCGACCCCAGCGCCCGGCGCAGCGCGCCGGCGTAGAGCCCGCCGGCGATCGTGTGCACGTTCGGGTTGCCCAGGTACAGCGCGACCGCGTCGCGGCCGCGCGCCCCGATGACCGCGGACAGCCCGGCGTGTACCGCCGCGAACGCCTCCGGCCAGGTCGCCGGCAGCAGCTTGCCGTCGCGCCGTACCCGGGGCGTGCGCAGCCGGTCAGGGTCGGCGTCGAGGTACCCGAACGAGGCACCTTTCGGGCAGATGAACCCCTTGCTGAACGGATCGTCGTCGTCGCCCCGCACCTCGACGACCGCGCCGCGCTCGATGGTGAGCGCCAGTCCACAGGTCGCCTCGCACAGCGGGCACGTCCGGTACGCGGTGTCAGCCATACGAGTATGCAAGCCGGCGGCCGCCCGGCAGGCAATGCGGGAACCACAACAACTAACCTCGCCATTGTGGTGGAAGTGGCATTGCGGCCGGTCGAGGACGGTGACCTGGACGCGCTGTTCGAACAGGCGCGCGACCCGGCGGCGGGGTGGCTCGCGGCGTTCACACCCGTGGACCAGGACGTCCGGGCCGCGTTCGACGCGCGCATGGCCCGGCAGGGTCCGGCCGCTGCACGCGCGAGCCGCCAGCGACAACGCCGGCTCGCTGCGGGTCCTGCGCAAGGCCGGGTTCCAGGTCGTGGGTACCGAGGTGGCCTGGGCCAACGCCCGCGGCGCCGAGATCGAGGAGACACTACTGCGGCTGGACTGAACGGATCCTGGACGTCCTTATCCCCCCAGTGGAGGTCAACGCATGGCCAACCCCCAGAACGGAATCTTCGCGCTCGGTACCGCCTCGCACGCCTACCTGGAGTTCGACGCGCGCGACGGCGCGGGCGAGGAACTGGTCGGGGCGGTCGCGGCACTGCGCGAACCGCGCACCACGATGGGCGGGGTGAACCTGGTCGCCGGGTTCCGCCCGGAACTGTGGCGGGCGGTGGCGCCCGGTCACTGTCCGGCCGGGGTGTCCGGGTTCGCCGAGGCGGTGACCGGGGTCGACGGGTACGCCATGCCGGCCACCCAGCACGACGCGGTGCTGTGGCTGTCCGGCAGCGCGTACGACGTGGTGTTCGACGCCGCCCGCGGGGCCATCGCCGCGCTGTCCGGCATCGCGGCCGTCGCCGCGGAGACGTCCAGCTGGCCGTACCGGCACGACCGCGACCTGACCGGGTTCATCGACGGCACCGAGAATCCCAGCCTGGTCGACGCGCCCGACATCGCGCTGGTACCCGAGCCCGGTGCCGGGGCCGGCGGCACGGTGCTGCTGCTGCAGAGGTGGGTACACGACGCGGCCGCGTGGGAGGCGTTGCCGGTCGACACGCAGGAGCGGGTGATGGGGCGCACCAAGCCGGACAGCGTCGAGCTGGCCGACCGGCCGGACGAGTCGCACGCCGGCAGCACCGACCAGGACCGGTTCGGCCACATCTTCCGGCGCAACATGCCCTACGGCACGGTGACCGACCACGGCACCGTGTTCGTCGGCTTCAGCGCCGAGCAGGGCCGGCTGTCCGCGATGCTGGACAGCATGGCCGGACTCACCACCGGGGTACGCGACGCGCTGACCTACTACACCCGTCCGGTCAGCGGCGCGTACTACTTCGTGCCCTCCATCGAGGCGCTGCGCGAGCGCTCGGCCGGCGGGTCCATCGCGTCCAGCGCCCTGGCCAGCTCCAGCCGTGAGGAGACGCGCAGCTTGGCGTAGATGCGCGACAGGTACACCTCGATGCTGCGCGGGCTGTAGTGCAGCGCGGCCGCGATGTCCCGGTTGCGCATGCCCTGCTGGACCAGCCGGGCCACCCGCTCCTCCGACTCGGTGAGCAGGCCGGCCGCCCGGGACCGGTGCCGGGGTACCTTCTCCCCCAGCTCGTGCAGCCGCCGACCGGCCCGGCGCCGCAGCGCGTCGACGCCGAGCCGGGCGAAGGTGCGGTACGCGTCGAGGAGCCCGGCGGCACCTGCCGCGCTCAGCTCACCGAGCGCCAGCTGGGCGCGGGCGCGTTCGAAGACCAGGCCGCCCTGCTGCGCCGTGTCGACCGCCCGGGTCAGCTGCGCCGGGTCGCGCCGCACCACGCCGAGGGTGCGCGCCAGCATGGTCTGCGACCAGGGCGACACGTTCGGGGCGACCGCGACGAGCGTGTCGAGCAGGCCGGTGACGTCGCGCCCGCGGTCCAGGTCCAGCTCGATCAGCCGGACCAGCAGCAGGCTGCCGTAGGGCGCGGTACCCGGATCGGCCAGCATCGCCGTCAGCCGCGCCCGCGCGCCGTCCGGGTCGCCGGTGGCGGCCAGGTAACCGGCGACCGCGAACGCGTGCAGCTCGGCCATGTTGCGCGCGGCCGGCGCCGGTCGGGCGGCCAGCCGGCCGGCGGGTACCAGTTCGCCGCGCCAGGTGCGGATGTCCAGCGCGACGGCGGTCAGCGCACCGGCGAGGGTGGCCTGCTGGCGGGTCTCCAGCTCGACGGCGACGGTACGCAACGCCTCCAGCGCGGCGTCCCACCGGCCGCCCAGCCAGTCCAGCACGACCCGGGTCAGGCCCAGCTCGCCGGCGAACGCGCCGCCGGTGTCCTCGGTGAGCTGCTCGGCACGGCGCAGCCGGGTGGTGGCGTCGGGTACCAGTCCGGCCAGTGCCGCCGTCGAGGCACCCACCGCCAGGGCGTGCATTTGCAGCGTCGTCGAGGTACCCGCGGCCGCCAGCGCCCGGTCGGCGAACTCGACGGTCTCCCCGTGCCGCCCGCGCATCGAGGTCAGCATCGCCAGCTGCCCGAAGACGACGACCTTCTCGGCCGGTGACGCCGGTACCGCGGCGGCGGTGACGGCCGCCTCGTCGGGTGCCGGCCGCCCGGCGAACAGCAGCATGACCGCGCGCTGGGCGTGCAGCGTGGCCGGCGCCGGGCCGGTCGCGATCTGCCCGTCGGCGACCTCGATCGCCTCGTCGATGCGCCCCAGCAGGAACAGGCTGCTGATCACCGCGGTGGCCACCCGGAACCGGTCCTCGCCGGGCGGCAGCAGGGCCAGCGCCTCCCGTCCCGGGGCGACCGCGTCGGCCGGCCGGGAACCGCGGGCCAGTGCCCGGCACCGCAGCGCGAGCAGGCCGGCCCGCTCGTCAACCGCGTCGGCGGGGAGCAGAGCGAGCGCGCGGGCGCAGTACCCGGCGGCGGTCTCCGGGGCGGCGGCCAGTGCCCGCTGCGCGGCCTCGGTCAGCACCCGTACCGCGACCGGGTCGCCGGGGCTCGCCGACTCCGCCACGTGCCAGGCGACCTCCAGCACGTCCACCGACCCGGCCAGCAGCCGTACCGCGATCTCCCGGTGCAGCCGCCGGCACTCGGCCGGCCCGATCTCGTCGTACAGCGCGTCGGCCACGATGTCGTGGGTGAACCGGTACCCGCCGCCGTCGCCGGCGATGACCTGCGCCCGTACCAGGTCGTCGAACGCGGCCGCGACCGTGGCCGAAGGCAGCCCGGTCACCTCGGCGATCAGCCCGATCCGGCCGAGGTCCACGGTGCGCAGCACCGCGAGCGTCCGGGCGACCGCCCGGGTCTGCTCGGTCAGCGGGAGTACCCGGCGCAGCACCGCACCGCGCCGGGTCAGCCGGACCGCCCGCGCGGCCACCGCCAGCCGGGCCTGCCCGCCGTCCAGCGCGACCAGGTCGGACTCGGCCAGCGAGCGGGCGAACTCGGTGGCGAAGAACGGGTTGCCGTCGGCGCGCCGGTGCACCTCGGCAACGAGGTCGTCGTCCGGCGGCGCACCGAGTACCGGCGCGATCACCCCGGCCAGCTCGCCCGGCGGCAGGGTACCCAGCTCCACCCGGACCACCTCGACCTCGGCGGCGAGCCGGTCCAGCAGCTCCTCGGCGGCCGGGTTCGGCGCGGCGACGTGTGGCCGGATCGCGATCAGCAGGCCGATCGGCGCCGCGGCAAGCCGGCGCAGCACGACCGCCAGCAGCGCCAGCGAGTCGTCGTCCAGCTCGTGCAGGTCGTCCACGACGATGGCCAGCGGCCCGGGCGCGGCGAGCGCGGTGACCAGCCGGGCGACCGCCGCGCAGGCCCGACCGAAGGCGCCGGGATCGGGTACCCCCGCCTCCAGCGCGCCCACCGCGTCGCGCCGCAGCCCTTCGGTGTAGGCGTTGTCGATGGCGACCGCGCGCAGCGCGGCCGCGAGCGCCGCGTAGAGCACCCGGCGCTCCAGCCGGTCGGCGTCCACCCGCAGGAGCCGCCAGCCCTGCCCGGCCAGCCGCCGGCCGGCCTCGGCGAGCAGCCGCGACTTGCCCATCCCGGCCGCACCGGAGACCACGACGCCGACCAGCCCTGCGGTGGGTACCCGCTCCACGGACGTGAGCACCCGCCCGAGCTCCCCGACCCGGCCCACGAATGGCGACCCGGCGATGTGCCACCTCCTTGCGCCGACCTTACTAGTTATGGAGTCCCAACTGGACCGGTCCGGAGCAGCGGTGCTGCGATCTGCCCATGGAGATCGAAGGCACCTGCACACCGGAGTTCATCCGGGTACGCGAGCAGTTCGCACGCAACTTCGCCGAACGGGGCGAGGTCGGCGCATCGGTTTGTATCACCGTCGACGGGGAGACCGTCGTGGACCTGTGGGGCGGCGTCGCCGATCCCACCAGCGGGCGGCCGTGGACCGCCGACACCATCGGCCACATCTGGTCGGGCACGAAGGGCGCCACCGCGCTGTGCGCGCACATCCTCGCCTCGCGCGGGCTGCTCGACCTCAACGCCCCGGTCGCCGCGTACTGGCCGGAGTTCGCCAAGAACGGCAAGGACGCCATCCTGGTCCGGCATCTGCTGGCGCACCAGGCCGGGCTGCCGGCCGTGCGGGAGCCGCTGCCGGAGGGCGCGTTCTACGACTGGGCGCTGATGACCGACGCGCTGGCCCGCGAGGAGCCGTTCTGGCGCCCGGGTACCCGCAGCGGGTACCACGCGCTGACCTTCGGGTACCTCGTCGGCGAGGTGGTACGGCGGGTCAGCGGCCGCAGCCTCGGCACGTTCTTCCGCGAGGAGGTCGCGCAGCCGCTGGGCATCGAGTTCTGGCTCGGGCTGCCGGAGGAGCACGAGCACCGGGTCGCCCCGACGATCCCGGCGCCGCCACCGGGGCCGGGCGATCCGGTACCCAGCTTCTACGTCGCCGCGCTGACCGACCCGACCTCGGTCCAGGCGCTGTCCATCGGCAACAGCGGCGGGTACATGCTGGTACCCGGCGAGTCCGACACGCGTGCCGCGCACGCCGCCGAGATGGGTGCGGTCGGCGGCATCACCAACGCCCGGGGCCTGGCCGGCATGTACCGCGCCCTCGCGCTCGGCGGCGGCCCGCTGGTCAGTCCGGACCAGCTCGCCCTGATGGCCGGGGTCAGCTCGGCGACCTCGGTCGATGCGGTGATGCTGATCCCCACCCGATTCTCGCTCGGGTTCGTGAAGGCCTCGGACAACCGGCACCTGCCGGTGGCCGACCGGGACAGCCTGCTGCTGAGCGAGGACGCGTTCGGTCATGTCGGGATGGGCGGCTCGCTCGGGTTCGCCGACCCGCGCGCGCGGCTGTCGTTCGCCTACACGATGAACGCGCAGCGGTTCGGCGTGGCGGTCGACGAGCGCTGCCAGTCGCTGATCGACGAGGTGTACCGCGCCGTCGGGTACCGGCGCACCGGCGACGGTGGCGCGTGGTATTTGCTACCGTCCACCTCATGACCGAACCGGAGCCGGCCGAGCACGACGACGAGGAAGCCACCGGCGACGCCGAGGAGGCGCCGGTCTTCGAGAACCGCGCCGCCCGGCGCGCCCGGGGCAAGGGTCGAAGCGCGCCGCCGCGCGGCAACGGCCCGGCGGAGCACGGGCGCGGCCCGTTCCAGGGCCCACGCCACTGGGGTAACCGCCGCAGCGGGTGATCCGGGATGGACACCGCGGCCACTCCTCCACTGGCGACCGACTCGCCGCCGGACGCGGCCCGGCCGGTCGCCAGCGACCGCACCAACATCGTCACCATGCTGCTCGGCCTGTGGTTCACTGTCGGGCTGCTGCTGGACGCCTGGGCGCACAACAACGTGCCCCGGCTGGAGAGCTTCTTCACGCCGTGGCACGCGGTGTTCTACTCCGGCTTCGCGGCCACGGCCGGGTGGATCGCCTGGACGGTGCGCGGCGGGCTACGCGACGGCCGGCTCGACGTGCGGACGGTACCCGTCGGGTACGCCTCGTCGGCGGTCGCGGTCGTCGGGTTCGCCCTGGCCGGTGGCGGCGACCTGGCCTGGCACACGGCGTTCGGCATCGAGCAGAACATCAACATCCTGTTCAGCCCGACGCACATCGGCCTGGCCGCGACGATGCTCGTCATCGTGGGCACGCCGGTCCGGGCGATGTGGGCCGACCGGTCGCTGGCCAGCGCGCCGGGCCTGCGGCGGCTGCTGCCCGCCCTGGTGTCCGCGTGCCTGTGCGCCACGCTGGTGCTGCTGTTCCTGCAGTACGCCAACGCGCTGGCGTTGACCGCGGGGGACGTCACGGTCGGCATGTCCCGGTTTGACGAGGGTTTCACCGCGCGGCTGGTCGGGTCGATGGCGCTGACCAACCTGCTGCTGATGGTCACCCTGCTGACGCTGGCCCGCCGGTGGCGGCTGCCGCCCGGTACCGCGACGCTGCTCTACCTGACGACCGGCGCGCTTTCCGCCGCGGTGACCGGGTTGCGCAACATGGCGCTGGTCGTCGCGTTCGTGCTGTCCGGCGTCGTGGTCGACGTGCTCGCCCGGGTGCTGCGGGCGGCACCGGACCGGCTCACCCGGTACCGTGCCTTCGCCGGCCTGGCGGCGCTGGTCACCTGGAGTGTCTACCTGGCGACCGCGCGGCTCGTCGCCGGTGCCGCGGGCGGTGGGGTCGTCGAGCTGTACACCGGCGCCCCGGTCGTGCAGGCCGGCCTCGCGGTGCTGCTGGCGGTGCTGCTGGTACCCAGCCGGGAGTCAGCCCCGCCCGACCAGGACCAGCCGCGCGTCGAGCTCGGCGAGCACGGGTAGGTGGCGGTGCGGCCGCAGGAGCGGCCGCAGCGACAGCAGGTCCTCCCGTACCCGCGGCGACTGCAACCGCTCGTAGAGGTCCAACGACTGCAGCGCGATGTTCGCGCCGTCTTCGGCCGCGCCCGGCTCGCGCTGTACCATCCGCACCTTGCTGAGCTTGGTCAGCGCCAGCGCCTTGGACCGCGCCTGGTCCGGCCCGTGCCGGGCGACGGCCCGGGACAGCCGGTCGGCCGCCTGGGTGGCGCGCTGCTTGCGACCCAGCGCCAGCGCGTAGTAGGCGTGGCCGATCTCGCCGTCCAGCTCGGCCCGGTCGAACCAGGTGATCCAGGACGGGTCGTCAACCGGCTTGCTGTGGCCGAACTCCTCCTCGGCGAGCCCGGCGAACCGGTCGGTGGCCGCCACGTCGCCGCGGCCCGCGTGGACCCGCGCCCGTACCGCGTGCAGCATCGCTTTCGCGGTCGGCGTTATCTCGTCGTCGCCACCGTGCGCGATGTGCAGCAGTTCCAGTGCGTCGGTGTACTCGCCCAGATGCAGGCACTGGCGGGCCAGTTCGGAAAGGACGATGGAGCGCAGCGGCCACATGTCCGACGCGTTCTGCGCGACCTGGAGGCTGGCCAGATAAACCTTTCGGGCGTCGAGGTGCTGGCCCTGGTCGAAAAGCATGAAGCCGACGGTCGAACCGAGATGCGCGACCGCCGAATACAGTTCCTCGCGGGTGCTGTCCTGCGCGAAGGTACCGTGCAGCAGCCCGGCCGCCTTGCGGAACTGTTCCAGCAGCACGTCCGGCCGCAACGCGCCGCCGCCGATGAGGAAGTCCACGTCGTAGAACGTCTGGTTGGTCTGCTGCACCCGGGCGACGTCGGCGGCGCCGACCGCCGGCGTGCGGGTGTGCTGCCACGGTGCCAACAGGCGGGCGACGGGGGCGGCGACGGCGTTGGTGAACGCCGCGGCGGCAGCCAGGCCGAGGATGTCTCGACGGAGCACGTCAGCCTCCGATGGATCGGTGTGACCCACGGTAGCTGCTGACCCGGCACGACGGCGAGGCAAGAAGCCAAGCTGTTCCGGGTGGTTCACGCCGTGCAGGCGGTACAGGCGGGCCAGGTGCCGGGCCTGCGGGCAGGTTACCTCCCCGGTCTCCCAGCCGCGCACCGAGCGCACCTCGGCGCCGACCAGCTCGGCGTACTGCTCCTGGGACAGGCCGAGTTCGGTGCGCAGACCGATCAGGGCACGGTTGGGCGTTCGCGGTCGCATCGCCGATGGCCCCCTTGTCAATCGACGCGAGAGCACTGTAACGGCGCGCGGGCTCTTTCCGGAACCGGCGGCCGCTCTTTTGCCGGTTTACGTACCGCACGGATCTGCCGGTTCTTCCGGTCAGCTGCCGGGCCGGTTGCCTGGAATTGCGCGGTGCCGCGGGACAGGCTCGGGCAATGACGTGCGGTACCGAATGCACCGACCAGTATCTGTTACGCAATCTCGTGTGGTGTGGATTGTGCGGGGTACCGATGGTGGCCTGCCTGATGTCCACCGGCATCCGCTACTACGGCTGCACCAGTACCGCGTGCCCCCGGCCGCTGGTCCCCGCCGACGAGGCCGAGCAGCAGGTGTGGGGCCGGTTCGTGGACCTGAACGAGGCGGTGGCCGACATCCTGCCGCCGGACCGGCGCCGGCAGTCGCTGCGCCTGGTGCTGCGCCGGGTGGTGGTCGGGGCGACCGGTGCCGAGCTGCGCCTGCACTGGCGGGACTGACCCGATGCGGGTCGACCAGCAGTCCGGCCGGTGATACATCGGACGACTATTGACGGCGGTCGACGTCTGGCCATAGATTCGGCGCTAATTGTTAGGGAGCCTTCCAAAATGAGGAGCGCCGCCGATGGGTCGACGCAGTTGGATCATCGGTGCGGTGGCCGCGGTACCCCTTGCCGTGGCCGCCGTCGCGACGCTCCCGGCGCACGCCACGACGCCCGCACACGCAACAACCCCGGCGCCCGCGGTGACGCCGGCCGCGGCCAGCCGGCCGCGCGTCTACCCGCTGCCCACCGGCGACCGGGTCCAGGTCACCGGCGCCGGCACCGCCGTGCGCGCCCGCCTGCTGCCCGCGCCGGGCCATGCCGCGGCGGCCGTCACGTCGATCGTCGACGGCCAGCTGACCGTGGTACCCGTGGCCGCCTTCGCCCACCTGTCGTCGCTGGCCGGGTTCCAGGTGGAGACCGTCGAGCCGCCCTCGGTGACGGCGCAGTTCGCGATGTCGCTGCTGCACATCAAGGCGGTCGACCACGAAGGTACCCCGGCCGCGGTCGCCGAGGTCGTCGTCATCAACACCGACGACCCGACCCGGGCGCACTGGGACGGCCTGATGACCGGCGGCGACTCCCGGATCGAGGTACCCACCGGGCACTACTCGGTCGACATGCTGACGGTGACCGACGTGACGGTACCCGCGGCCGGTACCACGGTCATGCTCGACGGCCGCACCGCCGGCCCGGTCACGTTCACCACCCCACAGCCGAGCACGAATGTCGACACCGTGGTCGGGTGGGTCCGGGGTACCGCGGCGCACAAGGCGCTGCTGGACGTCGGCACGCTGCCGGGTACCCGGTTCTATGTGGGCGCGGCGGCCAAGGCGCAGGTCGGTCTGATGCAGTACTCGGTGACCGCCCGCCAGGTGTCGCCGTCGTCGGCCGCGTCGCCGTACCAGTACGTGCTGATGCTGCCGAAGGCCGACCACATCCCGGCCAACCAGGCGTACACCGTCGCCGCCTCCTCGCTGGCCACCATCGACTCGACCTACGTGACCGACCAGCCGAAGCAGGACCTGCTGCTGTGGGACGACTTCCTGCTCGCCAGCGACGGTCCCACCGACGTGACACTGCCCAGCCTGTCCGCGGTCGACGGGCGCTCGCCGGGTGCCGACCGGCGGTTCGTCTCCGCGTCGGCGAACCTGGTCTACGACGGGCTGATGCTGCCGGTACCCAACGCGTTCGTCGACGGTGAACTGCAGCGCGTCGTGCGGTTCAAGCCGGGCGAGCACCGGTTCATGACGTGGCGCGGCGGGCTCATCGTCCCCGCTCCGTCCACTGTGGACGGGCCGTGCTTCCTGTGCCGGGACGCCAAGGACGTGCTGCACGGGGTCGACGCGGAGGACACCGACGCCTCCGGCGACTTCGGCCAGTGGAGCGACGGCCCGACCACGATCACCGCGGACGGCAGGACCGTCTACAGTGGAGACACGCTGGGCGTCATCTTCGACCAGAAGCTCGACGCGGCCAAGCACCGCTACGTGTACCGCATCGATTCCACCCACGACACGGCGCAGAGCGCGCTGTCCACGCACACCCGCATCGCGTGGGGCTTCGACTCCCAGCACGTGACGACGTCCACCCCGGTGGCGATCCTGTTCGCCAACGCCTGGTTCACCGCCAACGGGCACGAGTCGGTCGGGCCGGGCGCGGCCACCTTCGACATGGACCTCGCCCACCAGCCCGGCGCGGCGGATCCGGCGGTGACCGGCGCGTCGGCGGACGTGTCCTATGACGACGGCAAGACCTGGGCGCCGATGACCGTCACGCGGACCGGTACCCACCACGTGCACGGGACGTTCACGGTGCCGGCGAGCCTGAAGCCCGGGTACCTCGCCGTGCGGTTGCACGCGGCCGACGCCGGTGGCAGCACGCTCGACGAGACGGTCAACCACGCGGCGCTGGTCAACGCGCCGAACGGAATCGCGATCCCGGCCTCACCGGCGGCACCCGGTACCGTCCCGGCGGGGATGGCTCCGGTGTGCCGGGACGCGCAGCCGGGGCACGCCCGGTGCCTGGCGGTGGCGGCGGCGGCGCGCACCGCACTGCCCCACGGCCTGGCCCGCGCGGACCTGCTGTCGGCCTACAAGTTCCCGGCGACCGGCGGCGCCGGACGCACCGTGGCGATCGTCGACGCGCACGACGACCCCACCGCCGAGGCCGACCTCGCGGCGTACCGCAAGGCCTACGGCCTGCCGCCGTGCACCACCCAGAACGGCTGCTTCCGCAAGGTGAACCAGAACGGGAAGGCGTCACCGCTGCCGAAGTTCGACCCGGCGGACGACTGGAGCATCGAGGTGTCGCTGGACATCGACATGGTGTCCGCGGTCTGCCCGCAGTGCCACATCCTGCTCGTCGAGTCCGACGACGCGACCACCGTCGCGATGGGTACCGCGGAGAAGGCGGCCACCGGCTCCGGCGCGGTCGCGGTGTCCAACAGCTGGGGCAGCGACGAGGACACCGACGCGCAGGCGTTCAACGCGAACTTCGCGCACGCCGGGGTCGCGGTGACCGCGTCCAGCGGCGACGCCGGGTTCATCCAGGCGAGCTGGCCGGCGTCGCTGGCGGGCGTCATCGCGGTCGGCGGTACCAGCCTGAAGAAGTCCACCAACGCGCGCGGCTGGACGGAGACGGCGTGGAAGGGCGCCGGGTCGGGCTGCTCCGGGTACATCGCGAAACCGGCCTGGCAGAAGGACGCGCACTGCCCGATGCGCATGGCGTCGGACATCTCCGCGGTCGCCGACCCGGCCACCGGGGTCGCCGTGTTCGTGCAGGGCGAATGGACGATCGCCGGCGGCACCAGCGCCTCGTCGCCCATCATCGCGGCGGCGATCGCGCTGGCCGGCAACTCGTCGTCGCTGACCAGCGCCAAATTCATCTATGCGCATGCGTCGAGCCTGTTCGACGTCACGTCGGGCAGCAACGCCAACTGGAACTGCGGCGGGGACTACCTGTGCACCGCGGGCAAGGGGTACGACGGGCCGACCGGGCTCGGCACGCCCAACGGCCTGGGTGCCTTGTAGCCGACATCCTGCCCGGCGTGCGGCCGTGCCGTCATCGTTTCACCCTTCCCCGTACCGCCAGTACCGTCATCGCCAGCAACACCGTGCCCAGGAGCCGGGCGGCCATCACGGTCCACACCCCGACCGGGGTCAACGACGGACCCGGGTCGCGGAAGGCCATCGCGCTGACCGTGGTGCGCAGCGCCAGTTCCAGGCTCGCGTGCGGCAGCCCCCACCCGACGAGTACCGCGGTCGTCGCGGCCACCACGAGCGCGGCCGCGAGCAGCGCCCGGGTCGCCCGCAGCCCGTACCCGGACAGCAGCCAGTACAGCCAGAGCACCAGCCGGTCGGAACCCTTGGCGCAGTGCCGGCGCATCTCCATCTCGCCGTAGTAGAAGTCGGCGGCCCCGGGCTCGTTCTTGCTGTCTTCGAGGGACTTGCGCAGCGCCCGGTACATGACGCCGAGCCGTTCCGGTGACACGATCTCGTCATCGCTCCAGGCGCGCCAGGGCCGCTCCTCGGCCAGTACCCGGCGACGGGTCCACCGCCACACCGGCGGCCACGACCGTCCGAAGTGGACACCCGGCGGCGGCTGCCCGAAGCCGCTGCGCCCCTCGATGCGCAACTGGTCGAGGTGCCGGGCACCGTCGAACCGGCACTCCCGCAGGTCCACGTCGACCACGCTCAGCCCGGCGACGTCGACCTCCCGCAGCGACGTCAGCGTCGGCTGCCCGTCCAGGGCGGCAACCGTGGACGGGCCGCCGAGCACCACACGTTCCAGGCTGACCTGCGCGTCGCCGAACCGCAGCGTCGCGCCGCAGGCGAACCGGGCCCGCTCGGCGGACACCTGGCCGGCCTCGACCGCGACCTCGACCCGCTGCTCGAACACCGCCCGGTCGAGGATCACCTCGCCGGCCTCCAGCGGACCCAGCTCCGGCGCCGCGTCGAACCGCGCCCGCTCGAACAAGGCGCTCTTGTCGCAGTACACCCGGTCGAAGTGCGCCACGCCCGCGAAGTGCGTCCCCCCGAAGTACGCCGTCCCGGCGAAGTCGGCGTGGCCGAAGTCGGCGTCGCCGTCGAACCGGGCGTCGCCGAACGTCGCCAGGCCGCCGAACTTCGCGTATCCGAAGTCGGCGTCACCGTGCAGGTGGACGTGGGTGAAGCGCGCGTCGTCGGTGAAGCGGGCACCGGTGAACCACGCGTCGCGGAACCGGGCACGCTCGAACGTGGCCGTCGACAGGTGCGCGTGCCGGAACGCCGCCTTCTCCTCGAAGTGACAGTCATCGAAGGTCGCGTACAACGGGAACCGCGCGCTGTGGAACCAGGCGTCGCCCGCGAAGCGGGCACCGCGGAAGTCGGCCTTCTCCGGGAACTGCGCCTCGTCGGCGGCGAACTCGCCGAATGTCGGCGGCCCGTCACCCAGCCGCACCGCGTCGAGGAGCCGGGCGAGCCGCCCGGCGTCGAGCGTCGTGCCGCGCACGTCGACGCGCGCACCGGGGGACAGCGCGGCGAGGTACCTGACGAGCCCGGCCGCCGGGAGGTGGGCCAGGCACCGGTCGGCGTCGGGTACCTGGACG
>Ga0209474_10002740_pt1 | contig 15918 bp, 10 predicted proteins | sample GraSoiAngelo_145_FD_185902 | JGI IMG/M metagenome (GOLD analysis project Ga0209474, IMG submission 185902) | Grasslands soil microbial communities from the Angelo Coastal Reserve, California, USA - 14_1009_05_20cm (SPAdes) (version 2) | ecosystem: Environmental > Terrestrial > Soil > Grasslands...
CTCGGTGGCGACCAGATCCAGCGACGCCGGATCGAGCGCGTGCGCGCCGCCCGCCGCCGCGCCGCCGCGCGCGCCGATCAGCCAGTCGTAGCCGTGATGATTCGCCATGTAGTGCGACGGCAGGAGCACGACGTTGTCGCGCGCGGCAGTGAGATGCCCGTACGTGCCGTAGACGATGCGCGCCTTCGGCAGCGTGGCGCCGCTCTCGGTCTTGAAATCCCCGATCACGAACTCGTGGTGCTCGGCGGTGTGCGGCGCCGGCGGCTGAGGCGCGGCGGCCGGCGCGAGCGCCACCACGGCCGTGAGTGCGGCAAGAAGCGGGGAGCGGATTATCATGCTGGAACCTTCGCGCAACGTCGAGAGTCCAATACGCAGTCTATGCCGTCCGTGCGCCTGGTGCGCAGCCTCGTCGCGTCGCTCGTCACGGTCCTCGCGGCCGCGGCGTGCAGCAATTCGTCCGGCCAGCCGGCGGCGTCAGGGCCGCCGGCGATGCCGCCGACGCCAGTGGAGCTCGCGGTCGCGAAGCCGGCGCCGATCGAGGACGCGACGGAGTACGTCGCCACGCTGAAGTCGCTGCAGTCGACCGCGGTACAGCCGCAGGTGGACGGCCAGATCACGCAGATTCAGGTCGTCTCCGGGGAGCGCGTCGCGCGCGGCGCGCCGCTGATGCAGATCGACGCGCAGCGGCAGCGCGCCGCGGTGTCGAGCGAGGAGGCGGAACTCGCGGCGCGCGAAGCCTCCGTCGCCTTCGCGCGCCAGCAGGCGCAGCGCTCGAGCGATCTCCTCGCCGCCGGCGCCATCAGCAAGCAGGAGCAGGAGCAGGCCGCGACGGCGCTGCAGACGGCGGAAGCGAACCTCAAGGCGCTCCAGGCGCAGGTGCAGCAGCAGCAGGTGCAGCTGCGCTACTTCACCGTCGCGGCGCCGACCGCCGGCATCGTCGGCGACATCCCGGTGCGGGTCGGCAACGTCGTGACGCCGCAGACCATGCTGACGACGATCGATCAGAACGAGACGCTCGAGATTCACGTCGACGTGCCGGTCGAGCGCGCGGCGACGCTTCGGATCGGCCTGCCTCTCCGGATCACGAGCAGCGACGGGTCGCAGCAGCTCGCGCAGACGAAGGTGAGCTTCATCTCGCCGCACGTGGACGATCAGACGCAGTCGGTTCTCGTGAAAGGCCCCGTGCGCAACCCGGATGGCGCGCTGCGGCCGTCGCAGTACGTGCGCGCGCGGATCGTGTGGAAGACGAGCGACGCGCTCGTCGTGCCGGTCACCGCCGTGCTGCGGATCAACGGACGGTTCTTCGCGTTCGTCGCGGAGGACGCCGGCGGCAGACTCGTCGCGAAGCAGCGCGCGATCCACGTGGGGCCGATCGTCGGACAGCAGTATCCGATCCTCGGCGGCATCAAGGCCGGCGAGCGCGTCGTCACGTCGGGCACGCAGAAGCTCGCCGACGGCGCACCGATTCAGCCGGCGCCGGTCGAGTCCCGAATCCCGAATCCCGAATCCCGAAGCCCGAATCCCGAAGCCCGATGATTGCGGACACGTTCATCCGCCGCCCGATCCTTGCGAGCGTCTGCTCGCTCGTGATCATCCTCGCCGGCGCCATCGCGATCCCGACGCTGCCGATCGCGCAGTTCCCCGAGCTCGCGCCGCCGAGCGTCCAGGTGTCCGCGTTCTACAACGGCGCGAACGCCGAGACGGTCGAGACCGCCGTCACCAACCCGCTCGAGCAGGCGATCAACGGCATCGAGGGGATGCAGTACATGACGTCGACGAGCGGCAACGACGGCACCTCGTCGATCGTCGTCACGTTCGATCTGACGCGCGATCTCGACGTCGCGGCGGTGGACGTGCAGAACCGTATCTCGCAGGCGGAGGGACGGCTGCCGAACGAAGTGAAGCAGGTGGGCGTCTCGGTGACGCGCGTGTCGACCAACTTCGTCCTCGCCGCGGCGGCGTACGCCGAGAACGGCCAGTACGACCCGCTCTTCATCAGCAACTACCTCGATCGCTTCGTCGTGGACGAGATCAAGCGCGTCGCCGGCGTCGGCAACGTGGTCGTCTTCGGCATCGGGCGCTACGCGATGCGGCTGTGGCTCGATCCCGAGAAGCTCGCGGGCCGCAACATCACCGCCGACGAAGTGGTGCAGGCGCTGCGCGAGCAGAACGTGCAGGTCGCGGCGGGCGCCGTGGGCGGCGAGCCGGCCTCGAAAGGGCAGACGTTTCAGATCAGCGTGCGCGCGGCGGGGCGGCTCACCGATCCCGCGCAGTTCGACGACATCATCCTGAAGCGCTCCACCGCCGGCGGCCTCGTGCGCGTGAAGGAGGTCGGCTGGACGGAGCTCGGCGCCGAGAGCTACTCGACGGCGGCGCGCTACAACGCCCGCGACGCCGTAGCGTTCGGCGTGCTGCAGCTGCCCACGGCGAACTCGCTGCAGGTCTACCGCGACGTCTCGGCCGAGATCCAGCGTCTGTCGGCGCGCTTTCCGCCGGGGCTCAAAGTGGAGGTGGCGTTCGACACGACGTCGGTCGTCTCCGAGTCGATTCGCGAGGTCGTGACGACGCTCGCCGAAGCGATCGGCCTCGTCGTCCTCGTGATGTTCCTGTTCCTGCAGAACTGGCGCACGACGCTCATCCCGGCGATCACCATCCCGGTGTCGCTCATCGGCACGTTCGCGTTCGTCAAGGTGTTCGGCTTCTCGATCAACACGCTGACGCTGTTCGGCATCACGCTCGCGACCGGCCTCGTCGTCGACGACGCGATCGTCGTCATCGAGAACATCGAGCGGCACATAGGGGGTCAGACCCCTGCGGTCCGGGGTCAGACCCCCGCGGGATCACAGCTGGGGTCTGACCCCCATTCTGACCCCCATCCCCATCGCGACTCGCACGACGCCGCGTCGGCGGCGATGAAAGAGGTGACGAGCGCGGTGATCGCGACGGCGCTCGTGCTCGCGGCCGTGTTCGTGCCCGTGGCGTTCTTCCCCGGCGCGACCGGCCGGCTCTATCAGCAGTTCGCGCTGACGATCGCCGTGTCGATGGCGATCTCGGCGTTCAACGCGCTGACGCTGACGCCGGCGCTCGCCGCGCTGCTCCTCGGCCGCGTCGAGAAGCCGAAAGGCATCTTCTTCCGCGGCGTGAACCGCGTGATCGACGGCGGCACATCGGCGCTCGTCTCCGGCCTGCGCGGCCTGATTCGCGCCCGCGCGCTCGTGGTGCTGGCGTTCGTGCTGCTCCTCGGCGCGACGTGGTGGACCTACACGCGCGTGCCGAGGGGCTTCGTGCCCGACGAGGATCAAGGCTACGTGATGGTGCTGATTCAGGGGCCGCCGGGCGCGTCGCTCGACTACACGATGGACATCGTGAAGCGCGCCGAGCAGGTGATGCGCCAGATGCCGGAGACGCTGAAGATGTTCGCGGCCGGCGGCTTCGGCTTCAGCGGCACGTCGCCGAATCAGGGCGTGCTCTTCGCGCAGCTGCAGGACTTCGACAAGCGCCGCGGCGCCGAGCACGCGGCCACGGCCGTCGTCGGCAAGCTGTTCGGCGCGTTCGGCCAGATCACCGGCGCGATGGTGATTCCGTTCCTGCCGCCGTCGATCCAGGGCCTCAGCCAGTTCGGCGGCTTCACCTACGAGCTGCTCGATCAGAGCGGCGGGCCGATTCAGAATCTCGAGGCGGCGGCGCAGCAGCTGATCGCGCAGGCCAATCGGACGCCCGGGCTGGCGGCGCTCTTCACGCAGTTCACCGCCAACGATCCGCAGCTCGTCGTCGACATCGATCGCGAGCAGGCGAAGAGCCTCGGCATGTCGCTCGGCGACGTCACGAACACGATGCAGATTCTCCTCGGGTCGGCGTACGTGAACGACTTCGATTTCAACGGACGCTCGTACCGCGTCTACGTGCAGGCCGATCGGCAGTTCCGATCGAACCCGGGCGACATCGAGAAGTACGCGGTGCGCACGGCCGGCGGCCGCATGGCGCCGCTCAGCAACATCGTCGCGGTGAAGGAAGCGACGGCGCCGAAGACCATCGCGCACTACAACATGTTCCGCTCGGCGGAGATCAACGGATCGGCGGCGCCGGGGTTCAGCTCGGGGCAGGCGCTCGCGGCGATGGACGCGCTGTCGACGCGCGCGCTCCCGCAGGGATTCTCGTACGCGTGGTCCGGCGTATCGCTCGAGGAGATCCGCGCCGGCGGCCAGTCGGCGGCGATCTTCGGCCTCGGCCTGCTGCTCGTGTACCTGACGCTCGCCGGCCAGTACGAGAGCCTGACGCTGCCGTTCATCATCCTGCTGTCGGTGCCGCTCGCGATTCTGGGCGCGCTCGCGGCGCAGTCGGCGCGCGGCCTGATCGACGATGTGTACTGCCAGATCGGCCTGGTGATGCTGATCGGCCTGTCGGCGAAGAACGGGATCCTCGTCGTCGAGTTCGCCGAGCAGCTGCGCGCGCGCGGGCTGTCGATCGCCGAAGCGGCCGTCGAGGCGGCGCGCATCCGGCTGCGGCCGATTCTGATGACGTCGCTGGCCTTCATCCTCGGCGTGATGCCGCTCGTGTTCGCGAGCGGCGCCGGCCGCGAGGCGCGGCATTCGGTCGGCACCGCGGTGGCCGGCGGCATGATCGCGTCGACGTTTCTCAACCTTGCGTTCATTCCGGTCTTGTATGTGGTCGTCAAGAGCATCGGGCGACGGCGTGAGCCGACGAGGTGACCCCAGCCCTGAAGGGCTGCGCTACCGGTTGTGCGTGTTGTGCGTCATCTGGATTCCGGTGGCGCAGGCGTTCAGGCCTGCCGTGGCTGCCGCACAAACGCCCGAACCGACCGTTCGCGTCACCTTCGCCGACGCGGTCCGCCTCGCGCAGGAGAGGAACCCGACGGTCGCCGCGGCGGCCGCGGCGGTGCTGCGCGCCGAGGGGCTCGTCCGGCAGGCGCGCGCGGCGACGCTTGTCCAGCTCGCCGCCAACATCACGACGACGACGCTGAACCAGAGCATCGAGTTCTCCGGGTTCACGGTGACGCCGCGCAACTCCGTGACGGCGTCGCTCACGGCCGCGATGCCGATCGTCGCGGCGGCGGCGTGGGCGCGCCGCGCGCAGGCGCAGGATGCGCGTGGGGTGGCGGAGCTGTCGGTCGCCGAAACGCGGCGGCAGGTCGCGTTCGCCTCCGCCGACGCGTATCTCACGATCCTCGTGCAGCGGCGGATCGTCGAGAGCACCCTGCGCGCGCGCGATGTCGCGAAGGCGCACTTCGATCTCGCGAGCGAGCTCGAGCGGCGCGGCACCGGGAGCCGCCTGAACGCGCTGCGCGCGCAGCAGCAATGGTCCACCAATGAAGGGCTGCTCGAGACGAGCCGCCTCGCGCTGTACCGCGCGCAGGAAGCGCTCGGCGTCCTCATCGCGGCCGACGGCCCCGCCGACGCGATCGACGAGCCGGATTTCAGCGTGCCGCCCGCGAGCGAGGATCCGGCCCCGGGCGCGCAGCCGTACCGCGCCGATCTGCGCCTCTTCGCGGCCGGGCAGCAGGCGGCCGAGCGCGTGCTGCGCGACAGCTCGCGCGACTGGTGGCCGACCGTCGACGCGACCTTCCAGCCGTCGACGATCTATCCGGCGCAGCTCTTCGTGCCGCAGACCACGGGGCGCCTCCTGACGCAGACGACGATTCCGCTGTTCGACAGCAGCGGCCGGGCGGCGTTGCGCGTCGAGCGGCAGGCGGACGTGGAACAGGCGCGCGCGCGCTTCGCGGTGGCGGCGATCGAAGCGAGCTCGGAAGTGCGAGCGGCGCGTCAGGCGGTGGCGAGCGGCGAGCGGACGATGGCGGCGGCGCGCGGCGCCGCCGAAGAGGCGCGGCAGGTGGAGACGATCACGAACGTCAGCTTCCGCGCGGGCGCGGCCACCAACATCGAGGTGATCGATGCCCAGCGCAGCGCGCGGGACGCCGACGCGGCGGCGGCGACCGCCGAAGATCAACTGAGGCGGGCGCGGCTCGAACTGCTGAACGCTCTCGGCCGCTTTCCGTGACGGGAACCACGAAGACACGAAGAAAACGAAGATCACGAAGAAGAATTCCGGCCTGCGCGATCGAGTACGCTAGCGCGATGAACGGAGACGATCTCGACGAGACGATCGAAGAGTCATTCCCCGCGAGCGACGCGCCGGCGAACACACCCGAGACGGGAATCAGCATCGCGCCGGAGGAGGAGGACGACGCCGCGGACGGCGACGACGGTAGCGCCGCCCTTCAGGGCTGCCCCGGCGGCCGTGAGCAGGCCTGAAGGCCTGCGCTACCGGAGGCCGCTTCATGTCAGTATTCGGCGAACGCGTCGTCGGGAAAGCAGTAGAGCCACTGCTCGCCCGGTTCGGCCGACGCGATCACCGGATGCGTCGTCGCGCGGGCGTGCTTGCTCGCGTGGCGGTTCGGCGACGAGTCGCAGCAGAGCGTGACGCCGCAGGTCTGGCACGTGCGCAAGTGCACCCAGCGCGCGCCGATCTTCACGCACTCCTCACACTGGTGCGCCTTCGGCTTCTTCACCTGAGCGATCGCGCCGATGTGGGCGCAGGCGCCGTCGCTCATACGTTCAACGCCCTTCGCTCGAGCTCGCCGCGATTCCAGCCGGCGAGCGCCGCCGCCGCGTCGTACGTGGTCGTGAGGAATGCCGTGAGATCGTCGTCGGGCGACGGCGCGCCGCGCACCGCGTCGTAGGGCAGGAAGAACTCGTTCATGTCGTTCGAATAGAACGCCGCGCGCGGGCGGACGGCGGCTGTCTTGAACCCGGCCGGCTCGGGCGCCGCGTAGGCGTAGAACACGGGGTCGGCGATCGCGCCGCCGCCGGGCCAGAAGCCGTGGCTGATCACCTCGTGCGAGTACGCCTCGCGCGTCACCGCGTCGGCGCCCGAGCGCTCGGGCGCGCGGCGGCCGTTGAAGCGCGTGACGGCGACGTCGAAGCTGCCCCAGAAAAAATGCACCGGGCTGCACTTGCCGATGAACTCGCAGCGGAAGCGCTCGAGCACCGGCTTGACGGCGACGAGAATCCGCCAGAAGGCCTGCGCCGCGTGCGCGTTGTACGCCTTGTGGATCTCGTCGCGATCGAAGCGGACCGGATCCGGCACCTCCACCGGCATCGGCCAGATGCGGACGTCGATGCTCATGCGGCGCAGCGTGTCCATCACGAGGCGGTAGAACTCGGCGACCGTCCGCGGCTCGAGCGCCAGCCGCTCGACGCGGCCGTCCGACGCGTGGAACAGCAGCTGATGATCGACGAAGTCGAAGGTGATCGTCAGCGCGCGATCGCCGGCGATCATCGGCGGCGTCGCGAGGCCGCGCGCCGTGATCTGGAAGGCGATGTTCCAGAAATGGTTCGTGCGCGGCGTGAGCGCGAGGCACACTTTGCCGACGACCTGCGTCCACATATGCAGCGTCGCGTAGGTGTCGCGCCAGGTGTCGAGCGGCAGAGCGGGCCAGCGGGCGGCGTCGGACATAATGACCGCTATTATGACCACCGATCCGCACCGCGGGCAGCCGATTCGTCACCGCGGCGTCGAGCCGGCCGCCGCGCGGCTGATCGTCGTCTGCGTGCACGGCCGCGGCGCGTCGGCGGCGGACATCCTGTCGGTTGCCGACGAAGTGCGCGCGACCGACGTCGCGTACCTCGCGCCGGAGGCCGCCGGCCAGACGTGGTACCCGTATTCGTTCCTTGCGCCGATCGAGGACAACCAGCCGTATCTCGATTCCGCGCTCGGCGTGCTCGCGGCGATCGTGGACGATCTGCGCGCGCAGCAGATTCCCGGCGAACGCGTGGCGCTGCTCGGGTTCTCGCAGGGCGCGTGCCTCGCGCTCGAGTTCGCCGCGCGCCACGCGCAGCGCTACGCGGCGATCGTCGCATTCAGCGGAGCCGCGATCGCTCTGCCCGGCACGCAGCGCATCCATCCGAAGGGGATGCTCGGAACGCCCGTGTTCCTCGGGTGCAGCGACGTCGATCCGCACATTCCGCTGGCGCGCGTGCAGGAGAGCGCGGAGCTGTTCCGCGCGCTCGGCGCCACGGTCGACGCCCGGATCTATCCGGGCATGGGACACACGATCAACGCCGACGAGCTCGACGCCGCGCGTCTGCTGCTGGCCGCGCGTTGAGCGTGCGTCGCGGAATCGATGTAGCGCGACCCTTTCCGGGTCGCCACAGGCGAGGCTGAAAGCCTCGCCCTACAAGATTTTGCGCTCTTATTCCCGCTGCAGGACGATGAGCGAGAGCCCGGGGCGCTCGAGCTGTGTGTCGGCGTCCAGCGGGCCGCTCGGCGCTTCGGGGCTCGGGAACGTCGTGTCGAGCACGGGCCGCCACCGCGATCCGTACGGCTTGCCGGGCAGCGTGAACGCGACCATCTCGACGTGCGCGTTGAAGAGGAGCAGGAAGCTCGCGTCGGTGACACGGCGGCCGCGCTCGTCGGGCGCGAGGCCGTCGCCGCTCAGGAACATCGCGAAGCTCTTCGCGAACCCCTCGTTCCAGTCGGTGTCCGACATCGCCGACGCGTCCGGCTTGAGCCACGCGACGTCGGACGCGCCCTTGCCGCGGATCGGGCGGCCTTTGAACCAGCGGCGGCGGCGGAAGGCGGCGTGCTCGCGGCGAAAGGCGATCGCGTGCTGCGTGAAGGCGAGCAGCTCGCGGTCCGCGTGCTCCCAGTCGAACCAGGAGATCTCGTCGTCCTGGCAGTACGCGTTGTTGTTGCCGCCCTGCGTGCGGCCGATCTCGTCGCCGCCGAGGATCATCGGCACCCCCTGCGAGACGAGCAGCGTCGCGAGCAGGTTCTTGCGCTGCCGGCGCCGCTTCGCGACGATCTCCGAATCGTCGGTCGGCCCCTCGGCGCCGAGGTTCCACGATCGGTTGTGGCTCTCGCCGTCGCGGTTCTCCTCGCCGTTCGCCTCGTTGTGCTTCTCGTTGTAGGAGACGAGATCGTTGATCGTGAAGCCGTCGTGCGCCGTGATGAAGTTGATGCTCGCGTACGGCTTGCGCCCGTCGTTCTGGTACAGGTCCGAGCTGCCCGTCAGGCGGTAGCCGAATTCGCCGAGGGCGGCCTCCTGGCTTCGCCAGTAGTCGCGCACCGCGTCGCGGTACTTCCCGTTCCACTCGCACCACAGCACGGGAAAGTTGCCGACCTGATAGCCGCCGACGCCGACGTCCCACGGCTCCGCGATCAGCTTCAGCCGATTGAGGATCGGATCCTGGTGGATGATGTCGAAGAACGCCGACAGGCGATCGACGTCGTACAGCTCGCGCGCGAGCGTCGCGGCGAGGTCGAACCGGAATCCGTCCACGTGCATCTCGGTCGCCCAGTAGCGCAGCGAGTCCATCACCAGCTGCAGCGTCTGCGGGTGCCGCATGTTCAGGCTGTTGCCGGTGCCCGTGTAATCCATGTAGTAGCGGCGGTCGTCCTCCTTCGCGCGGTAGTACGCCGCGTTGTCGAAGCCCTTGAGCGACAGCATCGGCCCCAGGTGATTGCCTTCCGCCGTATGGTTGTAGACGACGTCGAGAATCACCTCGAGGCCGGCGGCGTGCAACGCCTTCACCATGCCCTTGAACTCGCTCACCTGCGCGCCGCGGTCGCCGCCGCATGCGTACTCGCCGTGCGGCGCGAAGAAGCCGATCGAGTTGTACCCCCAGTAGTTGCGGAGTCCCTTCTCGACGAGGCGCCCGTCGTGCACGAACTGGTGCACCGGCAGCAGCTCCACCGCCGTGACGCCGAGCTCGGTGAGGTACTTGATCGACGCGGGGTGCGCGAGCGCCCCGTACGTGCCGCGGATGTTCTCCGGGATGTCGGGACAGCGTTTCGTGAAGCCTTTCACGTGCAGCTCGTAGATCACCGTCTCGTGCAGCGGGCGGTGGATCTCGCGGTCGCCGCGCCAGTCGAACCCGCTGTCGACGACGATCGATCGCGGCACGAACGGCGCGCTGTCCTCGTCGCTGCGCTCGGTGCCGTCCTCGGACCCGGCGGCGTACGGCAGCACGGCCGGTCCCCACGTGATCGGCCCGCTCACCGCGCGCGCGTAGGGATCGAGCAGCAGCTTCGCCGGGTTGCAGCGGTTGCTGTCGGCCGGCGCCCACGGGCCCTCGACGCGGAAGCCATACCTTTGGCCGGGGCCGCGGCCCCGCAGGTAGCCGTGCCAGCAGAAGGCCGTCACCTCGGGCAGCCGCACGCGCTCTTCGCGCCCGTTCTCGTCGAACAGACACAGGAAGACGGCGGTCGCCACCTCCGAGAACACCGAGAAATTCGTCCCCTCGCCGTCCCACGTGGCGCCGAGCGGAAACGGTTCACCTGGCCAGATTTCGACCGACATAGACGATACTAACGCCATGCAGAGACACATCGCCGCCGCAGCATGCGGCATCGTGGTCGTGGCGGTGGCGTGGACCGCCGCGGCTCGCGGAGCCGACGCTCCCGTATGGAATCCGCGTGCCGCCGCCGGCTACCTCGACCGCCGGAGCGACTGGTGGTCGACGTGGCCGAACGCCGCGCGCGATCACGACACGTTCTGCGTGTCGTGCCACACTGCCGCGCCGTACGCGCTCGCGCGGCCGGCGCTGCGCCGATCGCTCGGCGAGACCGCGCCGTCGGCGACGGAGGCCAAGCTCGTCGCCAACGTCGTCAAGCGCGTGCGGATGTGGAAGGAGGTCGAGCCCTTCTATCCCGACCAGACGCGCGGGCTGCCGAAGACGAGCGAGTCGCGCGGCACCGAATCGGTGCTGAACGCGCTCGTCCTCGCCAGCCGCGACGCGTCGGCAGGATCGCTGAGCGACGACGGCCGTCGCGCGTTCGACAACATGTGGGCGCTGCAGTTGAAGACCGGCGATCTGAGCGGCGCGTGGGCGTGGCTCAACTTCCACTACGAGCCGTGGGAAGCGGAGCGATCGCCGTACTTCGGCGCCGCTGTCGCGGCCGCGTCCGTCGGCATGGCGCCGGGCGGCTACGCGGCGGCGCCCGACATCCAGGATCGGCTGAAGCTCTTGCGCGCGTATCTGCAAAAGGGCCACGACGCGCAGCATCTGTTCAACCGCGCCATGGGTTTGTGGGCATCGTCGCTCTTGCCCGAGACCCTGACGCGCGATCAGCAGCGCGCGACGATTGACGCGCTGAAGCGCGCGCAGCTCGCCGACGGCGGCTGGAGCCTGCCGTCGTTCGCCGACTGGAAGCGGATCGACGGCAGCACGCTCGACACGGCCAGCGACGGCTACGCCACGGGGCTCGCGTCCTTCGTGCTGCAGGCCGCGGGCGTGCCGCGCGACGACGCGTCGGTGCACCGCGGCCTGGCGTGGCTCAACGCGCACCAGGATCAAGCGGGCGGCTTCTGGTTCACGGCGTCGCTCAACAAGAACCGGGATCCGCAGTCCGACCCCGGGCGGTTCATGTCCGACGCCGGCACGGCCTGGGCGGTGCTGGCGCTGACGAAGTAATTAAGAATTTGGAATTAAGAATTTGGAATTCGTCGTCACGCTGTCACGACCGTGATCACGAATTCTTAATTCTTAATTCTTCTAATTCTTAATTGCGCGATGCAGCGTCACTCGGCGCGCAGCGCCACTATCGGATCAACACGCGCCGCCCGGACCGCGGGTATCACACACGCGAGCGCGGCGATCGCTATCAACGACAGCGGGGCCAGCACGAGCGCCGCGGGATCGTACGGCGTGACGCCGTACAAGAGCGATCGCACGAGCTGGACGGCGCCAAGCGCGGCGGCGAATCCGATCGCGGCGCCGGTGCCCGCCACCGCGAGGCCGTCGCGCAGGATGTCGGTCATCACGCGGCGCGTCGCGGCGCCCAGCGCGACGCGAATACCGATCTCGCGCTGCCGCTGCGCCACCGCGTACGCCATCAGCCCGTAGACGCCGACCGCCGCGAGCAGAAGCGCGAGCGCGCCGAAGAAGGTCGAGAACATCGCCGTGAGCCGCTCCTGCAGGAGCGCCCGCTCGCTGATGTAGCGCAGCGTCGCCATCCGATCGAGGTTCTCGCGGCCGAAGCCCTCGACGACGCGCTTGAGATCGCCGAGCGAGACGGCGGTTCCGCGGATGACGAGGCATTTGTAGCTGGCGGCCGGATCTTGGAGCGCCGCGGTGTAGACGGCGAGCAGGTTCGGGTTCTTCACGTCGTACAGCCGGGCGTCGGCGGCCACGCCGATCACCTCGAGATCGCGGCGCTCGGGGTCGAGCCCGACGGTGACGCGCTGGCCGATGGCCTCGCGCCCGCCGAACAGGCGCCGCGCAAGGCTCTCGCTCAGGATCGCGACGCGCCGCGCGCGCGCGCTGTCGCTCCACGCGAAGTCGCGCCCCCTCGCGATCGGGATGCCGACCGTGTCGAAGAATCCGGGCGCCACCATCGTGCGCTGCGAGAGCGCGCCGCGCTCGAGGATCGCGGTCTCGCCGAGCGGCGCCACGAGATCGGCGAACGCACCGCCGGAGCCCGGCTTCAGCAGCGACACGCTCACGCGCTGCACGCCCGGCAGCGCGGCGACGCGCCGCACGAGGTCCGGATAATACGTGTCGTTGTCGACGCCGTCGAATCCCTTCGCGCGCGCGTGCGGGTACGCGATGAACACGCCGTCGGTCCGCTCGACGCCCGACTGGACCGACCGCGCGGCGCCGAGGCTGCGCACGAGGACGCCCGCGGCCGACAGCAGCACGAGCGACAACGCGATCTGCGCGGCGACGAGGAATCGTCCCGTGCCGCCGGCCGCCGTCGCCGTGCGCGTCGACCGCTGGACCGTCTCGGCGACCGAGCGGCGCGTCGCGCGCCACGCGGGCACGACGCTGAAGACGATGCCGGCGAGCGTCGCCGTCGCGATCGTCACCGCGATCACGCGCCCGTCGGGCCGCGCGTCGAAGACGACCGTCGACAGATACTCCTCGAAGATGAACGCGGTGAGCGCGCGGCAGGTCCATCCGGCGACGAGAATTCCGCCCGCGGCGCCGGCAATCGAGAGCAGCATGCCCTCGGTGAGCATCTGCCGCGCCAGGCGCCACCGGCTCGCGCCGAGCGCGAGCCGGATGGCCGCCTCGTGGCTGCGCGCCGCGGCGCGCGACAGCATGAGGCTCGCCAGGTTCACGCACGCGATCAGAAGGATCAGCGCCGCGATACCCAGGACGATGAGCAGGGGCTGCGTGAAGCGCGTGCGCAGCGGCGCCTCGCTGCCCTTCGCGGCGGAGGAGACCGAGAGGCGCGTCGCGAGAAAATCGTCGCGCCGCGCGCCGGTGTAGTCGGGCGGCAGCGCCGCCTCCCGCACCGCCGGCCACATCGCCGTGAGATGCGCGCGCGCCTGCTCCAGCGTCACGCCGGGCTTCAGGCGGCCGACGACGAGATACGACAGCGCCGCGCTCGTCGCGAGCGAGGCGATCGGCCGTCCGTTCAGGAGCGGCCGCGCCGCGAGCGGCACGGCGAGGTCCGGTTCCGACGTCAGGCCGAAAGCGGCGAAGCGCGGCGCCGCGACGCCGACGATCGTGAACGGCACGCTTTCGATCCGAATCGTGCGGCCGACCGACGTGGGATCGCCGTGAAAGTGCTGCTGCCAGAAGGTGTGGCCGAGCACGACGACGGCATGCGCCGCCGGCGGATCGAGCGTCATGTCGGACGGCTCGAGCAGGCGCCCCACGACGGGACGGATGCCGAGCTCGTCGTACAGGTTGCCGGTGGCGGCCGTCACCATCGCCGTCGTCGTCTCGCCGCCCGTGTCCACGTTGAGGCCGGCGAAGCCCCACCACGCCATCAGCGACGAGAACACCTGCTGCTCGCGCGCGATCGTGCGAAGCATCGGATAGGACAGCAGCGCCTCCGGTGAGGTGCGCGTCGAGGTGGTGATCTGGGCCAGGCTGCCGGGATCCTTCACCGGCAGATCGCGCAGCACGAGCGCGTTCAGCAGGCTGAAGACCGCCGTGTTCGCGCCGATCGCGAGCGTCAGCGTGACGAGCGCGACCGCGGTGAAGGCCGGCGTCTTGCGGTAGCTGCGCAGCGCGTACCGGACGTCCTGGCCGAGCGTGTCGAGTAGCCCGCCGGCGGCGAGTGAGGCGAGGGGCGAGACGAAGACGCGGATGGCCGTCATGCGAGATCCTCCGACGGCTTCAAGAAGCGCGCGACGATTTCCGAGGTGCGCGACCAGTTCTCCGCTTCGGCCTGCAGCTGCCTGCGGCCCGCGCGCGTGAGGGAATAGTAGCGCGCGCGGCGGTTATTTTCCGACGTCGCCTCATTTCGACGCGATCCAGCCCATCCGCTCGAGCCTCTTCGTCCGATCCAGGATCTGATCCAGGATCTGATCCTGGATCGGATCCAGGATCCGTCCGGGTAGGGCGGCCCTTTTCCACGCCCTTCTTATCAGAAGGGCACGCGCACGCCGACGTGCATCGCGAAGGGCGGCTGGATCGCGGTCCGCTGGCGCGACGTCGTGCCGGTCACCGTCGCTTCCTCGTACTCGAAGTACTCGTTGAAGACGTTGAAGCCCTCGAGGATGCCGACGAGACGATGGCCGCCGATGCTGAAGCCTTTCTGAAGCCGCAGGTCGAGGTTCGAGGTGAAGCTGAAGCGCGTGCGGCCGTTGCGGAACGCGCGCACCGCTTCGGGGCCCTGATTGAGCACGGGCAGGATCACCAGCCGCGCGAAGTGCTGGCCGTCCTGGTAGCGCGCGGCCATCCCGAAGGTGAAGTCGCCGCCGAACTGGTGCGTCAGCGCGAGCTTGATCGTGTAGCCGCGCTCGGTGAAGACGCGCCCCTGCGCGTGGCCGAGCGCGTTCGGATTGACGAACGCCTCGCCGGGCACCGATGTGTCGTTCTCGAGCGGCCCGAACCCGCGGTTCGCCGCAATCCCCTCCGATCGGCCGGCGGTGCCGCCGAGCAGCAGCGACGATCGCCCCGCCTCGAGCCGCAGCAGGATGTCCGCGCCGACGAAATTCGCGTCGTCGCCGGGCGGGTTCGTGAGCACGTAGCGATCGGCGCCGAAGGTCGACACGGGACGGTTGTAGAACTGCAGGATCTGATCGTCCTGCGATCCGACTTGGTCGATGCCGCGGTCGGGCACGTTGATGATCGTGTACGCCGATTCGGGCACGCCGACGTCGACGACGTTGATGAGATCGTGTTCCTTGCGACCGATCGCCGCGACGCGGAAGAAGAGCGCCGGATGCGGGCGCGCCTCGAAACCGACGATCAGCTCGTCCATGTGCGGGCGGCGCAGCGCCGGATCGATCGACGAGAACGCGGGGTTGCCGCCGCTGCCCGGGCCGAGCCGCTGCACGATCGGGCCTTGCACGACGGCCGTCGTCGCGTTCACCGGCGCGCGATAGATGTTCGCCGTCGGCGCCGTCGGATCGCCGTAGGCGAGGTCGGAGAGCGGCAGCCGATGCGCGTAGCGCCCGTAATGGCCGAACGCCGCGATGCGCCCGTATTCGAGCAGCGCGACGTGAAAACCGGCGCGCGGCAGCAGGTCGCGCCAGCTCACCGCCGCCGCCTGCGATTCCGCCGATCCGGCGACGGTCTCGAACCGAACGCCGCCGTCCACGGTCATGCGCGGGGACACGGCGAAGGTATCGCCCGCGAACACGCTCACCGTGCGCGCGCTCCACACCGATTCGGCGATCGGATCGGTGAAGTCCCACACGCGCGCGGGCGCGCCGTTGAGGAGCTCGAGCACGCGGCCGGCGAACAACGACTGCGTGCCCGCCGATGCGCCGCCGACATCGCCGCCTGCGGCGATCCGATGGCGCGATTCGCCCGCGCCCGACGTGACGCGCGCGCCGACCGACCACGTGCGATCGGATCCGATGCCCGGCTCGAGCAGCGTCGGCACCGGGCCGTCGCGCAGCCGCTCCATCACGATCACCGAGGGCGGCGTGAGATCGCTCGATCGATGCCCCATCGTGAACGCCGCGAACGCGCGGACGCCGCCGTCGCCGCCGGC
>Ga0209474_10002742_pt1 | contig 15915 bp, 10 predicted proteins | sample GraSoiAngelo_145_FD_185902 | JGI IMG/M metagenome (GOLD analysis project Ga0209474, IMG submission 185902) | Grasslands soil microbial communities from the Angelo Coastal Reserve, California, USA - 14_1009_05_20cm (SPAdes) (version 2) | ecosystem: Environmental > Terrestrial > Soil > Grasslands...
TCGTCGGCGACGGACACGTCGTGGCCGAGCTGCCGCTCGGCGATGCGGCGGCCGGTGCATCGGGATCCCATGTCGTCGAAGAGGGCAGCTCCTGGGGCGAGCCGCTCGAGTGGCGCGGACGCGTGGCGCGTCCGATGCTGAACTACGGATCGCCGTTCCACAAGGTCGCCGGCGCTTTCGTCGTGCCGCACGATCTGCTCTCCGGAGAATCCGGCCTGACGCTGCGCCTCGACTACTGGTCGGACGAGTCGTGCGATCTCCGCGTGCGCTGCTATCGTGAGGGGCTGGTCGAGGATCTCGGGGTCGTCTCGACGCGCGCGGGCGAGTGGAGCACGCATTCGGCCAGGTATACGCCCTCCATTGCCGCACACGCCTCGGACGCGCTCATTCCGTCGGAGGCGCCGTTTCTCCAGGGCAGCGGCGCCATCGTGATCGACAGCTTCGCTCTGGTCGACGCCACCGGCGCCGAGACGCACGCGGTCGGTCACGGACAGGAAACGGCGTTCCGAATCCGCTATCAGATTCGCAAGAAAGGGCTGCGCGAACGAGCGCAGGTCTTCATCGTCGTCTCGCGCAACAACATCGAACGCGTCTGCAAGTTCATGACGGATCGTCTGTGCTTCGACGAGCTGCGCGCGGCCGCAGGCGTCATCGAGATGCGGCTGCCGAAGATGATGCTCGGGGCCGGCCAGTATTCCGTCGCGGTGCAAATCGCCGCCGAAGGGTACATCGAGCAGGACAGCAAGAAGTTCTTCTCGGTCGACCCCGATGTCTATCACTGCATCATGTACGCCCTCGACTTCGCGGTCGTCGACGCGGGATGGATCGGAGAAGGCACCCTCTTCGAGGGCGAAGGCGAGTGGTCGATGGAGCCTGCGGCTGCCGACTAGCGTAGGACACCACGTGGAAGATCTACCGCAGATCGCGTCCGACATCGCCCGGCAGTTCGCGCGCCTCTCACGATCGCTCGCGCGAGCGGACGCGAGCGGCGCGCTGCCGGCGCAGGGGGTGCTGCAGCCGCCGTTCGGCAACCTCGAGCTGTCGGATTGGGTTCGCGCCATGCACCTGTGGCGCGAGCACGGCGCGGCGTTCATTCGGGATCAGCCGGCTCGCGCGTGCCCGGCCTGCGGCCAGACGGATCACCGGTTTCTGTTCTACAGCTTCGATTCCTATCCGTATGTGGATTGTCTTGGCTGCGGGACGTGGTACGTGCCGCTGGTCGTGGACGATCAGCTGTTCGAGCGCTACTACGCGGCGTGCCCCGAGGCTCGCGAGATCGTGGAGCGTCTCGCCGGGCAGCGCCTCGACGAGTCGAAGGCGCAGGCGGACCGAACGCGCATGTCGGTCTACTTCTCGGAGATCGAGCCGATCGTACCGGCCGGCCGCCGCGATCTGCTCGACGTCGGATGCGGCGTCGGGCATTCGCTGGAGGTGGCCGAGTCAAGAGGCTGGCGCGCGTACGGCATCGATTCGAGCGAAAGCCTCATTCGTGCAGGCCGCGCGCGCGGGTTGACGGTCGTTCATCCGGACGAGCGTCTCGATCGCGACGAGTTCGGCCTCATCTCGCTGTGGGAAACGCTGGAGCACCTCAACGATCCGTTCACGGTGCTGTCGGGCGTCGTGCCGCGGCTGCACGACGACGGCCTCGTGTCAATCACAGTACCGAACGCGTTCGCAATCGAGGCGCGCATCATGCGCCAGGATCTGGCGTGGATCAACGGCGGCGCGATCGGCACCGTCCACATCAATCTGTTCCATAAGTCCAGCCTCGAGCGTCTCTTGTCGCGCGTAGGGCTCGAGATCGTCGGCGTGGACGGCGAATTCGGCTTCAACGCCCGCGAGTTGGCGTCGTACTTCCTCGGCGGTCACCGCGGGGCGTGGGACTACGCGCGCGGCGTGCGAGTCGAGCCGAAGCTCTCCGAAGAGACGATCTGCTTCCTGAACTGGGTGGGGCCGGCTTGGAGCATCCTGGCCCGCCAGCTGCTGGTGACGCCGATCATAAAGGTCCTCGCCGCGAAGCGTCGAGACGCGATCGCCCTTGCGAGCATCAGAGCCAAGTACGCGCGCGCCAGACGCGACGAGATGATCGCCGAGCTCGATCGAGTCTATCCGCCGGAATAGCAGGCCACATGACCGACGCGTGGTGCTGAAGATTCCATTCAACCGGCCGGCGTGCCTCGGCAACGAGCTCGAGTACGTAGCCGATGCGTTCGCTCGGGGCCACATCTCCGGGGATGGAGAGTACACACGACGCGCGACCGAGCTCCTCGAAGAGGCGCTTGGGAGCAGGGTACTGCTGACGACGTCGTGCACGCATGCGCTGGAACTCGCCGCGCTGCTGCTGAACATCGGCCCAGGCGACGAGTTCATCGTTTCGCCGTTCACGTTTCCGTCGACCGTCAACGCGTTCGTGCTTCGCGGCGCGTCGCCGGTGTTCGTCGATATCCGGTCAGATACTCTGAATGTCGACGAGCGTGAGCTAGAACGGCACATCACGTCCAAGACGAAAGCCATCGTCGCCATGCATTACGGTGGGGTCGCATGCGAGATGGATCGATTGGGCCGCATCGCCGACGACCATGGGATTCCGATCGTCGAGGACAATGCTCACGGCCTCTTCGGCAAGTACGGGGGCAGATATCTCGGAACGTTCGGATGCCTGGCAGCCCTGAGCTTTCACGAGACGAAGAATTTCACGTGCGGTGAAGGCGGTGCCCTGCTGATGAACGACGATCGGTTTCGAGAACGCGCGGAGATCATTCGCGAAAAAGGCACGGATCGCTCACGGTTCGTCAGAGGAGAGATCGACAAATACGGCTGGGTCGACGTCGGTTCGAGCTACGTCCTGTCGGACGTGCTTGCAGCGATTCTCTTCGCCCAGCTGCAGAGACGTGAGTATGTCCAGGCTCGAAGGCGTCATCTCTGGATGACTTATGCGGAAGCGCTCGCCGAGTGGGCCGAAGGAAATGGTGTCGGCCTTCCTGCACGATGGGGCGCCGACGTCGAATCCGCCTATCACCTCTTCTACGTGTTGATGCCGTCTCATGATGGCCAGCAGGGACTGATTGGCCATCTGAGGAATCGTGGCATCGGCGGCACGTTTCATTACCTGCCGCTCAATCGTTCAGCGATGGCGCAGAGGCTGAACGGGCTCGTGACTCGGTGTCCGATTGCCGAAAGTGTCAGCGAGCGCTTGGTCCGGCTCCCATTCTTCACTGCCCTCGGGGACGACGACCTTGCCTCGGTGATCAAGTCTGTGCGCTGCTTCAACGCCCGTTGATGAATCAACGCCCACACGTGATCCAAACCACGAGCGTTCGAGCCAGGGTCCCCACGATTCGACGACTCGTCCGAGGACTCCTCATTGGAGGGTGGCGGCTCGACGCGGTCGCCGCGGTGCTTCTTGTCGTGCTGTCCACTGCGGTCGCGTATCGTTACGTCAACGAGCACTTCGCTCTGTCGTACGACTCTCCCTATCGCGATTGCACCGAAGACCTGCTGTATCCGTGCGTCGGACGGCTCGGCGTGACGATCGACCAGGCGGCGCTCGACGCCTCTCCCCACTGGCAGGCATTCGCCACCGGCAGAATCAAGGCGCTCTCGTGCGATGCGTTCAGCCAGTTGCCGCGGGTCAACGCCGGCCACCTGTCGGAGGTTCAGCGGTACCTGCACGCGTCGTTGAGCTCGGTGTTCTGGCTGACCGGCCCTCGTCGATCCGTCTACGTCGGCTACATGGCGGCGATGGTCGGCCTGACCGTCCTGGCCGCGTATGGGTTGTTTCGACTCGGCGTGGGCCCCCTGCTTGCCTCGCTTGCGATTCTGCCCTTCGTCTTTTCCGACTTGCACCTGCGCAACGCGCTTCATCCAGCAGAATACGCGAAGGCGCCGTTCTTCCTCGGGTGTCTGTTCCTGGTCGGCTCCATCGTGCGCCGGGAACCTGCGCGCTGGGGCCTCGTCGCGCCGGCAATCGCGGCCGGCCTCGTCGTCGGGATCGGCATCGGCTTCAAGACGGACCTGCTCGTTTGCATACCGATCGCCGTGGTCGTCATCGCGGCATTTGCGCCGACGTCGGTCGGCGCGCCGCGCCGAGCGACAGCCGTCGCCGCGTTTCTCGGCGCCGCGCTGCTGTCGGCGTGGCCGGTGCTGAAAGCGCAATTCACGGATGAATGGGGCAGTCTCCTGCCCGTTCAGGTGCTCGGCGGCATGGATCGCAGTTTCGCTGATTACTATGCGGAACCGTCGCTGTACGACTACGGGATCCGCTTCGACGACGCGCACATCGCCGACGTCATCAACAGCTACGACCAGCGTGTCAACGGTTCGACGATGTTCGCCCAGTTCTACTCGAAGGAGATGCAGCGTGCGGCAACGCGGCTCGTCGCCGACATCGACCGGACGTTCCCAGCCGACTTCCTGCTGCGTTCGTTCGCGGCTGTCATCAATGTGCTCAAGCTCGGTCGCTTCGGGATCGTTTCCGCACTTGCGGTCCTGCCGCTCCTGTTGATCGCGGACCTGCGGTTGGGCCTCGCGGTCTCGTTCCTGATGTGCAGCGCGATCGGTTACGTCTCGCTTGTCTTTCAGCCCAAACATTTCTTCCATCTGGAGTGGGTGCCCTGGTGGTTTACGGCCGTTGCGATCGAACAGGGGGCCCTTCTCGGCTTACGGGTCGCTCGAGTCGATTCCAGCACGGGGCGGCCACCGGTGCGTGATTGGCGGCACGCCCATGCGGCTCGCATCGCGGCGCTCGCGATCGTGGCTCTGTTCACGCTTGGCGTCATGGCCGTGGCGCGCCAGTTTCAGCAGTCGCGCGTGACCGCCGTCGTCTCAGCTTCGATGCGCCACGCGACCGACGAGCGGCTCGCGACGGTTACCACCGTTGCCGACGATGGAGCGACGCGCGTGGTCGTGGAAGGAGTCGGGCTGAGCACATTGCCCCATCCGACGCCGCTCGTCGAGGACTACCTGGTTCTGCGTGTCGAGTGCCGCTCCCCCGAGGATGCGACGATCACCGGCGTCTACGATCAGGCGACGAGTCCTCGAGAGCGCATGACCGTGCCGTGTTCGCGCGGCGCGCTCCACTGGACGCTGTTCTGGCCCGTCTATCAATATCCGCCGGCTGCGCGCCTTCGGTGGCTCGAGGCCGAACGCGCAGCCCCGATACGCATCCAGTCGATCCATCGAGTCGGCGACCTGCGGCAGATCCGCCTGCTGCTCAAGCTGGCCGTTCCCGACGATTATCAGGATCGACGCTGGTACCACGTTCTGCGCCCGCGGTTCTTCATCGATCCGGTCGGGCCGCCCCGACGCTCTTGAACCGCGAACCGCTCGTGTCGATCATCCTGTGCGTGCGCAACGGCATGCCCCACGTTCGCGATGCTGTGGAGTCGGTGCGGGCGTTGTCATACGCGAACTACGAACTGGTCGTACAGGATGGGGCGTCGACGGACGGCACGCTCGAGTACCTCCGCTCGATCGAAGGGCTGTTGTCGATTTCGATCGTGTCGGCGCCGGACACCGGTATCGGGCAGGGCTTCAACCGCGCCGTGCAGCGATGCCGCGGCGACATCGTCGGATCGGTCGATGCGGACAATCTGCTCCGCCGCGACGCGCTCGACATCGTGGTGCGCCGATTCGCCGAGCATCCCGATGCGGCAGTGGTGTACGGCGCATGCCAGATGATCGACGCCGATCGCAAGCCGCTGCACGCCTGGACGCCACCCGAGTTCGATCTGCTCCGCCTGATGGAGGGCGCCGTCGTGCCGCCGTTCGCGACATCGTTCTTCTCGCGCGCGAAGTGCGGCGCAGACCTGTGCTTCGACGAGGCGTTCCGGACGGTCGCCGACTTCGATCTCTGGCTGCGCCTGCTGGACCTGACGATCGTCCGCGTCCTCGACGTGCTCGCGGAGGTTCGCGTCGGCGCCCAGAGCTCCACCTGGAACGCGCAGAACTACGACGACCAGTCGGCGTTCAAAATCCGCGCGATTCGCAAGCTCGTCGGCGGCCCGTCGCGCCCGCGCGTCATCGAGAAGCTGCTCGAGCGCGCCGAGGCGGGCATCTACTTGTGGGCCGTCGACTCGATGGCGGTCATCGGCGGCGGGCAGGAGCTGATCGATCGCTACTTCGAGAAGGCGGCGAAGAGCGATCTGTCGTCGGAGCGCTTCCGCGACGTGCTCGCGAGGGCGCGGCCGCACCTGCCGGCGTCCGACGCAACGCTGGGCGAGCGGCTCCTTCAGTGCGGCATCCAGTACATCGAGCGCAGCCGGCCCGAGACCGCGCTCGTCTACTTCGAATTCCTTCAAGCGGCCGGCTTCGATCACCCCGACCTGGCGGCCTGGCTGGAGCGGGGCAGGAAGGATCTGTGGGACGCGCACACGGCGACCGAAGTTGCCGCCTATCTGCAATCGGAGATCAATCGCCGCGACCGCATCATCGCCGAGAAGAACGACTGGTGGTCGAACGAGGTGGTCAAGCGGGACGCGACGATCGATGACATTCGTCGGGAAAACGAATGGATGCGCAGCGGCTGGCGGCGGTTCGTGGTTCGTCCTCCGAAGGCGTCGTGAGCGAGGTCGCCATTCAGTCCGCCAGTTTGACCAAGATCGACCGGCTGAAGCCCGCCTTCGAATACTCGATTCGTGTCGTCGTTCTGGCTGTATTCGGCTGGTACCTGTACACGGCGTCGTACGGGCCGTACCGCGGCGCACCGTTCGACGAAGTGGAAGCGTCTGTCCGCGCCCTCAATGCGGGCCATCCGTTTCAGTTGAGCGTCGAGGTATCGCCCGGCGTGCTGCAGACGCAGAAGATTTCGGAGGTCTACGGCGATTACGGCATCGACTTGCTCGTCATCGGCGCCGGGCTGGCCGGGCGTGCGTGGTACGGTCCCTCCTTTCGGGTTCAGTCGTCGCTTGCCTCGGACCTGATGCTGGTTTTCTTCCTCGCGACAGCGGCCGCGATGATCAGCCCGCCGATTCCCTTGTCGGTCGGCGTTGCCGGCGTGTTCTCGTTCTGGGCGCTCTTCAAGTGGGGCGCGCTGGGCTTCTACGGTGGCGCACGCTACTGGGGCGTCAGCTACGTCGTTGTCGTGTGCACCGTGTTTGCCGCGACTGCAGTGAAGACGTGGACCTGGCCGCGAGCGCTCGTCCTGACTGTCCTTGCCTTACTGGCAGGCTACGCGCAGCTGCTTCGGCAGGAAGCCGGCACGACGCCCTACGTCGCCGGCCTGGCGCTGATCGCATCCGCCGGACTCGTCGCAATTGCCGCGTGGCGCCGCGACGGCTCCGATCGGCCGGCCGACCTGCTGCCGCTCGCGCGGCGCGCCGCCGCCGGCGGTCTCCTCGTGACAGCGCTCAACGCGGCCATGCTCCCGATCCAGCGCTATTGCTTTTCCCGAGCCTTCGGTACGCCCTACGGCGACACGCAGGTCGCGGTCCACGGATCGGGCTCGCCGCTCTATCTGAGTCTGGGCTACGTATCCAACCCCTATAACATCGGCTGGCGCGATCCGATCGCTGAACTCCACGCACGGCTCATCAAGCCGACTATCGTGAGGAATGCCGATCCGGACCTTCAGGCGACGCTGGTGCGCGAATTCCGGCGGATCGTGTTCGAGCGGCCGTGGGTGTTCGTGCGGAATGTCGGCGCCAAGGCGGTGCGCGTTCACCAGCTCGTAGGGACCGTTTCCGGCGCGAACACCGGCACCGCGATCTATCAGCCGATAGAGCTCGTACGTTTCTACTGGGCCGTGCCGTTCGTTCTCCTCGCGTCGCTGCTCATCATCTGGCGGATCGGCACGGCAACCGACGCCGTCACGTGGTTTACTTCGCTGGCGACCGGATTGAGCGCCAGCGCCGGCGCGCTGGTCATTTTCCCCGAGTACATCGGCGGCGTTCAGGGGGCGACTGTTGTTCTCGTGTGCGTGTTGTCGTCACTAGCCGCGTCACTGGTCTTCGGACGGCGAGGTCAGGCGAAGAGCGGGGAGACCGCGCGGCTACTGATCGTCGAATATCGCCGCGCCATCGGTCTCGCACTGATCGCCGGCACGTTGTTCGTGGCCGTTCAGGCCGTCCGTTACCGATCGTTCCGCGCGCAGACGGCGGCGGCCGATCCGCTCGAGACGATCCGGCAACGGGGGTTTCGGTACGCGCACGTGTTCAACGACCTGACCGTTGCGCAGCAGCGGCGTCTGGTCACACTGCTGCAGGCGTCACGCGACCCGCAAGTCGCGAGGATCATCGAAGAGCGCCGCGGCAACCTCGATCTGTTTTCACCGCAGGTCCTCGTTCGGACGCCGACCGAGCTTCATCTGATCGCCTGGCTTGGTACGGGCTTCGTTCCCCCGACACCTCGATTGTTCCAGGGATCCACCCACGCGTCCCTGTTGATCTGCGGCGACTGCCCACCGGAAACGACGGTGAACGACCTCCAGCGGCCGCTCCGGTGGACGATGATCAACGATCTCGAGTGGCAGGGAAGGTACAGGATGTTCACGGTGCAGAGTTCGCGCACTCTGCAACAGGCGAAATTCATGCTCGTCGCCGCGGACCGGGTCCGCGCGCTCGATCCGAACCTGCAGCCGCTGTGGTTGGTTCCGGAGTCGATTGCCAGGGCAAGACTCAGCTTTGCTCTACAGTAGATGAACATCGAAGGATCGCGTGTTCTCGTGACTGGCGCCGACGGGTTTATTGGCTCTCACCTCGTCGAGCGCATTGTCGCCGAAGGGGGCCGCGTCCGCGCTCTCGCACAGTACAACTCCTTCAACGATTGGGGCTGGCTCGAGGGGTTGCCGTGTCTCGGCGACATCGAGGTGGTGACCGGCGACATTCGGGATCCCCACTGCTGTCACACCGTCTTGAAGGAGATTGACATCGTCTTTCATCTTGCGGCGCTGACCCCGATTCCGTACTCGTATCGCGCGCCAGACAGCTTCGTGGACACCAACGTGCGCGGCACGCTGAATTTGTGCCAGGCGGCGCGGATGGCGGGCGTCACGCGGTTCGTGCACACTTCGACGAGCGAAGTGTACGGGACCGCTCAGTACGTGCCGATCGACGAGAAGCACCCGCTGAGCCCGCAATCGCCATACAGCGCGACGAAAATCGGTGCCGACGCGATCGCGCTCAGCTTCTTCCACGCGTTTGCGCTTCCCGTGGTCGTGGCGCGGCCGTTCAACACCTACGGGCCGCGCCAGTCGGCCCGGGCGGTCATTCCGACTATCGTCTCGCAGATTGCGGCCGGGCAGCGCGCCATCACGCTCGGGGATCTGTCGACAACGAGGGATTTCACATACGTTGAAGACACGTGCCGCGGGTTTCTGGCGGTCGCTTCAGCCGGGAATTCCGACGGCGAGGTCTTCAACATCGGTTCGAACGATGAGATTTCGGTCGGCGATCTCGTTCGCGTCCTCGGCGACGTCATGAGGACCGCGGTGACTGTTGTCGTCGATCCCGCGCGCATGCGTCCCGCTTCGAGCGAGGTGCAACGACTGCGTTGCGACGCGACCAAACTGGAGCGTGCCACCGGCTTCCGTCCGGTTGTGCCGTTGAAAGAGGGGCTCGCGCGTACGGCCCGGTGGCTTCAGGACCCAGCCAACCTGAAGCGCTACAAGACCGGTATCTACAATGTCTAGTCGCGCTGTCGTTCTCGCCGGCGGCAAGGGCACGCGGCTGCGGCCCTACACCGTCGTGTTTCCAAAGCCTTTGATGCCGCTCGGCGATTACCCGATTGTCGAGGTGATTGTGCGGCAACTGGCTGCGAACGGGTTCGACCACATCACGCTCGCCGTCAATCATCAGGCGAATCTGATCAAGGCATTTTTCGGCGCCGGCGAGGCCTGGAACGTGACCATCGACTACTCCGTGGAGTCGAAACCGCTCAGCACCATTGCGCCGTTGTGCCTGATCGCCGATCTGCCTGAGACGTTCCTGCTGATGAACGGCGACGTGCTGACCGACCTGTGTTTTCGCACGCTGTTCGAGGACCACGCGCGCAGCGGTGCCGCGTTCACCATCGCTGCCGCCGAGCGCACGCAGCGGATCGACTACGGGGTTTTGACTGCAGACTCGAATCGGCGGCTCGTCGGGTTCGACGAAAAGCCCTCGATGCGTTATCTGGTGAGCATGGGTGTGTACGTCGTCGAGCGGTCGGTCCTCCGGGCGGTGCCGCCGAACGCACCGTTCGGTTTCGATGATCTGATGCACGCGCTGATCGCCAAAGGCGAACCCGTTCACGTCCGGCCGCACGATGGGTACTGGCTCGACCTCGGCCGTCCCGACGATTACGCGCAGGCGATCGAGGAGTTCGATCGACGCAAGGCGGAGTTCCTGCGGCATGACTGACGGCGTGTTTGTGACGGGTGCGACCGGACTTGTCGGCGCGCACCTAGTGCATGCGCTGCGCGCGCAAGGGCGACATGTCGTGATGCACAGCAGCGCCGACGGCGACATCGCACGGTGTCCACTTCGGTTCGACGGTCTCGAACGCGTTGTTCATCTTGCCGGTCGAAGCTTCGTGCCCGACAGCTGGCGGCAGCCGCGCGATTTCTACGAAGTCAACGTACTCGGCACCGTGAATGTTCTCGATGCCTGCCGCCGGGCGGGCGTTCCGCTGGTGTTCGTAAGCTCCTACGTCTACGGCAACCCGCGCAGTCTGCCGATCGCGGAAGACCATCCGCGGCAACCTCTCAATCCGTACAGCCATACCAAGATTCTCGCGGAGGATGCCGTCCGGTACTACCAGTCGCAGTTCGGCGTGCGCGCGACGATCGTGCGGCCCTTCAACATCTACGGTCCCGGTCAGGACGAACGTTTCCTGCTGCCGACGATCGTCCGCCAGGCTATCGATCCGGCGGTCGACCACATCACCGTTCGCGATCTTCGCCCGCGTCGCGATTTCATTCATGTGCGCGATCTCGTCGCCCTCCTGATCGCTGCAATCGCCCGCCTCGACGACGGCGTGTTCAACGCCGGCAGCGGAGCGTCGGTCGCCGTTGGAGAAGTTGTCGCCGAGGTGAACGCCGCACTCGATCGACCGAAGTCCGTGCTTTGTACCGGCGATGAGCGCCGCGAAGAAGTCCTCGACGTCGTTGCCGACATTTCACGCGCCCGGCGCGAGCTGGGATGGGAGCCGCGCGTGGCATTCCGCGATGGCGTCCGTGAAACGGTGGAATGGACGCGAACGAGGGCCGCCGCTCTTCGATGAAAGCTCGGTCATTCCGGATCAACGGTAAGTTCGAGGCCGGCTACGACATCGTGCACGCCATCCGCTACAACCGACCATCGTGAGCAGCGACCGCGACAAGGAATACTTTTACGACACGATCGCCTCCGACTTCGATCAGATCATGAATCCGTACGATGTCGGGCGGCGGCTCGAGATCGTGTTCAAGGAGCTGCTCTCGCCGAACGAGCTCGCAGGCAAGCGCGTGCTGGATGTCGGCGCCGGAACAGGGCGGTTCACCGAGGAGGCGGTCCGCGCCGGCGCATGGGTGGCGGCGACCGACATCGGCATCAACCTTCTGAGACAGATCCGCGCCAAGGCAGGCGCCAGGCTGTTCGCCGCAGATGCGTGCGACCTCGGACTCGTTACGGAAAGCTTCGACGCGGTCATTTCTTCGGAGTGCATCGAGCACACGCACGATCCGCTGCGCGCGGTCAGGGAGATGTGCCGCGTGCTGAAGCGGCCGGGCGTGCTCGTACTGACGACACCAAATCGCGCCTGGCACTTCTCGGCGGTGATCGCCGAGCGCTTCAAGCTACGGCCGTACCAGGGGCTGGAGAACTGGGTCGGCTGGAATGACTTGCAGAAGACCGTCGAATCGGAAGGCCTGTCGGTGGCGACGATGCGCGGTTTCCACATGGTTCCCCCGTTGTTCAGGCCACTCTGGCGGCCGCTGCGGCTGATCGATGACTACGGGCGGTTTCTGGAAGGGCTGATGCTGAACGTGGCGTTCCGGGCGGAGAAACGACCGTGACCACGGGCTCGACCTGCGGCGATGCGGTGCTTCAGCGCGGGGCGGCAACGATCAATGTCCGTCGACTGCTCGAGATGATGACACGCCTCGTGTTGTTCTCCGCGGTTGTCTGGAACATCTATTCGACGCGTTTTCTCCCGTACAAGAGTCAGCCGTTCGACGATGCCGACACCAAAGCGGCCGTTCGGGCGATCAATGCCGGCCATCCATTCGAGCTACTGGACCTGGGAGCCGACGGAAACCCGCAGGGTCTGAGAAGAATGTCCGACGCCCCGGTCGACCGCGGCATGCAAGTCGTCATGGCTGTCGGGGCCGCTGCAGGACGGCGGATTTTCGGACCGTCGTTTCAGTTGAAGTCGTCGTACGGGCGGGAAATGCTCCTGTTGCTGTTCGTCATCACGACGGCGGCCGTGATCGCCCCTCCCGTACCGTTGCTGGTCGCCATTGCCGGAGCTTTGTCGGTGCGCGTGCTCTTCGAATGGGGACCCTTCGCGCTCGGCCCGGCGCAGCACTGGGGAGTGGCCTATGCAGTGGTTACCACCTCAATCTATCTCGCCACGTCCCTGAAGCCGTGGACAGGTCCGCGGTGGCTTGTCCTGCTGTTGCTGGCCATGCTCGCGGCTTTCGCACAAGTGCTCCGACAAGAAAGCGTCGGCGTGCCGTACCTCGTTGGCTTCGCGTTGATGATTTCAGGCGCGTTCTGCATCCTCGTCCGGCGTCGCGCTTCGGGCCGGGCTGACGCGACACTCGATCTGCAGGTCCTCGCGCACCGCGCCATCGCTGGCGGTCTTCTACTGGCCGCGATCAACGGCTCCGTCCGACCAGTTGAGCGTTGGTGGATCTCCCGCTCGTTGGGTACTCAGTTCGCCGAAACGAGACCCGCTGAGCACGGAGTTGGCGGGCCGCTGTATCTCGGACTCGGGTACGTATCGAATCCATTCAACATCGGCTGGCGCGATCCGATCGCAATATTACACGCCAGGTTGGCGGTACTGCCTGCGCCGTATCCCGGCGATGCCGCCGCGCAGGGGATCCTGCGCAATGAGTTTCTGCGGATCGTCGCAATGGAGCCGTGGCTGCTTGCGAGGAATATCGCCGCGAAAGCGGTGCACCTTCATCTCCTGGCCAGTCGGCGCATCGCGACCGCTTCCGATATGGGTGTGCGGCAAGTCCCCGCGCAGGCGGGGTTCTACCGCGCCGCACTCCTGGTGATTCCGATTGTGCTTCTCCTGCTGATCTGGCGAGGAACGCCGGAAGGCGTCGTAATCTGGGTCGCATCGTTGGCGCTCGCGATCGGCGGCACCGCCGGCGCGCTGGTGATATTCCCTGATTACCTTGGCGGAACGCAGGGCGTCAGCGTGGCCATGGTCCTCATCGTTTCGGCCGCGATCGCGGAATCGATGGTTCCGGCGTGGCGGAACGCTGGCGGCGGTCGACACGAAGCGGCGCGCCAGCTTCTGGGCGCCGGCGTCCTTGTCGCGGCTGTCTGCATCGTGCTCGCGCTCGCGTTTGTCGGGATTCAAGCGTTGCGCTATCGCGCCCTGCGGGAGACGACGGCTCAGCGCGATCCGCTTGCCGCCATCAACGAGCAAGAGTTCAGGTACGCGCACGTGTTCAACGATCTATCGGTCGGCCAGCAGGGTCGATTGGTGGCCAGACTGCACGATTCGGCCGACCCGCGCGTCGCGCATGTTGTAGACGAGCGGCAGGGCGACGCGAGCCTGTTTCGACCCGAGGTCATCGTGCGCACGGATTCTCAGGTCCATCTGCTCGCGTGGATGGGACGTTCGTTTCGGCCGCCGGTTCCCAGGCTGTACCAAGGATCGACGCATGCGCTCGTGTTCATCTGCGGCGAGTGTCCCTCCGACGCGACGCTCAACGGTTTCCCGTCCGATTGGACGATGATCAACGACCTCGAGTGGCGGGGGCAATATCGCATGTTCAGCATGCCGCTGTCGCCGAAACAGGCGGCCGCCCGGTACTTCCAGGTCGTGGCCGAGCGGGTGGTGCGCCTCGATCCCAGTCTGTCCACCGGACTGATTCCAGAATTGATAGGCAGCGCTCGGGTGCGCTTCTAGACGGACATGCAGCTCGAGTCACGTGCGCTCCCGCTGCGCGCGAGTTCGAGCATTGGCACACCCTCGAACGCGGATGCACTCCCACGTCGTAGCATGACGAGCGGCAGCGGCCTGCGAGTGGTTGGCGGCCTGGCGCGGACGTTTGCGTTATGCGCATTCGTCTGGCATTTGGCAACCGTCTCGTATCTCCCCGTTCGACACCAGCCGTTTGGCGACGACGATACCGAAGCCGCGGTTCGAGCGATGAACGCCGGCTATCCATTTCACCTTCTCTATTCGACCGCCAACAACAGTCCTCCGATCCTACGAAGAATGAACGAGGGTCTCATCGATCAGGGCGTCATGTTCTTGAGCGAATCCTGGGCCTTGGCACGCCAGTGGGTTACTGGTGTCCGCTCAGTGATTACGTCGTCGATCGGCTGGGACATCGTCTTCGCGCTTTTTGTTGTCGCCGCGGTCGCGATCGTGGCACCTGGCGTGCCTTTGCCGGTCGCCATGGCCGGACTCGTCGCGTTCCAAGTACTGCTTACATGGGGGCCGATCCAACTGAGTCTCCCGGTCCACTGGGGGGTTGCGTTCTCGACGGTACTGGCGGCCGTCTACATATCCACCGTTTGCAAGCCCTTTACCGCCTGGCGGTGCATCTCGCTAGGTATGCTCGGCACACTCATCGCGCTCGCTCAGATCCTGCGCCAAGAAGCCGGCGGGGTGGCTTACGGTGCCGGCCTGGCATTGGTTGTAGCAGGAGCGATCGAAGCGCTTGTCGCCAACCGTATAAGCAATACGACGGTGTCTCGCCAGGAGTTGAACGCCGTCATGCGGCGTCTCGTTGCGGGCGGATTATTGCTGATCGCGGCAAACGTGAGCGTCGTACCAGCGCAACGATGGTACATTTCCCGCCAGCTGCGGACACCCTACGCTGAAACGGCAGCAATCGAGCATGGCTCGGGGTTTCCGTTGTATTTGAGCGTTGGGTACGTCTCGAACCCGTTCAACATCGCGTGGCGCGATCCTATCGGCTACGTTCATGCACGTCTCATCAGCCCGAATCTCGCTCCGGGTTATCCGGCACTTCAATCGACGCTCTATCGCGAGTATCTGAAAGTCGTCTTCAGCCGCCCATGGCTGCTGCTCCAGAACGTCGCCGCGAAAGCAGTGCGCGTCCATCGGCTGGCGATGCGGCAGGCCGAACGCCTGCCGGACGTCGCCGTGTGGCAGCAGCCGGCGCACGTTCGTTTCTACGAAGCATTGCCGTTCGTGCTGGCCGGTTGCTTCGCGCTCATGTGGTGGCGCGGGACGCCCGAAGCCGTCGCGATCTGCATTGCCTCGCTCGGCCTGGCGGCCGCCGCGAGCGCGGGAGCGGTGATCGTGTTTCCTGATTACATCGGTGGCGTCCAGGGAGCGATCGTCGTTCTGGCCGTCGTGATGCCGGTTGGTGTCGCCTCTTACGTTCTCGAACGTCCCTCGGAGCGGAGCACCACAGCACTTGCGCGGCGCATGATCATCTGCACCGGTGTCCTGGCGCTCACGGCGCTTGTGATCGGCAGCGTTTTCGTCGCGATTCAGTGGGCGCGATACCGCGCGTTTCAGGAGCAGACGATCGCCCGCGACCCGCTCGAAGCTATCGAGGAGCAGCAGTTCCGCTACGCGCATGTCTTCAACGATCTACCGGTTGCGCGCCAGGGCCGCCTGCTCGCGCGCCTCATCGCGACCGACGATCGGCGCGTGGCGCGGGTCGTCGGTCTCCGCACCGGCAACTCTGATCTGTTTCGACCAGAGGCGCTGGTGCGAACCACAAACCAGTTGCACGTGATCGCCTGGATGGGCGCCTCGTTTCACGCGCCGGTGCCGCCTCTCTATCAAGGCACG
>Ga0209474_10002743_pt1 | contig 15913 bp, 18 predicted proteins | sample GraSoiAngelo_145_FD_185902 | JGI IMG/M metagenome (GOLD analysis project Ga0209474, IMG submission 185902) | Grasslands soil microbial communities from the Angelo Coastal Reserve, California, USA - 14_1009_05_20cm (SPAdes) (version 2) | ecosystem: Environmental > Terrestrial > Soil > Grasslands...
GAGAGCTCTGGACCTTCAGGGCACGCGTTTCCACAGCGTACGCAGGGCGGCGTTCACGGTCCGCTGTCCTTCGAGATTCACGGCGTGCCCCACATCGGGAACGATGAGGAGCTCCGCCCCCCGGATTAGCCTCGCCAGTTCCTCGCCGTTCTCTTTCGGAGAAAGTTGGTCGACCGCGCCATGGATCACCAGGGTAGGCACGTTGACTGCGCCGAGCCGGCTGCGCGCGTCGTGCGAGAGCGCCGCGTCGACCTGGCCGACGAAGCCTTGCGCCGTCTGCGGGGCCTGCGAGGACGCGAACCGGAGCGCGGCCCGCACGTTGGCCTCGCTCCGCCAGAAGCGGTCCGTGAACAGCCAGCAGTAGGCCTGCAGCTCCCACGCCTTGCGCAAGTGCGGATCGTCGATCGCGATCGGGTAGAAAGCCCGCCACGCTTCGAGCAGCGCGCGGGACCGGGGCGGCTGTGCCGCGAAGGTCGAGAGCAGCGCCAGCGACCGCACGCGCTCCGGATGGTCCAGGGCGAGCTCCTGCGCGATGGCTCCGCCCAGCGAGAGCCCGACCACGTGCGCCCGGTCGACGCCGGCGGCATCGAGCACCGCGAGAGCATCGCCGGCGAGCTGCCGCGCCGTGTACGGACCAGGTGGCGAGTCGCTCTGCCCCACTCCGCGGTTGTCCGGCGCCAACTCCCGATGCGTCTGCGAGAAATGCGCGAGCTGCACGGCCCAGGCCGCGGCGGGAGCATTGAGGCCCTGCAGCCAGAGCACGGCGTCGCCCTTGCCTTGATCGATGACGTGCAACCGCGCGCCGTCAGGAGCGGTGACCCACACCCGCGGCGTTGTACCCGCATCTCCGGCGAAGCGGTACTTCGGCAGTGCGTTAGAGGAGATCCACCGCCACCGCGAACATGGTCGCGTGCGCGAACAGCAGCGGCACCTCGCCCCGCCGCCACCGGCGCACGGGCGGCGTGGCACCGACGCGCGGCATTGCCACGAGCTCCCCCAGGGCGACGGCCGGGCCGAAGAGGAATGGCGGCAAGCGCAGCTTCTTCTGCACCACCGCCAGCGCCGGTCCGTACACCCACCGGAGCATCCTCCCCGCTTGCGCGCTCCCGAAGAGGCGCTTCCCCATCGCGCCGACGTCGTAGACGGGCCGGTGACCCAGCAGCTTGCGCTCGAGCGCGTCGGCGACGCGCAGAGCGAGCGTAGCGAGGAGCGCGGCGCGGATCACATGTACTGGCCGCCGTTGATGTTGAGCTGCGCGCCGGTGATCCAGTCGCCCTCGGTGCAGAGGAACCGGACGAGGCGCGCGACCTCGTCGGCCTCGCCGAAGCGGCCGATCGGAATCCGTCCCCTCACCGCTTCCTTCGCCGCCTGTGGCATCGACGCCATCATGTCGGTATCCACGAAACCGGGACAGATGGCGTTCACGGTCACGCCGTACTTCGCCACTTCCTGCGCGACGCTCTTGGTGAATGCGATCACTCCGGCCTTCGCCGCCGCGTAGTTCGCCTGCCCGAACGCGCCGGTCTGCCCGATGATCGAAGCGATGTTGATGATCCGCCCCCAGCCACGCCCGATCATCGGCTCCAGCACGGCCTTTGTGCAGTGGAACACCGAGTCGAGGTTCGTGTGGATGACCTCGTCCCACTCGGATGCGCTCATCTTGCGGATGCTGCGGTCCCGATTGATTCCGGCGTTGTTCACCAGGATTTCGACCGGGCCCAGCTGCTTCGCCGCCTGCTCGAGGAGCTTGTGACAGTCCTCCGGCCGCGAGACGTCGGCATGGAACACGCCGACCCGGCATCCACCGCGCTCGAACTCGGCCGCCAGCTCGTCGGCATGCTCGCGGCCCTTGCAGTAATGGACCGCCATCGAGGCTCCCTCGGCGGCGAGCGCGCGCGCGATCGCTTTTCCGATTCCTCGCGAAGACCCGGTAACGACGGCTACTTTGCCCGAGAGGCGCCTGTGTGTCGCTGCTCCGTCCACCTGCGGCCTTTCGCCGGCCAGGTCGTTCACCCCTGGGTCCAAGCGCATGTGAGGGTCCCTCCGACGCGGCACGTTACGAATTTGTAGGCGAGGGCGCAAGCGTCTGACTACGCAGCGTCTGTTAACGCCGCAACACATCAGTGCGCATGAGGACCTTCGCCCGCGCGAGCACCGCGTCGATCATCTTCGCAGTCAGCTTTCCGGTGTTCGTGTTCTGCTGACTCACGTGATAGCAGCCGAGCAGCACCGGCCCGCCCGGGAGATTCGCCTCCGCCGCATGTCCGAACTGCGGTCGTGGCCGCGGGATCGCAAGCCCGCGCCGGGAAAAATGCGAAAGCGCTGCGCCCCAACCGATGCTGCCGAGCGCCAGCACCACGCTGACATCCGGCAGGAGCGCGACCTCGCGGTCGAGCCAGACGCTGCAGCGCGCAAGCTCGTCCGGCAGCGGCTTGTTCCCGGGCGGCGCGCAGCGGCAGGGCGCGGTGATGAACGCTCCCCGCAGCGCGAGGCCATCGTCCCTGCGGACGCTGGTGGGCTGGTTCGCAAATCCGGCCCGGTGCAGGGCGGCATAGAGAAAGTCCCCGCTGCGGTCGCCCGTGAACATCCGCCCGGTGCGGTTTCCCCCGTGGGCCGCAGGCGCCAGCCCCACGATGAGCAGCCGCGCGCGCGAATCGCCGAAACCGGGCAGCGGCCTTGCCCAGTAAGTCCAGTCCCGGAACCGCTTGACCTTGAGACGCGCGACCTCCTCGCGCCACGCGACTAGCCGCGGGCAGGCGCGGCATTCGACGACCTCGCGATGCAGCGCCCGCAGCCCGTTCAAGACCCGCGCGTGCCGCCTCGTCCGCCCCCGCGCTGGCTGCCGCGGGGCATGTTCTGCGCCGGCCCGCGCATGCCGAATCCGCGCTGACCACCCTGCACGTCCTTGCCGTGCGGCGTGCCCCGGAAGCCACCGCTGCCACCGAACTTGCCGCCGCCCTGCCCTTTCTCCTCGGCCTCGTTCACTTTCAGCGGCCTGCCGCCGAAATCCTTCCCGTTCAGCTCGGCGATGGCTGCCTTCGCCTCCTCCTCGCTGTCCAGATCGACGAAGGCGAATCCGCGCGAGCGCCCCGTCTCCTTGTCGGTGATGATCTTCACCGAGCGGACCGTCCGCTTGTCGGCCGCGATCAGTTGCTTGATCTGCGCTTCGGTGGTGTCGAAGGGAAGATTGCCTATGAACAAGCGAGCCATGTCCTCGTTCCTTTCCCTGAGCGCTGTCGATCCTATGCCAGATCGCCCTGCCGCGCACCGGAACCCGCCTTGTGGCATCCTGGCGACTGATGCTTGAGGCGGTGCGCCTTCGCGGCGCTACCAAGCGCTACGGCGCCTTTACCGCGCTCGACCACGTCGACCTGGACATCCATCGCGGCGAGGTCTTCGCGCTGCTCGGCCCGAACGGCGCCGGGAAGACCACCCTCATCAGCCTGGTGGCGGGAACCGCCCTCGCCAGCGAAGGCAGTGTGGAAGTGCTCGGCCGCGACGTGGTGCGCGACTACCGGTTCACCCGCCGCGCCGTGGGGCTGGTGCCGCAGGAGATCAACTTCGACCCGTTCTTCACCGTGGAGGAGACCCTCCGCTTCCAGGCCGGATACTTCGGCATGCGCTTGTCCGATGCCCGCATCGACGAGATCCTCGGCAACCTGTCGCTGCGCGACAAGCGGACCGCCAACACGCGCTCGCTTTCTGGAGGAATGAAGCGGCGCCTGCTGATCGCCAAAGCGCTGGTGCACGATCCGCCCGTGCTCTTCCTCGACGAGCCGACCGCCGGCGTCGACGTCGAGCTGCGGCGCGACCTCTGGGCATACGTGAAGCGGCTCGCGTCCGCGGGCACCACCGTGGTCCTCACCACGCACTACCTGGAAGAGGCCGAGGAGCTCGCCGACCGCATCGGCGTGATCAAGAACGGCCGGCTCCTGGTGGTCGAGGACAAGCGTGAGCTGATGGCGCGGCACTCGAAGCGCACCGTGCGCCTTGCGCTGGAGAAGCCGGTCCGCGAGCTGCCCGCACCGCTCCTCGCCGCGGGCGCCGCGCTCGCCGAGGGAGGGGCGGCTTTGGTGCTGACGCCGAGGGTCGGCGAGCCGCTCTCCGTGCCGCTGCAGGCGGTGGCCGCGGCAGGTTTGCGCGTCGCCGACGTGCAGACGCGCGAGCCACGGCTGGAAAACGTGATCGTCGAGCTGCTGAACTCGCCCGCGCCGATCGCGCCGGCGACCAACGGCGCCACCGCGCTCGAGCGGCCGCTGCCTCCGCTGCCGGTCGCCGCGCAGCCGGTGGAGAAGACGCTCGGCGTGCGCACCCTCTACCGCAAGGAGGTGAAGCGCTTCCTGCGCGTTCCGGGGCAGACGATCCTCTCGCCGCTGATCACCACCGCGCTCTATTTCGTCGTCTTCGGCTGGTCATTGGGCGGCCGCCTGCGGGAAGTGGAAGGCGTCCCCTACATCCGCTTCCTCGTCCCCGGCCTGGTGATGCTCGGGGTCATCAACAATTCGTTCCTCAACACCAGCTCCTCGCTGTTCATCCTCAAGCTGCAGGGCACCATCGTGGACCTGCTGGTGACGCCACTCAGCTATCTGGAGATCCTCGCCGCCTTCCTCGCCGCGGGCGCGACGCGGGCGCTGATCGTCGGCGGAATGACGTGGGCGACCGCGGCGTTGTTCGTCGGCCCGTACGTGCCCCACCCCATTCAGGCGTTTCTGGCAGGTCTGGTCGTCGCACTCGGGTTTGCCGCGGCGGGTCTCATCGTCGCGCTCTGGTCGGAGAAGTTCGAGCAGGTGAACTTCATTCCCACCTTCGTGATCACCCCGCTGGCGTTCCTCGGCGGCGTCTTCTACTCCGCAGCGATGCTGCCGCCCGGGTTCCGGATCGTCCTGCACCTGAACCCGATCTACTACATGATCGAATCGATGCGCTTCGCGCTCATCGGCCACAACGTCGAGCGGCCCTGGGCCGGGTTCGCCGTGATCGCCGGCATCTCCGGCATCCTCGTCACCTGGGCTCTCTGGCTGCTCCGGCGCGGGTACAAGCTGCGCGCCTGATCACTGGGCGGGAAGCTGCGCGCTCGCCCGGACCACCACGACGTACGGCGGCGTCTCCTCGCGGCTGCGAACGGTGACCCGCGCGGGCGCGCCCAGGCCCGGGCCCGACATCATCGCTGCGATCCCGTCGTGCCGCAGGGACACGGGTCCGGCGGCGCGAGTGTCCAGATGGCGGAGGCGTTCGTGCAGCGGCGACCAGGCGCTTCCGGAGAAGCTGTACGGCGAGCCCGTCTCGTTCGAGAGCAGCAGCGCCGATGCCCATTGCGCCATCGCCATCGGCAAGGGAATCCCCAGCGCCGACTCCAGGCCGAAGACTCCGCCCGCACCGCGCGCGATGCGCCCAGGGAGGTCCTGGCCGGCGCGATCGGTGAACAGGCGCAGGAAGCTGTGCGCGCCCTGGTAGTTCCCGATCGGATCGCCCTCCCAGAGGGTGAGGCTGCGCCCGTCGTATCCGCGCATCTCGCCGCTCGGGTGCCCGAGATAAGCGGCCCCTTCCGCTCGACCGCCCGCGACGTTCCAGCCGTAGCCGGCGAGATCCTCGGCGACCTTCGAGAGCGCCTCATTGATCCAGGTCTCCTCCGCACCGTCGCACGGGCGCCACACGCAGCGGTGGGCGAAGTTGAGCAGGTGTTGCAGCTCGTGAGCCAGAGTCGCCGGATAGACCGCGCCGAACAAGTCCGCCGCCGCATAGCCATTTGCGGCGCCGTTGCGGGGATCGTTCAGGTAGACGATCTCCGCGTGGTTCGATCCGCCCGCCGTGCATTGCGCGGAATCGTCGCGCGCCCGCACCAGGTCCGCGTTGCCGAAATAGCCGATCAACCAGCCGCCGTTCAGGTGGGCGCCGAGCTCGTGCGTGATGAGCACCAGTAGCTTCCCGTCCCCGTCCACGTCCGTCAGCGTTCCGAACGCCGAGGTGATCGCCGGCCAGACGCGGTCCTCGAACGCCTGCGCGAGCGGCTGCAGCACCGGCCCCTCGTACTCGCCGAGGTCGTCATCGTCGAGGTAGATGCTGGCGTGCGCGGTTGCGACGGCGAGCGTGACCGGCTTGCGCACGTGGTGGGAGAAGTCGAGACCGCGAACGACGCAGAATGAGCTTCGCTCCTGGACTTGTTCGGTCGGCGCCGGCGCCTCGAGCGCGAGCACCGCCTCGCGCGCCCGGACCACTTCATGCAACGCGGAGAAGGCGGCGCCCATGTCAGGCGCGAATTGCGCAGGCGCCGCCGGGGCATCCGAGGCGCCCTCGATCGTGACGTCCGCCACTGCTCCGTCGGGGCCGGCGTAGTTCACCAGCAGCACCCCGAGGCGCTCCGCGCTGCCCAGATCCGGAAACGTGGCAGAGAGCGCGCCCCGGCGAAAATCCCAGGGAGCGAAGATCTGCCAGCGCGCGCCCGTTCCCCCTTCGTCACCGGCGCCCACGACGCCGACGGCTCGCCCGCCGGGTAACGCGTCGACCCAGACGCCCGACGCGGATCCGGACAGCACCGCTCGCGATCCACGCACGACCACGGGGTCTCCGACCGGCGCTCCGCTGTCGAGGTCGGCGAGCTGCACGCGAGATGCGACGGCGGTCGATCTCCAGGAAACCTCGACGGCGCCGCCGCGCGCCGAGGCGCGAACGTCGCGAGGCCGCATCGGTCCGCCGCAGGCGATGGCCGCAAGAAGACACGCGGTGATCCGCATCGGATCGATGCAACCACGGCGGGACCGCTTGCTCCGAACGGAAAACGGTGCGCCCTCGCCGTGGCGAGGTCTTACATCGGACTACAGCATCGCCAAGACCCGGAAGTTTCAGGCCGCGGCGATGATGCGCGCGAAGTCGTCGGCCTTCAGGCTCGCGCCGCCGACCAGTGCGCCGTCGATGTCCGGCTGGCCGAGCAGGTCGGCGGCGTTCTCCGGCTTGCACGACCCGCCGTACTGGATGCGCACCGCGGCGGCGACCTGCGCTCCGGCGAGCTCCCGCAGGAGTCCGCGGATCTGCCCATGCACCTCCTGCGCCTGTCCGGTCGTCGCCGTCTTTCCGGTGCCGATGGCCCAGACCGGCTCGTAGGCGATGGTACAGCGGCCGATCGCATCGGCATCCAGACCGGCCAATGCGCCGCGCACCTGCCGGGATACCACTTCCCAGGTACGGTTCGAATCGCGCTCCTGGATCGTCTCGCCGACGCAGACGATGGGATGGAGCTTCGCCTCGAGGACGGCGCGGAGCTTGCGGCTGACGCCCTCGTCGGTCTCTCCGAAGTACTGCCGGCGCTCGCTGTGGCCGAGGATCACGCCGTCGCAGCCGATCTCGGCCAGCATGAGCGCGCTCACCTCGCCGGTGAAGGCGCCCTGCTTCTCGTGGTGGCAGTTCTGCGCGAAGAGCTGGATCGCCGACCCTTGCAGCGCCTGCTTCACCGCTGCCAGCGCCGTGAACGGCGGAGCCACGGCCACCTGCGCCCCGGTCTTCACCTTCTCCCGCAGCTCTCGCACCAGCTGCACGGCCTCGGCGCTGGTCTTGTGCATCTTCCAGTTGCCACAAACGAATCTACGCCGCGTCATTCGTCCAGTACCTTGATGCCGGGAAGCTCCCGGCCTTCGAGGAATTCGAGGGAAGCGCCCCCTCCGGTGGAGACGTGCGAGACCTTGTCGGCGAGGCCCATCTCCGCGATCGCCGCCGCCGAGTCGCCCCCGCCCACCACCGTCCGCGCGCCCCTCTTCGTCGCTTCCGCCAGGGCCTCGGCGACCGCGCGGGTCCCCGGCGCGAACTCCGGTACCTCGAACATCCCCATCGGCCCGTTCCAGAAGACGGTCCTGGCGCCGACGATCCGCTGGCGGTACTGCTCGCGCGCCACCGGTCCGATGTCGAGCCCGAGCATGCCTTCGGGGATCTGCGCTACCGTCTGCGTCGCCACGCCGGCCTTGGGCTCCTTCGCGACCACGTGATCGGGCGGCAGCATGACCTCGACGCGGGACTGTCCCGCTTTCTCCAGGATCCGCCTGGCGACGTCGATCTTGTCCTTCTCCACCCGCGAGGCCCCCACCGCGACGCCGCGCGCGGAGAGGAAGGTGTACGCCATGGCGCCGCCGATGAGCAGCGCGTCCACCTTGCCCATCAGCTGGTCGATCACCTTGATCTTGTCGCTCACCTTGGCGCCGCCGAGGATGGCCAGGTACGGTTTCGCCGCGCCCTTGAGCAGTGGCTGCAAGTGCTTCAGCTCCGCCGCCACCAGGAAACCCGCCCCGCGCTGAGGCACGTGCTTCACCATCCCCACGGTCGAGGCGTGCGCGCGGTGCACGGTTCCGAACGCGTCGTCCACGTAGACGTCGCAGAGCGACGCCAGCTCGCGGGCGAAGGCGTCGTCGTTCGCCTCCTCCTCCGCATGGAAGCGCAGGTTCTCGAGGAGGAGGACCTGGCCCTCGCGCAGCTCGCCGACGAGCTTCTTCACCCCGTCGCCAACGCAGTCGTCGGCGAAGATGACGTCCTGGCCGAGCAGCTGGGAGAGTCGAGCGCCGGCCGGCTCCAGCGACACCTCCGGCACCACCTTGCCGTCCGGGCGCCCGAGGTGCGAGGCGAGGATCACCCGCGCCTTCTTCCCGATCGCGTACTTGATGGTCGGCAGCGCCGCCCGGATGCGCGCGTCGTCCTTGACCTGGCGGGTCTTCTTGTCGAGCGGGACGTTGAAGTCGACGCGGATGAAGAGCCGCTTCTGGGCGATGTCGAGCTGCTCGATGGACCGGATCATCTCCGGCCAGCCTTTACAGCTTGCCGCCGATGAAGAGGGACACGTCGACCATCCGGTTGGAGAAGCCCCACTCGTTGTCGTACCAGGAGAAGACCTTGACGAACTTGCCGTCGTCCCCCACCGCGGTCTGCGTGGAGTCGAAGATGGAAGACGCCGGGTTGCCGTTGTAGTCGACCGACACGGTCGGCTCGGTGTTGTACGTGAGGATGCCCTTCAGCTTCCCTTCGGCGGCCGCCTTGAACGCGGCGTTGATCTCCTCCACCGTTGTCTTCTTCGAGAGCTCCGCGGTGAGATCCACCAGCGAGACGTTCGGCGTCGGCACCCGGATGGAGGTGCCGTTCAGCTTCCCCTTCAGCTCGGGGATCACCTCGCCGATCATCTTCGCCGCGCCGGTCGACGACGGGATCATGCTGAGCGCGGCCGCGCGCGCGCGGCGCAGGTCCTCGTGCGGCAGATCGAGAATGCGCTGGTCGTTGGTGTAGCTGTGGATGGTGGTCATCAGGCCGCGCTCGAGGCCGAAGCTGTCCATCAGGACCTTGGCGACGGGAGCGAGGCAGTTGGTGGTGCAGCTGGCGTTGGAGATGATGGCGTGCTTCGCCGGGTCGTACTTCTCGTGGTTGATCCCGTAGCAGAGGGAGAGATCCTGCCCCTTGGCCGGCGCCGAGATGATCACCTTCTTCGCGCCGGCCTGGAGGTGCTTCTCCGCGTCCTCGCGCTTGGTAAACCGCCCCGAGCACTCCAGCACGACGTCGACGCCGTGCTCCCGGTGCGCCAGCTCCGCCGGCGTGCGCTTGGCCGAAACTGCGATCTTCTTGCCGTTGATCACGACCGCGTCCTCGGTCGCGTCCACCGTCCCGTCGAAGATTCCGTGCACGGAGTCGTACTTGAAGAGATGCGCGAGCGTCTTCGGCTTGTCGACGTCGTTGATCAGGACGACGTCGAAGGTCGCGCGGCGCTTGATCGCGGCACGAAGGGTGTTGCGGCCGATCCTGCCGAAGCCGTTGATGGCGAAACGAGCCATGTGTGCAAGCCTCCTGGGGGAGGGACACATAGGCTCGGAACTGGGGAGCGTCAAGCGAGTCGACAGACTCACTCGAGCGCACGGGCGACATGTACAGTCTCAAGAATGGTCGCTAAGCCGCCTTCGGCGGCCGCGACCAAGCCGCCTTGGCGGCCGCGACTACGCCGCTCCCTTGCGATCCGCTTGCAGGTCTTGCGTGATCAATTCGATCAGCTCAGTCGAGAGCGCCAGCAGCTGCTTCGGCGTGTAGCCGTTCTCGCGCAGCTCCTTGTAGAAGGATCTGGCGAGAATCCGGGCGCCGGCCGCGCGATCGATGCTGGGGATGGACGCGCTCGCGCCTTCGGCGCTGGGGGGCGATCCATCCGGTGTGACGAGCTTCTCAGACACGAAAGACCTCGTTTGGGGGTTGCGTTGTCCGGGATTGCACTGCAACCGCTTTGCCGGAACGCGATGTATAGCAAATTCAGTCACTTGCAAGACGCACGGCGTCGAATGGCGCGGCGCGGTGCGAATCCCGCGAGTCGCTTTTGCGACGATTTGGCATGTAGGACGCGTAAACCGCTTCGCACCGCGCCGCGTCGTCGAGCATTGCAGCACCGCCAAGCGGTCCATAACCTGACGGCCGCATGAAGCTGCAGGTCAAGCAGACGGGCGGCACCAAGGAGCTCACCATCGGGAGCCAGAAGGAGCTCTTGCGGCTGTGGAACAGCGGAGTGATCGCAGCCGACGACCTGGTGCAACGCGGGGAACAGTGGGTGCGCGCCGGCGATCTGCCGTGGATCCACGGCATGCTCGTCGACCGCAAGCGCGACGGGCGCCGGCTCTTCTGGCTGACGCTGGCGCTGATGCTGGTGGGGCTCGCCGGCGTTATCTGGATTCAGGCCCACGCCGGCGCCGTGGCGCAGAAGTCCGGCCTCCTGCCGCCGGGCGCGGCGCACGCGGTCCCGCGCTGAGGGCTGTGGTAGACACGGCGCATGCCGACGAAGGCGATCTGGCAAGGCAAGGAGTGCGACGTCCGCGTCGACTCGGATCTCGAAGCCAACTGGAGCGTCAGCATCCTCTCGGGCGAATACGACCCGGTGTCCCTCATCAGACGTCCTGCGGCGCCCTTGATGATCAAGCTGCGCGCGAAGACGCGCTGGCTGGCGATGGACGCCGGTCTCAGGGCGCTCAAGGCGCAAGGCAAGATCAGCGACTACACCATCGATCCCCGGCCGCAGGCGGAGCTCGAAGCGGAAGCGGCCGAGAAGGCGAGGATCGCCGCGAAGAAGGCCGCGGGCGCGAAGGCGGTCGCCGAGGAAGAAGAGGAAGCCTAACAACCTCCGTTGACGTTGACGTTGACGTCGACCTTGACGTGAACGGCGACGGCGACGTGGCCGTGGACGCGCTACCGCACCGTAAACGCGTACACCGCCGAAGTGCCCGCGACGTAGATGCGTCCCTTCGCCGCGATCGGCGCGTTGAACCTCTCGACGCTCCCGAGCGACACGCTGGCATAGAGGACCTCGCCGGTCTCCGCATTCACCGCGTGCAGCTGGTTGTCACCTCGCGCTCCCACGACCCAGACCACCGATTCCGCTCCCGAGCCGGTGGTGGTTGCCATCGTCGAGCCGTTGCCGCTCACGCCGGCGCACCACGCGGTCGTGGCCGAGGGAGGCGATCCCGCCGTGATGCGCATGGCGACCAGTCCGTTCGCTCCGGAGCACCCGGTCCCGCGAGCGGGAAACGCGAGGATCGTTCCGGAGGGCGTCGCGATCACGCTCGGCGCGGTGATCACCACGCCGTTCGCCACCTGGGGCGCGATCAAGCCGCCCCCGACCCCGCCCAGATTGTCGCGGTTCGCCAGGTGCAACCTGCCGTCCTTGCCGAGCATGGCGACGAAATGCGACCCCCCGATGTCGAAGGGAAGCGCGCCCGCGGTGCCGACGTCGGTATCGCCCGCGTCGAGATCCTTCCAATTCGCCGGCGCGTAGTAGTCCGCGGGTGCGCCCGAGAATGACGGCCCCGGGGCAAGCTTGAGGATCGCCTCGCCTCCGTTCCAGCTGGTAAGCCCGATGGTATTGCCGGTGGCGACGAACAAGGATCCGTCCATCGCGGCGACGCCTGACATCGCCCAGATGCCGGCGCCATGGCCGGTGCGGTAGGCCGCCGCGGGCAGGGCTCCGCTGGTGTCGATTCCCACCACCCAACCCGCGTAGTCGCCGCAATCGCCGTAATGTCCGCTGTAGGGGGCGTAGAGGATGCCGGCCTGGAGGGCCAGCGCCCCGCGCTGGTTCTGGACCACGGAGCTGAAACCCGGGACGGAAGAATCGAGATCGACCGGCGTCCTCGAGATGGTCCCGTCCAGGAGCGAGACGGCGAACACGCGGTGGTGCCCGCCGGCCGTCATCGCGTCGACGAACAGCAGCCTGCGCCCGGGATCGATGATCGGCGTGCCCGTGATCCCGAGCGGATCGATGTTGCCGCAGGGCAGCTCCGACTGCGAGGCGGCCGGGGCCAGCGTGCGCGACCAGCGCCGCGAACCAGTGAGCGGATCGAATGCGATCACCTCGTTGCGCTGGGTGGCGACGATCAGGAGGTCCTGCCCGCCGTCACCGCCGTCCCAGTACAGCGGCTGCGCATAAACGGAGCCCTGGAGCGGCGCGTTGAAGCTGCCGTCCTGGCGCAGGCCGCGAATCGCGGTTCGTGTCAGCGCCGGATCGACGTAGACGCCGGTTCGCGCCGCGTCGTTGTGGTGCTGCAGGACGGCGGCGCGCGTGCCCGGCGGCAGCTGATCGGAAGGCGGCGGCTGCGTCTGCTTCGCGCAGGCGACGGCGATGGTCCCGAGCACCCAGATTGTCTTCACGCGGCGACCGGTACGATGCACGCGGTTGGTGGTCAATGGGCCGGCCACGAAGTCAGGGTGGTGTGATACATCGGCGCGCATGACCGTGGAGGCGATCTTCGAGCGGATTCGCGCGCTTTCGGCCCGGGTGCGCAGCCCTCATGTGCGCGCGCTCCTCTTCGGGTTCCTCGATGATCCCGCGCTCGCACCCGCCTTCCTGCGCGCGCCCGCCGCGAAGGGCATCCACCATGCGTATACCGGAGGACTCTGCGAGCACACGCTGTCGGTGATGGAGCTCGGCTGGCGGATCTGCGATCACTACCCGCCGCTCGATCGCGACCTGGTCACCGCCGGATGCCTGCTCCACGACTTCGGCAAGGCGCGCGAGCTCTCGCCCGAGCCCGGGTTCGAGTACACCGACGAGGGCAAGCTGGTGGGCCATCTGATCCTCACCTGCCAGCTCATCCGCGAGAAAGCAGCCCGCATTCCCGGCTTCCCGCGCGAGCTGGAGTGGCGCATCACGCACCTGGTCGCGGCGCATCACGGCCGGCATGAGTACGGCAGCCCCAAGGAGCCGGTCACGCTGGAAGCGATGGTCGTGCATGCCCTCGACGAGCTGGATACGCGCATGAGCTCGTTCGCGCAGCTCTTCGCCGCCGCGGAGGGCCCCTGGACCGACCGCAAGAACCTCTATGGCAGGCAGCTGCTCGCTCCCTCCGCGCCCGCCGAGGACGAACGGCGGTTCGAAGGGGCCGGCCTGTATCGCGAGGTGAAGTGATGCAGCCGTTCCAGCGCACCGCTGCCGTCTTCGACATCGACGACTCGCTCCTGGACGGCAATGCGGGGACCATCTTCACCTGGTTCCTCTACTCGAACCGGGAGATGGTGCCGCAGGTGCGCTCGCAGGTGCCGCGGGCGCTCTACGAATACGCCCGCAAGCGCCTGAGCGAAGCCGACATGGTGGCGCTCGGCTCGCGCTGCCAGCAGGGCATCCGCGCGGACCGGCTGCGCGACCTGGCGAGAAAATGCTTCGACCGGCACCTGAAAAAGCGTGTCACGCAGCAGGGCCTGCGCACGGTGCGGCGTCACCTGTTGATGGGCCATCTCATCCTGGTCGCCTCCGGCTCGCCGCAATTCATCATCGACGAGCTGGGCAGGTTCCTGCACGCGCACGAGGCGGTGGGAACGCGCGCGGTGATCCGCGCGGGGCTATCCACGGAAGAGTTGGTCCCTCCCATCGTCTTCCGCGAGGGAAAACGGGAGCGGGTGAAGGAGGTCCTCGCCCGGCACGGGATCGACGTCGGCCGCAGCTACCTCTATTCGGACTCGGTCGCCGACACGCCTCTGTTCGAGGAGGTCGGCCACCCCGTGGTAGTGAACCCGAAGCCGGCCTTCCGCGCCGAAGCCCTGCGCCGCGGCTGGGAAGTGGTGGAATGGAAGGGCCGCTGGAGGACCGAAACCGCCGAAGACGCCCTGAGCGAGGAATGGCTCAGCTGGGAAGGGTGACGGACGCCTACTCTTCCGCCGAGAAGCCTGAGGCTGCGATCGCCTTCTCCAGGTCGATTCGCTTCACCTTGCTGTCATCGTAGGTGACCTTCACCACGTGCTTGGTCTTGTCCGACGAGACCGTCTCCACGCCCTTGACGTCCTTCAGCGCCGCCTCGGTGCGCGCCGCGCAGCCGCCGCAGTGCCAGCCCGAGACCTTGATGGTCTCCGTCTTCTCGGCCGCCAGCGCGGCGGACGAGAGCAGCAGGGCGAACAACGGACCGGCGATCAGGTTCCTCATGAGGAATCATCCTTTCGCGACGTTCCACGTTCGACGTACGTACTGGCCCCCAGATTCAAGGATGGGGCAAGCGCAAGGCGCGGCGCGCGTTTTCCGTGGTGGCTCTCGCAAGCTCGTCCGCCGGCAGGCCGCGCAGGCGGGCAAGCTCCGCCGCGGTCCAGGCCACATACGCCGGTTCATTGCGCTTTCCCCGGTGTGGAACCGGCGCCAGAAAGGGGCAGTCGGTCTCCACCAGGATGCGGTCCAGCGGGGCCCGCGCGGCCGCGTCCCGGACTTCTTCCGCGTTCCGGAAGGTGAGGACGCCGGAGAAGCTCAGGTACATCCCCAACGCGAGGTAACGCTGCGCCGCCGTCCAGTCGCTGGTGAAGCAATGGATCACGCCGCCGTCCGGCCCCAGCTCTTCACGCAGGATCTGCGCGGTCTCCTCGTCGGCCTCGCGGGTATGCACGACGAGCGGCTTGCCCAGCTCCTTCGCCAGGCGGATCTGGCGGAGGAAGACCGAGCACTGTACGTCGCGGGGCGAACGGTCGTAGTGAAAGTCGAGGCCGCACTCGCCGACGGCCGTGACGTCGGGATCGGCGCACATCTGCCGCAACCCGGCGAAGTCGGCCTCGGTCGCGCGCGCGGCGTCATGGGGATGGATGCCGGCGGTGGCGGAGAAGAAGGAGCGGTCCTCCTTCGCCAGCGCGATCGCGTCCTGCGCGCCCGCCATGCCGGCGCCTTCGCGCCACTGGCCGACGGCAACGACGTGCACGAGCCCTGCAGCTTTGGCTCGCGCCACCACCTCGGCGCGATCGGAGTACGCGTCCAGGTGCGCATGCGCGTCAACCAGCATCCGCTTGCACCTCGGCGAGCAGATCCGCGCAGAGCTGCCGCAGCTCCTCCGGGCCCTCCGCGGCGAGCTCGCGCAGCAGATCGAGGCCCTGCGGACTGCCCAGCTCCGCCAGTCCTTCGGCCGCGTCCATCCGCAGATCCTCGGGTGCGGCTCCATCGGAAGCGATCCGGATCAGGCGCTGCTCGGCCCCCGGCGCCTTGAGCCGGCCGAGGGCCCGGATCGCCGCGCCCTGCGCAGCGTCGCCGTCCGTTCCGGCCAGATCATCGAGCGCCGGGATCGCTTCCTGCACTCCAAGCCGGCCGGCCCATTCAGCGGCGATCGGCCGATCGTCGGCATCGGACTCGAGCCGCGCGACCAGATGACGGGCGCCGCGCGCATCTCCGAATCGCGCCAGCGCCGCCGCCGCCAGGGTCCGGTCGAACTCCCCGAGCGAATCGTCCTCGAACACCTTGGCGATCTCGGGCACCGCCGATGGGTCGCCGAGCGACATCAGGGCGGAGAGCGCTTCCTGCCGGCGGTGATCATCCGCGAGCGCAGCCTGCAGCTCCCCGAGCGCGGCGGGGTCCTGCACGTCGGAGAGAGCGCACGCAGCGGCGAAGCGCATCGATTCTTCGCCGGATCCCAGGATTGCCCGGACCCGCGCCCGCGCCGCGTCGCCGGGGAGCCGCAGCGCC
>Ga0209474_10002744_pt1 | contig 15908 bp, 13 predicted proteins | sample GraSoiAngelo_145_FD_185902 | JGI IMG/M metagenome (GOLD analysis project Ga0209474, IMG submission 185902) | Grasslands soil microbial communities from the Angelo Coastal Reserve, California, USA - 14_1009_05_20cm (SPAdes) (version 2) | ecosystem: Environmental > Terrestrial > Soil > Grasslands...
GAAGACGTCCTGCCCTACGTCGGGGACGACGGCCGCCAGCGGGACCACCGTGGCCGTGGCCGGCAGGCCCTGCGCGAGACGCAGGCGCGCCAGGTCGTGGCCGGCGTCTCTCTGCACGACGCGGGCAAGCAAGAAGTTGCCCTTGTCGGCCCGCACTCCTGGCGGTGGCTTGAACCAGACTGCGATCCAGTCGTCGCCGCGAGCCCGGTAGGCGTCGTGGACGATGTGGTCGTTGGTGACGATGTCGCCATCCCCGGAGACGACGACACCCGTGCCCACGGTCTTGGTGGAGGCTAGCAGCACGACGCCGTTGACGCGATCGCGGTAGACGGCACTGCCGCGCGCGACGGCGCCCCGGAACACCAGCGGGGGCTCGGAGAAGAAACGCTCCAGCGTCTCCTGTTGCAGGGCGCCGGCAAGGCCGGCGCGGACCGCCGTCAGATCGTCCGCCGACAGCGGCGCAACGGCGCCCCGGAACACCAGCGGGGGCTCGGAGAAGAAACGCTCCAGCGTCTCCTGTTGCAGGGCGCCGGCAAGGCCGGCGCGGACCGCCGTCAGATCGTCCGCCGACAGCGGCGCAACGGCGCCAAGCAGCCATCCGAGCGCGATGCCGATCGGCACGAATCGGATGCGCGTCAGCATCATGTGATCACCTCGCTCGCCGGAGCGCGGTCGCGACGCCCTGGTACACGGGACTTCCGGCGCTCTGGCCGGTGCTGGTGAAGATGCCGACGACCTCCACCGATTCGCCGGCACGTATCGTCGGCCGGCCCCACGCGAAGAGCACGTAGGTGGCGCCCGCCGCGTCGGTCACGCTGATGACGTGAGCGTCGACGCCGTTGGACGTGGCGTCGCGGATGGAGCCGACGACACCCGAAATCGTGCGCGCGTTCTGGGCGTAGGCCGGCGTGAGCCGCTCGCTGGTCGTCGCCGGCGGGGCGATGGCGCTGTTGGGTCGCTCGAGCTTCTGGACGGCCACCCACGTCAGCAACAGGCCAGCGACCGTCGCGGCGGCCGTCCACGCTGGAACTCTCAGCACGAGTGCCCGCCGCAGGCCGCTGGCGACGCGGAGCCAGACGCGTTCCCGGGGTTCGTGGCCGAGCAGCCCATCGAGAGTTCGTGCGAGACCGGGCGACACGGGCCCCGGCGTGGCGATGCCCTGCACGTAGTCTCTCAGCTCGGTGAAGGCGTGCAGGCAGGTGAGGCACTCGTCGAGGTGCGCATCGACGCGCTCGCGCGCCGCCGGGCCGAGGCGGCCGGTCAGCCGGTCGCCGAGCACGTCGATCGCGAGGCAGCCAGCCGCCGGCGAGTCGGCCTGCCGGTCCAGGTCTGCGACGAAGCGTTCGGTCAAGCGGTCCAGGCGATCCAACGCAAAGTCCCTGTCTAGCTAGACGGCGCGGCGCCCGGATTCTTGCATCCCAGACTCAGACACAGCCGCGATCGCGCAGTCGCTCGCGCAGGCGCTCCAGCAGACGGGCGATCTGCGAGGCGACGGTGCCTGCCGAGCGTCCTGTTTGCTCCGCGATCTCACGCTCTTTCAGGCCACGGGCCTTCATGAGGTAGAGCTCCCGGTCCTCGCGCTTGAGCCTGCCGACCTCCTGCCGTAGGAACGCCAGGCACTCGTCGTCGGCCACGCCGAAGGCGGCGTCCCTTGGGCCCGGACCGCCGACCCGCCCCATGGTGCTCTCGTCTGACTGATCGAGCGCATCGCTCGGGGCCCAGCGGTTGCGCTCCTTCACGAAGTCGAGCGCTCGGTTGCGAGTGACAGTCCGCAGGAAGGCCACGAGCTCGGCGATCGTCGCACCGCGGAACTGGGAGAGGCCCCCGGCATAGAGGGACGTAAGGGCGTCGCCGAGAACGTCGTCGAGGTCGGCGCGCGACAGGCGGAACGAGCGCAGCGCCCGGCGCCCGATCTCCTGAAAGGTGGGAAGCAGCGTGCGCCAGGCATCGGCCTCCCCGCCGCGGCAGCGGCGGACCACGTCGAGGAGATCTGAGCTCATCGCTGCCTCCGTCACCCGGTCTGAGCGATGACAGAAAACCTGGAGCGGCGAGTCTAACACGTAGTGACGTGCTGCAGAGAACTATGGGGGCGGCCCGGCGCGACACGGGACGCCCGCACAGCCCACGGTGGCGTCGGCAGCGGGGGAGAACGAGCAGACATGAGGAACAGAGGTCGCAGAGTGAACGCGTCGGCCGACGCGCGAGTGACTCGTCGACAGCTTCTTGTGGGGACGTACTGTGCCGCCGAGCCCTGTCCGGCTACGCAGCTGCACGCGTTCCTCCTGAGCAAGGGCCAAGGCCGGGAGGCGGGCGAGTTCGCCTTGTTCGATTTCCCCGGCGCCATCGGCACGCTCGCTACCGGGATCAACCCTCGGGGCGATATCGTCGGGATCTACTTCGACACCAGCGGCCGCAGGCACGGTTTTCTCCTGAGCGGCGGCGACGTGCACGACCATTTGGATGGCGATGCACCTCGATCCAAACACTGAGCGGGGCGGACAGCTGGATCGCTCGGCTCCGACACCGAAACCTCGACGTCGAAGGAGTCTTCCCATGCGAACGAGGATCATCGTGGCCGGGCTATTGTGCCTGCTGGCTCCCGTCTGCTCGCCGGTAGCGGCACAGCAACTGTTGTTCACCGCGATCGACGTCCAGCCGGCGGCGATCAACGACATGGCCGAGACCGTGGGGTCCTTCCGGACCCCGGGCTTGACCGGAGACTGTTTTGACCCCGGCACCTGCTCCAGCGCCCCGTCCGACTTCTGCGTGGCGGGGGCCGCGCCGAACCCGCCGCTCGCGGTCGCCTTCTGCGGACCCGTGGTCGACGGCACGTTCTGCATTTCCTCCGACGGCTGGATCGTGGGTTCTTGCGTCTACGACCCGGTCGGCAAGGATCATGGCTTTTTGCGCAGCGCCGACGGCAGCAGCCTGACCACGATCGATCTTCCTCGCGCCGCCGGCGTGTTCAATTTCACCGGGATCAACGACGCCGGGCAGATCGTGGGTGGGTTCGCGGATGCCGCGGGCGGCCACGGCTTTCGTCTGGACCCCGACGGCGGGTTCACCGCGATCGACGTGCCGGGCGCCGTCGCGGGCAGCACCGAGGCGTATGGCATCAACGCGACCGGCCAGATCGTCGGAACATTCCTGGATACGACCGGCGTCCACGGCTTTCGTCTGGATACGGACGGCAGCTTCCGCACCCTCGATGCCCGTGGCGCGACGGGCAGCGAGGCCTTCGGGATCAACGCGATCGGTGAGATCGTCGGAAGGTTCCAGGACGTGCGTGGCATCCACGGCTTTCTTCAGACCACGGACGGCGGCTTCACCGTCATCGATGCCCCGGCGGCGACGCGCACGGAGGCGCGTGCGATCAACGCGACCGGGCAGATCGTCGGAGTCTTCACGGACGCCAGCGGGACCTCGCACGGCTTTCTGCTGTCCGGCGGGGCATTCACCACCATCGATGTTCCCGGCGCCATGGCGGGTAGCACCACCGCATCTGGCATCAACAACGCCGGCCTGGTCGTCGGTTCGTTCGCCGACGTCAGCACGGGCAAGCCTCAGGGCTTCATAGGTGTTCCCTTCGTCACCAGGCTCCCAACGACGACGACCGTGGCGCCGTCGGCGAACCCGGTGCCCGTTGGGCTGGAGGTGACCTTCACGGCCTCAGTCGGCGTCACCGAGAGCGTGACGCCGAGAATGATAGGGATGGTGACGTTCCTCGACGGAACGCAGTCGCTGGGGACGAGTCCGCTGAACGCGCTGGGACAGGCGACGCTGGCGACGCGAGGGTTGGCGGTGGGGACACACACGATCACCGCCCGGTACCTGGAGAACGGTGAGTTCGGCGGCAGTACGTCGCCGCCGGTCTCCGAGACCGTCTTCAAGCCGACGACGACGACGACGCTGACGTCGTCGTCGAATCCGGCGAAAGTGGGACAGGCGGTGATCTTCACGGCACGCGTCGGCGGGCTCGCGGCCGGTGCCCCGGCGGGCACGGTGACGTTCCTCGATGGCGCGACGGCGTTGGGCACGGTTGCGCTGAACGCTCAGCGGACGGCCACGTGGAGGACCACCACTCTGGCGGCGGGGGCTCACGCGGTCACCGCCTACTACGGCGGCGATCCATCGTCCTCTCCGAATCTCAGCGCCGGCATCTCCCCCGTGCTGACGGAAACCATCACCAAGGCGGCGACGACGACCTCGTTGTTGATCCCCCAGAATCCCGCCGGCCTGGGGCAGCCAGTGGACCTCACGGCGACCGTGACCGTGGTCGCTCCCGGAACCGGGAGACCGACGGGTCCCGTCACCTTCCTCGACGGGGCGACGGTGCTGGGCAGCGATATGCTCATCGCGGGGTCTGCCCGTCTGCAGACAAGCGCTCTGTCGGTGGGCCCGCACAGGCTCACCGCCCACTATCAAGGCGACCCCAACTTCGGCGCGAGCACCTCGCCGCCGGTGACGGAGACGATCAGCAAGGCTGCCACCACGGCCACGCTGGCGTCATCGCCGACCTCGGCGGTGGCGGGCGAGGCGGTGACGTTCACGGCGACGGTGAGCGGGGCCGCGCCGGGAACCGGGACCGCCACGGGCCGGGTGACGTTCCTCAATGGCACGACGGCGCTGGGCACGGCATCCCTGAACACGGCGGGGAAGGCGACGGTGACGACGGCGACGCTGTCGGTCGGTCCCCACACGATCACCGCCCGCTACGCCGGCGACCCGATTTTCGGCAGGAGCCTCTCCGTCCCGCTCAGGGAGACCATCGACAAGGCCCCGACCACGACGACGGTGGCGTCATCCACCACCTCGCCCGTGATGGGCCAGGCGGTGGCGTTCACGGCCACGGTGAGCGTACCTCCGCCCGGCGCCGGGACCCCGACCGGCGCGGTGACGTTCTTCGACGGAGCGACGGTGCTGGGCACCGCGACGCTGAACGCGGCGCGGTCGGCCACGCTGACGACGAGCACGCTATCGGTCGGTGATCACGCGATCACCGCTCGTTACGGAGGCACGCCGCGGCTCGGCCCGAGTCGGTCGACAGTACTGGCGCAGACGATTGGCAAAGCCGCTACCAGGACCGCGGTGACGTCGCCGACGCCCTCGGCCGGGATGGGTCGGGCCGTGACGTTCACGGCGACGGTGAGCGTGGTGGCGCCGGGGGCCGGGACGCCCTCGGGTCCGGTGACGTTCCTCGATGGCGCGACGCCGCTGGGCACGACCATGCTGGACGCCGCGCGTCAGGCCACGTTGACGACGCGGGGGCTGCCGGTTGGCGGTCACACGATCACGGCTGCTTACGCAGGCACTGCGAAGCTCGACGGGAGCACCTCGGCCCCGCTCACGGAAACGATCGGCAAGGCCGCGAGCAGAACGACGCTGACATCCTCGAAGACCCCGGCCGCGGCAGGCGGGGCGGTGACGTTCACGGCGACGGTGAGCGTGACCGCGCCGGGGGCCGCGACCCCGACGGGCGAGGTGACCTTCTTCGATGGGACGTCGGTGCTGGTGGGCACGGCAACGCTCGACCCTGCGCGGCGGGCTGCCTTGACCACGAGCGGGCTGTCGGTCGGCCGTCATACGATCACCGCCGATTACGGCGGCGATGCGAACGTCAACGGGAGTATCTCGCCCGCGTTGACCGAAACCATCGGTCAGCTGCCGGCTGCCATCACCGGCCGATAACCGGCCGCGACGAAGAGTCCACGGACCTCGCCACGAGCACCTCGCCGGCGCTCGTGGCGATCGTCGCCACGCCTGACCCTCGAACGCGACCCTGGCGACAAACCTCCCCGGGAATTGACGGGCCCAATCGGGGCTGTGGTATCGTCGACACGCTCCGGGGAGGGAGACGAACCTCATGAGCCGCTGGAGACTGGTCGCCGGCAGTGGACTCATCGCCGCGCTCGCCCTCGCCTGGCCGGTGTCAGCCGGCGCCCAGGTTCGCTCGACCGACCTGGCGCTGGCGGCGAGCCAGAACCCCAGCGACGCCGAGGCGCCCCCCGTCATCGAGCTCGACCGCTCCCGGTTCGAGTTCTCACTGGGGGCCTATGTCGGACGTCCCGGCGGCTACATCAGGGTCGGCGAGAATGGCAACCGCGGCACCAAGATGCGGTTGAACGACGATCTCGGCGTCCGCTTCTCCGAGTCGGGCGATGCGGCCGTGGCCTTTCACCTCACGCCGCGCGATGCCATTCGCGCCACGTTTCTCTACTACTTCTTGCGGGGCCAAGGTCTGCTCGACAGTCCCCTCGATTACAACGGTGAGGAATTCAAGAATCCCGGCCACGCGACCATCGACGCCGACTTCTATCGAGTCGGCCTCGCCTACGAGCGCACGGCGATCGTCCCCGGCGGCCTCCTGACCGGCAGCCTCGGACTCACGTACGTCCACTTCGAACCGAAGCTGAGCAGCCACGGTCGCAGTAACACGGAGGACTTCGCCCGGGCGGAGCTGCCAGTGCCGGTGGTGGGGCTCCGCTTCGACATCCCGATGGGCAACGGTTTTGCGGCGCGGGCCTCGATCGGCGGCGGCGGCCTGCCGCGGATCGACAGCGGGCGGAAAGAAAAGGGCAGCACCGTGTACCTGGAGCAGATCCACGGCGACGCCGCGATGGCCCTCACCTACGCCATCACGAACAACTTCGTGTTCGACGTCGGCCCCCGCCTGACCTATTTCTTCCTGCACGAGAAGAGCCACCAGGACAACAACGCCTTCGAGCTGATCGACTACGGAGTCCGAGCCGGCGTGACGTTCAAATTTTAGATGGGGGCCCCGACATGGCCCCCAAGCCCCCCAACGTTCGCAGCGCCCCGGCGGAGCCGTGGCGCTTCTCTGGATTGGTTGGCATCGTGGGGCCCGACATGGCCCCCAAGCTCTGATTTGGCTGGGGGCCCCGACAATGCCCCCAAGCCCCCCAACGTTCGCAGCGCCCCGGCGGAGCCGTGGCGCTTCTCTGGATTGGTGGGCATCGTGGGGCCCGACATGGCCCCCAAGCTCTGATTTGGATGGGGGCCCCGAGATGGCCCCCAAATCCCCCAATGCTCCGGCCGCCCCGGCGGAGCCGTGACGGCCCTCGACATCGCGAGAGGGGCCCCAGCGCGTTCGGGGGGCTAGGCGGCTTTGACGACGATGCGGGTGTGACGGCAGGCGGAGCAGACGGCGCGGATCCAGCGGAAGCCCTCGGCGGTCGTGATCTGGTGTCTCGCCATGCTGACCTGGTTGGCCGGGAGGCCGAGGGCGGACGCCAAGCACTCGACGCAGAAGCACCCCGGATGGGCCCGGAGAAACTCCTCGATCAGGCGGCGGTGCGAATCCAAGCGCGGACCGTCCCGATCGCTTCACGAACGGCCTCGCCGGAGCCTGAGATGCGATATCTGACGCCCTGCATGAGGGGCGTGATCTCCAGGGTGCAGCCGCGGGCGGTGCACCAGGAGTCAACGGTGTTGGTGAGCGCACGACGGTAAGGACCGAAGTAAGCGAACTCGTAGCACGTCATATCTCGAGCGTCCGCCTGCGGTGAGAAAAGTTGTTCCATCGGCCTCGTAACGTTGTCGTGGAATTTCAGAGCAAAGCGAATGCCGTGCCGGATTGATGGACCTTCCGGGGTTTGCCGGTGGTCGGCGCCGTCCGCCCGCGGACAGCGCTGACGTACCGACGTCAGTCGATCGTCACGCCGTGCTCCGCGAAGCGCAGCGAAGAGCCCATCGGAGTCTCGGCGATGCGACCTCGCGTCGCTGCCGGGCGCATCGGTCGGACCGTCTCGGCTTTATACTGCCGCGGTGAAGCTCGTCGTCCTCGGGGCAGGGGCGCTGGGGTCGATCGTGGCCGGGCACCTGGCGCGCGCCGGGCAGGACGTGACCCTGATCGCTCGGGGGGATCGTGCGCGCCACGTGCAGGACCGCGGGATCACGCTCGCCGGGCTCAGCGATTTCACCGTCCGCTGCCACGTCGTCACCGACCCCAGGACCGTGCGGGCGGCCGACGTCTTGATCGTGACAGTGAAGACCTACGACACGGCAGCGGCGCTGGCCCCGCTACGCGGGCTCGACGTCGGCGCCGCCCTGTCGGTGCAGAACGGCGTCCTCAAGGACGAGCAGCTGATCGATGCCTTCGGCGCCGACCGGACGCTGGGCGCGGCGGCGTTCTTCGCCGGCGAGGTCCTGCCCTCGGGAGCCGCGCGCTTCACGCTCGACGGGGGCCTCTCCGTCGGGGAACTCCCGACGGGGACGTCGCCGAGAGTGCACGGGCTGGTCGACGCGCTCACGAGCGCCGGCCTCAAGGCGACGGCCGCGCCGGACATCCGGAGCATCGAGTGGTCGAAGTTCGCCGCCTGGGTCGGTGGCATGGCGCTGGCGGTCCTGACGCGGCTGGAAACGTACAAGGTGTTCCAGGATCCCGATATCGCGCTGATCGGCGCGCGCCTGATCCGGGAGACCGGCGCCGTCGCGACGAAGCAGGGCATCGCGCTGCAGGACGTGCCGCCCTTCCTCGTGAAGCAGCTCACCGCCGGGACGGAGGCCGAGGCGGTCGAGACGCTGCGGGCGTTCGGAGCGCTGCTGCAGGCCAGGGCGCCCACCCATCGGGTGTCCGGCCTTCAGGACATCGAGCGCGGCCGGCCGCTCGAGGTCGACGAGACTCTCGGCGACCTCGTGTCGAAGGCGGCGTCGCTCGGGGTCCTGGTGCCCACCGTCGACGTCGCGGCTCGGCTGATTCGCGGAATCGATCGCGGCTTGCGTTAGCGCCGTCCACCGTCGTCATGATGACGCGCCAGTGTCGGCGACGTGGCGTTGTAGCTTTCGCCCTCGCGTGCAACTCACCGAAAACGCGTCGGTCGCGGCCCTCGCCGGTCCGGCACCCGCGTTGCTCCGCGTTCCCGCCCCATGCCTTTGCATGGGCGGCCGTGTAGAGAGCGCAACGCCGGCGATCCGGACGCACTCGATATCGGCCTGGTGGTCTCTTCCGCGGAGCGCGACGCATGCTTTCGGCTCGTGTACGACCAGTACGTCGAACGAGGGTACGCCGCCGGCGACCGCTCGGGCCGGCGGGTGCTCGTGCACCAGGCGCTCCCCACCACCACGATGTTTCGCGCCACCGCCGCCGCCGCGGTGGTCGGCACGGTGACGCTCATCGCCGACTCCGTGCTCGGCCTGCCGATGGATTCGCTCTATGCCGGCGAGCTGCGGCCCCTGCGCGCCTCGGGCCGGCGCGTGGCCGAAGTGTCCGCGCTGGCGGTGGCGCCCGGCACCCCGATGACGGCGCTCGTCCGCCTGATGAGCCGGCTCGTGCTGTACGCCGAGGCGCTGGCTCGCGTGGACGACCTCTGCGTGACCGTGCATCCGCGTCATGCCCGGTTCTACGAGCGCCTCGGCTTCGCGCGCATGGGTACGGTGAAGCCTTACGCCGCCGTGAACGGGGCGCCCGCCGTCGCCTTCCGCCTCGATCTCACGAGCGCGCTGGCCGCCCGCGCGTCGCGCGCCGCTTGCGCCCGGCGTTTCGTCGTCGACGCGGCGCGAGCGGCCATCCTGACGAGGCTGACGGAAGAACAGCCGCGGGCGGTGCTGACGCCGGCGGAGTTCGTGCGATTTTTCGTCGGGCAGCGCGCGCTGGCCGACGCGTCATCCCGGGTGCGAGCGGTGTTGCAATCTTTTCACTCGGACCTGCAGCTGGAAAAAGTCGACGTTGCCGGGAAGGGGGCGACAACCGTGCTAGGCTCTGCCAAGCCGTACGGCAGGAAGGCGGTAGTGCAGTCGTCGTGGCAGATCACGTCCGTGCGTTGACCGGGCTTGCGCAGAACGTCGCGCTTCTCCTTTCGCTCACGCTGCTCTACAGCGTCATCCGTCCATACTGGCGCGGCGCGCCCGCGGCGGTGCAGGCGCTGGCCCCCGGTGCACTCTTCGGGTTGATCGCGGTCGTCGGCATGCACGCGCCGATCGTGGTGGGCCCCGGCGTGATCGCCGACGGCCGCATGATCCCGGTCGTCCTGGCCGGTCCGTTCGGCGGGCCCGGCGCCGCCATCGTCGCCGCGGTGATCGCCGGTCTCTATCGCGCGATGCTCGGCGGCGCCGGCGCGGCCGCCGGCGTCGGGACCATTCTGACCGCCGGGCTGCTCGGCATCTGGCTGGGCCGGCGCCGCCGGCGCGAGCTGGGCCTGGTCGGCTTCGTCGTGCTGGGGCTCGTCCTCGACGCCGCCGCGCTCCTGTGGTCGCTGGTGCTGCCGGACGCGCTCGCCCGGCAGGTGCTCGGCGCCGCGCTGGTCCCGGTTGGCCTGTTCCTGCCGGTGGGGACGCTCTTTCTCGGCGCCCTGCTCTCGCACGAAGAGCGTCGGCACAGCGAGCGCGAGCACCTCACGCTGACGCAATTCTCGGTCGACCACGCGGCGGAGGCGATGTTCTGGCTCGACGCCGACGGGCGGTTCGTGAGCGCGAATCCTGCCGCTCTCGCGCTGACGCGGGCCCGCCGCGACGAGCTGCTCGGCCTCGCCCTGGCCGATGTCGATCTCGACACCGATGCCGCCGCGTGGCCCGCCCTGTGGAGCGCGGTGCGCGCGGGCGGGCGGGTGACCGGCGAGCGCCGGTATCGGGCGCGGGACGGCGCCGTGATCGACGTCGACGTCTCCTACGACTTCATGGCGTACCGCGGGCGCGAGTGGGTCAGCGCGGTGGCGCGCGACATCGGCGATCGCAAGCGCGCCGAGGCCGAGCGCGGCCGCCACCTCGTCCGCGAGCGCCGCCTGCGCGAGCAGGCCGAGGCGGCCAGCACCCTGAAGGACCAGTTCCTGGCCACGCTCTCCCACGAGCTGCGCACGCCGCTGACGCCGATCGTGGCCTACGCCCGGCTGCTGCGCGGCGGCCGTCTCGACGACGCGGCCACGACGCGCGCGCTCGACGTCATCGAGCGCAACGGCCAGGCGCAGTCGCGCCTCGTGGACGACCTCATCGACGTGTCGAGCATCGTGCTGGGCACGCTGCGGATCGAGCCCCGGCCCGTCGACCTCGCCGGCGTCGTGCGCGGCGCCGTCGAGCGGCTTCGGGATGACGCCACCGCGAGGTCGCTCACCCTGGGCCTCGACACGGACGGGCCGCTGGTCGTCGCGGGTGATGCGATCCGCCTCCAGCAGGTGATCGATCATCTCGTGAACAACGCGCTCAAATTCACTCCCGCTGGCGGTCGCGTGACGGTGCGGCTGCGGCGCGTGAGGAACGAGGCGGAGCTGACCGTGCGCGACACGGGGGCCGGCATCGAGCCCGCGTTTCTGCCGCACGTCTTCGACCGCTTTCGCCAGGCCGACGGCTCCATGACCCGGGCCTACGAGGGACTGGGCGTGGGGCTCGCGATCGTGCGCGCGCTCGTGGAGCTGCACGACGGCCGCGTGAGCGCCGCCAGCGAGGGCCGGGGACGCGGCGCGACGTTCGTCGTCGCGCTTCCCATCTCCGAGGCCCCGTACGTTCTGGAGATCGCCGCCCCGGGCGAGCGAAGGAGGAGAACATCCATGCTCAAGAGTCTGATCGTCGCGTTGGCCTGCGCCGGCCTGATCCAGGGCTGCGCAGCCGTGGCCCACGGGCCCGTGACCGCTCCCGTCACCCTCAACATGAAAGGACCGGTGGCGACCGGGACGGCCATGACCAGCCCCAAGGTGGGGCGGTCCGAAGCGTGGGGCATCCTGGTCTTCGCCACCGGCGACGCGAGCATCTCGGCCGCGGCCAGCCATGGCGGCATCACCCGGATTCACCACGTCGATCAAGAGACGCTGAACATCCTCGGCGTCTACGCGAAGTACACGACCATCGTCTACGGCGAGTAGTCTTCCTTCCCGCACGGGCTGAGGCCCCCGAGACCGGCGCGGTCTCGGGGGCCTCGTCCCGTCGCTGACCGGATCGGCCGCGTCGGGCGAAAATCCGGATCCCCGCGTTCTCCGCGGCTGGCGTTCTGCCCTCTCTCCGTTCGCCGATGCCCCCGAACCGCGCGAAAAGACACGGTGCTCGGTGTGGTACGCGCGTTGCGATACGCCGCGCTTGCGGATTCGCGGATCGCCGATCGTGGCGAGCGACGGACAACCGACGGCGAGGGCCTCGCGAACGGAGGGGACGATGAAGACCTGGCTCCGGCAGCACTCCGGACGATGTGGCGCGATTGGTCTCATGATGGTGGTCGCGGGCGCGCTCGTCGCGCCCTGGGCCCGTGGCGCCGACAGCGCGGGGCCGCACGGGTCGGTCTACACCGTGGACAACGAGTCGGGCAAGGCGCGGACGATCAACGTGGCCGGCTTCCCGGTCGTCGCCGAGGCCAACCCGTTCTACCTCGATCTCGGGGCGAACGGCCGGCGCTGCGTGACGTGCCACGAGCCCAACAACAACATGGGCATCAGCGCCGCCGGCGTCCAGGCGCGCTTCGAGGCGACCGGCGGGACGGACCCGATCTTCCGGACGAACGACGGCTCCAACTCGCCGCTGGCCGACGTCTCGACGGTGGAGGCGCGGCGAGCCGCCTACAACATGCTGCTCACCAAGGGCCTGATCCGCGTGAGCATCTCGATTCCCGCCAACGCGGAGTTCGAGCTCGTGTCCGTCCACGATCCCTACGGCTACGCGGGCAACAACGCCAACGGCAACGAGCTGTCGCTGTTTCGCCGGCCACTGCCCTCGACGAACCTGGCGTTCCTCACGGCGGTGATGTGGGACGGTCGCGAGACCTTCCAGAAGGGATCGTCCGCCGCCATCCACTTCGACCTCTCGGATCAGGCCAACGGCGCGACGCAGGGCCATGCCCAGGCACCGAGCCCGATCGACCAGAAGACCCGCGATGCCATCTTCGCCTACGAGACCACGCTCTACACCGCCCAGGTGTTCGACGGCACCGCCGGCGACCTCCACTCGGCAGGGGCGGCGGGCGGCCCCGAGGAGCTCTCGCTCCAGCCGTTCGTCTTCGGCGCGAACGATCCCCTCGGCTGCGACGCCACCGGGGCCAGCTGCAATCCCGCCAGCGCGAAGTTCAGCTCCATCGTCTTCACCGAGTTCGACGCGTGGGCGGCCCTCAAGGGCAACGGCCGCAACCAGGCGCGGGCGGCGGTGACGCGCGGGCAGCACCTCTTCAACACGCTGCCGATCCCCATCAAGGACGTGAACGGCATCAACGACGACTTCAACGTGCCCACCGTCGTCGGCACCTGCACGACGTGCCACGACACGCCGCACGCCGGCGACCACAGCGTGCCGGCCCCGCTCAACATCGGCATCGTCGATCCCCCGCTGGGCGCCGACGGCCTCAACGCCTCCGGCCTCCCGGTCGGCGACATGCCGGTGTACACGCTGCGCAAGAAGGGCACGAACGAGATCAAGGTCGTCACGGACCCGGGCCGGGCGCTCATCACCGGCAAGTGGAAGGACGTGGGACGCTTCAAGGGACCGATCCTTCGCGGGCTGGTCGGCCGCGCGCCGTACTTCCACAACGGCTCGGCCGCCACGCTGGCCGACGCCGTCAACTTCTACGACAAGCGCTTCGACCTCAGCCTGACCGCGCAGCAAAAGGACGACCTCGTCGCCTTCCTGCGCTCGCTGTAGCAGTGCATATAGCGGATGTAGAGGGGCGCCCCGGCTCCGCTGGGGCGCCCCGAACGTCGGGGGTACGGGGGCCAGGCCATCTCGGGGCCCCCATGGCATCGACCCCCCCATGACATCGGCCCCCCCGTGAAAATCTGTTAGGCTACTCCCACCAGGCACCCGCACAGGAGGCGCGACATGCCGAAGATCAAGCACATCGCCATCTCGACGCAGGACGTCGACACGACCGCGAGTTCTACATCGACGTCTTCGGGATGAAGGAGATCGCCCGCGTCAACAGCCCCGGAGCGAGCGGCTACTACCTGAGCGACGGAGACCTGAACCTCGCGATCCTGCACTTCAAGAACGACGCGGTCGCGGGCGTCGAGCGGGGCGCGGGCTGGAGCGGTATTCACCACATTGGCTTCGCCGTCGAGAGCCTGGAGGAGATCGCCGACAAGCTCGCCGCCGCCGGTTCCAAGCCGCGCGACGACGTGAACGAGGCGCTCGGCGTCGGGTACGGCCGGCGCCACGGGGGCAACGTCGAGGTCAAGTACAGCGGGCCCGATGGCGTCATGATCGACGTCTCGGAGACCGGCTGGGTCGGGACCTCGGGGTTCGAGCCGAAGTAAGTCGCGCCCGGCGTCCGGTCAGACGGCGCCGGAGTCGGTCAGCCGGGCCTCGTCGAGGTCGTCGAGGTGCGCGACGCAGTTGAGCAGGCGCACGCGCCACGGGCTCGGGCACTCGACGATCGTCAGCGACGTGTTCTCCCAGCGCGGCGGCACGACCTCCCCGTCCGGTAGGGTGAGGTGTCGAGCGGCGAGCGAGCGGCACACCAGACCGTGCGTCACCACGGCGAGGTGCCCGCCGATCCGCGCCGCCAGGTCCTGCACGCATGCCCAGGCCTGATCGACGCGCGCGTGAAACGTCTCCCACGTCTCCCCGTTCGGCGGCGCGTAGTCCGGCGCGAACATGTCGACGTCCAGCTCGGCGTAGGGGCGACCGCGCAGGTCGCCGAAGCTCCGCTCGCGCAGCAGCGGCTCGAAGGTGAGCGGCGCGCCGGTCTCGGCGCTCAGGTGCCGAGCCGTGGTGACGGCTCGGGCAAAGTCGCTCGACACGATGTGGGTGACGCCCTCGCGGGCCAGCCGGCGCGCCAGCCGCCCGGCCTGCGCGACGCCGCGCGGCGACAGCGGATCGTCTGGAAGCTGCACGACGCGGGCGGCGTTACCGACGGTCTCGCCGTGGCGGATCAGGAAGATCGACAGTCCGGCCCCGCTTTCAGGCGCCGGACGGCCCCGGCGTCTTGCGCACCTGGACGCCGGCCCACTTCTCGTAGAGCGCGATGACTCCGGCCATGTCGAGGTCGCCGAAGCCCTCGGCGTGGGCGGCCTCGTAAGCCTGACGCACCGCCGACGTCACCGGCAGCGGCAGGCCGAAGCCGGCGGCGAGGCCGAGCCCGAGCGCCACGTCCTTGCGCGAGAGGCCGATGCCGAAGTGCGGCGTGAAATCGCCGGCCAGCACGTTGGGGAAGCGCTTCAGGAAGTGATGCGAGCGCCCGCCGCTCGTCGAGAGGATCTCGAATAGGCGCTGAGGATCGAGCCCGGCCCGCACGCCGAGCACCATGGCCTCGGCGGCGATCACCACGTTGCCCACCGACATCACGTTGTTGACGATCTTCACGATCTGGCCCGAGCCGAGCGGGCCGATGTGGTGGATCTCGCCGCCGAGGAGCTTCAGCACGGGACGGCAGCGCTCGAGCACGGTCGCCTCGCCGCCGACCAGGAAGATCAGCTTTCCGTTGCCGGCCTCGGCGGGCCCGCCGCTGACCGGCGCGTCGAGACAGTCGACGCCGCGAGCGCGGGCGGCATCGGCGACCGCGCGCCACGTCTCGGGATCGGTCGTGCTCACGTCGATGAACGTCATCCCGGCGCGGGCGCCGGCCAGCGCGCCGCCGGCGTCGAGGTAGGCGCGCCGCACCGTGGCGGGATCCGGCAGGCTCGACAGGACGATTTCCGCGGCTTCAGCGACCTGGGCCGGAGAGTCGGCCAGCGCGACGCCGGCCGCCTTCGCGGTGTCCGCGCGCGCGGGATTCGGCTCGTAACCGGTGACGGCGTGGCCGGTGGCCACCAGCCGCCGCGCCATCGGGCCGCCCATGGTGCCGAGTCCCAGGATTCCTATCATAGATGGGGGCCCCGAGATGGCCCCCAAGCCCCCCTACGTTCGTCGCGCCCCGGCGGAGCCGTGGCGCTCCTCTATACCGCTATGCCGCGACGCGCGCCATGTTCAGATGGGGGCCCGAGATGGCCCCCAAGCCCCCGACGTTCGTCGCGCCCCGGCGGAGCCGTGGCGCTCCTCTATACCGCTAT
>Ga0209474_10002745_pt1 | contig 15908 bp, 18 predicted proteins | sample GraSoiAngelo_145_FD_185902 | JGI IMG/M metagenome (GOLD analysis project Ga0209474, IMG submission 185902) | Grasslands soil microbial communities from the Angelo Coastal Reserve, California, USA - 14_1009_05_20cm (SPAdes) (version 2) | ecosystem: Environmental > Terrestrial > Soil > Grasslands...
ATCGTGAAGAAGCCGTCCTTGGAGGGATCCCCCTCCAACACCGCCACCTTCGCACCGGCTGGTAGCGATTCCGGTCCGTCTCTCCAGGGAACCTCGCTGGGTGTGTACAACGCCCAGGTGCCGGGCGGGGTCTTCTCGCGCTCGGTGCCAGCGCCAGTCGCCACGGCAAGCGGACTCGCGGCTAGGGATAGCGCCAAGACCACAAGAGCAGCGACTCGCTTCATTGGCTCTCCTCCAATCCGCGATGCTCCCACATCCTTCCGCGGCCACCTGGCCACGGTCGTCTGGGTGGCGTCAACCTGGAGGGGAGCGGCGTAGGGTTGACCACAAATTCGTGGGATCAAGCCGACGCGAGGCGGCGCTCGGGACGGAGGCTCCGCGCGAGTGCAGCGGCAAGACGATCGGCGTCGCGCGGTGCGAGCCCCGCGACCGTGATGCGCACCGCGGGACCGCTCTTCAGGCGATACCGCTCGCCGGCCCGCACGGCCCAGCCTGCCTGCGCGAGGGCGGCGACGATCGCGGCCTCCTCGACCACCGGCACCCAGACGTTGAGACCCGAGCGCCCGTGCGCCTCGATGCCGTGCGCGGCGAGCGCACGCCCGAGCGCGTCGCGCCGCGTCGCGTAGGTATCGGCCGCGCGCGCGAGCAGGCGATCCGTCGCGGAATCCGACCAGAGCATCGTGACGAGGTCCTGAAGGAGATGGCTCACCCAGCCGGTGCCGACGCTCTGCCGGCCCTCGACGCGGGCGACCGTCGTCGAATCGCCAGCCAGGATCGCCAGGCGCAGGTCGGGGCCCAGCGACTTCGAGACCGAGCGCACGAGCGCCCACCGCTCGCGCCCGTGACAGACGGAGACCGCCGGCGCACCGGCGACCGGTCCCGCATGGTCGTCCTCCACGACGAGGACCTCGGGATGCTTGGCGAGGACGGCGCGTAGCTCGCGTGCGCGGGCGGCGTCGACCGCGGCGCCGGTCGGGTTCTGGGCGCGTGGCGTGACGATGAACCCCTCGACTCCACTGCCGAGGGCGCGCGCAAGGTCGTCGGGGAGCGGGCCCGAGTCGTCGATCGCGACCGGCTCGGCGACGAGGCCGAGCGCGGCCACGAGGTCGAAGACGGCAACGTAGCCGGGGTCTTCGAGCGCCACCCGATCGCCCGGGCGCAGGTGGGCTTGCAGCACGCGCTCGATCCCGTCGAGGGCACCGCCGACGATCGCGAGGGAGTCGTGCGGGAGGCCTTCCCTCTCGAGCTGGCGCCCGGCGAGCGCGAGCAGCGCCGGACGATTCGCGGGCTCGCCGTAAAGACCCGGACGCCGCGGGAGGCGCGCGAGCGCTCGCGTGAGCGACGGGAGGAGCGCCGGGTCCGGGTTGCCGAGCGAGAGGTCCCGCAGGTGAGCCGGCGCCGGCGCGACCGGCCGGATCGGGAGCGGCGGCCGTGGGCTCACACGGGTCCCGCGCCTGCCCTGCGCGTGCACGAGCCCGCGCACGCGGAGCGTGCGGTACGCCGCAGCGACCGTCGTCGGACTGACCCGCAGCGCATGCGCCAGATCGCGAACCGTGGGGAGCGGCGTTCCCGCCGCGAGCCGGCCCTGGCGGATCGCGGTTTCCACGCTCGTCACGATGCCTCTTGCACCGTCTCCGCGGATTCCATATTGTGCCACTATGTTCATCAATTCGTACTGTAACAAAAATCAGCCCGGTGGTCAATGGCGGAGCTGAGTCCCACGCCGCGGACGCGCGTCCGCCGTCTCCCGAGCCGCGCGTCCTACGACCGCACCACGATCCACGCCATCCTCGACGAGGCGCTCGTCTGCCACCTCGGCTTCGTGCACGACGGGCAGCCCTTCGTCCTGCCGACGACCTACGCGCGGGTGGACGACGCGCTCTACCTGCACGGCTCCGCGGCGAGCCGGATGCTGCGCGGGCTGCGCGATGGAATTCCGGTCTGCGTCACCGTGACGCTCCTCGACGGCCTGGTCCTCGCGCGCTCCGCGTTCCACCACTCGATGAACTACCGCTCGGTGGTGATCCTCGGCGTCGCCGCCGAGGTGACCGACGCCGCCGAGCGGCTCGGTGCGCTCGAGGCGATCGTGGAGCACGTGAACCCGGGCCGCTGGCGGCAGGTGCGGCCGCCGAACGACCGCGAGCTCAAGGCGACGATCGTGCTCCGGCTGCCGATCGTCGAGGCGTCGGCCAAGGTCCGCACCGGACCGCCGCTCGACGACGCCGAGGACCTCGGCTGGCCGTGCTGGGCCGGGCACGTGCCGCTGCGACTGGTGGCGCTGGAGCCTGTCCCGGACGGCCAGCCGCCTGCCGGCGTCACCGCACCCAACGGGAGGATGCACGCATGACCGAGGAGAAGACCACCTTCTGCCGCATCTGCGAGGTCTACTGCGGGATGATCGCCACCGTCGAGGACGGCCGCATCACGCGGCTCCGGCCCGACGAGGACCACGTCGTCTCGAAGGGCTACGCCTGCCCGAAGGGCCTGGCGGCGCACCACGTGACGCACGACCCGGACCGCGTCCTCTTCCCGCTGAAGAAGGTCGACGGCAGCTGGCAGCGCGTCGCCTGGGAGCAGGCGATCGCCGAGATCGCCGAGCGCCTGAACCGCATCCGCCGCACCCACGGCCCGGACGCGATCGCGCTCTACACGGGGAACCCGGCGGGCTACTCCTACAGCCACCGCATCGCCTCGTCCAACTGGATCGCCGCCGTCGGCAGCCGCAACAGCTACGGCGCCGGCTCGCAGGACAACCTGGCCGACTTCCTCGCCTCGAAGTTCCTCTACGGCGCCTGCTTCCTGCAGCCGATCCCCGACGTCGCGCGCACGCGCTTCCTCCTCGTCGTCGCGACGAATCCCGCGATCTCCCAGGGGACGCTCGTCCACATGGCCGACGCGAAGTCCCAGCTGCGCGCCGTCCGCGAGCGCGGCGGCAAGGTGGTGGTCATCGACCCGCGGCGCTCGGAGACGGCGCGGCTCGCCTCGGAGCATCACTTCATCCGCCCGGACACCGACGTCTTCCTGCTCCTCGCGATGACGCACGTGATCCTCGCCGAGGGGCTCGAGGCGAAGGAGTTCCTGGCGCGCCACGTCGAGGGCGTGGACGTGCTCCGGGACATCGTGCGACCGTTCACGCCGGAGCTCGCCGCCGCGCGGACGGGCATCCCGGCCGACACGATCCGGCGCCTGGCGCGCGAGTTCGCGGGCGCCCCGGCGGCGTGCGCTTTCGGACGGGTCGTGTGCGGCCGCTTCGGGACGCTCGCGGCCTGGAGCCTCGAGGTGCTGAACATCGTCACCGGGAACCTCGACCGCCCGGGCGGGTCGATCTTCTCCGAGGGCCTCGTCGACCTCGTCGACGTCGTCGCCCGCCTCGGCCTCGACGGCTACGGCAAGCACCGGAGCCGCGTCGGCAACCTCCCCGGCGTCCTCGGCGAGCTGCCGAGCGGCGTGCTCGCCGACGAGATCACGACGCCGGGGCCCGGACAGGTGCGCGCCCTCGTCGTCACGGCGGGCAACCCGGTGCTCTCGACGGCGAACGGGCCGGCGCTCGCCGCCGCCATGCGCCAGCTCGAGTGCTCGGTGGCTCTCGACTTTTACGTGAGCGAGACCGCCTCGCTAGCCGACTACGTGCTCCCGTGCGCGACGTACTTCGAGCGAGAGGACTATCCCATCTTCCACACCCAGCTCATGACCGAGCCGTACGCGCAGTGGACCGAGCCGCTGATCCCACCGCAGGGCGAGGCAAAGACGGAATGGGAGATCTTCGCGCTGCTCTCCGATGCGATGGGCGTCCCGTTCCTCAACAGCCGCGTCGCCACCTGGATGCGCAGGGGGCTCCGGCTCGTGGGCCGCGACTTCTCGCCGCGCTGGATCATGGATGCGATGATCCGGCTCGGGCCGTACGGCAACCGCTACCTGCCGTGGCGGCGGGGCTTCACGCTCGCCGCGGTGACCAAGCACCGCCACGGCGTCCGGCTCCCCGCGCCGCCGACGGGCGTGCTCGGAAAGAAGCTCCGGACGCCCGATCGCAAGGTCCATCTCTGGAACCGCGAGCTCGACGGCGAGCTCGTCCGGCTGCGCGGCACGATGGAGAACGGGGACGACCCCGCCTTCCCGCTGCGGTTGATCGGCCGGCGCGACATCCGGTCCAACAACAGCTGGCTCCACAACGTGCCGCGGCTCATGCGCGGCGAGCGCTGCCACCGGCTGCGGATGCACCCCGAGGACGCCGGGCGCCTCGGCCTCGCCGACGGCGCGCGCGCCGTCGTGCGCAGCCGTGTTTCGGCCGTGGAGGTCGAGGTGCGCGTGACCGAAGAGGTGATGCCGGGCGTCGTGAGCCTCCCCCACGGCTGGGGGCACGGCTACGAGACGAACCGGCGCGTGGCGACGCAGGATCCCGGGCCCAACTGCAACGCGCTCATCGACCAGCGCACGATCGAGCCACTGGCGGGCATGGCGTTTCTGAACGGGTTCCCGGTCGCGGTCGAGCCGGTCGGCGCCGCGGGAGGTGCCTCATGAACGTCTCCGCGGCGGTCATTCCCGACCGGGACGCGGCCCGCTTCGTCGAGCGGTTCGGCGACGCCTGGGCCGGACCGCATCCCGAGGCGCTGCTCGATCTGCTCCACCCGGAGGTCCGGCTGCTTCAGCCGATCTTCGGGCCAACGACCGGGCGCGCCGCCGCCGACGGCGGATTCGTCCGCCCGCTCCTGCGCTTCCTGCCGGACCTGCGCCTGAGGGTGGCGCGCTGGAGCGCCGTGGGCGACGTCGTCTTCATCGAGTGGAACGCGAGCGCGACGCTTGCCGGGAGGCCGCTGCGGTGGTCGGGCGTCGACCGGTTCCTCCTCGCCGGGGAACGGGCGATCGAGCGCGTCGCGTACTTCGACGCGCTTCCGTTGTTCATGGCGGTCCTGCTGCGTCCGTCGTGCTGGCCCGCGTTCCGGCGATCGGGGCTGTGGCGCTCGTGGCGAACCATGCTCGCCGGCGGCCGGGCGTCCTAGAGCCCCCGGCGCCGCCTCTCAGTCGACCCGCCCCTCGAGCTCGATCAGCTCGATCTTGTACCCATTCGGGTCCTCGATGAAGGCGATGGTCGACCCGCCGTGCTTCATCGGCCCCGGCTCGCGCGTGACCTTCACACCCTTGGCGCGCAGCTGCTCGACCGCCCGGTGGATCCCCGCGACGCCGAGGGCGACGTGGCCATAGCCGGTGCCGATGTCGTAGCTCTTCGTGTCCCAGTTCCAGGTGAGCTCGAGGACGGCCTCGCGCTCCTCGGGCCCGTAGCCCACGAAGGCGAGCGTGAAGCGGCCGCCCGGGTAGTCCTTGCGGCGGAGCAGCCGCATGCCGAGGGCCTCGCAGTAGAAGCGCAGGGACTCCTCGAGGTCGTTCACGCGCAGCATGGTGTGGAGCAGGCGCATGGCCCAGGGTTCACCTCGGCCCGACGGGAATGTCAATCGGGCCGCGGCGTGAAATCACGCCGCCAAACGTGTACATGCTCGTGATGCCCGGTCGCCGGAAGTCGCGTGAGGTGCTGGGGCTGCCCGGCGGCCTGCCGCTGGCGGTCGCGCTCCGGCGTACGGCCGCGGGCGGCTACGACCTGGGGGCCTTCGGGGCCGACCTGTTCGCCGGCACGGTGGTCGGCATCGTCGCCCTGCCGCTCTCCATGGCGCTCGCCATCGCGGTCGGCGCGCCGCCCCAGCACGGGCTCTACACCGCGATCGTCGCCGGCACGGTGGCGGCGCTGACCGGCGGGTCCAAGTTCCAGGTGACGGGGCCGACGGCGGCCTTCGTGGTCGTCCTCGGCCCGATCGTGTCGCGCTTCGGCCTCTCGGGGCTCCTCACCGCGGGGCTCATGGCGGGCCTCCTGCTGGTCGCGATGGGCACCGCGCGGCTCGGGCGGCTGGTCGAGTTCATCCCGCATCCCGTCACCACCGGCTTCACCGCCGGCATCGCGACCGTGATCGCCACCCTCCAGCTGAAGGACGTGCTCGGCCTGCACGTCGCCCGCATGCCCGAGCGCTTTCCCGACAAGGTGGCCGCCCTGTGGGCGGCGCGCGGCAGCGCCTCGCTCGTGGAGTGCGGGGTCGCCGCCGCGACGCTCGCACTCCTCCTCCTGGCGCCTCGTCTCACGCGCCGGGTGCCCGCGCCGCTGGTGGCGATCGGCACCGTGACGTTCGCCGCGTGGGCGCTGGGGGTGCCCGCCGACACGCTCGGAACGCGGTTCCACACGACCATCGGCGGACATGAGGTCGCCGGCATCCCGCCGCTGCCGCCGCTCCCGCAGCTCCCGTGGGGCGACGGGCCGTTGACCTTCCGCCTGGTCGAGAAGCTCCTGCCCTCGGCGTTCGCGATCGCCATGCTGGGCGCGATCGAATCGCTCCTCTCGGCGGTCATCGCCGACGGCATGACGGGCAAGCGCCACGACCCCGACGCGGAGCTGGTGGGCCAGGGCCTCGCCAACATCGTGGCGCCGTTCTTCGGCGGCATCGCCGCCACCGGCGCGCTCGCCCGCACCGCGACCAACATCCGCGCCGGCGCACGCTCGCCGCTGGCGGCGATCGTCCACGCGATGGTCGTGCTCGCCTGCATCCTCCTCCTCGCCCGCGTCGTCTCCTACGTGCCGATGGCGTCGCTCGCGGCACTGCTCCTCGTGATCGCCTGGAACATGTCCGAGCTGCGGCACGTGGGCCACGTGCTGCGCGTCGCCCCGAAGAGCGACGTGTTCGTGCTGGTCACCTGCTACGTCCTTACGGTGGTCTTCGACATGGTGCTCGCGGTGGGCGTCGGGATCGTGCTCGCCGCGCTTCTCTTCATCGGCCGCATGGCCGAGCTCACGCAGGCACGGCTTCTCCAGCAGGGCGATGACGAGGAGGCGCGGCGCCTGCTGCCGCGCGGCGTCGCGTTCTACGAGATCAGGGGTCCCCTCTTCTTCGGAGCGGCCCAGAACGCGATGAGCGCCCTCGGGGCGATCGCCGCCGACGTGCAGGTGGTCATCCTCGGCCTCGGCCGTGTGCCGGTGATCGACGCCACGGGGCTGGTGGCCCTCGAGAGCGCCCTCGAGCGCCTCCGCCGCGCCCGCAAGTTCGTGATCATCGCCGGCCCGCTCCCCGAGCCGCGCCGCATCTTCGAGAAGGCCGAGCTCGAGGCGAGCCTCGACCACGTCCTCTTCGCCGACGACGTGGAGCAGGCGCAGCAGATCGCGATCGACCTGGTGACGCTCAACCCCAACTGGGGCGCGGCGCTGCCGCCGGTCGCGGCGGCGTGACGCGGTCCGTCCGTGGACTCTCGATAACCCAGGTACGCTGGGTTCTCGCCCACCTTGCGGCGTAGCCTGTGGGTTACGGTAAGTCGTTCTTCATCGACACTCGGGCACTTCGCCGGGCGAAAAAGGCCCTCGGTGTCGCTACCGACGCCGAAGCGGTCCGGCACGCGGTGGATATACATCGAGCATTGGCAACGGCAGCGGTGCAACTCGCCGGCTCCATGGAGGACCGGCGGCGCGAGCGGTCGTCAGGCGACGCGCTGGCGCTTCAGATCGACGTGAGGCACACGCACCAGGCGATGGCCGACCAGGTCCACCACGAGCCGCGCCTGCTCCAACGTAATGTAGCCGATCAGCGGTTCGTATCGTCCGTCCTCTGCCTCCATATCCAGGAAAAGGACCTCGCCGGCGATCGCGTCGAAACCGTCAATCTGGATCCGGACCGGGCCGCACACCTCGCCCGGGACGATGCGGTGATCGGCCAGCTCGGCCTCCGCCACGTGCGACATCGGCAGCAAACCGAGGCGCGTCTTCCACGCCGCCGGCAGGGTCAGGCAGTAGGCCCCCGTATCGACCAGCGCGTCGCAACGGATCGCGCGCCCTGCCTCGATGATGTTACCGACCGTGACCGACGTGACGATCCGACCCACGCGTCCCTCTGCTGGCGAGCGGTGACGGTAGAGGATCGGGTGCATGCGGGAACGATGCAATATCCGCTGCGGGGCATCAAGGGACAACTTCGGTGCACGAGCCGCCTCGGTTCGCGACCAGGGTCAGGTTCCCTGCAGGTCGGGCGTGATCGGGAGGCAACCCATGAGACGGCCATCCCATTCCACGTCGAAACGTTCTCCCACGGCGTCGAATAGCGCCCCCATTTCATCTCGCCCGGCCCCCGCCCTGCCTCTCACCAGCCTCCCTATAGCCAGGAACGCTGGACTCATGCCCGCCTTGCAGCGTATGCCTGTGCGTTCTACGATGTATGCCGTACCGTATGCAGCGGGAGGCTCCCATGCCGACGGCGGCAGGACTGAAACGCAAGTCGTTCTTCGTCGACACCCGGACGCTTCGCCGGGCGAGGAAGGCCCTCGGCGTCGCTACCGACGCCGAAGCGGTCCGGCGCGCGGTTGAGCGAGTCGCCGAGATGGAAGCGTTCTGGCGCTTCATGGCTCGGACGCGAGGGCGTCTGAAGCCGGGTAGCTTCAGGAGACCGTGACGTGGCGTGGGCCGTTCTCGACACGAGCGTCTACATCGAGCATTGGGAACGGCGGCGATACGAGAAGGAGCTGGCCGGGGTCCGGAGCGCCTTCGTGATTCGACACTCGGCCGTCGTCCTGTCCGAGCTCCGGCGAGGGGCGCGCACGGCGGCGGCGCGCCGGCTCGTCGAGGATCTGTTTCGGTTCGCCCGTTTCCGCTGGGAGCCGACGGCAGAAGAGTGGTGGGAGGCCGGGCGCCTGATCCTGCGCCTCGGCGACGCCCGATCGTGGGGTACCGCCAAGCGGCGCGACTTCCAGAACGACGCCCTCATCGCGCTCACGGCTCGCCGCCACGGCGCCACCGTGGTCACCGCGAATCGGGGCGACTTCGACCTGCTGTCCCGCGAGACCGGCGTTCGGGTGCTTCCGGTCTGACCCGCCACGCTGCGTGCTGTAACCCGAACTCGGGCGCGGCGCTGCCGCCGGTCGCGGCGGCGTAAGGCGGGGTCAGCTCCTGCTGCTCGGCGAGCCTTCGATCGCTTCCACCCTGCGGCCCGAGCGCCGGATCGCGTCCCTCATGCCCTTGCCCGCGGCGAGCACGCCGAGGCGGCGGGGCACGCTCGTGAGGAACCGGACCATCACCCGATTCAACCAGCCCGGGACGAACACGGGCGGCCCACCGAGCCGGGCGAGCGCCTGACGCACGACCGCGGACGGCGGCATCAGCCCGGCGAGCTGGTGCTTGTCGATCCCTTGCAGCGTGGGTGCGTCGGTGTCGGTCGCGCCCGGCGTCAGGACCATCACGTCGACGCCGTGCGCCCGCAGCTCTCCCCACAGCGCCTCGCCCAGCGTCATCACGAACGCCTTGGTGGCGGCGTACGCGGCCGACCAGGGAAAGCCGATGAAGCCCTCGATCGAGCCGGTCAACAGGAGCCCGCCACGCCCGCGCGCGATCAGCCGCGGCGCGAACGCGTGCGCCAGCAACATGGGCGCATGGGAGTTGACGTTGAGCATGGCGGTCAGGCGCGCGGCGTCGAGCGCGTGGTGCTCGCCCTTGAGACCGAAGCCCGCGTTGCTGATCACCAGCCCCACGTCCTTGTCCGCACAGGCCCGGAGGAGCGGCTCGATGAAGTCCGGACGTTCCAGATCGAGCGGCACCACCTCGACCTGCGTGCGGTGCGCGTGCCGGAGCTCACCGGCGAGCTGCTCCAGCCGGTCGGCGCGTCGCGCGGAGATCACGACGTGGAGCCCGCGGGCGGCGAGCTCGCGGGCGAACTCGGCGCCGATCCCCGACGACGCGCCGGTGACCAGCGCCCAGGGGCCGAAGCGGTCAAGGAAGTCGTCCGCCATCTCATGCTCCGGATGCGATGCGTTCGAGGACCAGCTCCCGCAGCAGCGGCTTGTGCACCTGCCGCGACGCCGCCGTGCGGGGCAGCGCCGGGAGGAAGCACACGTGCCGCGGCTTCTTGTAGCCGGCGAGGTGCTGACGGACGTGCGCCACGACCTCCTCGGCCGTGAGTGCCGCCCCGTCGCGAAGGACGACGGCCGCCACGACCGCCTCGCCCCATTCTGGATCGGGAATGCCGACCACGCTGGCCTCGCGGATCTCCGGGTGCGCGACGAGGACGCGCTCGATCTCGGCGGGGAAGATGCTCTCGCCGCCGCTCCGGATCACCTCCTTGCGGCGCCCGACGATCGAGAGGAACCCCTCGGCGTCGAACGTCCCGAGATCACCCGTGAGCACCCAGCCGTCACGCACCGTGCGCGCGGTCTCCTCCGGGTTCCGCCAATATCCCTGCATCGTGAACTCGCTGCGCACCGCGATCTCGCCGACGGCCCCCGGCGGCACCTCGTCGCCCGTCTCGTCGACGAGGCGGACGTCCACGTCCAGATAAGGCCGGCCGACGGTCTCCGGTCTCCGCGGCACGTCGCGGGGGCGCAGCACGCTCACCGGTCCCGCCTCCGTCGAGCCGTAGAGGATGACCATGTCGCGACAGCGGAAGCGCTCCATGATCCGATGCACCTGCGCCGCCGTCATCGCCGCCGTGCCCCCGCCGAGCAGGCGCAGCGAGCTCAGGTCGAACCGATCGAAGTCGGGCAGCGCCAGGAGCGCACCGAACACCGTGGGGATCGCGTAGAAGTAGGTCACGCGCTCGCGCTCGATCGTCTCGAGGATGGCGCGCGGCTCGGGCTTCGGCAGGATCACGACCGTCGCCCCGGTGTGCCAGACGCCGAGGGGCAGCGCCCAGCCGCCCATGTGGAACATCGGGAACATGCTGAGCGCGACCTCGTCCTCGCCGAGCCCGAGCTGGAGGTGCGACGTCGCCGCCTGGAGCCAGTAGCTCCGGTGGGAGAGGAGGGCTCCCTTCGGCGATCCCGTGGTGCCGCTGGTGTAGAGCATCACGTGCGGGTCGTGCTCGTCGACGGTGGTCGCCACGTCGTCGGTCGGCTCCGCGTCGGCCAGGGCGTCGAGACCCCCTCCGATGGCGACGAACCGGTGCACGCCCGGCAGACGGCCCTCCGCCCGGAGCGTCCCGACGAGGTCCGCGAACTCCGGCGCCACGAAGAACGTCTCCGCCTCGGCGTGGCCGACGATGGTCGCAACCTCGGCCGCGGCGAAGCGGCTGTTCACCGGGACGACGATCGCGCCGAGCTTGATCGCCGCGAAGTAGATGATCGGGTACTCGGTCCGGTTCGTCGCGATGACGGCGACCCGGTCGCTGCGGCCGACGCCCAGGCGCGCGAGCGCGCGGGCGAGCTGGTTCGAGCGCGCATGGAAAGCGCGGTACGTCACGCGGTCGGGGCCGACGAGGTACGCGATCTTGTCGCCGCGGGCGGCAGCGTGCCGGCGCAGGATGTCTCCCAGGAGCAGCATGCGCGCCGTTACTTCAGCTCGATCAGGATCTCGCGGTAGCGTCGCTGACCGATATTGATGGCGGTCTCGATGCCGCCGCGCCTGATGTAGCGCGCCTTTCCCGGCACGACGTCGGCCTCGATGTACTCGGTGTACGCCCCACTCGAATCCGGCTCGGGCATGGCCGCGATGCGATCTCCCTCGATCTGGACCAGCACGTAGTCCACCTCGTGCCGGTGCGTGGCCGACCGCGCGCCGGGCGCGAGGTCCATCTCCCAGATGCGCACGCGGTCGTTCTCGAGCAGGAGACGGGTGGCGACGTTGCCGAGGATGCGCTCGGGTCTGTCCATGCGGGCTCCTTCAGTACCCCGCCTCGCGATCGACCACGCCCATCAGCGGCTCGCCGTCGCGCCAGCGGCGGAGGTTGTCGATGAAGGGCTCGACCAGCAGCTCGGCCGCGCCGGGCATGGACCAGGAGACGTGCGGGCTGAGGCGCACCCGCGGGTGGCCGTACATCCAGTGGCCCTCGGGCAGGGGCTCCGGCTCGACGGCATCGAGCGACGCCATCGCGACCCGACCGTCGTCCAGTGCCGCGCGCAGCGCCTCCTGGTCGACGAGCGCGCCGCGCGCCACGTTGACGAGGTGAGCGCCCGGCTTCGTCGCGGCGAAGATCTCGCGGTCGAAGAGGTGGCGTGTGACCGGCGTGGATGGAGCGGCGATCACCACGTGGTCAGAGGAGGCCACCAGCTCGGCGAGGGACCCGACCACGTCGACGCCCGGGATCGGCGCGGGAGCAGCCGTCCGCCGGCAGGCGCGCACGCGCATGCCGAAGGGCAGCGCGCGCTCGGCCACGGCGCTGCCGATGCCGCCGAGGCCGACGAGACCCAGCGTCTTCCCGTGCAGCGTGCCGAGCGCCATCCGGCCCCAGCGCTCGGCGGGAATGCCGTGGATCCAGGCGTCGGGAAGATGCTTCTCGAACGCCAGCATCACGGCCAGCACCCATTCCGCGATCGGGATGGCGCTCCCGCCGCGCGAGCAGGTGAGCGTCTGATCGGTGAGGAGATGAAGCGGGAACGCGTCGACTCCGGTGCCGAGGGCATGCACCCAGCGGACACCGCGGCCGAGTGCACGGGCCAGGTTTGGGCTGCCCCAAGGCAAGGTCAGGAGCACCTCGCCCGCGACGTCGGGAGGGAGATCGCCCTCCGAAGGGATCGGCAGGACCTCGACGTCCGGCAAGGCCTCCGCGATGCGTCTCGCCAGCGCGCCGCGGATCTGGACGAGCACCCGGAGCCGGCCACTCATCGGCCGCCTGGCGGCAGCGCGCCGGCCGGCACGCGGTTCAGGTAGGCGCCGAGGTTCTCCATCGCGCGCCGGAACAGGCGGGGGATCGTGCGGGCGGCGAGCGGCGAGCCGAGGCGTGCGAGCAGGCGTGGCTCGAGCGCGAGCGTCCAGCGGACGCGGGTTCCGCCGGTCGCGTCCGTCAGCTCGAACGACTCGACCTGCGCTTTCGCGAAGGGCACCGAGGCGCGCGTCACCGTCCACGCCCAGCGTGCGGGCTCGTCCCAGGCGATCATCTCCTCGATCCAGTGCGTGCCGCTGAAGTTGGCCTCGCGGACCGTCCCGACGCCGTGGGGCGCCGGGGTCGCGTACGACACGTCTCGAACGTTCGGGAACCAGTGCTTCCAGGACGCTGGCTCCACGAGAGCCATGAACACCACCACTCGCGCGGCCGGCACCTCGGCTTCGGCCACGTGGACCACGGGCGCTCGATCGCGGAAGCCGAGGTCCTCCTTGCGCATCTCGAACCACATGGTCGCCCCTTGCACGGCGCGTACGCTGTACGCTACTCAGTACGCACCTGGATCGTCAAGGGTTTCATGCCCGGGAAACGCTCAGCGAAACCACTGACCGACGCGCGGCTGACGCGCGAGCGCATCGTCGAGATCGCCCTCGAGCTGCTCGGGACGAGCGGCCCCGACGGGCTCAGCATGCGCGCCCTCGCCGACGCCCTCGGGACGGCACCGATGTCGCTCTACCGGCACGTGCGCAGCAAGGACGACCTCCTGAGCGCCATCGTCGCCGAGGCCCTCGAGGGTCTGGACTTCGACCTCCCCGCGCGCGGCGCCTGGACGGACCGCGTGGCGGCGTGGATGCATTCGCTGCGCAACCACCTCCGTCGGTCGCCCAAGGTCGTGTCGATCCTCATGCAGCAGGGTCACTACGCCCCGGCGCTGCTGCGCGCGACGAACACCCTGCTCGGCATCCTGCGCGCCGCCGGGTTCGAGGGCCGCGACGCCGCCCGTGCCTGCCGCGAGATCATGTGGAGCACGCTCGGCTTCGTCTCGGCCGAGATCCGCGGGCCGACGTTCTCACCCTCGTTCTACGTCCAGGCGCTGCGGGCGCTCGACCGCGGCGATGGCCAGCCGCTCCGTTCCGAGGATGTCGCCGAGGTGGCCGCCCACATGCCGTACCTCCTCACGCGCGACCTCGACGACGTATTCTCCGCGATCGTGCGGCACCTGCTGGCCGGCCTCGCGGCGGAGCTGGCCGAGACCGCGGCGCGGGTCCGGCCCGTCGGCCGCCGAGGCGGAAGAGCGCGCTGATGGAGCGAGAGATCCTGTTCACCGGCATCGGGGGCCAGGGCATCCAGCTGATGGCCAAGGTGCTCGCGCAGGCGGCCGCCGACGAGGGCAAGCACGCGATGCTCTTCGGGCTGTACGGCGGCGCGATGCGCGGCGGCCCCAGCGACTCGACGGTCGTCATCGGTGACCAGCCCATCGAGGCGCCCCCGATCGTGCCAGCCTGCTGGAGCATCGTCGCCATGCACCCGAGCGCCCTCCCCGCCCTGCTGCCCAAGCTCCGGCCCGGTGGACTGCTCTTCGCCAACGAGACGCTGGTCCAAGTGGCTCCGCCCGCCCGGGTGACGGCCATCCCGGTCCCCGCCACCCGCCTGGCCGAGCAGGCCGGCAACCTCATGGGCGCCGGCATGATCATGCTCGGCGCCTTCGTCGCTCACACCGGGGTCGTTACTCTGGGCCGCGCCGTCGCGGCCATGCGTGCCGCGCTGCCCGCGCACCGCACGCGCATGGCCGATGCCAACGCGGCGCTCCTGGAGCGCGGCGCGGGCTGGGTCGGCGAGGCGCGACACTCTGGAGCCGCGTGAAATGCAGGCGACGGTCACCATCGATCAGGAGCTCTGCAAGGGATGCCTGCTCTGCGTTCCCGTCTGCCCGCCCCGGGTGCTGGTGATGTCCGAGGCGGTGAACCGCAAGGGCTACCGCTATCCGCTCCTGCTCGACGGCTGCACCGGCTGTGAGCTCTGTGCCAAGGTGTGCCCGGACTTCTGCTTCGAGGTGTACCGGGAGCCGAACCCGCGAGCAGCATCGAGGGGAGAGCGCGTGGCATGAGCGAGCGGGCGCTCATGGAAGGCTCGGCCGCGATGGCCGAGTCGGCCGTGCGTGCGGGGTGCCGGTTCTACGCCGGCTACCCGATCACGCCGTCGACGGAGATCCTCGAGTACATGTCGGTCCGCCTCCCGCAGGTGGGCGGCACGTGCATGAACGCGGAGAGCGAGATCGAGGCGATCGGCATGGTGTGGGGCGCCGCCGGCTGCGGGGTGCGCGCGATGATCGCGTCGACCGGGCAGGGCATCAGCCTCATGCAGGAGAGCTTCGCCGAGCTGGCGAACGCGCAGATCCCCGTCCTCGCCGTCAACATGTGCCGCGGCCAGGGCGACTACTTCCAGGCGACGCGCGGCGGCGGGCACGGCGACTACCGCTTCATGGTGCTGGCCCCGGCGTCGGCGCAGGAAGCCGTCGACCTGGCGCAGCTCGCCTTCCACCTGGCGGACAAGTGGCGCAACCCGGTCATGATCATGGGCGACTTCCTCCTCTCCCACACCTCGGAGCTCGTGGAGTTCCGCCCTCCGGCCTTCCCCGAGCTGCCGCCCAAGACGTGGGCGATCACGGGCGCCAACGGCCGGCGCGGGATCACGCTCTCCCCGCTGGGACCGCCGGAGAAGCTCTCGACCGACATCGCCGCGGCCCTCGCCGCTGCGACGGCGAAGCACGCAGCCATCAAGGCCGAGGAGGTGCGCGCGGAGACGGGGCACCTCGACGACGCCGAGCTGGTCGTGGTGGCCTTCGGCTTTCCCGGGCGCTTCGCGAAGTACGCCGTCCGGCTCGCGCGGGAGCGTGGTCTGCGCGTGGGCTTCGTGCGTCCCATCAGCCTGTGGCCCTTCCCGAGCGACGTGATCGCCCGGGCAGCCGTGCGCGCGCGAGCCGTTGCCGTGTTCGAGCTGAATGCCGGCCAGATGGTGGAGGACGTGGAGCTGGCGGTCCGCGGCCGCGCGCCCGTGCACTCGATCGGCGGCATCAGCCACGATCACTCGGGCTTCGGCGTCGGCCCGTTGCTGAACGTCGAGTACATCCTGCAGCGGATCGAAGACGTCTATTATCGGACGGCAGGCGTATGACGGACATCCCCGCTTCTTTCGAGAAGGTGTTCGAGGCGCCCGATCTCCTGCTCAGCACGGAGCACTCGCTCTGCCCAGGCTGCGGTGAGCCGGTCGCGCTGCGCACGATCCTCGAGCTGATCCGCGACCTCG
>Ga0209474_10002746_pt1 | contig 15904 bp, 18 predicted proteins | sample GraSoiAngelo_145_FD_185902 | JGI IMG/M metagenome (GOLD analysis project Ga0209474, IMG submission 185902) | Grasslands soil microbial communities from the Angelo Coastal Reserve, California, USA - 14_1009_05_20cm (SPAdes) (version 2) | ecosystem: Environmental > Terrestrial > Soil > Grasslands...
GACTGCGTCATCACGGCCGAGAATGCCAAGTGCTACAAGCCGCGGGCCGAGGCCTATCGGGTGGCGATCGGGCTCCTGGGACTGACGCCCGGAGACGTCATGATGGTGGCGGCCCACAACTACGATCTTCGGGCGGCCCAGGCCAACGGCCTGCGAACGGCGTTCGTCCCACGCCCGACCGAGCACGGGCCCGGCCAGACCACCGACCTCGAGCCGGACGGCGACTGGGACGTGGTCGCCGAGAGCCTGGAGGATCTCGCCCGCCGTCTCGACACCTGAGTGCCTCGCGGCGCTAGGGCTCCGTGCGTGCGCGCTCGCGGGTCACGAGGACGCCGACCCCCGCCAAGAGCAGCGCTCCGGCGAGGATCGAGAACACACGCTCGTACCGGCCGAGCGCGACCACGAGGAGCGCCGCGCCGACGGGTGCCAGCGCCCGCGCGCCGTTGGCGCCGAGCGCGATCGCGCCGCTGATGGACCCGTAGTGGCGCGACCCGAAGATCTCCGCCACCATCGTCGCCCGCGCCAGCGTGGCCATGCCGTTGGCGGCGCCGAGCATCACGACCATCGGGACCAGCGTCGAGAGGTGGGAGACCAGCGCGAGCTGCGCGAGCGACAGTGCCTGCACGAAGAAGATCACCGCGGTGACCGTCCGGTGGCCGAAGCGCGACGAAATCGGCGTGAAGAGGAGGCGCGCGGGGAGCTGCATCGCCCCCATCCAGCCGATCATCACCGCCGCCACGGTGGGCGAGTAGCCGCGGTCGGCGAGGTAGGGGATGAGGTGGATGGTGACGGCGTTCGTCGTGAAGTTGCCCACGAAGAACGCCGCGGCCAGCACCCAGAAGACCGTCGTGCGGGCGGAGGCGGAGAGCGTCAGTCCCCCCACGCGAGGTTCCGCGCGCTCGGCGCCGGGCGCGAGGGGCGCGCTCCGCGGGGCGGGCCTCAGCACCAGCGCGTGCAGCGGAATCGTGAGCGAGGCCAGGATCCCGGCGAGCGTCAGGAGCGCGAGCCGCCAGCCGAGCCGCGCGACCAGCCACGCCTCGATCGGCATGAAGATGGTGCTCGCGAGCGCGCCGGCGACCGTGACCGTGAGCAGCGCCTTGTCCCGGCCGCGCGTGGCGAACCAGCCGACGATCGCCGCGAAGGCCGGCTCGTAGAGGGTCGCCGCGAGCGCCAGGCCCATCAGGCCCCAGACTGTGTAGAGGGCCGCCAGACTCTCCACCTGCGACCAGACGACCAGGAGCGCCGTCCCCAGGCACGAGCCGAGCGTCATGAGCGCGCGGGCGCCGTGCCGGTCGATCCAGCGCCCGACGGGCAGCGCGGCGAGCGCCGCCACGCCCATGCCGATCGAGAACGCGCCCGTGACCTCGACGCGCGAGAACCCGAGGTCGGTCTCCATGGGGCGGAGCAGGACCGGGAAGCCGTAGTAGAGGATGCCCCACGAGACCGTCTCGGTGACGCAGAGAGTGGCCACGACGATCCAGCCGTAGTCGGGGCGCCAGAGACCCACGGAGCGCTATTACCTCACACCGAAGCCGCCGGGCGAAGTGCTCGTTTGAAGGCCGCGATGGGATGGTAGGATCTTGCCCATGCCAGCCCCCGTGGACCCGACCAACGTCCTCATGACGGGCGAGAACTCGTTCATCCGCCTGAGCCCCGACGGCGGCAAGACCCAGTCGGACCGCCTGAGCCACTGGCGCGTGCTCTGGTGCCCCGCCGGCCGCGGCCACGCGCTCTTCATCCAGAGTGCGCTCACCGAGGGCAAGGTGCGCATCTATGCCGACAACGCTGCCGTCGCGCGCTGGCTCCAGCGCACGATCGAGACGCTGCTCTTCCCGGCGTTCGCCGATCCGGACCTGCCGGTCCTCGGTGCCGAGTTCGCACGGGGCGGCGATCCGCACTCGACCGCGGTCGAAACCGTCGTCGCGACGGCCGACCGGATCCGGATGACCTGGTGGGACTGCATCGAGCCCTTCGTGCTCACGCTGCCCCCAGGCTCCAACAACCGCCCGATCGGCGTCTTCAGCACGTTCTTCCCGGCGAAGTCGGCGCAGGTGGAGCTGAACGGTCGTGTCGCCGCGGGGCGGCCCTGGCCCGAGATGCGCGGCGACCGCCAGGGGTCGAGCGCCTGCCTCGCGTGGTCGGAGACGTGGGTCACGCCGCGCGGCTAGGCCGATGGGCAGCCACGCTCGGGTAGTCGAGGAGCGCCACGGGTTCCCCGGGGCGCTGCGAGCGTGGGGGGGTGTGGGGGGCCATGTCGGGGCCCCCCACGTCGACCGGTGACCGACCTCCTCGACGCGCTCGAGGTCGAGACGGGGCACGACCCGGAGGCGTGCGTCATCTGGCTGCACGGCCTCGGCGCCGACGGCCACGACTTCGAGCCCGTCGTCCCGGCGCTCGACCTGCCCGAGAAGCCGGGGATCCGCTTCGTCTTCCCGCACGCGCCCATGCAGCCGGTGACGCTCAACGGGGGCATGGTGATGCGCGCCTGGTACGACGTCTACGGCGTGGAGGGCGTGCGACGCGAGGACGAGCCGGGCGTGCGCGCTTCGCACGCGCGGGTCGAGGCGCTCATCGCGCGCGAGAAGGGGCGCGGGATCCCGGCGGCGAGGTTAGCCCTCGCGGGGTTTTCCCAGGGCGGGGCGGTCGCGCTCCACACCGGGCTGCGGCACGCCGAGCGGCTCGCGGGGATCCTGGCGCTCTCGACCTATCTGCCGCTGGCGGGTACGCTCGCCGCCGAGACCCAGGCCGCCAACCGCGACGTGCCGATCTTCATGGCGCACGGCACCCACGACCCGCTGATCACGCTCGCCCGCGCGCAGCGCTCGCGCGACCTCCTGCGCGAGTCGGGCTACCGCGTCGAGTGGCACGAGTACCCGATGGCGCACCAGATCTGCGACGAGGAGCTCCGCGACCTGTCGGCCTGGCTCCGCCGGGTACTCGACCGCGGCCCTGTGTCCGTGTGAGAGTAGCGTCACCGCTTGACCCAGGGAGGCAGCGATGAGATTCGGGCTCTCCGGCTCGGGAGCTGTCGGCGCGATCCTCCTGCTCCTCCTGGCGCTCTGGCCGGCGCCGGTGGCGGCGCAGACGGTCAAGCTCGGCGCCGTCGTCCCGCTCACGGGCCGCTATGGCGGCGGCGGCGCGCAGGTGCGCGCGGGCTACGAGCTCGCCGTGGAGCACCTCAACGCCGCGGGCGGCGTCAGCGTGGGCGGCAAGAAGCTCCCGCTCGAGCTGGTCCTGCTCGACGACGAGTCGGACGCCACGAAGACCGTGAGCCGGCTGGAGACGCTGGCCGCCCAGGAGGTCGTTGCCTACCTCGGCGGCTTCGGCTCCGACCTGCACGCCGCCGCCGCCTCGGTCGCCGAGAAGAACAAGATCCCGTACCTGGGCGTCGCCTTCGCGCTGAAGAAGATCCACGAGCAGGGCTTCCGCTACCTCTTCTCGCCCTTCTGGAAGTCGCCCGACATCGGTGAGCAGCTCGTCGGCTTCCTCGGCTCGCTGCCCGCCGCCGCGCGGGTGAAGACCGTGGCCATCTTCCAGGAGAAGACCGACTGGGGCGCCGAGATGACGCGCGCGTGGGCGGCCGGCGCCAAGGGTGCCGGCTATCAGGTCGTGGTGCAGGCCGAGTACGCGCCGGGCGCGAAGGACTTCTCCGACATGGTCCTGAAGGCCAAGAGCGCGGGCGCCGATGCGGTCTTCGGGCTGCCGACCCCGCCCGACGGCATGACCCTGGTCAAGCAGATGAAGGAGCTCGACTACACGCCGAAGATGCTGCTCCTGATCCGCGCGCCCGACCCGCCCATTTGGTCGAAGAACCTCGGCAAGGATGGCGACTTCGTGATTCTGGCGCCCGGCTGGCACCACGCCGTCAAGGCGCCGGGCGTCAGCGAGTTGAACGAGGCGCACCAGAAGAAGTTCGGGCGCCCCGCCGACCCGATTGCCGGCCCGGCCTACGCGTGCGTCCAGATCGTCGCCAACGCGCTCACGCGCGCAGGCGCGCTCGACCGCGAGAAGCTCCGCGCGGCCGTCGCGGCCACGGAGATGACGACCGTCGAGGGGCCGGTGAAGTTCCGTCCCGACGGCACCGGCATCGTCCAGTCGGTGTTCGTGCAGTGGATCAACGGCAAGCAGGAGCTGGTCTGGCCGAGGGAGTCGGCGACGACGCCCGTCGTGTATCCGGCGCCGCCGTTCGCAAAGAGATGAGCGACGCGCGCCTGTCTCGGGCCACCCACGGTGCACGCCGGCCTCGCGGACCCCGCTACCAATGATCGCTCGCCTCGCATCGCGATCCTCGTCATGCCGGGCGGCGGACATCCTCGGGCAAGTCTTCGGCGGTCTCGCGAAGCCGTTCGCCTTCCGCCTCTGGGACGGCACGGAGGTCCCGCTCGGCGGGGGCGCGTCCGCCTTCACGGTGGTCATCCACGCGCCCGAGACCTTCGTGCGGCTCGTGCGCGACCCGTCGCCCCTCAACTTCGCCGAGGCGTTCGTGGAATCGGCGATCGACATCGAGGGCGACCTCTTCGCCGCGATGGCGGTGGCGGACGCCGTCGAGGAGCTGCAGCTCCCCCTCTCGCGACGCCTGCGGATCCTCGCCGCGATGTGGAGGGGGTGACCGTGGCCGCGTGGGAGGCGATCGTCGTTGGAGGCGGGCCCGGCGGCAGCACGGCGGCCTGGCGGCTCGCCCTCACGGGCGTCCGCACGCTCGTGCTCGACGCCGCGGTGTTCCCGCGCGTCAAGATCTGCGCGGGCTGGGTGACGCCGGCGGCGCTCACTGACCTCGAGCTCGATCCCGAGAAGTACCCCCTCACGATCCAGGGCTTCGCCGCCTGCGCGCTTGCCTACAGAGGCGCGCGTCACGAGACCCGGTGGCGCCGCCCCGCGAGCTACGGAATCATCCGCCGGGAGTTCGACCAGTATCTGCTCGAGCGCGCTGCGGCGGCCGGCGCCGACGTCCGTGACGGCATCCGCGTGCGCGCCGTCGCCGCCGGGGCCGAGAGCGTGCGGGTGGAGACGGACGCCGGCGCGTACGAAGCGGCGGTGGTGATCGGCGCCGGCGGTCACCGCTGCCCCGTGGCGCAGTCGCTCGGCGACGTGTCCCTCCGCGAGGAGGTCGTGGTGGCGCAGGAGAGCGAAACGCGCCTGCCCGCGGGGCGGCTCGCCGGGCTCCAGCACCTCATGGGGGCGCCCGAGCTCTACGTCGAGCCCGATCTCCGCGGCTACGGCTGGTATTTCCCGAAGGGCGACTTCATCAACGTCGGTATCGGGTGCACCCGTGGCGCCGACGGCAGCCTTCCGCGGCGGCGCGAGGCGCTCCTCGCCGCGCTCCACGCGTCGGGTCGGCTTCCGGCCGATCTGCCGCTCGAGCCCTTCCGCGGCCACGCCTACGCGGTGCGGCGCCAAGCGCCGCGCCGGCTCAGCGGCGCGCGCTTCTGCCTGGTCGGCGACGCCGCCGGCCTCGCGCGCGACCTGAGCGGCGAGGGCATCGGGCCCGCCATCCGGAGCGGGAGGCTCGCGGCGGAGGCGGCGAGCGCGCTGCTGCGCCGTCGCGTTCCCCTGGAGGGCTACGCGCGGCGGATCCGGGACCTCTACGGGGACGGCGAGGCCGGCTGGCTCCGCCGCCGCGTCGCGGGCCTGCCGGACGCTGTGGTGAGGGCGTCGGTGCGGCTGGTTCTCGGCTCGGCCGCGGCGCGGCGCCGGGTCGTGTTCGGCTCGATCTTCGGTATGCGGGAGGAGGAAGAGACATGAGCGCGCGGGCGACAAGACGCGACGCGGAGGCGATCGCCCACCACTACGACGTCGGGAACGATTTCTACGCGCTGTTCCTCGACCCGCTCATGGTCTACACCTGCGCCTACTATCGCGATCCCGACGGCAAGCTCGAGCAAGCCCAGGCCGACAAGCTCGACCTCGTCTGCCGGAAGCTTCGTCTCGCCCCCGGCGAGACGCTGCTCGACATCGGCTGCGGCTGGGGCGGCCTCTCCATGTGGGCCGCCCGGCACTACGGCGTGCGCGCCCACGGCGTGACCCTCTCGCGGGCCCAGGCCGAGTGGGCGGCCGCGCGCATCGCCGAGGACGGCCTCGGGGACCGCTGCCGGGTGGAGCACGGCGACTTCCGCGACCTCGCCCCCGGGGCCCGCTACGACAAGATCGCCGCCGTCGGCGTCATCGAGCACGTCGGCATCGGCAACTACCCGGCCTTCTTCGGCCGGGTCCGCCAGATGCTGAATGACGGCGGCCTCTACCTGAACCACGGAATCACCCACGAGTTCCACTGGCGGCGGACCAGCCAGACCGAGTTCCTCTACCGCCACGTCTTTCCCAACGGCGACCTCGCCGGGCTGACGGAGACCCTGACGGAGATGGAGCGGGCCCGCTGGGAGATCCTCGACGTGGAGGGCCTGCGCCTGCACTACGCGCGGACGTGCCGGCAGTGGGTCGAGCGGCTACGGGCCCGCGCCGACGAGGCCCGCGCGCTGGTCGGCGAGCGGATCTACCGCACGTGGCTCCTCTACCTGACGTGTTCCGCCGTCTCGTTCGAGAGCGGCGCCATCGGCCTCTATCAGGTCCTGCTGCGCAAGCAGGGCGACGCCAGGGGCGGTGCCGTGCCCGGCACGCGCGAGGATCTCTACGCTCGCTGAGCCGGCGGCGCGTCCCGCCTGAGGCTTGGGCCCGTTCAGGCGATCTTGATGATGCCCGGCTCGACGGCCTTGAACCGGTCGGCGACCAGGGGGTCGTGGCCGGCGACGATGAGCTTCGGGGCGCCGGCGAGCGCGTCGATCGTCTCGAAGGCCTGGAGCATCTCGGGCAGGCTCGTGATGATCTGGACGGGCTGGCGCTTCTCCACGTTGCGGTAGAAGTGCGACGCATCGGACGTGAGGATCACCGGACCCCGCGCGGTCTCCACGCTGACGATCTGGAGCCCCGCGGTGTGGCCGCCGACGCGGTGGACGCGGAGCCCGGGGAGCACCTCGCGGTCGCCGTCGACGATGCGGACACGGTTCGCATAGTTCAGCGTCACCAGCCGCGCCAGCGACTCGACGTTGGCCGACTGCCGGAACGCGGGCGAGCGCCCGAAGGGTCCCGTCCAGAACGCGACCTCGTCCCCCTGGATCCAGTACTCGGCGCCGGGGAACAGGCTGTGGCCGGCCCAGTGGTCGTAGTGCAGGTGGGTGATGAGGGCCACCGGAACGTCGCCAGGCTTCACGCCCGCGCGCTCGACCATCGCCGCCGGGCTCACGTAGTTCCTGATCCCGCGCGCCCGCGCGTCGTCGTCGAGGAACCCGGTGTCCACGAGGATCGGGTGGGGGCCGCCGAGAATCAGCCAGACGTAGTAGTGGAGGGTGATCGGCTCGTGCGACGGCTCGCGATAGAAGAACTGGCAGGCCGTCGTGTCCCGTTCCCCGTACTTGAGCGCGTAGACTTCGTACATGCACGCCTCGCTGGCGCCGCAGTGTACTCCATGATCAGATATGCGGGACGAGCAAATGAGAGAGCTCTACGACCAGATCGGCGTCGGCTACGGGACCTTCCGCCATCCCGACCCCCGGATCGCCGCGGCGATCGTGCGCGCGCTGGATCGCGCGGCGACGGTCGTGAACGTCGGGGCCGGCGCCGGCTCCTACGAGCCCTCGGATCGGCGTGTCGTCGCGGTGGAGCCCTCGCTGACGATGATCCGCCAGCGTCGGGCCGGGAGCGCTCCCGTCGTGCAGGGGTCCGCGGCCGAGCTGCCGTTCCGCGACGCCGCGTTCACGGCGGCGCTCGCCATCCTCACGGTGCACCACTGGCGAGATCGGGCGCGCGGCCTCGACGAGCTGGCGCGCGTCGCCAGCGACCGCGCCGTGGTCGTCACCTGGGACCCCGCGACCTCCGGCTTCTGGCTGGTCGACGACTACTTTCCCGAGATCGTCGAGATCGACCGCCGGATCTTCCCGTCGCTCGAGGAGCTCGCGCGCGCGCTCGGTCGTGTCGAGGTCCGTCCGCTCCCGATTCCCCACGACTGCGTGGATGGGTTTCTCGGCGCGTACTGGCGACGGCCGCGCGCGTACCTGGACGCGGGCGTCCGGCGCGCGATCTCGACCTTCGCCAAGATCCGCGCGCTCGAGCCCGGCCTGGCGAGGCTCGGTCGGGAGCTGGACGACGGGACCTGGGAGCGCCGGTACGGCGATCTCCTCGGCCGCTCGGAGCTCGACCTCGGATACCGCCTCGTCATCTCAACAGCACCTGGCGAAAGGAGCCGTCCGTGAGCACACCTCGATCCGCAACGTCCGCCCGTAGCGAAGTCCGGCAGGTCGCGCCGAAGCTCATCGAGCTGAGCGAGTCGGTCCTGTACGGCGACGTCTGGGAGCGACCCGGCCTCAGCAAGCGCGACCGGAGCCTGATCACCGTCGCCGCGCTGACCGCGATGTACCGGGGCGACCAGCTTCCCGTGCACCTCGAGCGCGCGCTGGCCAACGGCGTCACGCGCGAGGAGATCGGCGAGCTCATCACCCACCTGGCCTTCTACGCGGGCTGGCCGGCGGCGATGACCGCCGGCCGCGTCGCGCGCAAGGTCTTCGACGAGGTCAGGCCATGAAGATCGGGTTCATCGGCCTCGGCACCATGGGGCGCCACATGGCGTTCAACCTGATCAAGGCGGGCCACGAGCTGGTGGTCCACGATGTGCGGCGGGAGGCGGCGACGCTTCACCGGGAGGCCGGTGCGCGCTGGGCCGAGACGCCGCGGGCGGTCGCCGAGGGGACGGAGGTGGTGTTCACCTCGCTGCCGGGCCCTCCGGAGGTCGAGGCGGTCGCGCTCGCTGAGCAGGGGCTCCTGCCGGGGCTCGCCGCGGGCAAGGTCTACTTCGATCTCACGACGAACGCCCCCGCGCTCGTGCGCCGCATCCACGGGGTGTTCGAGGCGCGCGGGGTCCACGTGCTGGACGCACCGGTGAGCGGCGGCCCGCGCGGCGCCGAGACGCGGAGGCTCGCCCTCTGGGTCGGGGGCGACGAGGCGATCTTCAAGCGCTACAAGGCGGTGCTCGATGCCATCGGCGACCAGCCGTACTACGTGGGCCCGATCGGCGCGGGCTCGATCGCGAAACTCGTCCACAACTGCGCCGGCTACGTCGTCCAGACGGCGCTCGCCGAGGTGTTCACGCTGGGCGTCAAGGCTGGCGTCGAGCCGCTCGCCCTGTGGAAGGCGGTGCGGCAGGGCGCGGGCGGGCGCCGGCGCACGTTCGACGGCCTGGCCGAGCAGTTCCTGCCCGGCAAGTTCGAGCCGGCGTCGTTCGCCCTGCGCTTGGCGCACAAGGACGTGACGCTGGCGACCGCCCTCGGACGCGAGCACCGAGTGCCCATGCGTCTCGCGAACATCACGCTCGAGGAGCTGACCGAGGCGCTCAACCGGGGCTGGGGCGAGCGAGACTCGCGCGTCGCGATGCTCCTGCAGGAGGAGCGCGCGGGCGTCGAGATCCGCGTGCCGGAGCCGGCGATCCGCCAGGCCCTCGAGCTCTAGGCGCCCGGCCCGCGCTCCATGGAGTAGGGTTGCCAGCGCGTGAGACCCGACGTTGCGAGGACTGACGGGTTCACGCAGCTCCGCGGCCAGCGGCCGCTCAGCACGAGCGCGATCTCGCGGCCCACGCGACGCCTGCGCTCGGGGTCGAAGCGCGCGGAGGCCGACGCCACGTGCGGCGTGAGGATGACGTTGTCCATGCGCAGCAGGGGATTGGTCGGCGCCGCCGGCTCCTCCTCGAGCACGTCGAGGCCCGCGCCGGCGATCCAGCCCTCCTGCAGGGCCTTGACGAGCGCGCGCTCGTCCACCGTCGGGCCGCGTCCCGTGTTGATGAAGAGCGCCTCGGGCTTCATCAGGCGGAAGTGCTCCTCGGTCAGCATGTGGTGGGCGTCGGCGGTGGAGGGCGCGTGCATGGACACGATGTCCGCGCGCTTCAGCAGCTCGCCGAGGCCCACGGGCTCCACGCCGTGCTGGGTCAGGACCAGCTCCTCGACGTAAGGGTCGTAGGCGATGACGTGGAGTCCGAAGGCCCGCGCCCGGACGGCGACGGCCCTGGCCACGTGGCCGAACGCGATCAGGCCCAGCGTCTGGCCCATCAGCCGCGGAAACCGGTGCAGCAGCGGCCGGCCGTCCTTCCAGCGCCCTTCTCTGACCCACTTGTCCATGGTGGTCAGCCGGCGGAAGGTGGCGAGGATCAGCATCAGCGCGTGGTCGGCGACTTCCTCGATGAACGTATCCGGGACGTTGGTCACCGGGATGCCGCGCGCCGTGGCCGCGGCGACGTCCACCGAGTCCACGCCGACGCTGCCGAGCGCGATCACCTTGCACTGGAGGAGACCGTCGATGATGCGCTTGGTGATGGGCCGCCCCTTGGCGTAGAGGGCATCGGCGTCCCGCCCGGCGCCGATGAACTCATCGTCGCTCTTGGCGGCGACCTCGACGATCTCCGCGCCGAGCGGGGCGAGGGCCTCGAGTTCCGGCTCGTAACCGGCGCCCGGCGCCGTGTAACTCACTCCGGCTGGCGTGACGACCTTGAATTTTGCCACCTCGCTCCTCCTTCAGGCGTTCGGGGCCTCGAGTGCTTTCGGGATCGGGACTCCCAGAATATACTCTCGCCCAGCATGGACAGCGCGGGTCGTGTGTGGGGGGTCCTCGCCGGCTGCCTCGGCGTCGTCGCCGCGCTGGCGGGCCCGACGGCGGCCGCGGAGCTCAAGGTGCTGAGCGCCGGCGCCGTGAAGGCGGTCGTCCCGGACCTGGCGGAGCAGTTCCGGCGGGAGACCGGGCACACGGTGCACCTCACCTTCGACACCGCGGGGGCGCTGCGACAGCGCGCGATGACCGAGCCGGCCGATGTCCTCATCATCACCGACGCGGCGATCGACGACCTGGCCCGGCAGGGCGTCGTCGTGCCGGGAACGCGGACGGACGTCGCGCGCGTCGGCATCGGCGTCGGCGTGAGGCAGGGCGCTCCGGTCCCCGACATCTCGACGCCCGACACCCTCAAGCAGACGCTCCTGTCCGTGAGATCGCTCACCTACATGGACCCGGGGAAGGGCGCCACGAGCGGCATCCACTTCGCGGGCGTGCTCGAGCGCCTGGGCATCGCCGCCGTGGTGAAGGACAAGACCCTCCTCTGGCCCGCCGGCGCGTCCGCCGAGGCGGTCGCCCAGGGCCGGGCCGAGCTCTGCGTGCAGCAGATGAGCGAGATCCTGTCGGTGCCTGGCGTCACGCTCGTCGGCCCGCTGCCGGCGGCGCTGCAGAAGGTGACGACGTACTCCGCCGGCCTTGCGGTGCGGAGCGCCGCGCCGGAGGCGGCCCGGGCCTGGCTCTCTTTCCTCGCCCGCCCGGCCTTCAAGGCGAAGTTCGCCGCCGCCGGCCTCGACTACAAGGAATAGCGGCGACCGGCCCGCGGCAGTAAACGAGGCCGCGCGTCGCGCCGTCCCACGGGGAGACGATTCCGAAAGGAGAGATTCCTATGAGACGCGCACGACTCACCATCGGCACGGTGGCGGCGATCCTAATGGCCGTCGGGCTGGTCGCTGCCCAGGCGGAACCCCAGTTCGCCGGCACCTGGGTGCTCGACCCCGCCCAGAGCCAGCTCCCGGCGCACGCACACAAGTATTCCGACGCCCAGGCCGAGCGGCCCGACATCAAGCTGGTCGTGGAGCAGCAGGGCAATGTCTTGAAAACAACGCGAACGGTGACCAGGGGCAGCCGCGAGCGTTCGCTGACCGAGACCTTCGTTGCCGACGGGACCGACCAGACGCAGGCGGCGCGCCACGGGACCGCGGTGACCCGCGCGGCTTTCGACGGCGACCGGCTGGTGGTGACCGGGACGTACGCGATGAAGGGCGAGCACGGTGACAAGACGATGTCCCGCCAGTCCGTCTGGTCGCTCTCGCCGGACGGGGCGGTCCTGACGATCGAGACCACGCTGCAGACGCCCCGCGGCGCGCACAACATCAAGTCCGTCTACACCCGCAGCTGATCCCGCGCGACGGGGAGTCCGACCTCGGGTGCCCCGTCGTCGCCGTGGCCACGGTCCAGACGCGGGATATAATGCCCGCCGGCATCTCTGGACGGGTACCCCGCATCCTCGTTCCGAGGGAGGTCGGTGTGGTCACGGGAACACATTCGCCGTCGTCGACGGCCTCCGCGCGTGGGCTGAAGCAGGTCGCGTATTTCGACTGCCCCGGCGGCGGCCAGGTGGTCGTCGACGGGCGCGTCGCGTTCATCGCCCACATGAAGGCGCCCCATGGCACGACGCTCGTCGACGTGGGCGACCCCGCGGCGCCGCGGCGTCTCGCGACCCTCGAGGTGCCGCCCGGTACCCACTCCCACAAGGTGCGCGCGGCCCGCGGGCTCATGCTCGTGAACCGCGAGGCCCAGCCGGCGCATCCGGTGGCGGAGGGCGTCGCCGGCGGGCTCCTGATCTACGACGTCTCGAGCCCGGACCGGCCGCGCGAGATCACGTTCTGGCGCTGCGGCGGCGCGGGCGTGCACCGCTTCACCTTCGACGGCCACTACGCTTATATCTCGCCGGAGCTCCCCGGCTACGTCGGTAACATCGTGATGATCCTCGATCTGGACGAGCCGAGCCGGCCGCGCGAGGTGGGGCGCTGGTGGATGCCGGGGCAGTGGGTGGACGGCGGCGAGACGCCCTCGTGGCCGGGGCGGCACCACCGCTGCCACCATCCGATCCGTCTGGGGAACCGCCTCTACGTGAGCTACTGGCACGGCGGCTTCGTGATCCTCGACATCGAGGACATGGCGAGGCCCCGGCTCGTCTCGGGGCTCGACTGGAGCCCGCCGTTCATCACGCCGACGCACACGGCGCTCCCGGTGCCGTTCCCGCTCCACGGCCGGCGTGTCCTGCTCGTAGCGGACGAGGACGTCGCGAAGCTCGCGCCCGGACCGCCCTCGTTCCTCTGGCTCGTGGACATCAGCGACGAGCGGCGGCCGGTGCCGTTCGCGAGCTTTCAGGTGGCGGGGGTGGACGGGCGCCCGCAGCCCGAGTTCACGGGCTGCCACCAGCCGTGCGAGCGGATCACCGGGACGGAGATTCCGGTGGCCTGGTTCGCGCACGGTCTGCGCGTCGTGGACATCGCCGACCCGCACGCGCCGCGGGAGGTCGCGCACTTCCTGCCGGCCGTCCCGGAGGGGTCCTCGCGCGTCTGCAGCAACGACGTGTGGGTGGACGAGCGCGGGCTGATCTATCTCATCGACCGCGGGCGCGGGCTCCACATCCTCGAGCGCGTCTGACGCCCACGGCGACCATCGCACCCAACCCTCACCAAGGAGGCAGAGCCATGGCCGCGAGCGAGACGTTCCAGAAGGGCCGCGAGCTGCGGCGCCAGCTCATGGGCGACGCCTACGTCGAGCGCATGAGCCAGACCGTCTACGGCGATCCCATCATGAAGAAGTTCATGGACGTGGCGACCGAGACCGTCTTCGGCGCGCTGTGGACGCGGCCGGGCCTGGACTTAAAAACCCGGACGCTCATCTGCGTCGTCTCCGACGCCGCCACCGCGCGTACGCCGGAGCTGGCCATCCACCTGCGCATGGCGCGCCGCCAGGGCTGGAGCGAGGACGAGCTGGTCGAGGTGCTCCTGCACCTCTCCGGCTACGTCGGCGTGCCCCTGATCCGCGAGGCCCTGCTGACGGCGAAGGAGGTCTTCGCCGAGCTGCGCAGGGAGCAGCACTGACCCGAGATCCCGTGGAGGGCGTGGCGCCGTCGCGCCACGCCCTCGACCGGGGACGCGCTACTTCTTCGCGGTGAGCCCGAGCCGCTGCTCGAGCACGAGCCGGACTTCCTGGGCCGCCGCCCGCCAGAGCGGGAAACCCGGCACGGCGTACTCTGCGGTGACCTGCTTGCGGAACTCGGCCATCGCCGCGTCCTGCTGATCCTTTGGCGCGACGTCGAGCGTCTTGGCGCGGATCAGCGCGCTCTTGGCCGTCGCCGCGTGCGCGCGCTCGATCCAGCGACCGACCTCGTTCCAGTCCTTGTCGAAGAAGACGACGACCGGGATGGACTGGTAGCCGTTGTTCAGGAACGTGTCCCGCAGGTCGGCGTTCTGGTCGCGCAGGAACACGCGCAGCTCGCAGCCCTGCATCGCCTCGCAGACGTGCGCGATGAGCGGCGAATTGCGGTGGACGTCGCCGCACCAGTTCTCGGCGAGCATCAGCGCGTACCGGACCTGGCTGATCCCGCTGAAGAACTTCCGCTCCTCGTCGGTCAACACCGATTTCGCGTAGTTGTCCTCGGTGCGGGCGCGGGTGTCGCCCATCTGGGCCATGTAGTCCTTCCAGGTCAGGCCCTTGGTGAAGCGTTGCGTGTCCACTGGAATCTTCAGCTGAGCCATGTCGTGTCTCCTCCGTTGGAGTGTTCCGCCGTCGCCTTTTATACACCAAACACGGCCGGGATGCGCGAGGTGTGGTAGGACTCTGAGGGTGCGTCCGCCCGCCCGCCGCTGGCTCATCGTGGCCGCGCTGTTCGCAGTCACCTACGGCATCTCGACGCCACTCGCCGCCTACGGCGTGTTCCTCCCCGTCATCGCCGACGCGTTCGGCTGGAGCCGCGGCGCGATCTCGACCGCGCTCTCGCTGAATCTGGTCGTGGGCGGCCTGGCCGGTCTCTGGATCGGCGCGCTCGCAGACCGCCACAGCCCGCGGGTCCTGCTGGTCCCGACGGTCGCCCTGGCCGGCGCGGCGTTCGCCCTCGTCTCGACGGTCGAGGCGCTCTGGCACCTCTACCTCCTCGTCGGGGTGCTGGGCGGGATCGGGATGTCGAGCTTCTATTTGCTCAGCGCGTTCACCGTCACGCAGTGGTTCGTCGAGCGCCGCGGTTTCGGGATCGCCCTGGTCCTCCTGGGCTTCAACCTCGGCTACATCTCGGGCGGGCCCCTGGCCGCGTGGCTCATCGCCATGGTCGGCTGGCGCGAGGCCTACGCCATCCTCGGGAGCGGGTGCGGGGTCGTCTCAACGCTCGGCGCGCTGAGCGTCCGCCTGCCGCGCGTCGCGGAGCGGACGGCGCTCCACCGGCCGGTCGTGCGCGGGCCGAGCACCGGAGGCGGGGCGTCTGCGGAGACCCTGCCCGGCCTCACGCTCCGCGAGGCGCTCGTCGATCCGCGTCAGTGGTCGCTGAACCTCGCGTGGCTCCTCCTCGGCGGCCTCGCGCTGATGCTCTCCGTCCACGCCGTGCCGTTCGCGCGCGACCAGGGCGTCAACCTGGCCGGCGCGTCGCTGACGCTCACGGCCTATGGCATGGGCTCGGCGGCCGGGCGTCTCGCGGGGGGCGCGGCAGCCGACTGGGTCGGCGCGCTCGCGACCACGCGCGCCGCGTACCTGATCCAGGCGCTCGCGCTCGTGGTCCTGCTGTGGGCGCCCTCGCGCGAGCTGCGGCTCGCCTCGCTGGTGGCGTTCGGCGTGGGCTTCGCGGCGGGCGACACGATCATCGCCAAGGTGATCCCCGACGTGTTCGGCATGCGCGCGATCGGCGCCATCATGGGCGTGCTCACCCTCGGCTGGCGCTGCGGGGCCGCGCTGGGCCCGGCCGCAGCGGGGTTCCTGTACGACGCGACGGGCTCGTACACGATCCCGTTCGGCGCGGCGCCGGTCGCCGTGCTGGTGAGCTGGGGCCTCTTCGCGCTGGGCACCAGGCGCCGGAGGCGTTGAGCGAAGCGAGCGTCACGCGAAAGGAGGTTCGGCGATGGACTGTTGCGGGCATGAGGGACCGGGGAGCGGAGACGCGCGGTTCGACATCAAGCGGGTGGCCGACGGCGTCCACGTGGCGGTGGCCGCCCCCGCCTACAAGGTGAACTCCAACACCGCCATCATCGAGAGCGACGACGGAGTCATCATCGTCGACACGCACTCCAAGCCATCGGCGGCCCGGGTGATCGTCGAGCGGCTGCGCGAC
>Ga0209474_10002751_pt1 | contig 15885 bp, 15 predicted proteins | sample GraSoiAngelo_145_FD_185902 | JGI IMG/M metagenome (GOLD analysis project Ga0209474, IMG submission 185902) | Grasslands soil microbial communities from the Angelo Coastal Reserve, California, USA - 14_1009_05_20cm (SPAdes) (version 2) | ecosystem: Environmental > Terrestrial > Soil > Grasslands...
GGGAGCAGCCGATTCGATCGATACCTGGCTGCAGCAAGGCGGAGCGGATCGCCCGCCAAAGAGTGACTCGTAGGTTGATTGAACAGCAAATCGGCAACCGAGACGCTGAACGCTGAACTCAGCGGAACGTCTCGGCCGATCCGCGCGCAGTGAAGTTCACGTCGCGGCCGGCGGCGCGACCGGTGACGTGGTACTCGCCGCCGAGCTGCACGAACGTCATCGTGCCGGAGGCGCCGCGCGTGAGGCCCATCGAAGTGCGCACCGATTCGTGGACGTCGAGCTTGAGCGTCAGCTGCATCTGCCGGTCGCGCGCCTCCACGGTGACCACGCGCGGCGCGCCGCGGTCGTCGTCTTCGCGAATCGAGACGTCGGTCGAGAACGCGATCGGTCCCTGCGGGCCGATGACGCCGAGAAACCCCGGCATGCGGCCCGGATCGGCGACATCCGGCGGCGGGAAGACGCGGCCGTAGACGATCGAGAGATCGCCGCTCCCGACCTGCCCCCACTGCCACCGCACGCCCTCCCAGAATCCCCAGTTGTGATCGTGGTAGCCGGCCATGCCGTCGACGCGCACCTCCTCGCCGCCGACGCGAAGCGTCCCGCTGAAGGCGCCGGACATCACCGGCACCGTATAGCCGGACACCCAGCCGCGCGCGCCGTGAATCGCCGCCGGTGGAAGCGATCGGCCCGCGTTCGGCGTGAGCACGATCTCGCCGCTCACACGCGCGCCCGTCGATTCGCCCTGCAGCGCCAGCGAGACGACGTAGCGGCCGTCGTCCTGCACGCGGACGCGGTTGCCGGCGACGTCGAGATCCGGCGCGCGATCGAGCAGATCGCGATCGGGCACGCTGCCGGCCGCCGAAAAATTCGTCGTCGCGCCGCCGCGATCGAGCTGCAGCCGCACGACCATCGGCCGGGCGCCGGCCTCGTCGGGGGCGCCGGCCATGAACGTGAGATAGAAGCGCTCCGCGCCGTCCGGCGAGCGTGCGTTGAAGTACAGCCATTCGGCGTACGACGCGCGGCCGACCGCTCCGTGCTCCGCGCCGCCCTCGGTTGCGGGCACCGCGTGAAAGCGATCCATCGCGCGCAGCAGATCGCCCGGCCTCGGATCGATCCACGCCGTGTCCCGCGGTTCGTCGATCCAGCCGGCCTGGCCGGCGACCTCGGGATCGCCGACGGCGCGCTCGCGGCTCGGAATCCCGCCGCGCACGGCAATCGGGCCGCTGGCGTTCGCCGACAGCACGTACATCGTCGCGCGCCGCGACGGCGACGCCGCGGCGACGCGCGATCGAAACTGCTCGGACCCGAGGACGCCCGACGCCACGAAGCGCGCGCTCTCGAGCGAACCGACTGCGCCCGTCAGCAGGACGTCGCCGCCGCCGACGAGCGCCGGCGCGTGCGCCTGCTCGAGGATCACCTCGCCGACGCCGAGCAGCTCCGCCATCACCGCGATCGACAGGCCGAAGCCGACCGAGAGGACGGCGGTGCGCAGCGGCCGCGTCGCGAGCGACCGGATCGCGAGGCGGAAGATCATGTGACGAGCCGTCCGCTCCGCATCGCGAGGCGCCGCGACGCGCGCGACGCCAGCGACGGGTTGTGCGTCACGACGAGGATCGCGGTCCCGTCGGCGTTCACGCGATCGAACAGATCGGCGATCGTCTCGCTGGTCGCCTCGTCGAGCTCGCCGGTCGGCTCGTCGGCGAGCAGCAGCGCCGGCCGGTTCGCGAGCGCGCGCGCAATCGCGGCGCGCTGCATCTCGCCGCCCGAGAGCTGCGACGGCAGATGATCGGCGCGCTCGGTGAGGCCGACGTAGGCGAGCAGCTCGCGCGTCCGCGATCGCCGCGCCGCCGCCGCCACGCCCGCTTCGGCCTGCGGCAGCTCGATGTTCTCGGCCGCCGTCAGCATCGGCAGCAGGAAGAACCGCTGGAAGACGAACCCGATGCGGGTCAGCCGCAGCCGCGCGCGCCCGGGCTCCGAGAGCGACGCGAGATCGCGCCCCTCGAACACGATCGATCCGTCGGTCGGCGCGTCGACGCCGCCGACCAGATGCAGCAGCGTCGATTTGCCGCAGCCAGACGGCCCGGTGATCGCGACGTGCTCGCCCGCTCCGATCGCCAGCGACACGCGCCGCAGCGCCGCGACCGGCCCGGCCGGCATCGGAAACATGCGGCTGACGTCGTTTGCCCGCACGATGTCCATCAGCCGACGACTTCCCGCCGGAGCGTCGCCGCGATCGGCAGGCGCGAGGCGACCCACATCGGATACGCGGCCGCGGCGACGGCGGTGACGACGAGGACCGCGGCGTGCACGGCGAGCGCGCGCGGCTCGAAGACGAAGAAGTGCAGCTGCTCGGGCAGCCCCGGCATCTGGCGGAGGATGCGATCGAGCTCGAGCGCGAGCAGCTCGCCGAGCGGCAGCGCGAGGAGCCCGCCGACGCCGACCAGGAGCGCCGACTCCCACAGCAGCATGGCGGCCACGCGCCGCCGGCCGATCCCGATCGCGCGCAGCGCCGCAATCTCGCCGAGCCGCTGGTTCACCGACACGGTGAGCAGCGTCGCCACGAGCAGAAACGCGAACACCATCGTGAGCGACGACAGGACCAGCGAGATCTGGCGGAAGTACGCGAAGCCGTTGCGATTGAACTGCTCGATCACCTCGTCGTTGGAGTACACCGCCAGGCCGGGGCGCGCGCGTTGAATCGCCGCGACGGCGGCGCCGGAGCCCGCGTCCGAACGCGACGCGGCGAGAATCAAATCCGCGTCGCCCGGGCGATCTTCGCCCGACGCGCGATGCAGCGCCTCCAGCGTCGTCGCGACGGTGTCGTCGCCGGCGCCGCCGAACGCGAAGCGGCCGATGCCGGCGATGCGGCACGCGATCGGCGGCATCGCGGACCTCACGCCCGCCGGCTCAGCGTTGATGCGCACTTCGTCGCCCGGCGCGACGCCGAGCGCGGCGGCGAGCGACCGGCCGACGATCACCGGACATGGCTCGCCGGGGGCGCGATCGAGATCGACGCCGCTGACGATCGTCCAGACGCCGGAGGCGGCGCCGCTGACGCCGATGAGCGCCACAGACGGCGCGGACGCGCCGCTGCGCGCGGCAATCCGCGCCGGCAGGATGCGCACGAGCGCGACCTTCTCGATTTCCGGCAGCCCGCGCAGCGTGCCGGCGATCGCGGCCGAATCGGGAATCGGCATCCGCAGCGTCATGCCGCCGCCGCCGACGATGCGGACGTCGTACCCGGCGCGCTCGAGGAGATCCGCGAACGAGAGGAGCAGCCCGCGGGAGAGGAGGAGCATGTCGAAGAGGAGCGCGCCGATGACGGCGACGCCCGCGATGGCGAGGAGCGTCTGCGCGCGGTAGCGGCGGACCGTCCGCCACGCGAGGTGCAGCGCGCTCATCGCCGGACGATCGACAGCACGTCGCGGCCGAGCAGCGTCCACGAGGCGGCGATGCCCGCGACGATGCCGAGCGGCGCGGCGATCAGGACCGAGCGCGCGGCGATCGACGGCGTCACGCGCACGAACACGAGCGCGGTGTCGTAGCGCGCCTGGAAGATGCGGTTCACGAGGCCCTCGGTGGCGAAGGCGAGCAGGATGCCGAACACCGCGCCGAGCGCGGCGATCGCGACGCCTTCGATCGCCACCGTGAGGAGCAGCGTCCGCCGCGAGATGCCCAGCAGACGAAGGATGCCGACCGTCTCGCGGCGCTCCTCCGCGCGGATCACCATCAGCGCCAGCAGGAAGGCGGTGCCGCCGGCCATCGTGACCGCCGAAATCGCGACGTGGAAGCGATCGAGCACGGCGAACGGATCGTCGTCGCGCGCGCGCGAGGTCGGCCGCGCGGCGATGCCGGGCGTGCGCGCGCTCAGCTGCGGCACGAACGCGGCGGCGTCCGCGGGATCGGTCAGCCGCACGTTGATCGACGTGACCGCTTCACGCGACGCCGGATCGGCGGGATCCGCGACGAGATCGACGAGATCGGGCAGGTGCATCCGCGCCTCGAGGCGCGTCGCGGTGAAGCGCATCGGATCCGGCGTCGGCTCGTAGATGCCGGCGACGCGAAACGTCGCGCGGCGGCTGCCCTGCGGATCGCTGCCGAGCGTGACGAGGTCGCCCGCGGCGAGATGCGCGCGCGCCGCGAGCTGACGCGAGACGAGAATGGCCGGCGCATCGCCATCGTCCTTCGGCGCCTGCGCGTGCGCCGCGAGCACCGTCGCGCAAAGGACGACCACGGCGGCCGGCGCGCAGGAGGTCGGCCTCATCGGCGCCATGCGGCCGCATCGCATGCACGGGGCATCACGACAGAATTATACGGGCCGGTCGGAATCGCCGGCGCTCCGCGGCCATAATGAATGCGTGCGGCGCGGCGGCTACGTTCCGATCGAGGACTACGCGGTGATTGGCGACGGGCGGACGGCGGCGCTCGTCGCGCGCGATGGATCGATCGACTGGCTCTGCCTGCCGAACTTCGATTCGTCGAGCGTCTTCGGAGCGATCGTCGACGCCGAGCGCGGCGGCGCCTTCGAGCTGCAGCCGTCGATCCCGTTCACCGCGTCGCGGCGATACCTTCCGCGCACCAACGTTCTCGAGACGATCTTCACGACCGACGCCGGCGCGGTGCGCGTCGTCGACGCGATGACCCTTCCCGACGAGCGGCTGCCGCCGCTGCGTGAGCTTGCCCGATCGATCGAGGGGATCTCGGGAACGGTGCCGATGCGGTGGCGCTGCGCGCCGCGGTTCGACTACGGCCGTGCGCGGCCGGAGATTGGCTGGCGCGTGGGCGTGCCGGTGGCCGCCTGGCGCGGCGAGGCGATCGCCGTCGCCAACTGGGACGCGGGGACGCCGACGTGGACCGACGGCGCCGTCGAAGCGCGGTGGGACGTGCGCGCGGGCGCGCGATCGCTGCTGGCGCTCGCGACGGCGTACGGCGATCCGCTCGTGCTGCCGGGCCGCGCCGCCGTGCTCTCGCGCCTCGAGTCGACGATCGCGTTCTGGGATCGGTGGTCGTCGGCGCGCGGCTACGAGGGCGAGTGGGCCGATCTCGTGCTGCGCAGCGCGCTCGTGCTGAAGATGATGATCTTCGCGCCGTCCGGCGCCTCGGTGGCGGCCCCGACCACGTCGCTCCCGGAGGAGATCGGCGGCGAGCGCAACTGGGACTACCGCTTCTGCTGGGTGCGCGACTCGAGCTTCATGGTCGACGCGCTGCTGCGCCTCGGCTGCTACGACGAAGCGCGGTCGCTCTTCTGGTGGTTCATCCAGGCGACGGCATTCACGGCGCCGAAGGTCGACGTGCTGTATCGGCTCGACGGCGGCGTCGGCGTTCCGGAGCGCGAGGTCGATCTCGCCGGCTACCGGGGGTCGCGGCCGGTGCGCGTCGGCAACAACGCCGTTCGCCAGCAGCAGCACGACATCTACGGCGCGCTGTTCGAGAGCGCATGGCTGTACAGCAGCGGCCATCATGCGCTCGACGCCGACACGGGCGCGCTCCTCGGCGGAATCGCCGATCACGTCTGCGACATCTGGCGTGGGCCGGACTCCGGCATCTGGGAAGTCCGCAACGGGCCGTTTCACTTCACGCACTCGAAGGCGATGTGCTGGGTGGCGCTCGACCGCGCGGCGCGCCTCGCGGCGGCCGGCGAGATGCCCGCGCGCCATGCGGCGCGGTGGCGCCGCGAGGCGGACGCCGTTCGCGCGTACATCGAGGGCGAATGCTGGTCCGACGATCTCGGCAGCTACACGCGCGTCGCCGGCAGCCGCGACGTCGACGCGAGCCTGCTGATGCTGCCGCTCGTCGACTACGCCGACGGACGCGACGCGCGCATTCGCGGCACCGTCGACGCGATCGATCGCCGCCTGCGCGAGGGCGACGTCGTCTACCGGTACCGCGCCGCGGACGGCGTGCCGGGCGGGGAGGGCTGCTTCCTGAACTGCTCGTTCTGGCTCGTGAGCGCGCTCGCGCGCTGCGGCCGGCTGGACGATGCCGCGGCGCTCATGGAGCGCGTCGCCGCGCGCGCGAACGACGTCGGCCTGTATGCCGAGGAAATCGACCCGGCGAGCGGCGCGTTCCTCGGCAATTTTCCGCAGGCGCTCGTTCACCTCGCGCTCATCGACGCCGCGACGTCGTTCTCGCCGTCCGCCGGGCGCCGCTCCGAGCGCAAGGCGTCATGATCGGCTCGGCGATCGCGGGCGGCTTCGTCGGCACGCTGCTGATGACGACGATCATGCGCGGCGCCAGCGAATTCGGCCTGACGCGCATCGATCTCGCGCTGCTGCTCGGCACCACGGTCACCGACAACCGGCGGAAGGCGCGCGCGGTCGGCTACGTGTTCCACTTCCTGATCGGCCTCGGCTTCGCGCTCGCGTACGGCGGCTTCTTCGCCATCGTCGGCCGCAGCGGGTGGCTGCTCGGCGCGCTGCTCGGCGCGCTCCAGGCGATCTTCACGGGCACCGTCCTGGTGAACGTCCTGCTGCCGGTCGTCCACCCCCGCATCGGCACGCCCGAGACGGCGGCGAACGAGATCGCGCTGCTGGAGCCTCCCGGCTTCCTGATGCTGAACTACGGACGCCGCTCCTTTCTCGTCGTGCTCGCCGCGCACATCGTGTACGGCGCCGTCGTCGGCTGGGTGGTCAGAGTTTAGCTGGTACAATCGCACCCGTGTTCCAGCGGCGAACGACCGGATCGGTGGTCTGTCCCTCGTGCGGATCGCTCGTCGGCGTGCGCGACGACAAGTGCTACATGTGCGGCCGCCGGAATCCGGGACTCTGGGGCTTCGGCCCGGCGCTGCGCAATCTCGGCGTCACCTTCAGCTTCGCGCCGATGGTGATCGGCGCGTCGGCGACGATCTACGTCGCCACGCTGCTCTTGTCGGGCGGCGCGATCCGCATGGACAGCATCATGGCGCTGCTCGCGCCCAGCACGCCCGTGCTGTTTCTCTTCGGCGCGAGCGGCGCGATTCCGGTGTTCACCTTCGGCCGATGGTGGACCGTGCTGAGCGCCGGGTGGCTGCACGCCGGGCTGCTGCACATCGTGCTGAACATGTACTGGGTGCGGTACATCGGCCCGGCGATGGTGGACATCCTCGGGCCGGCGCGCACGATCATCGTCTACGTCGCCGCGGGCGTCACCGGCTTCGCGCTCAGCTCGTTCGCCGGCGCGTTCCTCAACGGTCTTCCGATTCCGTTGCTCCGCGGCGCCGGCTTCACCGTCGGCGCCTCGGCACCGGTCTTCGGCCTCATCGGCGCGCTCTATCACTACGGCCGCACGAGCAGCAGCATCGTGAAGCAGCAGGCGACGTACTTCGCCGTTCAGGCGATCATCTTCGGGCTCATCTTTCCGGGCATCGACAACTACGCGCACCTCGGCGGATTCGCCGGCGGCTACGTGATGTCCGCGTTCTTCAACCCGATGACGCGCGAGCGCGGCGACCACATGATCGTCGCGGTCGTGCTGCTCGCCGCGACGTTTCTCGCGCTTGCGGCATCGATCATCACGGGCCTGCCGCTCTTCCGCTAGCGTCGCGCGGTTGGCACTCGCCTTGCGACCTCCACGATCGAGCCAGGAGGAGGTTACAGATGCTGAAGACACTTCTTGCAGGAACCGTTGTGCTGAGCCTTGCCGCCGCGCCGGCCTTCGCGGGCCAGCAGCCGACGACGGACAAGACGCCGACGGCCAAAGCCGGCGGCGCGAGCGACACGTTGTTCGTCAAGAACGCGGCGAAAGGCGGGCTCGCAGAGGTTGAGCTCGGACGGCTTGCCGCGGATCACGGCGCGAGCGACGAGGTGAAAAAATTCGGCCAGCGTATGGTTACCGATCACGGGAAGGCCAATGATGAACTGAAGAGCCTCGCGCAGCAGAAGAACATCACGCTGCCAACCGAGATCGACGCGACGAACAAGGCGCTGCACGATCGGCTCTCGAAGCTCTCCGGCGCCGCGTTCGATCGCGCCTACATGCAGCACATGCTCACCGACCATCGCAAGGACGTGAACGAGTTCAAGCGTGAGTCGACGACCGGCAAGGATCCGGACGTGAAAACGTGGGCCTCGAAGACGCTGCCGACCCTCGAAGACCACCTGAAGCTGGCGGAGGATACGACCAAGGCCGTCGGCACGTCAGGCGCGGCGGCGCGCACGGGGCACAAGGGAACCGGCGGCGTGAAGAAGTAAGAGTGGGCTGCAAGGCAGGACCCGCGACCGTCGAGACGATGGCCGCGGGTTTTTTTATCGCTACTCTTCGGTCTCGGTCTCCGCGTTCTTCTTGTCCTTCTGCCGCTCCTCCCACCGGTCGCGCGTCTGCTGATCGCGCTCGCTGAGCGGCCGATTGCCGTGCGGGGTCGTCTCGTCGGGGCGATTGCGTCCGCCCTGCTTGTAGTAATCGGGGTTGACGTTGTTCTTGCTGCTCACAGTTTGAACCTCAGGAAAGCGCCGACGCCGCCGACGGGCGCCAGCAGCCGCGCGTCTTCGATGAAGCGAATCTTCGCCGACGTCTTGTTCGCCTGCACGATCAGCTCGTCAGCGGCGCGCTCCTGCGCCGTGCGCTCCGGCTGAGCGGCATTCGTCCCGCGCGCCTTTGCCCCGGCCGCGCTGTTGCCAATCGCCTGCGCCGACGCGGCGATCACGAGCTCGTCGACCTGGCCGAGCTCGAACGCGCGCTTCACCGCGTCGACCCCGACCACCGCGAGCCCGTTCGCGCGATAGGCGCCGAAGAGCGCGTCCACCCGCTCGCGATCGGTCGCGGCGTCCTGCTCGCGCAGCGCCGCCAGTGTCGCCGCCAGCACTTCGTGCTGCGGCGTGCGGATGTCGAGGCTGCCGGTCTCCACCACGCGGTCGCTGATCTCCTTCGGCATGTGCTCGCGCAGGAGCGGCTTGACGACCTCGTCGCCCGACACGAGGACAGTTGCGATCTGCTCCTCGCGCACGATGCGCGCGAGCGTGTCGACGACCTCCTTGACGTGGTGCACGTGGAAGTTCTCGGTGTGGCGCTGGTAGCGCGCCTGCGACCAGCCGCCGCGCTTGTGGTGCTTGGTCTTCGTGTTCTCGATCTCCTCGCTCCGTTCGACGGCGTTGGCGGCGAAGACGAAGATGCGCGCCGCATGCGTGTCGGCGACGAGCGCCGCATAGCGCGGGTGCTGCTCCAGGACGCGCGCGAGCGGGTACAGGTGCGGCTGGTCGGAAATGTAGAGACGATGCGCGTCGATCGGCGCCGCGAGCGGGATCGCCTCGAACAGATCGGCGCCGCTGCACGCGAAGATCGCGAGCCCGTTCACCGCGCGATCGACCGTCGGGACGTAGTCGCGTATCTTCGCGCCGTCGCGCTCGAGGCTGTCGCGCTCCGGGCCGCTCGCCGGGTACGTCGCGATCCGGTCGCTCAGCTCTTTCTTGAGGAACGGGCCGAACTGCTCGCGGCCGCGATCGTTGGCCTGAAGGTTGAGATACAGGCTGAGCACTGGGAACGGACCAGTGTCGATCGACGCCAGGCGGTCGAGCTGCGTGGTGAGCTGATCAGTCGTAGGCATGCCCGAAAAATTCGCAAGGGATGTGCCTGCGTCAGTCCCGGAGGCGGGCGGCGGTCGGCAGCTTGCCTAGCGCCGCTTCAGTTCCTCGTCGATGACCTTCTTGAAGACGTCGAACGGCTGCGCGCCGCTGATCATGCGACCGTTGATGAAGAAGGCCGGCGTGCCATCGACGCCCGCGCCCTCGCCGGCGCGCAGGTCGGCGTCGACCTTCGCCTGCTCCTTGTGCGTGTCGACGCACGCGTTGAACTTCGCCGCGTCGAGGCCAAGCTCGGCGGCGGCCTGCTTCAGATCGCCTGCGCTCAGCTTCGACGGGTTGGCAAACAGGCGGTCATGGTATGGCCAGAACTTCCCTTGCTCGCCCGCGCACGACGCCGCTTCGGCCGCCGGACGCGCGTTGGGATGGTTGGGAAGAGGGTAGTGGCGGTACACGAACCGGATGCGATCCCCGTAGGTGTTGAGCACCTGCTGAACGGTCGGGTTCGCGCGCTGGCAGAAGGGGCACTGGAAATCCGAGAACTCGATCAACTCGATCGGCGCGTTCGGGGCACCCTTCGTCGGACTGTCGGACGCTGCGATCTTCTGCCGCGGCGGTTCCAGCATCAGGCGCACCGGCGTCGTCGCCTTGAGCGTCTCGAGGTACTGATCGCGGACCGTGCGCACCCGTTCCTGCGTGAGCAGCGATCGAATCGGCTGCCGCACCTGGTCGAGCGACGCGCCCTGCACCCGGTTCTGGTTCGCCTGATACCACGCGGCGATCTCCGCGTCGGTCACCGTCGGCGCCTTCGACGTGATCTCTTTCTCGATGAGCGCGGAGCGCTCGACGCCCTGCGCCTTGGCCGCCGCGTCGAACAGCTTCGTCGCGACGATCTCGTCGAGTGCCGCGCGCCGCGCCTCGTAGAGCGCCTGCGACAGCTTCACGCCGGCCGGCGCCGACTGCTCGAGCGCTTTGTCGTCCACTTCGGCGAGTGTGATCGGCGTCGATCCGACCGTCGCCACGACGTCGGTCTGCGCGGGCCGCGGCGTCTGCTCCGCCGACGTCGAGGAGCACGCCATGGCGGCGAGCACGGCGGAGACGACGACGGCGGTCCGCAGATTTCTCATCCGAAAAGTATAGCCGCCTACTCGCCGAGGCGGTGCGGCAAATCGGCGACGACGTACGCCATCACCGCGACGGCCGCCGCGCATTTCGCCATCTCGACCGGATCGATCTTGTCCACGGTGTCCGCGGCGGTGTGGTGAATCAGAAAGTATTTCGAGCCGTCGACGTCGAGCGACATGCCGGGAATGTGCGCCTCCTGCATGCTCGGGCCGATGTCCGCGCCGCCGCCGCCCGGGCTGATCTGATCCGCAGCGATGCCGCTCAGCAGCGTCGCGATGGTCTTCACCGTCTCGCGCGCGGCGTCGCTGCCGGTGAACCCGAATCCCTGCGGTCTGAAGACGCCGCCGTCGGACTCGAGCATCAGCACGTGCCGCGCGAGCTCGCTGCGATGCTGCTCGCGGTACGCGAGCCCGCCACGCCCGCCGTTCTCCTCGTTCGTCCAGAGCACGACGCGCACCGTGCGCCGCGGCCGCAGGTTCAACTTCTTCATGATCCGCAGCGCCTCCCACGTGACGATGCAGCCGCCGCCGTCGTCGGTGGCGCCGGCGCCGACGTCCCACGAATCGAGGTGCCCGCTGACGACGACGATCTCCTCCGGCTTCTCGCGCCCGCGAATCTCGCCGACGACGTTCGCCGACGGCGCGTCGGCGTCGAAGTGCGCGTCCATTGTCAGCCGCACGACGGCGCGATCGCCGCGGTCGGCCATGCGCTGCAGGCGATCGGCGTCTTCGGCCGCGATCGCCGCCGCCGGAATCTTCGGCGCGTCGGTCGCGTAGGCGAGTGCGCCGGTGTGCGGCGTGCGGAGGCCGCTCGGTCCGATTGCCCGCACCAGCACGGCGACCGCGCCGTGCCGCGCCGCCCGTGACGGGCCCGTCGAGCGGAAGCGCACCGTCTCGCCGTAGTTGGTGAAGGCGACGTTGAACAGCACGATGCGCCCGCGCGCGGACGCCGCCTTCGAGTCGAGCTCCTCGAAGCTGTGGACGACGACGACGTCCGCCTGCACGCCGCCGGGCGGCGTGCCGACGCTGTCGCCCAGGCCGAGCATCACGATCGCGTGGCGCGCCGGCTCGACGATCTCCGCGCTCTCGCTGCCGCGCACCCACTTCGGCACCATGACGCGCTCGGTGTGGACGTTCTCGAGGCCGTCGCGCGTCATCTCGCCGACCGCCCACTGAATCGCGCGGTCGAGCGCCGGCGTGCCGCTCAGACGGTTGCCAATCGTGTCGGTGAGGAAGGCGAGCCGATCCCACGCGAAGGTGCTGCTGACGGCTTCACCGACCAGGCGGCTGGCCGCAGGCCGGTAGGCATCGAGCCATGCCGGGCCGGTGGACGGCGGGTCCATGTGTGCGGCGGGAGCGCGTTGTGCGTTGACAGTGGTAGCCGCGAGCAACAGAAACGGTAGAGCACGTGCGACTGTGGCGCGAACGCGCATCGGCAGTGAGCCTCCTGGGCGCCTCAGAGTACTTCAAGCCGGCGGATTTCTTGTTCTTTCGCTCTGGTCTGCCGCTTGCACAACAGCCAGCCGAGCCGCACGAGGCGGCGACAAACGGGCCGGCGTTGACGGAACTTCCGGCCGTCGGGCGACGACAGATTGCGATGGTGAGGCTGATGAAAGTTCGCGCTTGTGTGCTGGGAATCCTGATGGCATCCACCACGCTGTCGCTCGGCGCCGGCGAACGCATCACGATGAAAGTGTCACCGGCTGTCGCCTTCGCGCCCGCCAACCTCGTCGTGCGCACGACGATTGAGGCCGACGCCGGCAACCGCGCCGTCGAGATCGTCGCCGAATCCGCAGACTTCTATCGAAGCAGCGAAATCCAACTCGAGGGGGATCGCGCCGCGCGGACCACGACCTTCGAGTTCAGGAGCCTGCCGCAGGGCACCTACGAGGTGCGCGCGAAGCTGTTCGGCGCCGACGGCCAGCAGCGCGCCACCGTTCGCCAGCAAGTCAACGTGATTGCGACCGGCCAAGGCGAGAGGTACTGACGATCGAAATTAAGAATCTGGAATTCGGAAGTAAGAATTCGTGATCACGACGAATTCTTAATGCCCAATTCTTCATTCTTAATTACAGCGTCGAGCTCACGCGCGCGGGCGAGACGACTCTCTCCGGTTCCGGCGTGAAGTCCTCGCCTGGATTGATGAAGCGGTCCTTTTCGAAGCGGTACTGCTTGTCGTACAGCTGCCGGTAGCGGCCGTTGACGGCGAGCAGTTCGTCGTGCGTCCCGCGCTCGACGATCTCGCCGTGCTCCAGCACGAGAATCTGATCCGCGCTGCGGATCGTCGACAGCCGGTGCGCGATGACGAACGTCGTCCGCCCGGCGCGCAGCGCCTTCAGGCCGTCCTGGATCATCGCTTCGCTCTCGCTGTCGAGGCTCGACGTCGCCTCATCGAGGATCAGGATCTTCGGGTCGGCGAGGATCGCGCGCGCGATCGCGACGCGCTGCCGCTGGCCGCCCGACAGCCGGACGCCGCGCTCGCCGACGATCGTGTCGTAGCCCTGCTCGAAGCCCTCGATGAACTCGTCGCAGTGCGCGATGCGGCTGACGGCCTTGATCTCCTCGCGCGACGCGTGCGGCTTGGCGTACGCGATGTTCGCGGCGATCGTCCCGTCGAACAGAAAGTTGTCCTGCAGCACGACGCCGAGGTGCGAGCGGTAGTCGCGCAGCTTGATCGACGTGAGATCGTGGCCGTCCACGAGCACGCGCCCCGACTGCGGACGGTTGAACGTCATCACGAGGCTGATGAGCGTGCTCTTGCCCGAGCCGCTCGATCCGACGAGCGCCGTCGTCGATCCCGCAGGCGCGGTGAAGCCGACGCGCTTCAGCACCTGCACGCCTGCCGTGTACTCGAACGTCACGTCGTCGAACTCGACGCGGCCGCGGACGTCTGGCAGCGGCGCCCGGCTCTCGTCTTCCTGATCCTCGGTCGCCATGCGGCGGATCTCGCGGATGCGATCGAGGCCGGCAAACGCCTCGCTCAGCTGCGTGCCGATCGACGCGAGCTGAATCACCGGCATCGTCATCAGCGCGGTGAACGAGAGGTACATGACGAGATCCCCGATCGTCATCGCGCCGCTGCGGATCGAGTTGCCGCCGATGATCATCATCGCGATGCCGGTGGAGCCGATCACGACCGACGAGAACGCGGTGATCGCCGACACGCCGGTGAGCGACTGCGCGACGTTGCGGAACAGCCGGTGCGCGCCTTTCGCGAAGACCAGCTCCTCGCGCTTCTCGGCGACGTAGGACTTCACGATGCGGACGCCGCCAAGCGACTCCGCCAGGCGCCCGGTCACCTCCGCGTTGATCTGCCCGCGCTCGCGGAACAGCGGGCGCAGCCGCTTGAACGCCGTCGCCATCCCGCCGCCGAAGAGGCCGAGGATGACGATGGTGACGATGGTCAGCTTCCAATTGAGATAGAGCAGAACGAAGAGCGCGATCGTCGCCGTCAGGAGCGATCCGGTGAGCTGCACGAGCCCGGTGCCGACCAGGTTCCGGATCCCTTCCGCATCGGACATGATCCGCGAGATCAGAATCCCGGTTTTCGTCGAGTCGAAGTAGCGGATCGGCAGCCGCATCACGTGCGCTTCGACCTCTTTGCGCATCTCCGTGATCGCGCGCTGCGCGGCGACGCCGAGGACCTGCGAGTTCGCAAACGCCGTCGACGCGTCGACGATCGTGGCGGCGCCGGCGGCGAGGGCGAGCGTCGGCAGCAGGTCCCAGTGGCCCTGCTGGATCACGTCGTCCATGAGGTACTTCGTCGTCGTCGGCAGCACGAAGCCCGACAGGCGATTGATCAGCATCAGGCCGAGGCCGACGGCGAGGCGCTTGCGGTGCGTCCAGATCAGCGCGCGCGCTTCTTCCCAGGCGCCGGCGGTCAGCGCTTTCTTCGGGGTTTTCGGCTCGGCGGCCGCGGCGGGCGCGGCCGATCGCGGGGTCCGTTCAGGGTGTGCCACGCGTGACATGATACGCCGGACTCCGCCGCCGATGGCCTACACGGACGGGTAGGACGGCCCCGATCGGTGAAACGAATGCGACGCTAGCGGCAGAGGAGGCATTGCTCGATCGCCGCGGCGAGGCCGCCGTCGTCGTTCGACGCGGTGAGGCGGTAGCCGCGCGATTTCAGCGCGTCGCTCGCGTTGGCCATCACGACGGCCGTCCCGGCGAAGTCGAGCATCTCGACGTCGTTGAGGTTGTCGCCGACCGCCATCACGCCGTCACGCGTCACGCCGCGCGACGCCGCCCACCGCGCGAGCGACGTCCCTTTCGAGCAGCCGGCGCCGGTGATGTCGACGAGCGCGAAGTCGCGCTTCTCGTACTCGGTGATGGCGACCGTGAAGCGATCGGCCGCGGCCGTCGCGCGCAGCGCGTCGACGAGCGTGCGCATCGGCGCGACGCGGCCGTTGAACATCACCTGGATGGGATCCTCGGTGAGCACGTCGGCGAGCGGCGCCGCCTCGGTGATGTACGCCTTGTTCTTCTCGTAGTAGCCGCGGCGGCTCGGGTGCGACCAGTCCATCCGTTCGAAGACGATCTGCCGCTCGTCGGGGCGATCGAAGACGATCGCGACGCTGTCCTCGAGATGACGCGTCTCGGCCAGAATCACGCGCGCCGTGTCGCGCGCCAGCAGATGGCGCATCACCGTTTCGCCGCCGGGCGTTTTCACCACCGCGCCGTTGTTGCAGATGAGGGTGAGCGGCATCGGCAGCATCGACGCGACCGGCTGCGTGAAGTGAAAGCTGCGGCCGGTGACGAGCACGATCTCGACGCCGCGCGCGGCGGCGGCGGCGAGCGCGTCGCGGTGCGCGTCGGGCAGTGCGCCGCGGCTGTCGAGCAGCGTGCCGTCGATGTCGATCGCGAGAAGGCGGATCACCGAGCCGGCATCGAGGTGTACGCGACGACCGCGATCCTCCACGCGCCGCTCTCTCGCACGAGCGTGAACTGATCGACGCCTTTCGACAGCGCCTGGCCGTCGCGCACCACCTGGAAATCGGCGCGCAGGTACGCAAGACGATCGCTGTCGACGGTGACGACGACGTTCGAGATCGGCTCGCGGAACGCGGTCGGATTCGGGTTGCGCTTCAGCGCGGCGAGCCACTCGTCGCCCGTCTGATAGGTGTTCGCCCACTCGCCGCTGCGCTCCCGCGCGACGATCACGATGGCTTTCGGCGCCAGATCGGCGGCGACTCTGTCCCACTCGTGATCGCCGAGATGCAGCAGGAACGCTTCGACAGCGCGCTGAATCTCTGCCTGCGCATTCGTGTCCG
>Ga0209474_10002752_pt1 | contig 15883 bp, 13 predicted proteins | sample GraSoiAngelo_145_FD_185902 | JGI IMG/M metagenome (GOLD analysis project Ga0209474, IMG submission 185902) | Grasslands soil microbial communities from the Angelo Coastal Reserve, California, USA - 14_1009_05_20cm (SPAdes) (version 2) | ecosystem: Environmental > Terrestrial > Soil > Grasslands...
CCAAGGGGCAGATCAACGTCAACGTCGAGGACGGCGTCGTCTACCTGCGCGGCGAGCTCGAGCAGCCTGACTTGATCAAGGACCTCGAGTCGCAGGCACGGAAGGTCCAGGGCGTACTCGGCGTCGAGAACCTGCTGCACGCTCCGGGCCAGGAGGCGCCGGCGAAGGCCGAGTAGCTTGATGCGGTTGGGCGCCTAGAAAGGGAGGGCCCGGCTTTCGCCGGGCCCTCAGTCTCTCAACCTTGACTTCGCCCTAGCAGGTGCTGACGGGCCTGTCGTTGTTGTAGTTGTCGAGCTGCGTCCCGAGGCAGTTCGCCTTCGTCGCGTCAGGTCCCGACAGCTTCGGGGTATAGCTGTTCCCGTCGAACTTGTACGCCCCGTTCAACAGCACCGCGCTCTGGATGTTCAGCGTGGTGGTGCCGTTCTTGCCGGCGCCCACGAAGTAGTTCAGCTGCGCGCCGACGAGCTGCGCCGTCATGTTGAAGATCGGGTCGCTCGACATCTTCTTGGCGCCCGTGGCCGTCGACTTATTCAGCAGGTTGACGGCCTTCGAACAATCAGGCGCCGAGTTCGGGGTGCTCGTGCTCCCCTTGAGGACCCCGTAATACAAGGGCCCGAAGTTAGGCCAGCCGCCGCCGGCGGTCTGGGCCGAGTAGACGAGGCCGCCCGGTGGGTTCGTCGTCAACCCGGTCGCAGCGGCGAGCGTCTGGTCGAGCGTCGGCTTCTGCTTGCCGCCCGAGCACGAGGCCCAGTTCTTCCAGAATCCGATCGTCAACGCCCGGCCACCTGGGGGTGGCGTGTTGTCGACGTTGACCGTCGTCGTCTGGCCTGCCTGAGCCACGAAGTCCGTGCAGACCGTGAGGTTGTTCACGTTCGGGTTCGGCAGGGTGGGGGTGATCATGCTGTTGGGCACGAACAGGTTCGGCCCGAGGCTCGTGTTCCAGCCCGGGTACACCCACTCGCATAGCTGGTAGTGGGCACCCGGAGTCAGGTTCGTCGTGAAGCTGATGTTGCCGCTCGCGTCGGTGTCCTTCTCTTCCTGGATCGTCCCGTCCGACTGGTTCGACGCGCCAGAACGGAGCTGGAAGTGGAAGGTCTGCCCCGCGGCCGGCGGCTGGCCGCTGACCGTCTTGTGCACCTTCGCCAGACCGAAGACGCTGCAGCTGGCGCTCGCCGGGCTCGTCTGGATGACGTTGCTCAGCCCGTACTTAGACGCGAGCGTCGCCGTCGCGTTGACGGTGTTGCTCACCGAGCCGGCACCCGCCGGGACGGTCTTCGTAACGGGGAAGGTCGTGCTCCCGCCCGCGGCGACGGAGTACGTGTTGTTTGCGCCCTCGTCCGGGTCGATGACGAGATCCGCGTCACCCGTGTTGTGGAGCGTGACGGTGAACGACGCCGTCCCGCCCTGTGGCACGGGCTGCGCGTCGCAGCTCTTCGCGAGCGTGAACGATGGGTGCAGCAGGTCCGTGCTCCACTGGCCGCTCGCGTGGATGTCGTTCGTGAATCCGGTCGGGTGGTAGTGCGCGGTCGCGGTGTTCACGAGCGGATCCGCGTCGCCCGCCTGCACCGTGTAGGTGTAGGAGAACGAGCAGCTGTGGTTCGCGGCGCTGAGCGTGCCGCAGTTAGCCGCGGCCGGTGGCGCGACGCTTCCGGCCTTCGAGTCGCTGAACGAGTCGAAGACGAGGTCGGGCGAATCGCTCGACGAGGTGTCGGTGATCGTCACGTTGTACGTGGCGGTGTCGCCAACCTTCGAGTAGGCCGGGCCCGTCTTCGAGACCGTGATCGACGGCTGGAACAGGTTCGTGGACCACTGGCTCTGATCGGAGGCGACGACCGTCGCGAGGCTCGGGTAGTGGCAGCTCGCAGAGGCCGTGTTCACGAACGGGTCCGACGCGTTCGCGGGAACCGTGAACGTCGGGTGCGACGTGTCGCTGCCGCCCGGCGCCAGCGTGACGGTCTTCGAGAAGCCGATCGTCGGGTCGCTGATGTCGCAGACGAGGCTCGGCGCACCCGCAGCACCACCGGCCGAGCTCGTGTTGTCGAGCTCGATCGTGTAGTGGGCGAGGTCGCCAATCTTGCTCAACGTGTCGCCGGTCTTCGTCAGGTCGACCGACGGTTGGTAGGTGTTCGTGAACGTGCAGTCGAACGTCTTGCCGCCGTCGCCCGGCAGGTCGACGGTGAACGAGCACCCGGCGCTGCCGCCGTCGCTCGTCCAGCCGTTCTGCGAGGTCTCGACGATCGAGTACGAGCCCTCCCCGAGCGTGCTCGTGAAGTTCGTGAAGTTGCCGTCGCTCGAAGTGACCGTTTCGAGGAGATTCGCGCCCTTGTAGAGCTTGAACTCCCAGTTGCCCTCGAACCCAGCCGGGTTCGTGACCTTCTTCACCCGGGCCGCGGCCAGCTCCGCGGTATTCGTGAATGACGCGGTGCCGCTGCACGCGTCGCCGCTCACGTCAACTTGGACGCTGTTTGGATTCGGGCTCCAGTCGGGAGCCGCGTCCTCGAACACGTAGTAGACGCCGGGCGTCAGGTTGGAGACGTCGGCGGTCTTGTGCGTCTGGCCGGCCGTGAACGTGATCGACGTGCTGGCCACGTCCGCCGCGTTCACGTCGTCCGTGCTCTTCACGTGGAAGAGGAACGTCGCCGTGTCGGCGCCCTGGAGGATGTTCGGGATCGTCTTGTCGATCGTCAGGCTCGCGATCGTGTTGACGCTGATCGGGATGTCGGCGCTCGCGTTGGCCGATGCGCCGTCGATTCCGGTGAGGGTCGCCTCGTCGTGGAGGTTGCCGCTCGGCTCGATCGTGCCCTTCGTCGCGTAGACGGTCTTGTTGAACTGCACCGAGCCGCTCGCCGTCTGGCTTGCGGAGGTCCACGATACGTTGCTCGTAGTCTTCGTCCCGGCGACGTAGCCGTTGTCGAAGGAGCCGTTCGATGGCGTGAACGAGTCGGCCGAGTAGCTGAGGCCGGAGCCCGTGATGCTCTCGACGTCGTTGATGATCGCCGAGGCGTTCAGCTCCGTCGTCACGATGGCCGAGGCCTGAGCCGTCGTCGTGCCCAGGATCGGAACTCCGGTGACCTTGTCCTCATAGGTCGCCGTGGCGATGTCGTTCGCGTTCGTGCCAGGATCGTTCCACACGAACGTGTGGGTCAGGACGAGGACGTTAGCTGTGTTCGCCGGAAGGTCGACGGGCCCGCCGCTGGCGGTCTCGAGAAGCGTCGACTGGTCGTTGCCCGCGTAGATGTTGTCCGTCACGCTGTTGAGCGTGACGGTGCGCAGCGCAGGGTTCGTCGCGTAGATGTGCGTGATAATCGTCGCGGGGCCGGTGGGCGTCGCCGGGTGCTTCGTCCACGTGACTGTGATCTTGACGTCGCTGTTCGAGAGCGATTTCGTGTTGTCGCACGTGTTGCTGAACGCGAGCTGTGCCGGCGTCGCGTTCTTCGTGAGATCCCAGACGTGATCGCTGTTGCGTGTCGCCGTCATCGTCTTGCTGAGCTGCTGCGGCGTGATCTCGTTGACCGGGATCGACAGGGTCTTCTTGCCGGTGCTGAAGTCCTCGCGTTCGAACATGTAGGACTGGAGCGACGAACCCGACTACCCCCTCGCCCCGAGCGCGAGCCGCTGGTAGTAGTCGACGACGCAGGTCGTGCCCTTGTCCTGGTGGATCCCCAGCGTCCGGTACATGACCGTGTCTGCACCGCCGGTGACGCCGCTCGTCGTCCCCGGAGCCCCGATCGACGTGAGCGAGCACGACGCGTCCGACTTCGCGGTGTTGATCGCGAAGCCGTCGATCACGTCGTAGCCGGTGACGCCGTTCGTGACGTTGTCGGCGGCGACGATCACGTTGTAGTCGGTCGTCGCGTCTGCCTGACTGCCCGCCTGCGTCGTCAGACGGTGCGGCACCAGGTCGAGTTCGTTCCAGCTCTTGCCGAGGTTCCCGGACGTGTAGTCGGCGTCGTTGCAGACGAACTTGCCGCCGAGCGGCAGCGTGTAGTCTGGGATGCCGTCGTGGTTCGCGTCCGGCAGCCGGCACGCCGACAGCGTGAACGAGACGTGGTTCGAGCTCGTGAACGTCGCCGCCGCTCCTGAGCCGATTGCTAGGGCAGCGAAGACGCCGAAGGCGGCGAGCAGGAAGAGGAGCAGCCTCCTGCCCCGCGTGCGCGCGTAGCTTTCTTTCAACGTTTTTGCCATGTCCTCCTCGTTTCTTGGCCGCAGGCCTTGGCTGAGGCTCGGGTCGGTGGGAGTGCGTGCCCACCGGCGGAAGGCTTGTTGCAATCGCCTCGGTTCTGGATAGGCGGACGCTTCGCGGTCGGCAGCCGAACCGTTGACCGCCCCTTCGCAAAGGGCCGCATCTCAAAACCTCCAAACCGATCGCCGCAGATCTCGCGCGAGCTCCCTCTGGAACCCTTCGAGCCGGAAGAACTCTCCGAGCCAGAAGCGTAGGCATCGGATCAGGGCTACCACTAGAGGGCGGACGCTGTATTCGAACTACGTCGAGGACGGTACTGCGGGCGCAAAAGACTTGTAAATCAAGGGGTTTCGCGATACAAACTGTTGTTCGGGCCAAAAAGATGGGCAGCGGCACCATTCTGATCGTCGACGACGATCCCGACTTCAGGGAACTCGTGTCGGCAGTCTGCCGCCGCGGCGGCTACACACCCGTCGAGGCCGACACGCGAGAGGAGGTTCTCGCCTTGGCGAAGGGAGAGCGGCCGGACGCCGTTCTGCTCGACGTCAAGCTAGGGGCGACGAGCGGCTACCAGGTCTGCCGGGAGCTTCGGGAAGAGTTCGGCGAGCACCTCCCGATCCTGTTCGTGTCAGGCGCCAGGACCGACGCCTCCGATCGGGTCGCCGGACTTCTGCTCGGTGGCGATGACTACCTCACGAAGCCGATCGACTCAGACGAGCTTCTTGCCCGCGTGGGACGCGCCCTTACGCGCGCAGGATCGTCACAGAACGGTAACGGCGGCCAAGCCGCAGCGCGCCTGACGCCGAGGGAGAGAGACGTATTAGCCCTGCTCGCGCAGGGCCTTGCGACCGCCGCAATCTCGGACGAACTCCACCTTAGTCCGAAGACCGTCGGCACTCACGTCCAACGGATTCTCACCAAGCTCGACGTGCACAGTCGCGCAGGGGCGGTCGCCGTCGCCTACCGCGAGGGCCTGATCGGGGACGTCTCTGCCCACGGCCCGGCAGTAGCGACCTCCTAGCTACGCGGGCGAGCGCACCGTCAGTTCGCCTTCTCTTCAAGCGCGGCTACTGCGAAGGCGAGGACTGCCAGCCGGATTAGCCAGAGCAGGCATCGCGTTTGTGTCGCGGCGCCGGGCGTGCTGATAATCGGGCTGAGTAGTGGCTATTCAGGAACACGCTGCGGCCGAGCCCAGTGCCGGCGTGGACGTGCCAGACGTTCGGCTCGTCGGCGTCCGCAAGGCGTACGGCGACGTGGTCGCCGTCGACGGCGTCGACCTCGAGGTCGCCTCCGGCGAGTTCTTCACACTGCTTGGCCCCTCCGGCTCCGGCAAGACGACGACGCTCCGCCTGATCGCAGGCTTCGAGCGCCCCGACGAGGGGCGGATCGAGCTTGCGGGGCGCGACGTCACCCGCCTGCCGCCGTACTCTCGGGACGTCAACACCGTCTTCCAGGACTACGCGCTCTTCCCGCACATGACCGTGGGCGAGAACATCGCCTACGGGCTGCGCGTGAAGGGCGTGTCCCGGCGCGATCGGCGTCTCCGCGTCGACGAGGTGCTCAAGATCGTGCAGTTGCCGGGCCTCGGCGAGCGCAAGCCGATTCAGCTCTCGGGCGGCCAGCGCCAGCGTGTCGCGCTCGCGCGCGCCCTGGTCAACCACCCCCAGGTGCTGCTCCTCGACGAGCCTCTCGGCGCGCTTGACCTGAAGCTGAGGCAGGAGATGCAGATCGAGCTCAAGCGGATCCAGCGCGCCGTGCGTGAGGTCGGGATCACCTTCGTGTATGTCACGCACGACCAGGAAGAGGCGCTGACGATGAGCGACCGGCTCGCCGTCTTCAACGAGGGAAGGCTCGAGCAGGTTGGGACGCCGGCGGAGGTGTACGAGCGTCCCGTCAACGCGTTCGTCGCCGGCTTCGTCGGGGCGTCGAACGTGCTCACGCGGTTCGGGCACACCTTCACCGTCAGGCCCGAGAAGATCCGAATGACGGCCGACGGCGGCGTCCGTCGCGACGAGCAGAACTCGGCGACGGGGCGGATTCGCGACGTCGTCTACGCCGGCATGTTCACCCGCTACGTCGTCGACCTAGACGACGGCGGCGAGCTCGTCATCGTGCGCCAGAACCTCGAGACTTCGTCGGCCGAGGCGCTCGACGCGCGCGGGCGGCGCGTTCTGTTGGAGTGGAGCCCAGAGCACGCAATCGAGACCCAAGGGCAAACGAAAGAGGAGGAACCCGATGAACCGAGCTCGTAAGCGCTACCTGCTGTGGACGGCGGTCGTCGTCCTCACCGGCGCGCTCGCCTTTGCCGGCGCCGGCTGCGGCGGCGGCGGCAAGAAGTCGTCGAAGGGCAAGTCGAACCTGCCGAGCTCGATCGGGAAGGGGGAGGGTGTCCTCAACCTGGTCGCGTGGGAGGGCTATACGGACCCGAGCTGGGTGAAGCCTTTCCAGCAGCAAACGGGCTGCAAGGTGCACAGCAAGTTCGCCGGCTCCTCGGACGAGATGGTCACGCTGATGCGCCAAGGCGGCGGCAGCCAGTACGACATGGTTTCCGCCTCCGGCGACGCGTCGCTGCGGCTCATCCGCGGTCACATCGTCAAGCCCGTGAACGTCGACCTGATCCCGGGTTGGAAGGACTTCATCCCACAGCTCAAGTCGCCCTCGCACAACACGGTCGACGGCAAGCACTACGGGATCTCACTGCAGTGGGGGCCGAATACGCTCCTCTTCAACACCCAGAAGGTGAAGCCGGCGCCGACGAGCTGGTCGGCGATCTACGAACCGACGTACAAGGGCCAGATCACCGTCCCGGACAACGCGATCCAGATCGCCGATGCCGCGCTCTACCTCTCCAAGACGCAGCCCGACCTCGGGATCAAGGACCCATACGAGCTGACGAAGGCGCAGCTCGACGCGGCGGCGAAGCTGCTCAAACAGCAGAAGCCGCTGATCAAGAAGTACTGGGCGCTCGCCTCGGACGAGATCGACCTGTTCAAGAACGGCGACGCCGTCATCGGCGCCTCGTGGCCGTACCAGACGAACACGCTCAAGGCCGACGGGGTTCCGGTCAAAGACCTGATCCCCAAGGAAGGTGCGACGGGGTGGGCGGACACGTGGATGCTCTCGGCCAAGGCCAAACATCCCAACTGCGCGTATCTCTGGCTGAAGTACATCTCGACGCCGAAGGTGCAAGCGATGCAGGCGCTCTCGTTCGGCGAGACGCCGGCGAACCTGAAGGCCTGTCCGTTCATGAACAAGATCCAGAAGGGCGGTTGCGCGCAGTACCACGCCAACGCGCCGGCGTCCTACTTCAACAGCATCAAGTTCTGGAAAACGCCGATCGCCGACTGCGGCAACGGCAAGAACGACTGCATGGACTACACGGCTTGGCAGCAGAAATGGACCCAAATCAAGGGGTAGCGCGCTGAGCACCCCCGCAGCTGAAGTGGGCCGCCCTTCGTGGGCGGCCCGCCGCCGCTCTGTCTCCGCCGCCTTCTTCAGGCGTCCCTGGTTGCGTGGCCTGATCCTGCTGACGCCGCCTGTCGGTGCCTTCATCGGGATCTACGTTGCCGCGCTCGTCGCGCTCTTCGTCTCCGCATTCTGGACGCTCGATCCCTTCACGAGCGCCGTCGTCCATCAGTGGACGTTGGCGAACTTCGACACGCTGATCCACGACCCGACGTACCGCGACATCGCGCTCCGCACGATCGGTATCGCAGCAGCGGTCACCGTCACGGACGCGCTCCTTGCTTTTCCGTTCGCCTATTTCGCAGCCAGGCTGGCGCCGCGGCGTCTCCAGGCGGTCCTGTTCGTGCTGGTTCTGCTGCCGCTCTGGTCAAGCTACCTCGTCCGTGTCTACGCGTGGCGCTTGATTCTCGCGCGCGACGGCGTTCTCAACTGGACGCTCGGCAAGCTCGGCCTCGGCCACATCGGCGTCGCCTACTCGAACTGGGCGATGTGGATCGTCTTCTCGTACATCTGGCTGCCGTTCATGATCCTGCCGATCTGGGCGTCGCTCCAGCGGGTGCCGGATTCGTACCTCGAGGCCTCGAGCGATCTCGGCGCCAAGAGCTGGCGCACGTTCCGCACGGTGCTGCTGCCGCTCGTCCTTCCCGGTGTGATCGCGGGCTCGATCTTCACGTTCTCCTTGACCCTTGGCGACTACATCACACCGATTCTCGTCGGCAACACCGACTTCATCGGCAACGTCGTCTACCGGAACGTCGGCGTCTCCAACAACGTGCCGTTCGCTGCCGCGTTCGCGACCGTCCCCGTGATCGTGATGGGGGTCTACCTGGCGATCGCCCGCCGGCTGGGGGCGTTCGAAGCGCTTTGAACGAGGGGCGCCTCACCCGCACGCTCTTGGCTGTCTGGGTCGTGCTCGTGCTGCTGTTTCTCTTCCTCCCGATTGCACTGATCGTCGTCTACGCGTTCAACCCTTCGAACGTCCAGGGATGGCCGCTGCCGGGTCTCTCGACAAAGTGGTTCGGCTCCACCTGGCACAACCCCGATATGCGCAGCGCCCTCTACCTCTCGCTGAAGGCGGGCGCCGTCGCGACGACCGTCGCGCTCGTCCTCGGTTCGGCCGCGTCATTCGCCGTCCATCGCTTTCGCTTCTTCGGCCGCGAGGCGGTCTCGTTCCTGCTTGTCTTGCCGATCGCGCTTCCAGGGATCATCACCGGCATGGCGCTCAACTCCTTCTTCACCTTCGCCGGGTGGAATCTCAGTTTCTGGACGATCGTGATCGGCCATGCGACGTTCTGCGTCGTGATCGTCTACAACAACGTGCTCGCGCGCCTGCGCCGGACGCAGACATCGCTGGTCGAGGCCTCGATGGATCTCGGCGCCGACGGGTGGCAGACGTTTCGTTTCGTCACGTTCCCGGTGATCTCGACCTCGCTCGTGGCCGGCGGCTTGCTCGCCTTCGCGCTCTCGTTCGACGAGGTAATCGTGACCACGTTCACCGCCGGCGCGCAGAACACTCTGCCGCTGTGGATCTTCGGGAATATCCGTCTTGGCCAGCAGTTGCCGCAGGTGAATGTGGTCGTCCTGATCATTCTCGGGATCACGATCCTGCCGGTCGTGCTCGCCCAGCGGTTGACCCGCGATGCCGGGATCTTGCGCCGCTCGGCTGCCGTCGGTGGGGCCGCCGCGCAGGCGGCGCAAAGCGGTGCGGTGTAGGTTTGAAAGCGGCCAGCGAAGGAGGGAAAGCATGAGCGTCACGGTCACGAGCTACAAGAACTTGGTCGGCGGCGAGTGGGTCGACTCGACCGCGGGCGAGACGATGGAGGTCGTCAACCCGGCAACCGGCGAGGCGATCGCCGAGGTTCCGCGCGGAACCGGCGAGGACGTCGAGCGCGCCGTCGCCGCGGCGAAGCAGGCGCTGCCGGAGTGGCTCGAAACCACGCCGGGCGAGCGCGCCGAGCTGCTGCTGAAGCTGGCCGACCTGATCGACGAGCACGCCGAGGAGCTGGCGCAACTCGAGTCGACGAACGTCGGCAAGCCGCTTCCGGCCGCGCGTGACGAGATGCCCGTCTGCTCCGACAACCTGCGCTTCTTCGCCGGCGCCGCGCGCCTGCTCGAGGGCAAGTCGACCGGCGAGTACATGCGCGGCTACACGTCGATGCTCCGCCGCGAGCCACTCGGGATCGTCGCCGGCATCACGCCGTGGAACTACCCGCTGATGATGGCTGTCTGGAAGCTCGGCCCGGCCCTCGCGGCCGGAAACGTCCAGGTGGTCAAGCCTTCCGAGCAGACGCCGCTGACGACCCTCCGGTTCGTCCAGCTCGCCCACGAGGCCGGGCTCGTCCCGGCGGGCGTTCTGAACGTGATCACCGGCGACGGCGTCCCGGTCGGCGAGGGGCTGGTCAAGCACCCTGACGTACGCCTCGTCTCGCTCACCGGCGACGTCGAGACCGGCAAGATCATCGCCCGCACCGCCGCAGACACGCTGAAGCGCGTCCATCTCGAGCTCGGCGGCAAGGCGCCGGTAGTCGTCTTCGACGACGCCGATCCGGCTGCGGTCGCGGAGGGGATCAAGATCGCGGGCTACTGGAACTCCGGCCAGGACTGCACCGCGGCTTCCCGGGTCGTCGCGGGCCCCCGTATCTACGACAAGTTGCTGGAAGAGCTCGTCCCGGCGGTCGAGTCGCTGGCGGTGGGCGACCCCGCCGAGAGCGAGGAGCTCGACATGGGCCCCGTGATCTCGAAGGATCAGCAGGACCGAGTCTTCGGTTTCCTCGAGCGTGCCAAGGGCGCCAAGGTACTGACAGGCGGCGATTCGAACGGAGGCCACGGCTTCTTCGTCAAGCCGACGGTGATCACCGACGTCGGCCAGGAAGACGAGATCGTGCAGCGAGAGGTCTTCGGCCCAGTCGTGACCGTGCAGCGCTTCGCCGACGACGACCAGGCGATCGCCTGGGCGAACGACGTCGACTACGGCTTGGCGGCATCCGTGTGGACCCGCGACATCGGACGGGCGCTCAACGCCGCGCGCAAGCTCCAGTTCGGCACGGTCTGGATCAACGACCACATCCCGCTCGTCAGCGAGATGCCGCACGGCGGGTACAACCAGTCCGGCTATGGCAAGGATCTGAGCGTCTACTCGCTCGAGGACTACACGAACATCAAGCACGTGATGGCCAAGATCGACTAGTTCACTTCGGACCGGTCCCCGTGCCTGGCACCGGGACCGGTCCGAAGGGACAACCGAGCCGGTTGTCGATTGACGCGATGCGAGGTGATCGGGAAGAATCTCCTCGCATTGCGAGGTGACCACAATCGAGGCGCCGTCGGGCCGGCGCGAGGGCTCGACCGGGTCGACCAGAGCATCATCGAGGCGCTGCAGAAGAACGGGCGCGAGTCGTTTCGTCGCATCGCGGCCGAGATTGGAGTTTCCGAGGCGACGGTTCGTGCGCGGTACTCACGTCTCTGCGACGGGAACATCCTGCAGGTCACCGGCGTCACGAACCCGCTCGAGCTCGGCTTCGACGCGCAGGCGATGGTAGGCATCCGCACCACCGGGGCGCCGGAGCCCGTCGCCGACGAGATCGCCAAATGGGACGAAGCGGGCTATGTGGTCGTCACGGCGGGCCAGTACGACATCCTCGTCGAGCTCGTCTGCGCCAATCGGCGCCAGCTACTCGAGCTGACGAACAAGATCCGCTCGCTCCCAGGCGTCGCGTCGACCGAGAGCTTCCTCTACCTCGCGCTCTGGAAGCAGCTCTACGACTGGGGCGCGCGAGTGGGGAACGGCCGGCCCGCCGAGCAGAGCCTCCGCTGATGGCCCTGGAGGAACGCCTTCAGCAATCGCCGGGGCGCGCCGCAGAGCCCTTCGGCACACCGGACGTCCGACTCGAGCGTGTGACGAAGCGCTTCGACGACGTGGTCGCCGTCGACGACCTCTCGCTGGAGATCGAGCGCGGCAGTTTCTTCGCGCTGCTCGGCCCGTCCGGGTGCGGCAAGACGACGACGCTGCGGATGATCGGCGGCTTCGAGGAGCCGAGCGCCGGCGTGATCTACCTCGGCGACCACGAGGTCAGCGGGACACCGCCTTACAAGCGGGACGTCAACACGGTCTTCCAGAGCTACGCCCTCTTCCCTCACCTGTCGATCTTCGAGAACGTCGCCTTCGGTCTGAGGCGAAAGGGCACGCGGGGAGGGAACCTCAAAGGCAAGGTCGAGGAGATGCTCGATCTCGTTCAGCTGAGCGGCTACGGGAAGCGCAAGCCGCGTCAGCTCTCGGGCGGCCAGCAGCAGCGGGTTGCGCTCGCGCGCGCGCTCGTCAACAGCCCGCGCGTCCTTCTGCTCGACGAGCCGCTGGGCGCGCTCGACCTGAAGCTGCGTAAGGAGATGCAGCTGTTCATCAAGGGTCTCCAGCACGACGTCGGCATCACCTTCATCCACGTCACACATGACCAGGAGGAGGCAATGACGATGGCCGACCGGATCGCGGTCATGAACGACGGGCAGATCGAGCAACTCGGAACGCCCGACGAGTTGTACGAGCGGCCGCAGACTCCGTTCGTCGCCGGCTTCCTCGGTATCTCCAACCTCTTGCACGGAACCGTCTCGGCAATGGACGGCGTTCGGCTCGACGACGGCACGACAATTCGCGTGCCTGCCGAATCGCTGCGGGGCCGAAGCGGCAGCGTCGCGGTAGGCATCCGGCCGGAGAAGATCACGCCGGACGGGCAGGACTCAAACGTGCTCCAGGGTGTCGTCAGGGAGCGCGCGTACATCGGAGTCTCGACTCAGTACATCGTCGAGACTCGCAACGGCAACATCACCGTCGTGGTCCTGAACGACCGCCCGGGCACTGTTCCGCACGCTCCGGGCGAGCGCCTCGCGCTCAGCTGGGACCCCGAAGCCACGTTCGTCGTCGACCCGATGGAGGGAGCCGCATGACCGATCAGTTGACCCGCAGGGAGCTTCTGCAACGCGCCGCAGCCGGCGGCGCCGTGCTCACGGTCCCCGGCCTGCTCGCGGCGTGCGGGGGCGCGGCGAAGTCCAAGGCCGGGGCGTCGTCGAGTCACAAGCTCGCGAAGACGCTTCATTTCTCGAACTGGACGCTCTACATCGACAACAAGCCGGGCGGGCGTCACCCGTCGCTCGACCAGTTCCAGAAGAAGTACGGCGTCAAGGTCGCCTACACGGAGGACATCAACGACAACGCGTCCTTCTTCTCGAAGATCCAGCCGGCGCTGTCGAGCGGCCAGAGCACCGGCCGCGATCTGATCGTGATGACGGACAACTCGCGCTATCCGAGCCTGCTGATCAAGAAGGGCTGGGTCGAGAAGCTCGACAAGAGCGCGATTCCGAACATCAAGAACCTGATCCCGCAGCAGCGGCACCCGAACTGGGACCCGGACCGCGACTACAGCCTGCCCTGGCAGTCGGGGATGACCGGGATCGGCTGGAATTCGAAGCTGACCGATCCCGTGCTGTCGATGGACGATCTGCTCGGGAACCCGAAGCTGCACGGCAAGGTCGGGCTGCTGAGCGAGTTCGCCGACACGCTCGCGCTCGTGATGGCCGCAAACGGCGATGATCCCTCCAAGGTCACGGACAAGACCTTCAACCGCGCGATCGCCACGATCAAGAAGGCTGTCAACTCGGGGCAGGTCCGGCAGTTCTACGGCAACGACTACAGTGGCGCGCTCGCAAAGGGTGACCTCGCCGCGACGATGGCCTGGTCGGGCGACATCGTCCAGTTGCAGGCCGACAACAAGCACCTGAAGTGGAACCTGCCGGACACCGGCGGCGACATCTGGACCGACAACATGCTCATCCCCAAGGGCGGCAACGTCTATACGGCGTGTGTCTATATGAACTTCGTCTACGGGCCGAAGATCGCGGCGGAGATCGAGGACTACGTCAACTACATCTGTCCGGTGCAGGGCGCGAAGCAGGCGCTCGAGAAGATCGACCCGAGCGTCGCGAACAACACCCTGATCTTCCCGACCAAGAAGATGCTCGACAACGTCCACATCATCGACGCGACTGCACTGAACAACCAGAAGTACCAGACAACCTGGCAGAACCTGATCAGCGCCTAGATGGGCTTCTTCCACCGACACCGGGGGCTGACGCCCTACCTGCTACTCGCGCCCGGACTGCTCTGGCTCGCCGTCTTCTTCCTCGTCCCGCTCGGCTTCCTCGCCTACCAGTCGCTGCAGTCCGGGTCGATTGACTTCGGCTACGCGTTTACCTGGGCCTGGAGCAACTACGGCGATGCGATCCGCCATTACAGCGGCCACTTCGAACGCTCGTTCGAGTACGCCGGTATCGCCACCGCGATTGCGCTCGTCGTCAGCTACCCCGTCGCCTACTGGATCGCCTTCCGCGGCGGACGGTGGAAGAACTTGCTGCTCCTGTTCATCGTCGCGCCGTTCTTCGTCACGTACCTGATCCGGACGCTGGCCTGGGAGACGATTCTCGCCGACAACGGTTTCATCGTCCGGACGCTGCAGCACCTGCACGTCGTCAGTCCCGGCGGACGGCTCCTCGCAACCGGGGTTGCCGTCGTCGCGGGCATCACCTACAACTTCCTGCCCTTTATGGCGCTGCCGCTGTACGTCTCGCTGGAGCAGATCGACCAGAGCCTGATCGAGGCGGCGCAGGACCTCTACGCGAGCAAGTGGAAGGCATTCCTGCGGGTGACATTGCCGCTCTCGCTGCCGGGCGTCGTCGCCGGGACGCTGCTGACGTTCATCCCCGCCGCCGGCGATTTCATCAACGCGCAGTTACTCGGCTCGCCGAAGAACCACATGATCGGCAACGTCATCGACTCGAAATTCAAGGAGCTGCTCGACTACCCGGCCGCGGCATCGATGTCATTCGTCCTGATGGCCGCGATCCTAGTCGCGGTGCTCGCATACGCCCGCGCCGTCGGGACCGAGAAGCTGACCGGGTGAGCGTCGTGAGCACCGTCGACGCCGCCCTACCGGTCCGCCCGCGCGGACCGAGCGCGGTAGCACGTACCACCGCCTTCGTCGGACGTCATGTCCTCGCCGTCTACTCGCTCCTCTTCTTTGCCTACTTGATGCTGCCAATCGCCGTCGTAATCGCATTCTCGTTCAATCGACCGGCGGGGCGGTTCAACTACACATGGAAGGGGTTCACTCTCGACAACTGGCGAGACTGGAATGCCGTTCCTGGGCTCACGAGTGCGTTTTGGCTGTCGCTCGAAATCGCGCTGATCGCGAGCCTGATCGCGACGGCGCTCGGGACCCTGATCGCGCTGGCACTCGTTCGCTACGGCTTCCGGGGGCGAGGCGCGACCAACCTGCTGGTTTTCCTGCCGCTTTCGACGCCGGAGATCGTACTCGGGGCGTCGCTGCTGACCCTGTTTCTCAATCTCAAGGCCGCGCTTGGATTTTCGACGATCCTGATCGCGCACATCATGTTCTGCATCAGCTTCGCGGTGGTCACGGTCAAGGCGCGCTTGATCGGCTTCGACCGCCATCTCGAAGAGGCGGCGATGGACCTTGGCGCGAACGAGTGGACGACGTTCCGCAAGGTGACGCTGCCTTTGACTGCGCCCGCAATCCTTGCCGCGTTCCTTCTCTGCTTCGCGATCTCCATCGACGACTTCGTGGTGACCTACTTCAATGCAGGCTCACGGGTCACGTTCCCGATCTTCGTCTGGGGGGCCGCGCGGGTTGCGACGCCGCCTCAGATCAACGTGATCGGCACCGTCATCTTCATCGTCGCGACCGCTGCGATGCTCGCCAATGTCGTCTTCCAACGCCGCCGGGAGGTCCGCGCATGACCGAGATGGCCACGACGCTCAGCTCCGAAGAGCTCCAGCGCGCCGCGCGCGACCACCTCTGGCTGCACTTCACGCGCATGGGCGGCTACACGAAGACCGAGGTGCCCGTGATCGTCCGCGGCGACGGGTGCTATCTCGAGGACATCAACGGCAAGCGCTACCTCGACGCGCTCGCCGGCCTGTTCGCGGTCAACATCGGCTACTCGCACGGCGAGGAGATCGGGCAGGCGGCGCTGGAGCAGATGCGGGAGCTGCCGTTCTACACGAACTGGTCGTACGCGCACCCGCGTGCGATCGAGCTCGCAGCGGAGGTGGCATCGCTGGCGCCGGGCGACCTGACGCGCGCCTTCTTCGTCTCTGGCGGCTCCGAGGCGGTCGAGTCGGCCTGGAAGCTTGCACGCCAGTACCACGCCGCGCGCGGCGAGCGCCGC
>Ga0209474_10002754_pt1 | contig 15875 bp, 14 predicted proteins | sample GraSoiAngelo_145_FD_185902 | JGI IMG/M metagenome (GOLD analysis project Ga0209474, IMG submission 185902) | Grasslands soil microbial communities from the Angelo Coastal Reserve, California, USA - 14_1009_05_20cm (SPAdes) (version 2) | ecosystem: Environmental > Terrestrial > Soil > Grasslands...
AAGTGGCGAGGCACACTCCTGGCTCCCCGGTAAATTTTGCGTGCGCTCCCGCCATGAACGCGGCCAGCTCTTCGTGGCGTGCCTGGATGAAGCGCGGGCGCTCGTCGCCGGCGTGCTCGAACCCGGCCATGATCCCGTTGATGCCGTCCCCCGGATAGCCGAACACGCGCTGGACGCCCCAGGCGCGCAGCCGCTCAACGACGAAATCCCCCACCGTCTTGGCCATGGACGAACCTCCGCGTCAGGGTAGTTACCTGACGCGCAGCAGACACGGGCCGACTCGGCGCTTGCCAAGTCGGCGGAAGAATGGGCAGCATTCGTCACCCTCGCGCGCTCGCAGGCGACAGAGGGTTGCGACGTTCGGTCGCTGCGGCAATCCGCACCCCTCCACCGCGAAAATCCTTCGGCTCGCAGCGTCGCTCGGCCCGGAGCCACGTGAGAACAGAATGAGCTCTTTGTTCAAGCCCTCGTCGAACACCGCGTTCCGCGTGGCCCTGGTCGCGCTGGCGTTCCTGTTCGGCGGCGGTCTCATCGCCGGCCCCATGATCTACGTGCGGACCCCGTTCTTCACCCAGCAGCAGGACCCCGTCGACCAGCCGGTCCAGTTCGATCACCGCCACCACGTCGGCGACGAAGGCATCGACTGCCGGTACTGCCACTACCTGGTGGAGAAATCGCCCGCCGCGGGAGTGCCTCCCACCTCCCTCTGCCTCAACTGCCACGAGCAGATCTGGAACAAGAGCCCCAAGCTCGCGCCGGTGCGGGAGAGCTATTTCGCGGATCGGCCCATCGTCTGGAACAAGGTCAACAAGCTGCCCCACTTCGTCTACTTCAATCACTCGATCCACGTGAAGCAGGGCGTCGGTTGCGTCACCTGCCACGGGCGCGTGGACGAGATGGCGCAGGTGGAGAAGGCGCGGTCCTTGGCCATGGGGTGGTGCCTGGAGTGCCATCGGCACCCGGAGCGGTTCCTGCGGCCCCGGGATCAGATCACGAGCATGACCTACAAGCCGAAGGAAGATCAGCTCGTGATCGGCAAGCAGCTGAAGGAGCAGTACCACGTCGAAACACGCACGAGTTGCACGACATGCCATCGCTGAAGTCACTACCGATCGCGGGCCAGCAGAAGCTGTGGCGCAGCCTGGACGAACACGCGGCCGCGCCGCCTCCCTCGCGGGAGCTGGGGCCCGCCGCGCCGCCCGGTGACGCGACCTCCCGGCGGAGCGTCCTGCAGCTGCTCGGGGCATCCGCGGCGCTGGCCTCTTTCGGCGGCTGCTTGAAGCCGCCGGACGAAAAAATCCTCCCGTACACCAGGCAACCGCCGGAGGTGACCCCCGGCAACCCGTTGCACTATGCGACCGCGGCTGTCATCGACGGCCGTGCAACCGGGCTGCTCGTCACCGCGAACGAGGGCCGGCCGACGAAGATCGAGGGCAATCCGGACCATCCCTCCAGTCGCGGCGCCGTCGGTCCCTTGGAGCAGGCGGAGCTCCTGCGCTTCTACGACCCGCAGCGCCTCAAGGTCGTGCAGCACCTCGGTCAGCCGAGCGCGTGGCGCGATTTCCTCCGGGCGACGGCGAACAAGGCGCGCGCCCTCCGCGACACCCGCGGTGCCGGGTTGCGCTTCCTGATGGAGCCCAGCTCTTCGCCGCTCGTCGGGGAGCTGCGCCGGCGGCTCGCCGCGGCATATCCGCAGGCGAAGTTCTCCTCCTGGACCGCCATTCCGCTCCAGCAGATCCACGACGGCGCCCAGCTCGCATATGGCGCGGCCTACGAGATCCGCCTCGATCTCTCCCGGGCGCGCGTGGTGCTCTCGCTCGACTCCGATCTGCTCGCCGCCATGCCGGGGACGCTTCCCGCCATGCGGGACTGGGCGGAGAAACGCGATCCGGCGAACGGGAAGTTCGCTCGGCTCTACGCGGTCGAGACGAACTTGACGGTGACCGGGATGAATGCCGATCACCGCCTCCGCCTCAAGCCGACGCACGTGCACCGATTCGGCCTGGCGCTGCTCGGCCGGCTGGGCGCGCTGGTCCCAGCGCTCGCGCGCTACGCGCCGTTGCAGCAGCGTTTTCCCCTGCCGCCGGAGAGCGCGAAGTTCGCCGATGCGGTGGCCAAAGATCTGGTGGCCGCCGGCCGCGGCGCGCTCGTTTCCGTCGGCCCGCGCCAGCCGCCGGTGCTGCATGCCGCCGCGCACGCCATCAACGCGGCGCTCGGGAGCGCCTGCGCCGCGGCCGCGCGCCCTGTGCTGCATGATACCGATGCGGGACCGCGGACACTCGACCAGCTCGCAGAGGAGATGCGCGGCGGCAAGGTCGACACCCTCGTGATCACCGCCTGGAACCCCGTCTACGGGGCCCCGGCCGATCTGAACTTCGGCAAGGCGCTGTCGCAGGTGCAGTACTCCGTCTACCGATCGCTCTACCTCGACGAGACCGCCGACCGCGCGTCCTGGGTGATCCCCGCGCTGCACCCACTGGAAAGCTGGGGCGATGCGCGCGCCCACGACGGCACGATCACCTTCATCCAGCCCCTCATCTCCCCGCTCTATGCCGGCGCGAGCGAAGTGGAGACGCTGGCGGCGTTCCTCGGCGAGGGCGATCGCACGCCCTACACGCAGCTGCGCGCGTTCTGGCAATCGCAGAGGCCCGACGACTTCGCGTTCAATTGGGAGAAATGGCTTGCCGACGGGTTCATCGCCGGCACGGCGACGCCGCCGGAGACGCCGGCCATCCGCCACGATCAGATCCTCTCCGCCGCGATGAAGGTTGCGCCCGCGGATACGGGGGCTGGCCTCGAGATCAACATCGTGCCGGACTACCGCGTCTGGGACGGCCGGTTCGCCAACGTCTCCTGGCTGCAGGAGCTGCCGGATCCGGTGACGAAGGTCACCTGGGAGAACGCCGCGCTGTTGGCGCCGGGCACCGCGCGCAAGCTCGGCCTGCGCCAGGGCGACCGCGTGGATCTCGGGCTGCGCGGGCCACCCGCCCATGCGACGGTCGTGATCGCGCCCGGGCACGCCGAGGACGCCATTACGGCGTCGCTCGGCTACGGCCGCCGCGGCGCGGGAGAGGCGCTCTGCCGGGACCTGGGATTCGACACCAGCACCTTGCGACATACCGACGTCCCCTGGTTCTCGCCCGGCCTGACCGTCGCTCCCGTCGGGAAGAGAGCGCGCCTCGCCCAGACGCAAGAGCATCACTCGATGGAGGGGCGCCTGATCGCGGCCACCACCACGGTCGAGAAGCTCAAGGAGACCGGCGAGGAGCTCGCCGAGAGCCGTGGTGCGCTGCTCACCGCCTACCCGGGTCAGAACTACCCCGGCTACCGCTGGGGCATGGCGATCGATCTGTCGCGCTGCACCGGGTGCAGCTCCTGCATGGTGGCATGCGTCGCCGAGAACAACATCCCGATGGTCGGAAAGGAGCAGGTCGCGCTCAGTCGCGAGATGCATTGGCTGCGCGTCGACCGCTACTTCATCGGCGACGATACCGGCAACCCGGGCGTCGTCGTCCAACCGCTGATGTGCGTGCATTGCGAGTACGCGCCCTGCGAGTACGTCTGTCCCGTCAACGCGACCGTGCACAGCGACGAGGGACTCAACGAGATGATCTACAACCGCTGCGTCGGCACCCGGTACTGCTCGAACAACTGCCCGTACAAGGTGCGGCGGTTCAACTTCTTCTCGTATACGTCGGATTACACCAATACCGAGAAGATGGCCTTCAACCCCGACGTCACCGTGCGCGCGCGGGGGGTGATGGAGAAGTGCACGTATTGCGTGCAGCGCATCGAGCGGGCGCGGATCGACACGCGGCTGCAGGAGCGGCGGATCCGCGACGGCGAGGTCCTCACCGCCTGCCAGCAGGCATGCCCGAGCGGGGCGATCGTATTCGGCGACCTGAACGACCCGAACGCCAAGGTGCGCAGGCTGCACGACGAGGAGCGCCGCTACGATCTGCTGCACGAGCTGGGGACGCGGCCGCGCACCGCGTACCTTGCGCGCGTCACCAACCCGAACCCGGAGCTTGCCTGATGGCGGAGACGGCTATCGCGTTGCCCCCGCCACTGGTCCCCCTCCCGCTGATCGAGGGCAGCCAGGACGACGGCACGCTCAACAAGACACTCAACGCCTACGTCTGGCAGCCGCCGCAGCGGGGATGGCTCGCGCTGTTCCTCATCGGTCTGGCCGGCACCGGGGTGCTGTTCTCGGGGATCACGATCACCGTTGCCAAGGGCATCGGGATGTGGGGCAACAACATCCCGGTCGGTTGGGCGTTCGGGATCATCAACTTCGTCTGGTGGATCGGGATCGGCCACGCCGGGACGCTGATCAGCGCCATACTCCTCCTCTTCCAGCAGAAGTGGCGCACCAGCATCAACCGGTTCGCGGAGGCGATGACGCTCTTCGCCGTGATGCAGGCGGGCCTCTTCCCCATCCTGCACACCGGCCGCCCCTGGTTCGCCGTCTACTGGCTGTTCCCCTACCCGAGCACCAATTCGATCTGGCCGCAGTTCAAGCGCCCGCTGATGTGGGACGTGTTCGCGGTGAGCACGTACTTCATCACCTCGCTGCTGTTCTGGTACCTCGGCCTGATCCCCGACCTGGCCTCCCTGCGCGATAGCTCGAGCAGCAAGCGCGCGCGGATCGCCTACGGCATCTTCGCCCTCGGCTGGCGCGGCAGCGCGCGGCACTGGCACCACTACAAGATCGCCTACCTGCTCCTGGCGGGCCTCGCCACGCCGCTGGTCCTGTCGGTCCACACCATCGTGTCGTGGGACTTCGCCCTGTCGATCCTGCCCGGCTGGCACACCACCATCTTCCCGCCGTACTTCGTCGCCGGCGCCGTCTTCTCCGGTTTCGCGATGGTGATGACACTCATGATTCCGGCCCGCCGTTACATGAAGCTGAAGCACGTGATCACGGCCCGGCACCTGGAATCGATGGCCAAGGTGATGCTCCTCACCGGCCTGATCGTCTTCTACGGCTACTTGATGGAGCACTTTGCCGCCTGGTACAGCGGCAACGTCTACGAGGAGCACGTCTTCTTCTCCACGCGCCCGCGGGGACCGTACGCCTGGGCCTACTTCACCCAGATGTTCTGCAACGTGGTGGTCCCGCAAATGTTCTGGACCCGCTGGGCGCGCCGCAACATCTGGACGCTCTGGATTGGATCGGTGCTGGTGAACGTCGGGATGTGGTTCGAGCGCTTCAACATCGTCGTCACCTCGTTGCATCAGGACTTCATCCCTTCGAACTGGGCGATGTACTACCCGACCTGGGTGGATTTCTCGCTGCTCTTCGGCACCATCTGCTTCTTCGGCACCTTGTTCCTCGTCTTCCTCAAGTTCATCCCCGCGGTGGCGACGAGCGAAGTGAAGGAGCTGAACCACGAGCTGCACGAGGGCGCCGGGATGAGCGAGCTGGAAGGAGCGCGACCATGAGGCGCTTCGTTCTCGGCGAGTTCACCGAGCCGGACGCCTGCGTCGAGGCGGTACGCAGGCTGCGTGAGGACGGCGTGGGCGGGCTCGACGCGCACTCGCCCTACCCCCTGCACGGCATGGACGAGGCCCTGGCGCTGCCCCGCAGCAAGGTCCCGATCGTGGCGCTCACCGGAGGAGTGCTGGGCGCTCTCGGTGGGTACACGCTGCAGTGGTACCTGAACAGCAAGGCGTACCCGATCAACGTGGGGAGCCGCCCGCCGCACGGGTTCTGGACGAACATCCCGATCACCTTCGAATCGGGCGTGCTCATCGCGGTGCTCTCCATCTTCTTTGGTTCCATCTTCGGGTTCTTCGCGCTGCCGCGCACGTACCATCCGCTCTTCGAGTCGGAACGCTTCCGCACCGCCTCCCTCGACGCCTACTGGGTCAGCGCGGAGACCAGCGACGAGGATGCCGTCCCCGAGCTGGAGAAGAAATTCCGCGAGGTGGGGGCGCACAAGGTGCACAGCGTGGTGGAGAGCGTATGAGGAAGCTGCTCCTCCTCGCCGCCCTCTGCGCGGCGTGCGGCGACACCACCATCGTCGATCCGATGGAGCGGCAGCCGAAGTTCAAGCCGTTCGCCGCCAACCCCCAGTACGAGGACGGCCGCGCGATGCGGCAGCCGCCGGAAGGAACCGTGCCGCGCGAAAGACAGACCTCGAGGCCGGAGATCACTACCGGCCGCGACCGCAGCGGAGAGATCGTCAAGGCCGTCCCCATCCCGATCACGCGCGAGCTGATGCTGCTCGGCCGGACGAAGTTCGAGATTCACTGCGCCGTCTGTCACGGGCTGGTCGGCGACGGAGTATCGCTGGTGGCCACCCAGATGTCGCTGCGACCCCCGCCGAACCTGCACAAGCTGCACAATACGGGCCCGGGGCATCTGTTCCAGGTGGTGAGCGAGGGATACGGCCTGATGGCGTCCTATGCTCCCCAGCTCACGCCGCACGACCGCTGGGCTGTGGTCGCATACCTGCAAGCGCTGCGGCGCAGCCAGGCAGCGACGCTAGCGGCAGCGCCCGCCGATATCCAGCAGAAGCTGCGCGCGGAGGCCGGCCAATGAAACAGCCGCGTCCGCTTCCGGATACGAATCTGCCGCCGTACACGGGCGGCCGCAAAGAGATGATCGGCGCTGCCGCCGCCGGAGCGGCAGGTCTCGTGCTCACGCTGATCGGCGCGATCTTCTCTCCGCAGCGCGCGTTGCTCGCCTATCTGATCGCCTGGGTCTACTGGCTGGGGCTCGCCATCGGGGCGATCACGATGGTCATGGGGCATCACGCGGCAGGCGCGCGCTGGAACGTGAGCATCCGCCGCTTCAGCGAGACGTTCGGAGCCACCGTCCCGCTGTTCGCCGTGCTCTTCATCCCCCTGCTCCTCGGTGCACGGCACGTCTGGTTCTGGGTCTCGCCGCACGAGCCCGTCCCCAAGGAGATGCACGAGCTGCTCCAGCACAAGCGGCCCTATCTGAACCTGGGCTTCTTCACCTTGCGCGCAGTGCTCTATTTCGCCGTGTGGACGGCCTACGGCTGGTTGCTGCGCGCCTGGTCGTTGCGGCAGGACGAGACCGCGGATCCGGCGTTCACCGTTCGCGCCCGCTGGTGGTCGCCCCCCGGGCTGCTCATCTTCGCGCTCACCTTCTCCTTCGGCGCCTTCGACTGGCTGATGTCGCTGCAGCCCACCTGGTACTCGACGATCTTCGGCCTCTACATCTACATCGGCTCCTTCGTCGGCTCCGTGGCGCTGCTCTGCCTGGTCATCACCGGGGTGCGGTCCAGCGGATCGCCGCTCGGGGCCGTGATCTCCGCCGACCAGCAGCACAACGCCGGCAAGCTGCTCTTCGCCTTCACGGTCTTCTGGGCCTACATGGCGTTCTCGCAGTACATGCTGATCTGGGCCGGGAACCTCCCCGAAGAGCTGCAATGGATCGTGGTCCGCAGCCGCGGCGTCTGGCGGCCGGTAGCGATCCTCATCCTCATCGGCCACTTCGTGGTCCCGTTCTTCCTCCTGCTCTCACGAGACCTGAAACGCAGCGCGCCCGCGCTCGGCGGGATCGCTGCTTGGATGCTGGTCATCCACTACATCGATCTGTACTGGGTGGTGATGCCCGCGGCGGATGGATCGCGCCTCGGGCTCCACTGGACGCATCTGACGGCGTTCGTCGGCGTGGGCGGTCTCGCGGTCGCCGCCGGCCTGCTTCTCTTCCGCGCCGCCCGCCCGGTGCCCGTCGGCGATCCGTTCCTGCAGGACTCACTCAGGTACGTGCAGCCATGAGCCACGAGCCTTCCCACTCCACGGCGCACCTGTCTCCACCGCCGGCGCAGGCCGAAGAAGGGATCCGCTGGTCCAGCGTCATCGGCACCGGAGTCGCTTCCATCCTGATCTTCGCGATCGCGACGTTCGTCGTCTACCGCTACCTGGACCAGCGCGAGACGGTCCTGCAACCCGTCGGACCGCTTCCGATCCCCGCGCAGATGGGCCAGGCGGAGATCGGCATCGTCGACCAGGTCCCCTTCGACGTCGCCCGCGCGGCGCAGGCGTACCGCAAGGACGAGATCGAGCGCCTGTCGAGCTGGGGCTGGATCGATCGCAAGCAGGGGACCGTCCACATGCCGATCGATCGGGCCATGGACCTGGTGGTGCAAGAGCAGAAGGGGCCGAAGAAATGATCGCCGCGCTGGTGCTCCTCGCGCAGGTCGCCACGGCGCCGGACGCGCCGGTGGACGTGGTCGAGCATCTCGGCGAGCGGGTGGCGAACGCCTCCTTCATGGACAGCGAGTCGAATCGCGTCCAGTTGCGTGATCTGACGGCCCGCGGCAAGCCAGTGGTGCTCACGCTCATCTACTTCGACTGTCCGATGCTCTGCAGCCTGGTCCAGAAGGGCGTGATCAAGGCGATCAACGAGAGCGGACTGCGGCTCGGCGAGGATTACTACGGCCTCACCGTCAGCTTCTCGCCCAGGGACCACATCCCGGAGGCCCGTCTGCGCCAGGGCGGATATCTGCAGACGCTGCGCAACGCCGGCAAGACCTATCCGGCGCACTGGCCATTTCTCACCGGCGGTGACACGGCGATCCGCGCGCTCGCGGACTCGATCGGTTTTCGCTACCGCTACGACAAGGAGTCGGAGCAGTACGAGCACCCCGCGGTGAGCATGATCCTGGGCCCGGACGGCAGGATCTCCCGCTACCTGTATGGCGTGGAGTTTTCCCCGCGCGAGTTGCGGCTGGCCGTCGTCGAAGCCTCGCAGGGCAAGGTGGGGACGACGCTGGACCGCGTGATCCTGCGCTGCTTCAAGTACGACCCCGCCTCGCGCAAGTACCACTTCTACGTGATGGGGGCGCTGCGCCTCGGATCCGGCGCGTTCGCGGTGGCGCTGGCTGCGCTCCTCGGGGCGCTCTGGTGGCGCGAGATCCACCGGCAGAGGCGCTCGCGCGCGCCCTCCAAAGGCAGGCCCGCATGAACGAGATCCTGCGCCGGCTGCTCTTCCTGCCCGATCAGGCGTCCACGTTCGCGCGCGACGTCGACCGGCTGCACTACTTCGTCATCATCACCACCTTCATCATGTCCACGGCGGTGGGCCTGACGGCCATCTTCTTCTTCGTGCGCTACCGCCGCCGCTCGGAGACGCAGACCACCCCGCACATCGAGCCGAAGCTGTGGATGGAGGTGCTCTTCATCGCCACTCCGCTCTTCTTCTTCCTCCTCTGGTTCTTCCTCGGCTTCCGCGAGTTCGTCCGGCAGCAGACGCCGCCCAGCGATTCGATGGATGTGTACGTGGCGGGGAAGAAATGGATGTGGCAGTTCGCCTACCCGGACGGGCCGAACTCGATCAATGTCCTGCGCGTGCCCGCGGGGCGCAACGTCCGGCTGCTGATGACCTCGCGCGACGTCATCCATTCGTTCTACGTTCCGGAGTTCCGCATCAAGCAGGACGTGTTGCCCGGCCGGTACACGCAGACCTGGTTCAACGCCACCACACCCGGCCGCTATCAGATCCTCTGCGCGGAGTACTGCGGCGCCGGCCACTCGATCATGCGCGGCGAGGTGACCGTGCTCAAGCCGCAAGAGTACGAGGACTGGCTGGCCTTCCAGCACCGGGGCGTGGTCGCGACCCAGGACGGCCAGCCGACCGCGCTCGACTACGCCCCGCCGCTCGGGAACATGGTCGATCAGGGCCGGCGCATCGCGGCCGAGCAGGGCTGCGTGAAGTGCCATACCACCGACGGCACGCGGCACATCGGGCCCACCTGGCTGGACCTGTACCACCGCCGCGAGAAGCTGCAGGACGGAAGCACCGTCGAGGCGGACGAGGCCTATCTCACCGAGTCGATGATGGACCCCGCGCTCAAGGTCGTCGAAGGCTTCCAGCCCGTGATGCCCAGCTTCCAGGGCAAGCTGGCCGGGCCCGAGGTCGCCGCGCTCGTCGAGTACATCAAGTCGCTGCAGAGCGACGCGGTCCGCATTGGACCGTCAGAAGGACCCGCCTATGCGCCTATCCGAGGCCGATAGCCACGCCCTGGCCGGCGCGCCGGTCGCGCCGACCTATCTGGAAGACGGCACCACGGTCATGTCGTGGATCAATACCCGCGACCACAAGCGCGTCGGGGTGATGTTCCTGGTCTCGGTGATCCTCTTCTTCTTTCTCGGAGGCCTCTTCGCGCTGCTCATCCGCCTCAAGCTGCTGCAGCCGGGTCCCTTCTTCATCGACGCCCTCGGCTACAACCGCCTGTTCACGCTGCACGGCGTGGTGATGATCTTCCTCTTCCTCATCCCCTCCATCCCCTCCGCCTTCGGCAACTTCGTGCTGCCGCTGATGCTCGGCGCGCGCGACGTCGCCTTTCCGCGACTCAACCTCTTCTCGTACTACCTGTACCTGGCAGGCGCGGCCCTGGCGATCCTGGCCATGATCCTCGGTGGCGCCGATACGGGGTGGACCTTCTACACCCCGTATTCCAGCACCACACCGACGCAGGTCTTTCCGGTGCTGATCGGGGTGTTCATCCTCGGCTTCTCCTCCATCCTCACGGGCCTCAACTTCATCGTCACCGTGCACACCCTGCGCGCGCCCGGCCTGAGCTGGATGAGGCTGCCCCTGTTCGTATGGGCCATCTACGCAACCTCGATCATCCAGGTGCTGGCGACTCCGGTGATAGGCATCACCGTGCTCATCGTGGCCGTCGAGCGCGTGGGCGGCTTCGGCCTCTTCGATCCGGCGCGCGGCGGCGATCCCGTGCTCTTCCAGCACATGTTCTGGTTCTACTCGCATCCCGCGGTCTACATCATGGTCCTGCCCGGCATGGGCGTGATCTCCGAGACGGTGGCGGCCTTCTCGCGCAAGAACCCGTTCGGCTACAAGGCCATCGCCATGAGCTCCCTGGGGATCGCCTTCGTGGGGTTCTTCACCTGGGGCCACCACATGTTCGTCGCCGGCCAGAGCACCTTCAACGCGGGCGCGTTCGGCATCCTCTCGATGTTCGTGGGCGTCTTCACCGCCATCAAGGTCTTCAACTGGGTGGGCACGATGTACCGCGGCGCCATCTCCTTCAAGACACCGTTCGCGTACATTTGCGGGTTCCTCTATTTCATCGTCTTCGGCGGAATGACGGGCGTCGCGCTCGCCACCACTTCCCTCGACATCCATTGGCACGACACCTATTTCGTGGTGGCGCACTTCCACTTCATCATGGTCGGCGCATCGGTGATGGCGTTCCTCGCCGCGCTCCACTACTGGTTCCCGAAGATGTTCGGGCGCATGTACCCGGAGGGATGGGGGCTGGTGGCCGCGTCGCTGATCATCCTCGGATTCAACGCTACGTTCATCCCCCAGTTCCTGCTCGGCAACTTCGGAATGCCGCGCCGCTACTACCAGTACCCGGAACATTTCCAGGCGCTGAACGTCGCCTCCACGGCCGGCGCGACCCTTCTCGGCTTCGGGTTTCTCATCATCCTCATCTACCTGCTGATCGCCCTCAAGTACGGCCAGCGCTCGGAAACGAATCCCTGGGGGAGCAAGGGATTCGAGTGGCTGACGGCCTCGCCCCCGCCGACGCACAACTTCGACGAGATCCCCACCATCACCCAGATGCCGCACGACTACCGCACGCACGAGCCGCCGGGGGTGATCCGTGTCGCATGAGGGTCTCGCCGAAGGGATCGTCGCACACCACTTCTCGTCGCTCGAGCGGCAGAACGAGGCGATGCGCCTGGGCATGTGGCTCTTCCTCGCCACCGAGATCTTGCTCTTCGCCGGCCTCTTCTGCGGCTATGCCGTCTACCGCTTCCAGTTCCCCCTGGCGTTCGCGGAGTGCAGCCGCCACCTGGACCTCACCGCGGGCACGGTGAACACGATCGTGTTGATCACTTCCAGCTTCACGGTCGCGCTCTCCATCCACTTCGCCCGCACCGATCAGCGTCGCGCTGCCGTGGTCTGCCTCGCGCTCACCATCTTGTTCGCGCTCGGGTTCCTCGGGATCAAGGCGATCGAGTACACGGCCCACTTCCACGAGCGCGCGCTGCCGGGGAAGTACTACGCGTTCGAGGAAGTGAAGATCCCCGGCGCCGCGATGTTCTACACGCTCTACTTCCTGATGACGGGACTGCACGGCCTCCACGTGGTGGTCGGCATGAGCGTGCTGACCTGGCTGCTGTGGCGCACGAACCAGGGCCGCTATTCGTCACGCTACTATACCGGCCTCGAGCTGGGCGGGCTCTACTGGCACCTCGTCGACCTGGTCTGGATCTTCCTTTACCCGTTGCTGTACCTGATCTGAGGAGCTGCACTTGGGCGAGAGCGGACCTAGCGGTCGAGCGAGCGGCGCGCTGCACCCGGACGACGGACACGCCGAGCACGGGCACTCGGCGATCCCATATGTCGTGGTGTGGATCGCGCTGCTCATCTTCACGGCCCTGACATATCTCACCGGCAAGGAGCACCTGGGAGCCTGGGCGCTGTTCATCGCCCTCGCCATCGCCTGTGTGAAGAGCGCGCTGGTGGCCTTGATCTTCATGCACCTGAAGGATTCGTCGGGGATGACCCGGCTGGTATTCGGCACTTCGCTGGTCTTCGTGGCCGTGCTGCTCTTCTTCACCGTCGGCGACGTGGCGACGCGGTTCCGTCCGGCGACCCCCGCCGGCGCCCCGTTCGGAACGGAGCGCGCGCAACCCGAAGGCCTGCTCGAGCACGAGCTGCCGGAGTAGGCGCTCCGCGTTTCCGTCAGGGGTGCTTCGACTGATCCTCGGCGGCGATCTTCCCGATGTTGTCGCGCCGGCCACGCTCATCCGGAACGTTTCCCAGCGCGAACCGGCGCTCCGCCTCCGCGAAGTCTCGCAACACCTCTTCCGCCGAGGCGTAGCGTTCCTTCGGCAGCGCCTTGAAGAAGTTGATCACTTCCGGAGGCGCTTCGTTGTCTTCGACCGTCTGAACCAGGTCCTCGCGCGTGGCGGGATATTCCAGCTGCGCAAGGTGCCACGCGGGGCTCCGCTTCGGATCCTCTCCGATTCCTCTCGCCATGTTCGTAACCTACGGCGCGCCTTTGCGGGCGGCCCGCCCCTCCATGCTCCGGAGAGGCAAGCGGCCGGTGCGTGCGCTCGAGTTTCCAGCCCTCCTCGTTCGAGAAAAAGCGCCGCCGGGTAGCAGCGCGAACCACCCGCCGCCCCTTTTTGCCCACCCGGTCAAGGTGCGTAACCTGCCCCCGGTGCAGCCACCCCAGATGGCGCGCGATCCGCAACTCCTACGTTCGGTGCGCGAAGCGGCCCAGCGCGCCGCCAGCCTCGAGGATGCGCTCCGGGCAGCCTTGCAGCGCATCTGCGCGGCAACGGGCTGGCAGGCCGGACGGGTGGAGTTCGCCCAAGGGGCGAACGATGACTCGCCGCGCACCGTCTGGTATCTCGAGCAGCCCGATCGTCTGGACACGCTCAAGAGCGTGGCCGAGCGACGCCGGCGCAGCGATGGCGGTGGTTTGGCGGGAAAAGTCCTGCGCGAAGGCGCCCCCCAGTGGCGCACGGATTCCGAGAGCGGAGCGGGAGCGGTGTTTGCCTTCCCCGCGGTCGCCCGACGCCGCACCGTGGCCGCCGTCGAGTTCTTCTCCACCGCCGCAGAGCCGCCCGACGACACCTTGCTTTCCGGGATCACCCGCGCTTGCGCCGAGCTGGGCCGCGTGATCGAGGAGAAGCCGGCGGAGGAGATGCTGCGCAAGGCGGAGAGCGGCTATCGCGATCTGTTCGAGAGCGTCTCCGAGGCGCTGATCGTCGTCGATCCCCGGACCGGTACGATCCAGGACGCAAACCCCCGCGCCTGCGATCTGTACGGCGTACCTCGCGAGCGGATGCTGGGGACTTCGGTTCATGGCCTCTGGTCCGACGCCGGCGTCGCGCGCGCGGCGATCGCGCGGGGGCGCCGATTCGAGACGGTCCTGCACCGCGCCAACCTCGACACGGTGCTCGAGGTGAGCGCGAGCCCCGTGCAGTATCACGGCCAGCAGGCAGCAGTGCTGCTCAGCAGGGAAGTCACCCAGCGCGTCCGGGTGCTGGATGCGCTGCGCGCGTCCGAGGAGCGCTATCGCATCCTCTTCGAGAACAACCCGCAGCCGATGTGGGTCGAAGACGCGGAAACTGGCGCGTTCCTGGCGGTGAACGAGGCTGCCGTCCGCCATTACGGATGGCCGCGCGAGAAGTTCCTCACCCTGCGGTCGGCGGACTTGCGGCTCGATCCCGGCGCCGGTGCGGAGCAACGCGCCGGATCGCCTGCCGTCGAGCGACACCGGACGGCGTCCGGCGAGGCGCACGACCTGGAGTTGTCGGTCCACGAGGTGGTGTTCGAGGGCCGCCGCGCCCTGCTGGTGGCGGCCTCCGACGTGACCGCCCGCCGTAAAGCGCAGGCCCGGCTGCTTCAGGCAGCCTTCTACGATCCGCTCACCGGGCTGCCCAACCGCGCGCTCTTCAAGGACCGGCTGGAAGTCGCGTTCGCGCGGGCGAAGGGCCGCGAGGCGGCGCCTTTCGCGGTGCTCTTCCTCGATCTCGATCGCTTCAAGGTGGTGAACGACAGCTTGGGCCATCGCGCGGGCGACGAGCTCCTGGTCCAGATCGCCCGGCGCCTCGAAAGCTGCCGGCGCGCGGGCGATACCGTGGCCCGCCTGGGCGGCGACGAGTTCACTCTGCTCGTCGAGGGGGTGTCCACGGCGGATGAAGCGATCGCCGTCTCCGAGCGCGTCCACCGCTCGCTCGCGCCGCCGTGCCTGATCGAAGGACACGAGGTGTTCGCGGGAGCGTCGATCGGCATCGCGCTCGGAGGCCCGGCGACGGAGCGGGTGGAGCACCTGCTGCGCGACGCCGACACGGCGATGTATCGCGCCAAGGTGCGCGGCTCGCGGCACGCGGTGTTCGATTCCTCGATGCACGAACGCGCCATGGCGGCGCTGCGGATCGAGAACGAGCTCCGGCGCGCGCTGGAGCGCGGCGAGATGCGGGTCCATTACCAGCCCATCGTCGAGCTCTCCAGCGGCAGGACGCTCGGCGTCGAGGCGCTGGTGCGGTGGGAGCACCGCGAGCGCGGGCTCGTCCCACCGAGCGAATTCATTCCCCTGGCGGAGGAGACCGGCCTGGTGGTCCCGCTCGGGCGCTGGGTGCTGGACGAGGCGTGCCGCGCGCTCGCCGCCCTCCCGGAGCGCATCAATCTGTCGGTGAACCTCTCCGGCCGCCAACTCCTGCAGCAGGAGTTCTGCCAGGAGCTGCGCGAGATGCTGGCGCGCTGCCGGATCGAGCCGTCGCGCCTGCGGCTCGAGCTGACCGAGAGTATGCTGATCGGAAACGGGGCCGCCGCGCGCGCGGCGCTCACCCAGCTGCGCGGCACCGGCGTGCGCCTCTGCATCGACGACTTCGGGACCGGTTACTCGTCCCTCAGCTATCTGCATGAGTTGCCCATCGACGCGCTCAAGATCGACCGGTCGTTCGTGGGAGCGATGGGCGATGACGAGCGCAAGATCAAGATCGTCCAGAGCATCCTGGTGCTGGGAAAGAGCCTCGGGATCGACGTGGTCGCCGAAGGGGTAGAGACCTCGCAGCAGGCGGAGCTTCTGCGGCGGCTCGGTTGTGAGCAGGCCCAGGGCTACTTCTTCGCGCGGCCGGTTCCCCTCGAGCAGTTGAACTTCCAGGGGTAACCTTTACTTCATCTCTCCGGTACCACCCACCACTTGCTTTGCGTGGCCGGCCGGGATCTTCCCGCCCGGATCGACGCCGTTGATGAGCGCGACCTCCTCGAGCTTCACCGACGACGGATACTTCGCGTTGAAGTCGCTCACCGACATCGGCTGATCGATCTTCACCACTTTCAGCCTCGCGGGCTTCACCGACAGAGCGTTCGAGTCCGTGAGCTCGCTGAAGCTTCCCATTGCGTC
>Ga0209474_10002756_pt1 | contig 15869 bp, 15 predicted proteins | sample GraSoiAngelo_145_FD_185902 | JGI IMG/M metagenome (GOLD analysis project Ga0209474, IMG submission 185902) | Grasslands soil microbial communities from the Angelo Coastal Reserve, California, USA - 14_1009_05_20cm (SPAdes) (version 2) | ecosystem: Environmental > Terrestrial > Soil > Grasslands...
ATCAAAATGAGGAACGCGCCCGCGATGATTCCTGCGGTTTGCAAGGACAGATGGTAAATCATGCGCGATCGCTACTAGCCGCGCGTGAAGTTGGCAGGACTGGCGTGCCATACAAGCTGAATCCATTCGCCTGCTGGATCCGTATCTCAAAAATCTCCCCAGCGAGTTTCTCATCGCCTTCAAACACGACAACCTTGTTCGTGCGCGTGCGGCCCATTAGGCGAGCCGGATTCGTTTTGCTCCGTCCCTCGCAAAGAACTTCCAGATCGCGACCAACCAATCGCTCGCCCGCGCGTCGCGCTGATTCGTCCACCACCCGGAGCAAGTCCTGATTGCGCTCTTCTTTGATGGACTCCTCAACTTGCTCCTCCATTTCGGCAGCAGGAGTACCGCTTCGTCGCGAATAGCGAAAGATGAAGGCGTTATCGAATTGGATTTGTTCGACGAGATCGCGCGTTAGCTTGTAATCGCTCTCGGTTTCGCCGGGGAAGCCAACAATGATGTCGGTCGTAATCGCGATGCCTTTGCGCCTTTGCCGGATTCGATGAACAAGATCGATATATTTTTCCGCGGTGTAAGCGCGGTGCATCGCTTTAAGGATCTTGTTGGAACCGGATTGCAGTGGGATGTGAACGTGCTCGGCTAATTTCGGTAATCTCGCGATCGCGTCGATCAAGTCATCACGAAATCCAATCGGATGTGGCGACGTAAAGCGGAGTCGTTCGAGCCCGTCGATTTCGTGCACAGCTTCCAGCAACTGCACAAACGGGCTTTTGCTGCAGCGCTTCGGAAATTCATGGCGGCCGTACAAATTCACGATTTGCCCGAGCAGAGTAACTTCCTTCACACCGCGTGACACGAGACCGCGCACTTCGCGCACGACCTCATCTATCGAACGACTACGCTCCGCTCCACGCGTCTGCGGAACGATGCAAAAGGTGCAATGCATGTTGCATCCCTGCATGATTGAAACGAAAGCGGTCGCCTGGCGAGGTGCGAGTTGCTGCTCGCGAATTGTCTCCTGCGAGCCGGGCTCTTCGGCGATATCGACGATCGAGAAGCGTAAATCGTCCATTCTGCTGTGGCCGGGCTCGGCGACCCCGGCTACAACTGCGCGTTTCCGCGCCACGAATTCGTCCACGTAATCCGCGACACGATGGAATTTCTGTGTTCCAACGACCAGATCGACATGAGGCAGATTCTTCAACAGAGACTCGCCACGCGCCTGTGCCATGCAGCCGAGGAAACCGAACACCACGTGTGGCCGCTCTTTTGCGATGCGGCCGAGCATTCCCATTTTGCCGAGCGCCTTTTGATCGGCCATGTCGCGCACGCTGCAGGTATTCAACAGCACCACGTCGGCGTCGCTTTCGTTTTCTACGCGTTTATAGCCACGTGTAACGAGCGAGTGCGCGACTTGTTCCGAGTCGCGCTCGTTCATCTGGCAGCCGTAAGTTTTGATAAAAAATTTCGGCATGGACAGGGCGAAAATAATACACGGCCGCGCGAGCTGCGCCATTATCCACTTTTCATCTTATCGATCTTTAGGATTTAATCGTGGCACAAATGAAAAATGAGCCTCCAGCGATCGGGATCATCGGCGGCAGCGGTTTGTATCGGATGGAAGAGCTGCACGACGCGACCGAACACAAGATCGACACGCCATTTGGACCACCATCGGACGTGCTTATTGGCGGAAAAGTGAGCGGCCGGCAGGTTTATTTCTTACCGCGACACGGGCGCGGTCATCGAATTCTCCCGCACGAACTCAATCACCGGGCCAATATTTACGCCCTGCGGTCTCTCAACGTCCGCTGGATCATCTCAGTGGGAGCGGTGGGTAGTTTGCAGGAAAAATATGCGCCGCGAGACGTCTTGCTGCCTTCGCAATTTTACGATCGCACGAGTCTACGCACCACTCACACGTTCTTCGGCGACGGAATTGCCGCGCATATCGCATTCGCGGAGCCAATCAGCACGAAGCTGCGAAATCTTTTGGCGGAATCAGCGAAGTCTGTTGGCGTCACAGCTCACAATGGTGGCACTTACGTGAATATGGATGGGCCGGCGTTTTCCACGCGGGCGGAATCGGAACTGAATCGGCGCTACGGTTTCGACGTAATCGGGATGACGAATCTTCCAGAAGCGAAGTTGGCCCGCGAAGCGGAGATCGCGCTCGCGACCATGGCGATGGTTACCGATTACGATTGCTGGAAGGTAGAGGTGGAACCGGTTTCCGCGCAGATCGTCATTGGTCATTTGATGGCCAACGCGGAAACGGCCAAGAAGGTGCTCGTCGACGTAATTCCCCGCATCCCGATGAAGCCGAACTGGGCCGAACATTCCGCGCTCGACTCGGCGCTTGTCACCGACCGCAAATTGTGGTCCGCCGCAACGGTCGAAAAATTGAAGCCGATTTTGACACGGTTTCTTTGATTAAAAAAATGACGAAGCACCAATGTCCGAATGTCGAAGGAAATCCGAATGGCAAAGCACAAAGAGAGGCGGAGGTCGCCACTGTCGTTTTGTCATTCGAGCTTCGTCAGTGACTCGTCATGCGTTACTCCGATTTCGTCATTTTCCTAATCGCCTGGCAGAGCGATCGGATTTGATCTTCTTTGTGTAACGCAGTCACGGTAATACGCAACCGCGCGGATCCCTTGGCAACAGTTGGGTAACGGATCGCCGGAACGAAAAATCCTTCGTTTTGCAGCGCGGACGTCAGGTCAATCGCGGCTTGCTCGTCGCCAACAATCCAGGGAAAAATCGCACTGGCGGCATGTCTGGCATTTTTAGTCAATCCGGCGACTGCAGCCGAATCGCAGGGAAGAAGTTCCTGCATCAGACTGATTCTTTTCCAAAGCAAAAGTCTGCGCTCTTCTCCTTCACTGGAGTCGAGGAAATTGACTGCGGCCAGGGCCGCGGACACGATGCCGGGTGGCGGCGCTGTGGAATAAATGAAGGAACGCGCTCGATTAATCAGCCAGTCAATGAGACTGCGGGAACCGCAGATGTACCCACCGCTTGCGCCCAGGGCCTTGCTCAGCGTTCCCATCTGAACATCGACATCTTCATTCAAGTTTTCCGCTGCGGCCAGCCCGCGGCCATTTGGGCCGATCACACCGACCGCGTGCGCTTCATCGAGCATTAAGAGCGCGCCGAAACGTTTCTTCAATTCAATCAACTCACGTAACGGCGCGCGATCGCCGTCCATCGAAAAGACAGATTCGGTAAGAATGAGGATGCGCTTGCCCGCATGCTCCCGCTGCGCCCATTCGAGATGATCCTCCAGTTTGCCGAGATGATTGTGCGGAAAAATCCGCAGGATAGCGCCGCTTAATTTCGCGCCATCGATGAGGGAAGCGTGGCAGAGTTTGTCGAGCAAGATGACGTCGTCCTTACTGACCAAAGCTGGCACCGTACCGAGCGCCGCGGCGTATCCACTGCTAAAACAGAGCGCCGCTTCTGTTCCTTTCCACTCCGCTAGCGCAGCCTCCAAACCCAGATGTGGCGATTGCGTCCCGCTAACCAAGCGCGAGGCTCCAGCGCCGACTCCAAATTCTTCGATCGCAGCAATCGCCGCATCGCGTAATCGCGAATCGCTCGCGAGACCGAGATAATCGTTGGAGGAAAAATTGATGAGCCATCGCCCGGCGATCTGGATTTCCGGCCCTTGCGCGCTGTCGATTTGACGCAACTTGCGCTCCAACGAACGCGCGCGGAGCGCCTGCAATTGCTCCTGAAAAAGATTGCGCATGCTTGTGTGAGCTTCCTTGTGAGCGAAACGTCGGGAGCCACCCCTGGATGCGTCGAACTTCTAGTGCACGTGCTCAGCCACTCCTGTAAGACTCGGTCGGCTCGGAGTTCCATTATTATTTAAGCTCCAGAGACCCCAGGAAAGCAGCGCAGACGCGTCGCGCCACACGCCCGCCTTGCTGTCTCCGAGTACGACGACGATGATGTCGCGGCCTGGCCGCGCACCGCTGCAAATCAGGCAATGTCCAGCAGCCTCCGTGTAACCGGTTTTCATACCGTTGCAGTAAGGAAGCCGTTTTAAAACCTTGTTTGTGTTTTCGAGTTCACGGGTCCGGCCGTTGGCATAGCGAAAAACAAGCTGTGGAAGACAAACAATCGAGCGGATGGTCGAATTGGCATACGCCGCACGGGCGATAATTGAAAGATCGCGCGCCGACGAGTATTGACCCGGAATGGGTAGCCCGTTCGGATTAACGAAATGCGAATGAGTCGCTCCAAGTTCGTGCGCACGTCTGTTCATGACCTCTGCAAATGCTTCCACGCTGCCCGCATTATCACGCGCCAGACATCGCGCCACGTCGTTTGGACTTTTCACCAGCAACGCCCGGAGCAAATCGATTCGCTCATACGTGTCGCCCGGCTTGATATTAAGTTTTACCGGATCGGCCATGGTATCGATTGTTTGGACGGCGACCGGCTGATCCAAAAGACCGCGCTCGGCGATGATCAGAGCAGTAAGCAATTTTTGCGTGCTGGCAGCGGCGCGCACCTCGTCTGCATTTTTTTCGTACATTATTTGGCCGTTATTCGCATCCACCACAATCACTGAAGCGGCGCCGGTCTTTGGTATGCCGTCGGGCGTGTACTCCGTCGGTGCTGGTGTTGATTCCGGTTTTTGCTTCGGCTTTGCGTGCGTCCGGTGTGAGCGTGCACGAGTCGATTTCGTCGACTTCTGAACAGGACTGGGCGAGACATCGACATCCTGTTTATCTTTCGCTGTAACCGCTCGCGCCTTCCGAACGGGCCCGGGCGCGATACCGCTTGGCCGCACCGCCTCGGAATCGACATCCTGCCCCCGAACAGTAAGCGCAAACGTCAATGCGCAAATGAGCAGGATCCGGTTGCGCCACTTCATCGGCGGGAACTTAGCGATAGAATTTTGATCGGCGCAAGTCGGTTCGCCGCAGCATTTTTCCAGCTATGACTTTGTCGCGCGCTCGATCAGTTCGATCTCGTAACCTTCCGGCGCGTCGATGAAAGCAATTTTGCTGTTGCCGGTTGAATGCGGCCCGTCCGACAACGGATAACCTTTCGCAGCCGCTTCGCGTGCAAACTTTTCCAGGTCGTCCACCTCAAAAGCAAGATGCGTAAGATCAGGACCGACCACGACCGGCCCGCTCTGGTCGAATTTGCAAATCTCGATCTCCACGTCCCCGTCAGGCGCTTTCAAAAAAACCAGCTGCGAGCCGCGGCCCGAGGTATGGCGACGAAGCTCCCTGAGTCCGAGCACATCCTTATAAAACGAGACTGTCTTCTCCAGATCGCGCACCCGATAGCGGGTGTGTAAGAGTTTTTTGATCATGGCGTATCTTATTGCCCCCGTACCCGATTAAATTCAAACTCAGGATAATTTTCCCAGGATGAAACTTGTTATCGCCGCGACTGGTGCGAGCGGAACGATTTATCTGCAAAGATTGCTCGAGCAGATCGATTGCCGCGCGCACGAGGTTCACCTCGTCATGAGCGCCCACGCGCAATTGGTTGCGAAGCAGGAGCTCGAGGATTTCAAGATTCCTCCGAGCGTCTCGCAACATCCGGAAAATGATCTAAACGTCCCGTTCGTTAGCGGCTCGGCCCGCTTCGATGCGATGGTGATCGTTCCCTGCTCAATGGCCACTCTCGGCCGAGTCGCCTCCGGTTCCAGCGACAGCGCCTTATTGCGCGCCGCCGATGTTTTCTTGAAGGAACGCCGAAAATTAATTCTCGTTCCACGCGAGACGCCGTGGAATTTAATTCATGCGCGAAATGCCGTGATCTTGCTCGAGGCTGGGGCGATTGTGCTGCCCGCCATTCCTTCTTTCTACAGCCGGCCAGATTCCGTCACCGCTGTCGTTGACACCGTAGTCTGGCGTATTCTCGATCAAATTGGCTTGTCCAGCCCGAGCGCTTATCGGTGGGCCAGTGACGCGGCAAAACCTTCTCGTAACCCTTGAAGATCGAAGGTCGACCCGCGCGGTGGCTGATCGCGGTCGGATTTCGCGTATTGCAGCTTTGGGTGCGCACGCTGCGGTACGAAATCGACGATCGCGCAGGCGTTGTTGGAAAACCCGCGGATCAAAATTACATCGGGGCGCTCTGGCATAATCGATTACTGATATTCCCGTTCGTGCTTCGGCGTTTTTTTTCCAATCGTCACGGGGCGGCTCTAATTAGCGCGAGTCGCGACGGAGACCTGCTCGCTGATGCAATCACGCGTTTTGGTTTTGATGTCGTGCGTGGCTCCAGTTCGCGCTTGGGCGCGAGCGCGATCCTCCAGCTAACGGATGTGCTCGCATCGGGTGGCGACGTAGTCATCACGCCGGATGGTCCGCGCGGTCCGGCCTATGAACTTGGTCCGGGCATCGTTTATCTCGCGCAAAAGTCGGGAGCGGCAGTCGTGCCTGTCAACATGGAGTACTCGAGTTGTTGGCGGCTGAAAAGCTGGGATCGATTCATTCTGCCGCGTCCATTCGCCAAAATTTGTGTGATTATCGGCCAGCCGCATCGAGTTAGATCGACAAACACGGTCGATGACTTTGAAGCCGAGCGTTTACGTTTGCAGGATGCCATGATGGCGCTGGTTGAACGACGCTGAGTCATCTAGGTTCGTACATGGCGAAACTAATCGATGGGCGCGCAATCGCCGACAAAGTCTATGTCGATCTTTGTCGTGATATTGCAGAGTCGAAATCGCGCGGCCTCACGCCCGGTCTCGCCGTCATTTTGGTTGGAGACAACCCGGCTTCGCGCGCTTACGTCCGCTCAAAGGACAAGATGTGTCGCGAGCTTGGTCTTTATTCGGTGAAGCTTGAGCTGCCTGCATCAACAACCCACTCGGAACTACTCGCTCGCGTCGAAGAGTTGAATCGTGACCCGGCAATTCACGGCATTCTGGTGCAATCCCCGCCGCCCAAGCAGATCGATGAAGCGGCCATCGTCCGTTCACTCGATCCGCGCAAAGATGTGGACGGCTTCCACCCAGAGAACATTGCAAAACTCGCGCTCGGAGATCCGACCGGACTCGTTCCATGTACCCCGCTTGGCGTGCAACGTCTGCTCTTCGAAGACAAGATCGATATCAGCGGCGCGCACGTCGTCATCCTCGGGCGCAGCATGATCGTCGGTAAACCGCTCGCCCTTTTGCTCATGCAAAAAAATAAGAACGCAGATGCGACGGTCACCGTCGTGCATTCACGGAGCCGGAATCTCGCAGAGATTACGCGCTCGGCCGACATTTTGATCGCGGCAATGGGCCAGGCGAATTTCGTGAGAGCCGAACATGTGCGTGATGGTGTGGTCGTTGTCGATGTCGGGATTAATCGCCTGGAGGACGCGGCAAGCGAACGCGGTTATCGCCTGGTCGGCGATGTCGCGTTTGATGAAGTGGCACGAAAAGCGAGTGCAATCACGCCAGTGCCCGGCGGCGTCGGGCCAATGACGATTGCAATGTTGATGTCGAACACGGTGAAAGCGTGTCGCGCGATCAATTCGGTCTGACGATTTTCGCGGTTAATAGTCGTAAGATCGAAGGATCAATTCGTGCTGCGTGAACGAAGAACGATCCAAGTCGCGGCGACAAGACAGAAGCGCGTGCCAGGCGATTGATCCACAGTCTACCACGGTACATTTCTGCGCAGGTGCGATCGAATTCGCGCAAAGTTGATTGTCGACCTTCGCCTCGAATTATCTTGATGATTGCCTGCGCCGCCAGTTCGCCGGAGCGAAGAGCGTAATAGATTCCTTCCCCCGTAAACGGCTCCACCACGCGGGCGGCATCGCCGATAAACAGCAAATTTTCGTGCGCCGGCGAAAGCGCGTCTCGAGTAAGCGGTGTAATCGTTCGCCAGGCGTGGTTAGGCGAAACGCCAAATCGTTTTGTTGCCCACGCTTTGAGCGCTTCCATCTCGCGCGGCTTTGCGACAAGGCAAACGTTTAGCTCTTGGTCATTCACCGGCGCCAAGCCGGAATAACCGTTCGGGAGAAATTGCAGGACCGCCGAATTGCCAAAGTTGTCCAGCAGCGGCAAATGCGATTGCAACGCAATGCGCTCGCGTTCGGGTCGCGGCAATAAGTTGCAGAGGCGTGCTACAGTCGAGTTGCGGCCGTCGGCGCCCACCAACGTCCGTGCGGCAAAGCTTTCTCCGCTCGTCGTTTCAACCTTCCAACCGTGACTGTTAGTCAATGCCGTGACCGTTGTCGCTTCGTAAATGTGGGCGCCGAGCTCGCCAGCGCGCTTTAGCAAGAGATCGTCAAAAACGCTGCGTTTGACCGCGAACTCGCACTCATTGCCGGATGGAAGATCGACAATCACTCTTCGCCCGCCGACGGCGATAAACTCGACAAAATCAAGTTTCGCATGAGGGAGAGCCTGGACATGCTGCGCAAGATCGAGCCGCTCAAGCACGGGCCAGCACGCTGGATTCAGACAATCGCCGCAAACTTTTTCACGAGGAAATTTTTCCCGCTCAAGGACGATTGTTTGTAACCCGGCGAGAGCGCAAAACGCCGCGCAGCTCGACCCAGCGGGACCGCCACCGACGATTGCAACGTCAAATGTTTCCATTTCTTTCAGTCTCGAAGAAATGCAACCCGCATAAAGTCATTTCGGCGCTCGCAAATCGTGTTTATCTTGCTGGGTCTACGTGGCTGGCGCAGATGGCGCCCAATTCAGGAATGACTGTGAATCCAAACTAATGGGCTGGTCTCTCCCAATCTTTCGTGTTGCCGGAATTCAATTGCGGATTCACGTCACTTTTTTGCTGCTGATCGCCTGGCTCGCTTTTGGTTATTATGCCGAAGGCGGTTCAGCGGCAGCGGCGGCCCGGGTGCTCTTCATCCTGCTGCTTTTCGCTTGTGTCGTTCTGCACGAATTTGGGCACGCGCTCGCGGCGAAGGCTTTTGGGATCAACACGCCGGATATTACCTTGCTTCCAATCGGCGGGGTCGCGCGATTGGAACGAATGCCGGAGAAGCCCGTGCAGGAATTGGTGATCGCCCTGGCTGGGCCGATGGTGAACGTCGTGATTGCGCTCGGCTTGTTTGTGGCCGGTGGCTCGCAGGCGTTTCTTAATCCGTCCAACGTTGAAGGGGGCGGTCTCATTGCACAATTGCTGACGATCAACATCCTGCTGCTCCTCTTCAATTTGCTGCCTGCGTTTCCAATGGATGGCGGGCGCGTCTTGCGCGCCCTACTTGCAACGCGGCTGAGTTATGCGCGCGCGACGCAGGTGGCGGCAAGCATCGGTCAGGGATTTGCATTCGTCTTCGGGTTCATCGGGCTGATTTGGAACCCATTCCTGATTTTCATCGCACTTTTCGTTTACATCGGCGCATCGCAGGAAGCGGCTCTCGCGCAAATGAAAGATGTCTCGCGCCGGTTTCCGGTTTCGAGCGCGATGGTGCGCGAATTCCATACTCTTCCGGAAAACGCAACGCTCCAAGAAGCGGTCGACGCTCTCCTCGCGACTTCTCAGCACGATTTTCCGGTTGTTGCTGAAACCGGAAACGTGGCCGGTGTGCTTACGCGGCACGATCTGATTGCGGCTCTACGCCGAGATGATCCGCAGCTCCGCGTGGGCGACGTGATGAGGCGCGATATTCCCACGGTTACTACCGGCACACGTTTTGAAGAAGCATTCCGGATTATGCAGGAGTGCAATTGTCCTGCCGTGCCCGTGCTCGACAGCATGAAGCGATTGGTCGGCTTGTTGACGCCGGAAAACGTGAGCGAGCTAATGATGGTGCAGTCAGCGCTGCCGCGCCGTCGCGTTTCGTAAATCGCACCGTGGCGGCTTCGTTGTGGGAAGAAGGCGGCTCTCTTAGAGATTTTCCAGCGCACGGTTCTCGCGTAAATTCGCGCCCAGAATGAGCTCTTTAACGAAAGAGAGGCCGGATTTGCAAAAGAGAGTGCACGAAGTGCCGCATAAACCAGGTGTCTACCTAATGCGCGATCGCTTTAATCGCGTGATCTACGTCGGCAAAGCGCGCGACCTGCGCAAACGTGTTAGCTCCTATTTCTTGCCATCGAAAGTGGCGCAGACCGATTTGAAAACGCGCGCCATGCTCGATGCGGTTTGGGATTTTGAGACGCACACCGTGCGCAGCGAGGCGGAATCGCTTTTGCTCGAGGGCAAACTGATTAAGGAATACCGGCCACGCTACAACATTTCGTTTCGCGACGACAAACGCTTCCTTCTGGTAAAGATCGACATGTTGGAGGAATGGCCGCGTTTCCGTCTGGCGCGGTTTAAAAAAGACGATGGCGCCCGCTACTTCGGGCCCTATGCCCATGCCGGCGCGCTCCGCCAGACACTGAACTTCATGCGCAAGAAATTTGGAGTGCTCACTTTCGGCCGTGGTTCGCCGACGGAGCGCGAATTGAAATCGTCTACTTATCAAGTGCCGATGCGCTTGAGTGAAATTAGCGCGGAGCAATATCGCGAGCGTGTCGCTCAAGCTTGCGAGTTTCTCGAGGGTCATTCGCGTGAGATGATCGCCGCGCTCGAAGAGGAGATGCGTAAAGCGGCGGGGAAAACGGATTTCGAAAAAGCCGCCGAGCTTCGCAACATGGTTGAGGACTTGCGCAGCACGACAAAGCCGACGCGCCGCTTTACCCGCGGCAGTTTGCCGAGCGCAATCGACCCGATGGCCGAGGTCCAGGCGCTGGCCGATGCACTGCAGCTTTCGCGCCCGCCGCGTGTAATGGAATGCTTCGACATTTCGAATATTTCCACGACGCACGTCGTCGCCTCGATGGTCTGTTTCCGAAATGGCGTACCCGACAAGGATAATTATCGGCGATATCGAGTGCGCACGGTGGAAGGACAGGATGATTTCGCCAGCATGGCGGAAGTCGTGCGGCGACGTTATTCGCGTGTCTTGCTATCGATTGCGGAAACTCGCGTGAACGCCGTGGAATATTCGCAAGAGAATGCATTCGAAATTGCGGAACGCCTGACCAGTCCGCAATTCGCGATCCGCAATCCGCAATCGTACGTTCGTCTGCCCGATCTCATCATCGTCGATGGTGGAAAAGGCCAGCTCTCCGCAGCATGCCGCGAGCTACAACGATTGGGATTGCATGACCTGTCGATTATCGGACTGGCGAAGGAACACGAAGAGATTTATCGCCCTGGCCGGGCGCTGCCCCTGCAATTGCCGCTCGATTCGGGTGCGTTGCGCTTGCTCCAGCGTATTCGCGATGAAGCACATCGCTTCGCCAACGCCTATCACCAGCTACTCATGAAAAAGCGCGTCGGCGAAAGCATTCTCGATGATTGCCCAGGTGTGAGTCAGAACCGGAAGAACTTGCTCTTACGGAAGTTTGGCTCCGTGAATCGTCTGCGCAAAGCGACGGTGGACCAAATTGCATCCACGGAAGGGATTGGTCCCAAGCTGGCCGAAGAAGTGCATCGCTTCTTGCAGCGGCATTGACGCGTTACCCTCGCGAAGCAAGATGTCGATTCTGCAAATGAAAGTGCGCGCATTAATTTTTGTCTTTGCCGTTGTTCCTATTGTTGACGCGCAAGCGCAAGAGACAACTGCTACGCCAGCTGCGAGCCCGACGCCATCTGAGGAGGCGATCATTCCCACGTTTGAGACACAAAAGCTCGCACGCACCTATATCCTCGATGTTCCCGCCCCGCGCGGCCAGATCACGGACCGCAACGGCGTGCCGCTCGCACAGAATCGGCTCAGTTACAATCTTGCGATTAATTTTTCCACACCGCTTGATTTTTCCGACGCGCAGGCGCTCAGCTTTGTCCGGGAAAACGTCGACAAGGCGGGGAAATTAATCGGCCGAACGCTCAGAATTTCAGACGAAGCGATCCTACGGCATTATCGCAACCGTGGGATTATGCCATTGGAGATCGGGCAGAATCTCAGCCAGTCTGAGTACGAAGAGGTCAAAGACAGTTTGCCAGCCGGAATGATCGTGCGGCCGGTTTATGCCCGCACATATCCCAATGGGAAACTGGCCGGGCAGATCATCGGTTACACCGGGAAAACCGGACGCAACCCTGACGGCATCGTTGATAATCACGAAACGCTCTGGCCCGAAACCGAAGGACGCGAAGGGCTCGAACAATCGTTCAACGAAATGCTCGCAGGCAAGCACGGCGAGTACAAACTCACGTTCGACAAAGATGGCCGGAAAACTTCCGAGAAATTGGTTACGGCGCCTGTGCCCGGTTACAATGTTGTCACCACTCTCGATCTTCACCTCCAGGAGCTCGCAGAGAAAGCCCTGGAAGCAAAAGCCAAACGCGGCGCAATTGTGATTGTCGATCCGAACAACGGCGACATTCTCGCGCTGGCCTCGTGGCCGACTTACGACCCGAACCTCTTTATTCCGTCGATCTCTTCGGAAAAGTTCAAAGCCTTGCAGGACGATCCGAATATTCCGCTCCTACCGCGCGCATTTCGTTCGTCTTATCCGCCAGGATCGACATTCAAAATCGCGGTAGGGATCGCAGCACTCGAGAGCGGCGCCGTGCATTCAGACGATCAATTTGAGTGCGTGCCGGCAATCCAGATTGGCAATATCACTTTTCACAATTGGAAAAAAAGCGACCGCGGTGCGTTGAATTTTGTCCAAGCGCTGACCGAATCGTGCGACACCTGGTTCTATCAGGCCGGAATCAAGACCGGCGCCGAACCGATCATTGATTGGGCATTAAAACTGGGGTTCGGTGGGAAATGCGGCATTCCATTGCGCGGCGAGGCTGAAGGTCGTGTTCCGAATGATGAATACATGAAGGCAACGCATGGCCGCAAATTGCTCAATGGCGACATCGCAAACTTGTCCATCGGCCAAGGCGACACGCAGGTTACCCCATTGCAAATGGCCCAAGCCATGGGGATCGTGGCGAACGGCGGCACGTTTTATCAAACGCGACTCGTCCAACAGGTGCAGACATTCGATAACAAAATTGTTACTGCCTATTCCGTCCGTGCGAAAAAGACACTCGATTTCTCCTCCGAGACACTGGACGAATTGCACACGGGAATGATCGACGTCGTGAATAGCCCCGGCGGCACTGCACACCAAGCAAGCCTTGATAACGTTGAAGCCGCTGGGAAAACCGGCACTGCGCAGTGGGGACCAAAGAACAAAGAGCGGACGGCGGCGTGGTTCACGGGATTTCTACCGGCCGATCAACCACGATTCGCGTTCGCTGCGCTCTACGAGGGCGACGTCGGCAGCAAAGTGCATGGAGGAAGCGCCGCTGCACCGATGATCGCAGATATTTTCAAGGAGATTTACAAAGGACAACAAGCGAACGGCACTCGGAAACCTCGCGTCCGCGAAGAAACAGAAGTACGCCGGGCCGAACCGGTGGAAGAAGATGAGTCGGATTAGGTTTGCTGCCTTGCCCGACGTGACTCGGGGCCACGCAAATATCATTTCCAAGGCGATCGCCACTTTTCGCACCGCCGAAAAGACCTCGGCGCACGAAAAAACCTTTGTGGCTAGATGCGAAGTTTGCGAAAACGAATATGACAAGGCATTCGAACTAACCGTCGCCGGGAAGCGGCACACGTTCGATAGCTTCGAGTGCGCAATCCACGCGCTCGCGCCGGTTTGCCCCCACTGCCACTGCCGGATCATCGGTCACGGTGTTGAACAGGACGGCAAGATTTTCTGTTGCGTCAACTGCGCTCGCAGCGGAGGCAAAACCGAATTGAAGGACCGCGTCTGACCGACGCGCGCGCGGGGAACGACGTTTTAGACCGGGTTGTGCTAACCGGCTCGGAAGCTACTTTCGATTCCAGGCGAGCGTCACGTTTTTGATCCGTTCCCTGCAGCTATCCTTAACCAAAGTGAACGCGAGAGTGTTTCCGGTGCGGCTAAACTTGTAGACTCCCGGGCCGTGGCAGCCTTTCGCGGCCTTGCCACCCGTTTCTTGGATTGTGACAGTATCCCCAGCCACTGTGATATTGCCCCAAATGTGGCGTTTAGCATTGACCACATCGAAGGTGTTGTCGGCTTTGACCGTCCAGACAGTACCCAGCGAGTTTGTCCACGTCCCGACCAAGGGCCCACCGGCGGGCGCATAAGTCGCGCATGCACTCAACAGGGCGAGCAGAACGCCAGTGAAAATGATTCGGAAACAAAGTTGTGTTTTCATGCCGTCGATCCTGTCTCGTGGCAACTGAAGGTCAAGCTTACATTTCTCTCGAATTTTTTGCGTGTTTTACTCGACTGAAGCCGCGCGTAAATTTGCGTCCCAATGCTTGTTTCAGAAGAACAAATTCGCGACGCATTAAAATCGGTTAGATACCCCGGTTTTAGCCGTGACATTGTTTCGTTTGGCTTGGTTAAGTCCGTCAACATCGACAATGGCGAAATTAAAGTGCAGCTCGCGCTAGCGACCAATGATCCGAATGTTCCGGCGACGATTAAGAACGATGCAGAAAATGTCCTGCGTGCGATAGATGGCGTTCGAAGCGCGAAAGTTTTGATCGATATCCACGCGCCGCCGGCCGGGGCCGGGACTGGCGTGGGCGCGACACGAATTCCGGGAATCAAGCACTCCATCGCGGTTGCGAGCGGCAAGGGCGGTGTTGGTAAGTCAACCGTCGCGGCAAACCTCGCGCTCGCGCTCGAGCAAACCAAGGCGCGCGTCGGTTTGTGTGACTGCGATATCTATGGCCCAAGCATTTCGCTCATGTTCGGCACCCGAGACCGACCAATGGCAACGGAAGAAAACAAGATCGTTCCGATCGAGCAATACGGCTTGCGTTTGATGTCGATGGGATTTCTGCTCGACGACACCTCGCCGGCTATTTTGCGCGGACCGATGGTGACGCGTTACACCCAGCAATTTCTGCGGCAAGTCGAATGGGGCGAACTCGATTACCTGGTTCTCGACCTTCCGCCCGGCACTGGCGATATCCAGCTCACGATTGTGCAGACGGTCGCGCTTTCAGGAGCGATCATCGTCACGACGCCTCAGGAAGTTGCGCTAATCGATGCCCGTAAAGCGGCCACGATGTTCGACAAGGTCAACGTGCCGGTGCTTGGGCTGATTGAGAACATGAGTTATTTCGTCTCTCCATCCGACGGGAAACGCTACGACATTTTCGGAAGCGGAGGCGGCGAGCGGGAGGCGAAGCGGATCCGCGTCCCGTTGCTTGGTCAAATCCCGATCGATATCGCCACGCGCGAAGCGGGCGACCGCGGCATGCCGATTGTGGGCGAAGATCGAGAATCTCCTGTCACAGCTGAGTTCAAGAAAATCGCCGAAAATCTTCGCAAGACTTTGCCGTAGTGAGGCATCCGCGCGCTTGAGCGCAGACGAGACTAAATAAATCGCCAGGTTGTCTCGTCGAATTTTGCGTGATTCGATTTGATTGACTGGTCCGAAATTTTATGAAAGAACGTTACGAGATGTCGCCTTCAGTGGAAGATCGATCTCAATTCGTTAAAAATTCTGTCCTCTACAAAGAGTTCCTCGCCGAGCGTGCAGAAATTTTGAAGCACAAGTGGATCGAGAGCGAGAAAGCCGGCAAAGACATCGGTTTCGAAAAGGCATTGCTGGATTGGATCGTGAAACATCGCTCCAACTGGCGTGAAAAACGGATGCGCGAAGCCAAAACCGAGGTAAAATGACCGGTTGATCCATAATCGTGTCCTTTAAAGCGATCCTGTGAGGTCGCCAAGGAAACGCATGAAACAAGGAAGAGAGAATTCATCTGCCGCCGTCCCGATAATGGACGCGGAGGCAATTCGTCGGGCGCTACAGCGGATCGCGCACGAAATCATCGAGGGCAACCCGCAGCTCAGCAAGGTCGTACTCGCGGGAATTCCCTCACGCGGAGTCGAGATTGCGCAACGCATCGCCGCTTTT
>Ga0209474_10002757_pt1 | contig 15859 bp, 12 predicted proteins | sample GraSoiAngelo_145_FD_185902 | JGI IMG/M metagenome (GOLD analysis project Ga0209474, IMG submission 185902) | Grasslands soil microbial communities from the Angelo Coastal Reserve, California, USA - 14_1009_05_20cm (SPAdes) (version 2) | ecosystem: Environmental > Terrestrial > Soil > Grasslands...
CCGCGAATTATCAGGATAATTAGGCACGCCCTCGAACATCAGCGTGGTCGCGCCGTTGGCCAACGGACCATAGAGAATGTAGCTGTGGCCGGTGACCCAACCAACATCTGCCGTGCACCAATAGATATCGCCATCGTGATAATCGAACACGTATTGATGCGTCATCGATACGAACACCAGATAGCCGCCGCTGGTATGAAGCACGCCCTTTGGCTGGCCGGTCGAGCCTGACGTGTAGAGAATGAACAGCGGGTCCTCGGCATGCATGTGTTCGCATGGACATTCCGTTGTCACCATCTCGGCGGCTTGGTGGTACCAAAGATCGCGCGAGGGATTCATGTCCACCGCTGCGCCGGTGCGCCTGACCACGATGACCCAATCGACGCCGTCGGTCTTGGCGATCGCCGCATCGACATTGCTCTTCAGCGGCACTTTCCTGCCGCCGCGCAGCCCCTCATCGGCGGTGATGATGATCTTGGATTGGCAGTCGGTGATACGCTGGGCCAGGCTGTCCGGAGAAAAGCCGGCGAACACCACCGAATGGATCGCGCCGATCCGCGCGCAGGCCAGCATCGCGTAAGCGGCTTCCGGTATCATTGGAAGATAGATGGTGACCCGATCGCCTTTTTTGACGTTGCGGGTGCGCAGGATGTTGGCGAATTTGCAGACCTCGTCGTGCAACTGCCGATAAGTGATGTGCTTCGATTCCGAGGGATTGTCGCCTTCCCAGATGATCGCCGTCTGGTCGCCGCGTTTGTCGAGATGGCGATCGATACAGTTCCAGGCGACATTGAGAACGCCGTCCTCGAACCATTTGATCGAGATATTGCCGGGCGCGAATGAAGCGTTTTCGACCTTGGTGAAGGGCTTCATCCAGCCGATGCGCTTGGCCTGCTCGGCCCAGAACCGATTGGGATCGCTGACCGAGCGCGCGTACATTTCCTTGTATTTGGCTTGATCGATAAAAGCGCGCTTGGTCCACTCCACAGGCACATCGTAAATCTTGTCGGACATCTTACCCTCCACACTTGCGGCCAGCCAACGCACACTGGCAGCCGTCTTCATTCTTTACAGCAATTATGCGTCGGGCCTGACGGCGCCGACAAGCGCAACGACTAAGACCTTCGGCGGGCTGAGGACCATGCGGTGGATCAAACGAATGAGGCAGAAGGCCCCGGCCCTGCTGTTGGGCCGACATCACGATCGCGTTTCTGACACCTCCAAAACGGGCCGGGGAACATCACTTGGTCACCTTAACGGTCGAATACTACCTTCTCTAGGCGGGAACAGGCTGGCGCTCCCGACAATAAACCCCTAAATGCCCTCCCCGGGGCGAAGGCCACCTGCCGGAACAAAAGATCAACAATCGGCATTAGCAGGATAACGTTAGAGCGAGGCGTCTAAAGTCATGATTGATCAGCAGAATCTCGAGGCTCCGCGGCCCGCTTCCGCTGATTCCGTTGTGACCGTCACGCCGGTGCACCCCGGCAGCGTCGAAAGCCTTGCCAAGGAACTCGGCCTCAAGCTCGGCGATCAGAACGGGCTGACCATCCGTCGCATCAAGCGGGGGAAGAGCTATTCATTCGTTCGGGCGAATGGCAGCCCGATCCGCCACACCGGAACTATCAAGCGCCTGCACTCGATGGCGGTGCCCCCGGCCTATGCCGAGGTCCGCTATTCCCCCGACCCGAATTCGCATTTGCAGGCGGTCGGCCGCGATGCCGCGGGGCGGCTGCAATACCGTTATCATTCCGACTGGGAGAAGGTTCGCGAGCAACGCAAAGCCCATCGGCTGGCGCGGCTGGTCACTGCACTTCCAAAAATCCGCCGCAACGTCTCGATGCATCTTTCAGGTGAGGCTCCGACTCGCGAATTCGCGCTGGCCGCCGTGATCGAACTGATCGCGCGCACCGCGATCCGTCCGGGCAACGAATCCTACGCCCGCCTCAACGGCACTCGCGGCGCCACCACGCTGTTGAAATCCAACGTCACGCTGGAAGACGATTCCCTGGTGCTCAGCTTCAAGGCCAAGGGCGGCAAGGCGGTGCGCAAGGAGTGCGACGCCGCCAAGCTGGTTCGCGCCATCGGCATCCTGCGCGGCCTGCCGGGCAAGCGCATGTTCCAGTACCGCGACAATTCCGGCAACGTCCGCGCGGTCTCCACCACTCAGGTCAATGCGTTCCTGCGCGAGATCGCCGGCATCAAGATCTCGCTAAAGGATTTCCGCACCCTGATGGCGTCGGCCGTGGTGCTGGAGTCGCTGTCGCGGATGTCGCCCGCCGCAAGCGCCCGGGGCCGCCGCAAGCAGGTGTTGGAAGCGGTGCGCGCCGCCGCGGATGAACTATCCAACACGCCGGCGATCTGCCGCAAGAGCTACGTCCACGACACCATCGTCACCGCCTTCGAGGACGGCATCCTCGAACGCTTCGCCGCCACCATGAAGGGCTATCGCTCGCAGTCAAAACGCGAGCAGCTTTTGGCCGAGGTGGTGATGGCGGCGGCGGCAGCCTAACGCCGCTGATCGGGGGCGCGAGCTCTAGAGGCCGCTGGCGTTTGGAAATGACGCAGCGATCAAACGCCGCCCATCTTGCAGACGATCTTCCATTCCTCAGGAGTGACCGGCTGCACCGATAGGCGCGAATATTTCACCAGCGCCATCTCTGATAACCGCTTGTCGGCCTTGATCGCGGCCATCGTCACCGGCGTCTTCAAGGGCTTGTCGGCCTTCATGTCAACGCAGACGAACTTACCGGTCTTGTCGGTGGGATCGGGATAGGCCTCCTTGATGACCTCCGCGATCCCGACGATCTCCTTGCCCTCGTTGGAATGATAAAAGAACGCGCGATCGCCTTTTTTCATTTTGACGAGATTCTGCCGCGCGGTGAAATTGCGCACGCCTGTCCAGGCCTCGCCCTTGGCGCCTTTGGCGACCTGCTGATCCCACGACCAGCTTGATGGTTCGGATTTCACCAGCCAGTAATTCATCCCATCTACCATTTCTCGTTATGGCCCGACTTGTTCCGGCCATCCACGTCTTCGTGTCACCATTATCAAGACATGGCTGCTCGCGACAAGCGGTGATAAGCGCGGGTATGAAGGGACTATCCCTCCGCCCGGAACGGGCGCGTCAGCAGTTTTTCTATCGCGGCGTCGATGCTCGCCGCGCCGCTCAGGATGGCGGCAACGGCATTCGATACCGGCATATCTACATTTTGAGAAGCCGCCAGTTCGGCCAGCACCGGCGCGGTAAACTCGCCTTCGGCGAGCCTGTCGCGCGGGGGCTGTTCGCCGCGCCCCAACGCAATCCCGAGCGCCAGATTGCGCGATTGCGGGCTCGAGCAGGTCAGGATCAGATCGCCGAGGCCCGAAAGCCCCGACAAAGTTTCGCTGCGCGCACCGCAGGCGCGTCCAAGCCGCACCAATTCGCTGAAGCCGCGCGTCGTCAGGGCTGCCTGCGCCGAGGCGCCCATGTTCCGGCCGATCACGATCCCGGCCGCGATCGCCAGCACGTTTTTCGCAGCGCCGCCGATCTCGACCCCACGGACATCGGTGGTTCGGTATGGCCTAAAGGTCGAAGAACCCAACGCCTGCACCAGCGCGCCGGCGAGGTCTTCATCCCTTGCCGCCAAAGTCACGGCGGTGGGAAGCCCGCGCGCCACATCCTCGGCAAAACTGGGCCCCGACAAGATCGCCGCTAGCACGTTGGGAGCCGTCTCCGCAATCACCTCGGTCATGAATTTGTGGGTGCCGCGCTCGATCCCCTTGGCGCTGACGATCACCGGCTTGCCCCCGGCCAGATGAGGCCCGAGCGCGCTGACAGCCGCTCGAACACTCTGCGCGGGGGTGGCGATCAGGACAATGTCGGCGCGTGCGGCGAGCGCGACATCGCTGGTCACACGAATGCTCTCGTGCAATCGCGCGCCCGGCAACTTTGGATTTGCCCGTGAGGCCCCGATCAACTCACCGCTGGCGGCATTGCGCGCATAGAGCACCACCTCGCGCCCGGCCCGCGCGGCGACGCCGGCCAGCGCAGTGCCCCATGCGCCCGCGCCGATCACGGCGACAGAGTTGTAGGAGGGCATTGAAGAGCCTCCGCCTAAAAAGCAGCGCGCGTATTGGCGTAACCAACCGGTGCGGTAGCGTCCGCATCCAGCAGCCATCTCGCGCGGGGAGCAGCGTCCATGCCATCGACCAATCCCAGCGCCAGCCGCTCCGCGCCAGCCCAGGCGATCATCGCGCCGTTGTCGGTGCAGAGCGCGGGCGGCGGGATTATCAACGTGGTCTGCGCTTGTGCCGCGACAGCCTGCAAGGCGCCGCGAATTGCCTGGTTGGCGGCCACTCCGCCAGCGGCAACCAGCGCGCGCGGCGGGCCGAACTGTTGCTGAAACAGCCGGAGACCGACGCTCAGTCTGTCGGCCGTCGATTCCAGCACCGCCGCCTGAAAGCCGGCGCAGAGATCGCGAATGTCCTGCGGCTCTATGGGATCAAGCCTGCTGGCCTCGTTACGCACCGCGGTCTTCAATCCCGACAAAGAGAAATGAGCGTCGCTGCGCCCGAGCATCGGGCGCGGAAACGCAAAACGTTTGGGATCGCCGTCCGACGCTGCACGCTCGACCTCTGGGCCTCCGGGATAGGGCAGACCCAACATCTTCGCCACCTTGTCGAAGGCTTCGCCCATCGCGTCATCGACGGTGGTGCCCAGCCGGACATATTTTCCGACGCCGACCACGGCGACGATCTGGGTGTGACCGCCGGAGGCGAGAAACAGGCAGTAAGGAAATCCCAGCGCGCAGGTCAGACGCGGCGTCAACGCGTGGGCCTCAAGATGATTCACTGCAATCAACGGCGCGTTATGCACCATCGCGATGGCTTTGGCGGTGGTCAGGCCGACGATCACGCCGCCGATCAGGCCCGGGCCGGCGGCGGCGGCGACCGCCGAAAGCTGCGCGAAGCTGACGCCTGCTTCCTTCATCGCGCGTTCGACAATGCCGTCGAGCAGGTCGACATGGGCGCGGGCGGCGATCTCCGGCACAACGCCGCCGAACGCGGCGTGCTCCTCGGTCTGCGAACGCACGATATTGGAAAGAATTCGCCCAGACCCAACGCTCGAGCGCTCGACCACGGCGGCGGCGGTTTCATCGCAGGTCGTCTCGATCCCCAGCACCAGCATTGACGTCTCTTGGTCCAATTTGACCCCTCACAGGAAGTTCAATCTCGGCGACTGGCCGGCCGAAGCGGCGGTTCGATAGGCTTGTTCCGGTTAGCATTGCACGGTCGCGAAGCGCAATCGTCCGTTGCTGCCGAACGCCTGGCCGTTTAGAGATTGGCGCATGCCTGTTCTCGTCACCCGCCCGCATCCCGACGATGAGGCCACAGCCTCAGGCCTGCGCGCCAGAGGTTACGAGGTGCTGCAGGCGCCGATGTTGCGGTTTGAGCCGATCGCGTTCAGTGATGATAATAACGGTCATTACGGCGGAGTGATCGTCACTAGCGCCAATGCGGTGCGCGGCCTCATGCCTCAGCGAGAAAACAGCAGGCTACTCAAGCTGCCGCTGTTCGCGGTGGGAGAACATACCGCCTCTGCCGCGCGCGCCGCCGGTTTCGAAAAGGTGATCTCGGCCAATGGCAATGCAGGAAGCTTGCGCGATCTTGTAGTCGCAAGCGTGAAGGCAAAGGAGCTGAAGAAAGCCGATCCGCTACTCTATCTTGCCGGCGCCGATCTGGCGCGCGATCTCGGCGGCGAACTCGGTGAGCGCGGTTTCACCGTCGTCACGCACACAAGTTACCGGATGGCGCCAGTCCCGGTGCTGCCGCGCGATACTTGCGAGGCGTTCGCTGCAAACCGTATCGAGGCGGTGCTGCACTATTCGCGGCGCAGCGCGCGCGCATTCCTGCAGGCCGCGCGCAACGCGGGAGTCGAGATCTCGGCGTTGGCTGTGCCGCAATGCTGCATTTCCGATGGCGTGGCCTCGGTGATGCGTGACGCGGGTGCCACACAGGTCATGGTGGCGGCCTCGCCCGATGAAAATGCCTTGTTCGGTGCGTTGGATCGTGCTTTGCGCCCGCTAACGCGGTAGAAAGTGCGATCGGGCGAAATCTGCCGCAGACTCGAGAGGGAACCCGAGGGATGGCTGAGGACAAACCGGAGGATATTGATTCGTCGCCGGATGCGGGCCGCGCCAAACGCGCGCCGCCGACCATTGACCTGGAAGCAACCGACGTGTCGGCCGAAGCCCCAAATGAAGCCCCAAGTGAAGCCCCAAGTAGCGAGGCGCGAGCTGAGTCCAAGCGAAGCGTCCATGGGCGTTGGCGGACACCGACTTCTTCCGCGGCGATTGCGGCGGTTTCTGGCGCCTGCGCGGCCGCGCTGGTGCTAGCATTGGCGTGGCTGTTGGGTTGGCCCGGCGATATCGCTCCATCGAAGAGGCCGGCGGCTCCCGCGGTCAATGCCGCCGCGATTGACGATCTCACAACGCGTATCGCCAGCCTCGAATCAAAAACAAGCAAGCCTGCCTTGGTGCCCGATCCGGCTGCTGACGCGAGGATCGACGCGCTGGAGAAATCCGTTGGTGCGCTTCGCGTCGACTTTGGCAAGCTTCGAGAGCAGTTGGAGAAGCTCGTCTCGCAGGTGAATGAGGCCAAAACGGCGAGCGGCGAACCAACGGCGCCGCCGCAGCTATCTGAAATCAACGAGCGCATCGCCGCACTCGAAACCACGATGCGCGCGCAGAGCGCGGCGATGCCGCAGGAGAGCGCCAAACCAGTTGACGAGGTTCCCTTGCGCCGCATCGTCGCGGCGGCTTTGCTCGACGTTCTCGTCAGGACCGGCGATCCATACCCCACCGCACTGGCCACAGCGAAGTCGCTGGCCCCCAATCCGGACGCGCTGAAGCCGCTTGAAGCTTTCGCGGCGACGGGCGTACCCAGCGCGGCGGTGCTCAGTCGCGATCTGCTGAGCCTGGTGCCAAAGCTTTCGCCGCCGTCGACGGAGAACTCCCGCACAGGGACCAGCCTGATCGATCGGCTGCAGGCAGGTGCTGCCAAGCTCGTCCGAATCGAGCGCACCGACCCTGTTGGCAATGAGCGCGGCAATGTGGTCGCGCGGGTCACCGCGGCAGCGCTGCGAAACGACTACAACGAGGCCCGCCGTGAGCTCACGACGCTGACGCCGGCCGATCGCGCGCCGGCGCAAGGCTGGATTGAAAAAGCCGATGCGCGCGATGCGGCGCTTGCGGCGTCCCGACAATTTGCGGCCGAGGCCATGACGGCGCTCGCTAAACCAGCGCCATAGGAATCTGATGTACCGAAGCGTTCTGTTCCTGCTGTTGATTGCGGCCGCGGCTTTGGGTGCGGCTTGGGTTGCCGATCAGACCGGCAACGTCATTCTGACGTGGGACGGCTGGCGAATAGAAACTTCGTTGCCGGTATTCGCGCTGGCGGTCGGCGTGACCATTGTGGCGGCGATGCTGATGTGGAGCATCCTGCGCGGGCTGTGGCGCACGCCTGGAAAGATCCGGCGCAGCAGGCGCGAGCGGCGTCATGCCCGCGGGCGGCACGCCATCACCCATGGGCTGCTCGCGATCGGGCATGGCGATGCAAGCGCGGCCCGGGCGCATGCCGATGCGGCGCGCAGGCATGCCGCAAACGATCCGCTGGCGCTGTTGCTGCACGCGCAATCGGCGCAGCTGGAGGGCGACCGCGCGCGCGCGAAAGCGGCGTTCCGCGCCATGGCCGAACGCGAGGACACGCGGCTGTTGGGCCTGCGCGGGCTGTTTATCGAAGCGCAGCGCGCCGATGATCCCCTGGGCGCCGTGATGATCGCGGAAGAGGCGTTGAAGCTTTCGCCGGCATCGACCTGGGCGTCTCACGCGGTGCTCGGATTTCGCTGCGCCAAGGGCGATTGGAGCGGCGCGTTGGCGATCCTCGACAAGAATCTCGCCGCGGGCCTGATCGACAAGTCCGCCTATCGGCGTCAGCGCGGCGTGCTGCTGACCGCGCGCGCGCTGGAGTTGGAAAATGTCGATCGCGATCTGTCGCGCCGAAGCGTGATGGAGGCAATCAAGCTGGCACCGACACTGGTGCCGGCCGCGGTGCTCGCCAGCAAATATGAGAGCGAGGCGCATCAGGTGCGGCGTGCGATGCGGATCGTGGAGGCGGCATGGGTTGCGCAGCCGCACCCGGATCTGGCCGATGCTTATGCGCATGTCAGATTGGGCGATTCGGCCCGCCAGAGGCTGGTGCGGGTTGAGACGCTGGCTGCGAAAGCGCCCGGTCATCTGGAGAGTGCGCTTGCGGTCGCGCGCGCCGCCATCGACGCTTCTGAATTTTCGCGCGCGCGCGAGGCGCTGACGCCCTTCATCGCAGCCCCGACCCAACGCGTTGCCATGCTGATGGCGGAGATCGAGCGCAACGAGCACGGCGACAGCGGCCGGACGCGGGCCTGGACCTTGCGCGCTGTGCGCGCGCTGCACGATCCGGTGTGGACCGCCGACGGCTATGTCAGCGATCGCTGGCGACCGGTGTCGCCGGTATCCGGCCGGCTCGATGCATTTCAATGGCAGACGCCGCTGGCGGCATTGCCATCGGACAAGCGCGCCGCAATCGACACCGCCGAATTCAACGAGCCGATTTCCGAACCGCGCCGCGTCGAGCCGCCGCGCGATCCTGCGATGGACGCGAAGCCGCCGGCGCAAGATAATTTGCCGGGCGGTTCTGCGGCAAAACCCGGCGCTGTCGAACCGGCCGAGGCGCCGACGGCAACGCGGTCTTCCGCGCCGACCGAGACTGAAATCCCGACGGCCGCACCGCTATTTCGTCAGCGGCAGGACATGCCCAAGTCCGGCTCGTCCGGCATTCCACCTGTCATTCCCATTGTGCGGCCGCCCGATGATCCCGGCATCGATGACGAGGCCGTCGCGGACGAATTCGCCGAACAAATCAGTCCGCCGCAGGGTCAGGCCGGCGGCTGGCGCGGCTTCCTGTCCCGCTGGGGCGGCTGAGCAAGCGTTTTCGCGCCAATAGCCAAATTTTGCCGCCGGCGAGACGCTTCTTGCCCGTGGTGTGGCCGCGTTTTTCTTGCAAAATCGTGGCATGCCCGATATCAGGTGCGGGCGTTTTCAGCGTGTTGCTGAACGCGCCGCATGGTCCGCCGCAATAGCTCAGCTGGTAGAGCACGTCATTCGTAATGACGGGGTCACAGGTTCGAATCCTGTTTGCGGCACCAGGGACATCAAAGCCTTAGTGGTTACGCTCAGCTCTAGGCAGTGGCCCCTAGACACCAGCTAGCAACCAGCGGGCCTACAAAGCCGATTGCCGATGGTCACTGGCCGGCCGGTCGGTGCCCGGCTACATCCCACGGCAGGACTGGCAGAACGCGCTCCAGGAGGATCCGCTCGCAGGCTTGTTGGGTCCGATGCAGACGCCAATCCCCAAGCTGACTCCGGCCACTGCCCTCTGAGCGGCAACGCGGGACCTTCGGCTTGTCGAGCGTCGACGTCGAACGTATTGCGGAGATCGCGGCTCATGACAAAGTGGTCGCGATGTCTATTTTTCCCAAATGCTGACAATCGGCGGTGCCGTCGCCGCTTCGGCGAAGGGTGTTAAGCCATACAGCGCGAGAAGCGTGCTTAGCATCCTGTAGTGCGAGAGGTGCTCGGCGTATGCTCCGGGACGAACGTGCGCGCCGTAAATGATTGTTGGGATGTGGTTCTTGGGGCCGCCGTCGTCCTCATCGAAAGTGATGATCAGCAGGCTGTTGTGAGTTTTCGCCCATTCGGCATACCGATTAAATCGAAACCTGAGCCAATTGTCTCCCATGCGCACCGATCCGTCATGCATATCGTGATTGAGGCTGGGAATGACAAAGCTGATGGTTGGCAACTGCGTGAACTCACGCGGGAACTCACTGAAGTTGCGCTCGGTCGCACGAGCGTTAACAAAGGACTCCCAAGGATTGTGCTTGCGTGGCGAGCCAGTTTCGACATACCCGATAAAACTCTTTCCCGCGCCCTTGAGAGCGCTGGCGAGCGTCGGTACATCGAACGTGTGGTCCTCGTCGTCAGTTATGCCCTGGGTCGACCCGCTGAACAGCGCGAAGTAATTTGGCTGGCTCGGATGAGTGACCGCAAAGGAGTTGACGAATAGAGCGCCATCCATCGCCAGACGATGAAGAAACGGCGCGCGGAGAGGGTCGACTATCTGATCGAAGGAATGATTTTCCATAACGACCACGACGATATGATCGATCAGCGGCAGATCGTTGCTGGCAGCGCATGCGGCCTCAACTGCGAACGAGAACACGACGGCGCCCAGCGCTGCGGCGACCAAGGGATGCTGCATTAATCACCTCAATGCTCGATTTTGCCGTATTCGGGGGCGACAACCGGACGATGAGAACCCTGTGCGTTATCGTTCTATTAGCATTGGTCGCCATCGCATTCGATATCTATTCGGATTCCGGGTCATCAACGAGCGCACGAATTTCTCATGCTGTTACCTGACCCGTGGCCGTCGGCAATCGGTCACGGGCTCAGACGCAAATAGGCATGGTGCATCCCCCGCGTGGCCGCCTGCGTAGATATGTGGTTTGATGCCGCAACATTTGTTCTCCTTTGATTTTGATGCGGGAGAGGCACTTGAATCGGGATAGGTATGGTCTTCCGCTTACCACCGGATCGGATAGCGCGGCAGCGTTTTACCGCGACGGTGTTGAGCTGCTGCTTTCCGCCTGGTGCGGCAGCGAGCAAGCTTTCGATAAAGCAATCAGCGAAGACCCCGGCTTCGCGCTTGCGCACATCGCGCGAGCGCGCGTCCATCAACTGCACATGGAGATCGCCGAAGCGCGGACCATGGCAGCGCTGGCGCGTGAGTTGGCAACTATCGCAACCAGACGGGAACGCCAGCACGTCGCAATCCTTGCGGCAGCGATCGAGGGCAAACCCAAGGACGCATTGACGGGCGCTGAGCAGCATCTCGAGGAGTTTCCTTGTGACGCACTCGTGTTCGGACTCTTGCTTGGCGCTTTCGGGCTTTATGCGTTCTCGGGACGCGCCGATCACGACGCGGCGCGTCTTGCAATTTGCGAGCGTCATGCCCGGCATTATGGCGAGGATTGGTGGTTCCTGACCTATCTGGGCTGGTCACACACCGAGGCCGGAAATGTACGTGCCGGTCGGACAATCACGGAACGGGCGATCGCGATCAGACCTCAAAACGGAAACGCCGCGCACGCCCTGTCCCATGCGCATTTCGAGCAAGGCGACGCGTTGGCAGGCGATGCGTTTCTTTCGGAATGGCTGCTGGCGCACGATGGCAAGAGCTATTTACAGGGACATCTTTCCTGGCACGTTGCCTTGGTAGCAGTCGAAAGCGGTGATGCCGATCGCGCGCTAAAAACATACAATGAACGCATCCGACCGTCAGAAGCCCGATATCCGCCACTGAATGTCTTCACCGACTGCGCCTCGCTGCTGTGGCGGCTCACACTGGGCGACAAAACGGTTCCGGCTTCCCAATGGAATGAAGCAGCCGAATATGGAAACCGATTCTTCCCGCGGGCGGGGGCACACTTCGCCGATCTCCATCATGCTCTGGTCGCGGCGGCAACGGACAGCGATTCGCTGGAGACAAGATTGGCGGAGCTGGAATCGCTTGAGGCTCGTGGCAGTCTGGCGCCGGGTTCGTCCGCAATCGATCTTTGCCGCGGCGCCAAGGCATTTGCCCAGCGCGATTATGACAAGGCCGCCGACCTGCTTGAGGCTGCCATGCCTGCCGTTGTGCAGATCGGGGGCAGCCATGCCCAGCGCGAGCTATGGGAAGATACGCTGATCGTTGCTTGTCTTCGAAGCGGCCGTAACCATAAGGCGCCAAGCTCATCTCGGCTCGTTTGCAGCGCCGGCCCTCGCGCCGCGATCAGGCATGGTTGCGGCGAGCCGAGATGGCAGCAGACAAGCCGTCCTAGCGCCGGCGGCAGGTACGACGCGATCAACTTCACCTTTCCGCGAGATGTGAAGCCGTTCACATCCGAAATAGCCGCAATCCACTACATTGACCGCCAAAGCCTGTCTCAGGAGGCATTTATGTCGTCACCTCGCAACCAGCACCCGGAAACGCGCGGCATCGATTGGGTAGCGATCGAACGGATTTTTGTCTTGCAGGTGCTGGCGCTGCTGGCGTTGGCGGGCGCCTTCATCGGTTACGTGAATTGGTCATCCCAGATCGCATTCGCGGAATTCTCAGCCGCAAGCAATCGGGCGGCGCTCGAATCCAAAGCTCACCCGGGATCCGCGCCGGCGGTTCAGGCCGAAAAGCGCCAGGTGCCGGGTGCCGGCAGCACCTGAGGAGCAACGAAAAGGAAGGCGCTTGCACTGATTCCAGCCAAAAGCGGCCGCGCCCCTTGCGAAACGGGTTCGTGCAAGCGCTACTTGGAAGCTACTTGGAAACCGTCTGCACCACGCTGCCCACGCTCCGCGTACTGGCGACCGGCAGCTTGATCTCCTTCATCAGGGCCTCGTCATAGCCGGGCAACGTCTGTAGCGGCGCCTTGGACCTCATCTGCACGACCTTGTAGCCCCCTGCTTTCAGCCGCTGCAGCAGAGCGGGCAGCGCTTGCGCGGTATGCTTCTGGAAATCATGCATCAGGATGATGCCCTTGCCCTGCTTGTCGAGCTTGGTCATCACGGTGTTGACGATTTGCGCGGCGTCCTTTGCCCTGAAGTCAAAGGAATCGAGGTCGCAGGAAAATATCGCGATGTTTCGGGTGCCGAGATAAGCCATCGCCGACGGGCCATGCTGCAATTCCGGGAAACGAAAGAACGGCGCGGGGGCGGCACCCAACGCCAGCTTGACGGCGCTGTAGCCTTTTTCGATCTCGTCCCTGGCGAGCTGATCCGTCATCTTCTTGCTATTGAGGTTGGCATGCGACCAGGTGTGGGCGCCAACCGTATGCCCGGCAGCCGCCACCTGCCTGAGGATCTCCGGATGATAACTGGCGTGCTTGCCGATCGGAAAAAACACCGCCTTGGTGCATTCGTCCGCGAGCGCCTTGAGCACTGCCGGGGTATGGCCCGGCCACGGGCCATCGTCGAATGTCAGCACGACTTCCCGGTCGGCGAGAAAGTCGAGCTGCTTGAAATGCTGGAAGCCGAAAGCGGGTCCGCCCGTGGTGTCCACTTCCACCACGCGGCCGACGCCAAGCGCATCCGGCCTGGCGCATGCGCTGTCCGGGGGCCGAGGAGACAAAGGCCTGTCCGGGATCGCCCCGGTGACCTCGACATCTTCGCGCGCAAATACCGGCCTGGCTGATGGGGGAACCCGCTCGGCCGATGCGGCACCAACGGTGTTGGCGACCGTCAGTTCGCCGCGCGGGGAAGATGTCCAGAACCAGACGGCTGATATGAGCAGCGCCGCCACAACGCTCGCGAGCATCAGAGCTAAGGCATTACGCATGGTTATATTTTCCAAAACCTGGCGTTTTCGTCAGCTCATTAATGAGAAATAGATGTTAACACCCAGACAACGCGGCCCTCTCCGGCAGGACAAATCTCGAGCCGGCGGTGGGTTCGATCCCAACCGAGTAGTTAGCCTCACAATGGCTGGAGCGGACCGAGCCCGGCGCATTGCCGCACTTTGGCCAAAATGCGTTGCCGACCGGCTTTGCGCGGATTAGAACGCCTGAAGATGAAAGGTAAGGCGTAACGTCATGGCCAAAATTTTTTTCATTATTCCGCTCGTTGTAACGGCATCAGCCGCGTCAGGCGCACTAGCCCAGCAGAAGCAGGAGCACGATGCCTGCGCGCGCGATGTCTCGCGGCTTTGCCGCGCACACATGAATGAGGGCGACCAGATCGTTCTGGCATGCCTGAAGCAAAACCGTGCCCGGCTCAGCAAAGCCTGCCTGAAAGTTCTGAGCGAGCACGGGCAGTAATGACTATCGCCATTTGGCCGAGTTGCAATTTGCACATCGGCGAATGACGATCTCGATCAACTAGGTGCTGCTGCCGGCGGCAGTCGCGACCGGGAGTACCTCATTGGCGGCCCGGTCCGGCGTATCTTCCTTCCAGCGCACCGATCCGAACGGCCGCTCGAGCATGCGGCGGACGCGCACTGGATCGGGGCCGAGATGAAAATCCATCGCGCGCTGATGCAGCGCGCGCTCGGATTGCGTCGACCGGTTGCGCTGGCGCAAATAGTCGAACCAGGTCGGACAATGATAGCGCTCGGTCCACAGTTCAGGATCGGCGATGTCGCGCGCGATCGACCAACCATAGGCGCCGTTGCGTTGCCGGCTGAGTTGCACTTCCTGCATGACGTTGTGGAAGGCGCGGGCGCTTTCCTGGTCGACCCGGTATTCAATCTCGACCACCAGCGGCCCGCTACGTCCGGTGAGTGGAAGCCGCACCTCGGGATCGGCCAGCACCTCGGCATCTTCGTTGCGGGCGCCGACCCGCGGCATTCCGAGCCAAAGGCCTAATATCGGCGACACCAGCATCAGCGCGGCCGAAACCAAGAGCGCGGTCTCCACCCCGGCAGCGTCGGTCAGCCGTCCCCACCCCCAGCTTCCGATCGCAATGCCGCCGGCAATGGAGGCCTGGAACGCGGCCAGCGAGCGACCCGCGACCCAGCGCGGCGCGGAAAGCTGCACACCGATGTTGAATAAGGCGACCGCCAGCATCCACACCGCGCCGGCAACCACCAGCGCCGCCGCGGTCAGGACCGGCTGCCGGCTCAACGCCACCGCCGCAATCGCCCCGCCCATGGCCAAGGCGCAGGCTCGGACCGCCGCCTCCCCGCTCATTCGGCGGCGCACTTCGGTGATGTTGAGAGCGCCGATCACCGCGCCCATGCCGAATGCGCCGAGCATGATGCCGTAGGTTTGTGCGCCGCCGTGCAGGAGATCGCGCGCCACCAGCGGCATCAGCGCCGATACCGAACCGCCGATCACGCCCGTTATCAGCGTCCTCGCCAGCACGATGCGGATCGAGGGCGAGTTGGCGATATAGCGCACGCCGGACACGATGGCGCGGTTGAGGCGCTCGCGCGGCAGCCGCGACGGTTCGCTGGTGCGCCTCCATAGAAACAGTACGATCAATAGCGGGATGTAGAGCACCGCATTCGCCGCAAAGGCCGCGACCGCGCCCGCGGTGGCCACGACGATGCCGCCGATGGCGGGACCGAAACTTCGCGCAATGTTGTAGCTGATGCCGTTCAGCGCGACCGCGGACGGCAATGTTTCCGGCGGCACCTGCTCGCTGACGGACGCCTGCCAAGCCGGTCCAAACAGCGCCATGCCGCTGCCGACAATGAAGCAGAATGCCAGCAGGATCTCCGGCGTGAGGCGGCCGAGCCACGCCAGCACCGAAAGCGCGGTGGCCCCCGCCAGCGCGATCGACAGTGAGACCAGCGCCACGATGCGGCGATCATACATATCGGCGATGGCCCCGGCCGGCATCGCGATCAACATGACCGGCAGCATCAAAGCGGTCTGGACCAGCGCGACCTTGTCGGCCGACGGCGTCATTTGCGTCATCGCCCAGGCGGCGCCGACCGCCTGAATCAAAAGCCCTAGGTTGGAGAGCAGGCTCGCCAACCAGATTCGACGAAACGCGGAGTGCCGCAACGGAGCAGCAACGCCATCGGCGGCAAACATCGGACGTTTCGCCTGATCAGTCATATCCCGTTCCGTTGGCGTCGCTTGGCGGGTGGCGTTTCGGGCTCGCCTCGGTAACTGATGCCCGCGAAAGTCCCTGGCTGTCCAGTTTTTCGAATGCGGAGCTCGCGATGCAGCGCCACTGTAGCGAAGTTCGGATTGCAAAAGACACCGGAAATCGGTGATTTGGCCGGGTTCTCGTTTCAGAACCTC
>Ga0209474_10002758_pt1 | contig 15858 bp, 10 predicted proteins | sample GraSoiAngelo_145_FD_185902 | JGI IMG/M metagenome (GOLD analysis project Ga0209474, IMG submission 185902) | Grasslands soil microbial communities from the Angelo Coastal Reserve, California, USA - 14_1009_05_20cm (SPAdes) (version 2) | ecosystem: Environmental > Terrestrial > Soil > Grasslands...
TTCGAGAATCACGAGATCAGCATCAGCCGGATCTTCGTGCCCATCAATTTTCGTACGGCGCGTTCGGAAGGCGCTGAGTTGGTCTTGAACATGCGCCAACTGGAACGACTTGGCATCAGCGGACGTTTGCAGTACGCACTAGCAAAAACTTATTTCTATGGTCCGATCACGGGCGGCTTTGCCGGAGATGAGCCGTTGGAGCCAGGAGAGCGCATCGTGCCCGCTTTTGATCAGACCCACACTGGTACGGCGCAGATCTTTTATCACAATCGTTGGCGCGGATTCTGGGCAGGTAGCGCCTTGCGCTATGGCAGTGGCACGATCATCGAAGGCGGCGCCCGCCTTCCGCAACACTTCACAAGCGATCTCGCGACTGGTGTGAACCTCTGGAACGCAGAGCCTCGCCGACTTGATCTCGAAGTCGATATCACTGATGTTTCGAACAGCATTTATCAGATCGCGAAAGAGAGCGAGGAGATTCCGATCGAATACGCGCCCTCACGCACGGTCGGAGGAAGTCTGAAGTTTCACTTCTAATGAAATCGTAACCTGCGAACCGCAACTGCTACGACTCGCTTACTGCGGCGGGCTGAATTTCTTCGACATCGACCCAACTAGTGGGATAGACGCCCGTGTAGCATGCTGTACAGTAGGTGGTCTTTTCCCCGTCCGCGCAAGCCTTTTTCATTCCTTCAAGCGAGAGATAAGCGAGGGAGTCAGCTCCGATGAACTCGCGGATTTCATTCACTGATTTGTTGGCCGCAATCAGTTCCCTTTTGGAAGGAGTATCCACTCCGTAGAAGCAGGGTGAAACAGTAGGCGGACAGGAAACCCGCATGTGCACTTCTCTGGCGCCGGCGCTGCGGATCATGCGCACGATCTTACGGCTGGTAGTGCCGCGTACGATGGAATCGTCAATCAGCACCACCCGCTTGCCTTCCAGCAACGTGCGCACCGGATTGAGTTTCAGCTTCACGCCAAAATCGCGAACGCTCTGTCGCGGTTCGATGAACGTGCGTCCTACATAATGATTGCGGATGAGCCCGAAGCGGAACGGAATACCACTCTCGGCAGCGTAGCCAACTGCGGCGGTCACACCAGAATCCGGTACCGGGACAACGATGTCAGCATCGGCCGTCCTAGTCCTTCGCGACTGGCTTGGACCGGTCGTCCGAACACCAGGCTATCGGGACGCGAGAAATATACGTGCTCGAAAATACAACTCGATTGCGCGGCTATTGGAGAATAAAAACGCGAGGTGATACCTTCTGGGCCTACGATGACTAGCTCACCCGGCTTGACTTCGCGTTCGTAGGTCGCGCCAATCAGGTCAAAGGCGCAGGTTTCGGAGGCAAAGACAATCGTGTCCTGTTTCTGCCCTTCCAGGCGCGCAATTCTGCCCATCGCTAAAGGTCGGAAGCCACGAGGATCGCGCGCCGCAAAAATCCGATCGGAACTCAGCATAACCAGCGAAAACGCGCCTTCCACGCGGCGCAATGCGTCGGCCATTGCTTCCGGAAGCGTATGTTCTTTGGAGAGAGCGATCAGGTGAACGATGACTTCGGTGTCGCTATTGGTCTGGAAGATAGATCCCTGACCCTCCAGATGCTGCCTGATTTCATGCGCATTGACCAGGTTGCCATTGTGAGCCAGCGCGATCATACCCTTGTTCGATTGCACCATGATGGGCTGAGCATTGAACAGAGCGGAGTCGCCAGCCGTTGAATAACGAGTATGCCCGATGGCTAACGTGCCGTGCACTTGAGATAAAACATCCTCAGTAAAAATGTCGGCTACTAGTCCCATGGCGCGGTGAGCACGCAATGTAATTCCGTTGGAGGTGACGATGCCCGCTGATTCCTGACCGCGATGTTGCAGAGCGTGCAATCCGAGATAGGCAAGCTTCTCTGCTTCGGGGTGCGCGTAAATAGCCACCACCCCGCATTCATCGCGGAACTTGTCAGAAGCAAGCATGTAAGTTCTCCGGCCCCGGTTTTGAATCAATATTGCTGTCACTCTGCGACGACTGCGTCCGGTTCTGCCTGCAAGGCCTTCTCCAGCGCGCTTTCGTACCCTTCCTGCAATTCACGAACCGCTGCGGACACCACCACTTTGCCGTCGAGCTTGATTTCCATCCGCTCGGATACGGTTTCCCCAATGAATTCTGCCGAAATAGCATATTTTATCGCGATCTGTTGGACCGCCGTGAGGTTATCGCGGTCGCACGAGATGACTACGCGGCTGGCGTCCTCGCCGAACAGGATGAATTCCGGAGGCAATCCCCGAGACGCAAGCTCGACACTCATTCCCGTACGTTTACTACATGCCGATTCCGCAAGGGTAACTGCGATCCCGCCATCTGAGCAGTCATGGGCCGAGTCCAGCAATTTTGCATCAGCCATTTCGACCAGTGCCTTTTGCAGGACGGCTTCTTTTTCCAGCTCCAGCTCTGGAGGGTAGCCCCAAACCGCGTCGAGAATTTCTTTCGCATACTCGGACGAGCCAAATTCCGATTCAGCATCGGTTGCATCGCCCGGCTCGGTGGCACGCAGGAGAACGATCGCGCGTCCTGATTCACGGAAATCCGGACGCACCGCCTTGTGTACATCTTCGAGGATGCCGACTATACCCAGCACCGGCGTTGGATAAATCCCCTCGCTCAGAGTTTCGTTATAAAAGCTGACATTGCCCCCCGTGATTGGGATTTCGAGCTCCTCGCAGGCTTTGGTGATCCCATCGACTGCTTGCGAAAATTGCCACATGATGTGGGGCTTCTCAGGATTGCCAAAATTCAGGCAGTTGGTCCCGCCAATGGGAGTAGCACCGGTGCACGCCACATTGCGTGCGGCTTCAGCCACGGCGTGCATGGCACCAAGGCGGGGATCGAGGTAGCACCAGCGTCCGTTGCCATCAAGAGCCATCGCGAGTCCACGCTGTGAACCCTTGATGCGAATCACTCCGGCATCGCCGGCACCGGGTGCTTCGACGGTATTGGTCTGCACCATGTGATCGTACTGTTGCCAGATCCAGCGCTTCCCACAGATGTCTGGACTAGCGAGCAGACGTTTGAGATTGGACGTGAGATCAGAAATTTGGCCGAGCCTGATGTGCTTCGGCATCTCGCGTGGAACAGGCGGCTCCCAACGCTGAAGCGGGCGCTGGTAGATAGGCGCATCATCAGTGAGGGCGTGGTTGGGGATTTCGGCGACAACTTCGCCGTGCTGCAATACACGCATTTTGCCGTCATTGGTAACGTGACCTATTTCGACAGCATCGAGGGCCCATTTTTCAAAGACGCGAAGCACTTCCTGCTCGCGCCCTTTTTGCGCGACCAGCAGCATGCGTTCCTGCGATTCGCTCAGCATAATTTCGTAAGGAGTCATGCCTGTTTCACGCTGAGGCACCCGGTCGAGTTCGATTTCAGTGCCTACTTGACCACGAGCGCCCATCTCGCACGTGGAACAAGTGAGTCCGGCGGCACCCATATCCTGTATGCCAACGATAGCGCCGGTCTGCATCGCTTCAAGGCAGGCTTCGAGCAGAAGCTTCTCCAAGAATGGATCCCCCACCTGCACATTGGGACGCTTGCCCTCCGAAGCTTCGCTGAACTCTTCGCTGGCCATGGTAGCTCCGTGAATGCCATCGCGACCGGTCTTCGCGCCGACATAAATCACGGGATTGCCTTCGCCCGATGCCTTGGCATAGAAAATCTGGTCACGGCGTACCAGACCAAGTGCGAAAGCATTCACCAGTGGATTGCCCGAATAGCAAGACTCGAACTTAGTTTCACCGCCCAGGTTGGGCACTCCGAAACAGTTGCCGTAGGAAGCGATCCCACTGACCACGCCTTCGAGCAGCGAATGGTTTTTGTGAATGTCAAGCGCCGGGTTTCGCTCGGCCGAGCGGACGGTGGCCGCCGTCCCCGCCTGGTTCGTAATTGGGCCAAACCGCAGCGAGTCCATTACCGCAACCGGTCGCGCGCCCATGGTGAAAATATCTCGGAGGATCCCGCCTACACCCGTGGCAGCTCCCTGAAATGGCTCAATAAACGAAGGGTGGTTGTGTGACTCGATTTTAAACGCGCAAGCCCATCCATCACCGATGTCGACGATGCCCGCATTTTCCCCAGGGCCCTGCACCACCCGGCGGCTGTGGGTAGGCAACCGCTTCAGGTGGACGCGCGATGATTTATAGGAGCAATGCTCACTCCACATTACGCTGAAGATGCCGAGCTCGGTCAGCGTGGGCTCGCGCCCGCCCAGCAGTTGTTTGATCTTTTCGAATTCTTCGGATGTGAGGCCGTGCTCGTGGATGAGCTCCGGAGTAAGAGCGAGGGTGGCTGACAAGTTCATAGGAGCTCTGAAATTCTATTGTCGCACAGCAACTCAAATTGAAAGTAGCGAGTTCCTGCCGGTGGGATGGCCGAGGGCGATGCCGAGCAACCACGCCGATGGCGAAGCCACTTTGCAGAAGGCTGCCGACTATACTGTCCTCGATGAAATCCATCATCGTCGGCACGGCAGGACACATCGACCACGGAAAAACCGCGCTGATCAAAGCTCTGACCGGCATTGACGCAGACCGCCTGGAAGAGGAAAAACGGCGCGGTATCACCATCGATATTGGCTTCGCTCATTTGGAGCTGGATTCGCCGAATGGTGAGAGGTTAAGGCTGGGCTTTATCGATGTCCCCGGGCATGAACGATTTGTGCGCAACATGCTGGCCGGTGTCGGCGGGATCGATCTGGTTCTGCTGGTGATTGCCGCCGATGAATCGATCAAGCCGCAGACTCGTGAGCACTTTGACATCTGTCGCCTGCTTTCCGTCCGGCGAGGCATCACGGTATTGACCAAGTCCGATTTAGTGGACCATGAGACTCTGGAGGTGGTGCGGCTGGAAATTGAAGGGTTTCTCCGTAATTCATTTCTGGATCCGGCCCATTCACCTGTGGTCGCGGTAAGCTCGCTGACGGGAGCGGGCCTCGACGAACTCAGGCAGACGCTGGTAAGAGTGGCCTCCGAGGTCTCGACAAAGGATTCAACCGCACTGGCACGCTTGCCCATCGACCGGGTCTTCACCATGAAAGGATTCGGCGCGGTCGTGACCGGAACACTGCTTTCCGGCACAATTCGCAAAGATGATGAATTAGAAGTTTTTCCTAAGGGCCAGCGCGTGCGCGTTCGCGGCGTACAAGTGCATGGACAGCCTGCCGAGCAGGCGATTGCGGGCCAGCGCGCGGCATTGAATATCGCAGGCATTGCGACGCAAGATCTCGCACGCGGCATGGTGCTGGCCCCACCCGCGACTTTTCACGCCACCTGGCATATGGACGTGAAGCTCGCGTTGCTGCCGACGGCGAAACCGTTGCGTGACCGGGCTCGCGTGCATCTGCACGCTCAAACTTTTGAAACCATTGCTACGGTGGCTCTACTTGGCAAGAAACAGGTGTTGCCAGGAGAATCCGCGTTCGCTGAGTTGCGATTAGCAAAGCCCACACTACTGTTGCCCGAAGATCGGTTCATCATGCGGCAGTTTTCCCCAGTGCTGACGATTGGCGGAGGCGTGCTGCTCGACATATCGCCTCACGCGCGAATCCCAGAAAGGGAGGCATTCTTAAAGACTCTGGCCAGCGACGACTCTGTCTCGATTCTCAAGTCGCACATTGCCCGGCAAGATCACGATGGAATCGTTCTTGCGGCACTGATTGCCGAAACCGGGTGGCCGCGGCGGGTGATTGAGGAGAATTTGGCCGATTCTCTACGGCAGGGCCAGATCGTTCAGCTCGGCGATCGTTTCGTGCACGCTCCCGCGCTGGAAGCACTGAAATTGCTCACAATGAATACAATTTCCGTTTTCCATGAGAATAATCCGCTGGTCGCGGGCATCAGCAAGGAAGCACTGCGCGAACAGGTAAAAGCATCCTCGGACGTGTTTACGGCCATGCTGGACATACTGGTTCGAGAGAAAAAGCTGGAAGTTGCCGGTGAAATCGTACGTCTTCCCGGACACGGCGTGGTCATGAAAGATGAAGAGGCCGAGTCCAAGCAGATCATCGAGAAGGCCTTTGCCTCCGCCGGTCTCAAGGTTCCTGCACTCAAAGATGTGCTGGCCGGATTGAAAGTAGATAAAACCCGAGCCCACAAAATTGTGACTCTATTGCTGCGCGAGAAAGTGCTGATGAAGATTTCAGAGGATCTGGTCTTTCATCGCGATTCACTGGAAGATTTACGGAAGCGCTTGTTATCGGAAAAAACAAAGTCTCCAAAAATTGACGTGGCGCGATTCAAAGATCTTGCCGGAGTGAGCCGTAAATATGCCATTCCGCTGTTGGAATACCTCGATCGTGAGCACGTGACGCGGCGCGTTGGCGATGAAAGGGTAATCCTGTGACAAGGCAGAACCACGCATTATGAGTCGCAAAATTTAACGTGTTGCCGACTTTCGAACCTTCAATTCGGCATTTGTAAAATGGCAAGCTGGGAATTTAGATTTTTTCTTCCGGCATTTCCAGCTCCAGCCCGAATGGATCGGTAAAGCGGTTGGTCAAATTTGCCAGGCCAGCCAGCAGGTGCAAATCCACAATCTCGGGATCCGCGAAATGCTTCTTTAGCTCGCTAAAGTCAATGTCAGTGATGTCATGCGGGGCTCGGGTCAATTTCTCGGCATAAACCAGTGCCGCTTTTTCCTTTTCGCTGAAGCGGGTGTAGTGTCCTTGCTTGAGGGCACTCCAGTCCTGCGGCGTCAGGCCCACACGTTTTGACGAAGCGATATGGTGCTGCAGGCAATATTGGCAACCATTGATCATCGAGACGCGGATGTAAATTAGTTCGTACAGTTTGCGATCGAGAGATCGGCCTACGCTGGCGTAAAAGCCAAGAAAATTCTTCAGCAGCTCGGGGCGATTGGCTAGCGCCTTTTGGGCATTGCCGGGCTTGCCTTTGAGCTTCTGTTCGTAGATTTCTTTGACCTCCGATGAGGACTGGTCAGGTTCAATGAGGGCGATGCGTGCCATAGAGTCCTCGCGCAGACGGACTTATATAATAATCCGCTAACGCGGTTACTGCCTTGGAGCGTCCTTGCCATGCTTTCGATTCGTCCTGCCGAAGTCAGCGACGTGCCTCTGTTGAATATTCTCATTCATGAATTCGCCGAATTCGAACGCCTGCCTATAACTGTGACCGAAGAGGACCTCCTGCGCGACGGATTCGGCGAACAGCCCAGATTTCGGGTGCTGATGGCAGAATGGAACGGTCAGCCTGCCGGATACGCGATCTTCTTCGATTACTACTCAACCTTTGACGGCCGTGCCGGACTTTTTCTTGAAGACGTGTATGTTCGCGACGTGTACCGCGGAAAAGGGATTGGAAAAAGTCTACTTGCCCACATTGCAGTGATTGCCCGAAAAGAGCATTGCTTCGGCGTACGATGGCAGGTCTTGGACTGGAACACTCCCGCGATCGACTTTTATCGCAAGCTGGGGGCTACATTTCTGGATGATCGAAGAAACGTAAGCCTGCAGGGAGACGCTCTGGAACGTATAGCGGGAAGCGCGGAATGAGGGAAACCGTCCGCATTATCGGCGCTGGCCTAGCCGGATCCGAAGCCGCGTGGCAGTGCGCCCGGCGCGGCATCGCCGTCGAACTTTGCGAGATGCGGCCCGTACGAACGACGCCCGCGCATGAGACAGCCAATTTTGCAGAACTGGTGTGCTCGAATTCGCTCAAATCTGACAGCGAGAACACGGCACCGTGGCTGCTAAAGGAAGAGATGCGGCGAGCAGGATCGCTGCTGATGGAGGTGGCGCGTGACTGCGCCGTGCCCGCCGGCCACGCCCTGGCGGTGGATCGCATAACCTTTGCTGCGAAGATAACGGAAGCGATCTCGCAGGAGCCTTTGATCAGGATTCAGCGTGAAGAGGTTACGGAGATTGACGAAAATCGGATCACGATCATCGCCACCGGACCGCTTACTTCCGATGCACTGACACTGGAGATCGCCAGGCTGACTGATTCTTCTCACCTGTATTTCTTCGATTCCATCAGCCCGATCGTCGAAGCTGACTCCATTGACATGTCGAAAGTTTACATGGCAGCCCGATACGATAAGGGCTCGGCCGATTACATCAACTGTCCGATGTCAAGAGAGGAATACGAGTGCTTCTGCGACGCACTGGTTTCCGGGCAATCCGTCGAGGAGCGGGACTGGGAAAAGCTGAACTACTTTGAAGGCTGTCTGCCGATCGAAGAAATCGCCCGCAGGGGTCGGGATACGCTGCGCTTCGGCCCGATGAAGCCGGTGGGATTGAAGGACCCGCGTACGGGAAAGATTCCTTATGCAGTGGTGCAGTTACGGCGGGAGAATATGCGGGCTGACTCCTACAACCTCGTGGGTTTTCAGAATCACTTGAAATTCGGCGAGCAGGCGCGTGTGCTGCGCCTCATACCTGGCTTGGAGAATGCCCGCTTCCTGCGCTACGGGCAAATCCACCGTAATACCTACATTAATGGGCCGAGTTTGCTAGCCGAGTCGCTACAGCTGAAAAAACACCCGCGAGTATTCTTTGCCGGACAGATCTGCGGTGTGGAGGGATATGTCGAGTCGATCGCCACCGGATTGATGGCAGGTATGCACGCCGCCGCATTGGCTTCTGGGTCGAATCTGGTGCTCCCATCACGCCCGACGGCCTTCGGCTCATTAGTCCACTACGTGACCCATGCTGACGCAAAGAATTTCCAGCCGGCTAATATCACTTTCGACCTCCTGCCTGCGCTGGAGTACAAAGTACGTGATCGTCAGGCACGACATCGGCAGCAGTGCGAGCTGGCGCTACGGGAGTTTGATAATTGGCTGCAAAAAGTGGGGCCGATTGCTGCGACCAGCCCCATCTCTTTTTGAACTTTTCCTGAACAAAAACCTCCTGCGATTCGTATATGAAGCTCAGGACAGGTCGGATTCCTGGCTTACGTTCGTCTGGGTGCCGCGTCCAATCTGCGATGATCCTGCGCGATCTCATCGGCGATGTGTTGCGCACTCTTTGGGCACACAAGCTACGCACGTTCCTGACGATGTTTGGCATCGCCTGGGGGATCGTTTCCATTGTTCTGATGGTTGCCGCGGGCGAAGGTCTCCGAAAAGGTCAGGAGGAACAAAGTAAGACGCTTGGCAAAGACATTCTGATCGTCTTTCACGGACGCACCAGCCTGCAAGCGGGTGGCGCGCGAGCTGGACGCGAGGTGCATTGGGAGGACGCTGACGTTCCAGCCGTGCAGGCAGACGCGACAGATTGCGAGTATGCGATTCCAGAACTGGAACGGCAGGACGTCCGCGCGCACAGCAGTTACAACAATGCTGCATTCACCGTCACCGGCTCCCATCCGCCGTTCGGGTACATTCGCACTCTGGACGTGGGCGAGGGGCGCTTCTACAACTGGGATGATCAGAGGGAGGGACGACGCGTTGCATTCCTGGGCAGCGATGCTGCGAAGCAACTCTTCCCTGGACGAAGCCCGGTTGGGGAAAACGTGTATCTGAACGCGTTTCCTTATACCGTAATCGGTGTAATGGCGGTCAAGAAGCAGGACTCCAGCTATGACGGCTGGGATGTCAGTAAGATATTTATCCCTTACGCGGCTATGCGGCGCGATTTTCCGGACAAACCGCCAAGAACATCCACGATGTTCGATCAATTACTGGTCACGCCGAAATCACTAGAACAGCATGAGGCATGCAAGCATGAAATCCGGAGTGTGTTGGGACGACTGCATGGCTTCGATCCAAATGACAAGGAGGCCTGTCCCATCTGGGATACCGTGCAAGAGGCGAAGGCTTTCCGCCAGATGACCGATGGCATGAAGTATTTTCTGGGCGCAGTCGGCATCGTAACTCTTTTTCTGGGCGGATTAGGAGTAATGAACGTCATGATGGTCGCCGTGCGCGAGAGGACCCGCGAAATCGGCGTGCGCAAGGCACTGGGAGCTCCCGCCCGCACTATCCTCGAGCAATTCTTTATCGAGGCACTCCTGATTGCGTTTGTCAGCGGAGCCATCGGTATGGGGGTGGCATATGGAATCTGCTTCCTGGTGAACCTGTTGCCCATGCCCGCCTTCTTTGCCGGGTTGATTGCGACATGGAAATCGGGGCTCCTGGCTTGTGGTCTGCTGGGAATCATCGCGATTGTCTCCGCCCTGTATCCGGCGCGGAGAGCATCCTCGGTGGATCCGATTGAGGCACTGAGGTATGAAGCGGGAGGGTGAGAAGCTTGAACCAGAAGGCGCGCAACACCACATAAAGAACTTGCCAAGGCTGGTTTCGTTCGTGGTCCTTGGTTCCCGTGGGACGCCGACAGGCTGGGCCTGGGCTTAGGAGTCGGACAGAATGCTGACTGAAATCATTCGCGAAGCCTGGGTTGCGCTCAAGCGCAACTACACCCGCAGCCTGCTGACTATGCTCGGGATCGTCTGGGGGATTGCCACCGTGACGCTTCTGATTGCCTATGGCAGCAGCTTTCGGCACATTCTCGTTAGTGGATTTGATGCCTTCGGCAAGAGCGTTGTGGTCTGCTGGCCGCAACAAACAAGTGAACAACCGGGTGGCCAACGCGCTGGTAAAAAGGTAATTCTGGAAAAAGCAGACCTGGACATGGTTAAGGAAACTGCTCCCCTGGTGAAGCACGTCTGCCTGGAAACTGTGCGTCGCCCGGGCATCAGCTATGCCGAGCGCATGGTTGGAACCGCCGCCATTCGAGGGGTGTGCCCGGAATACGGCGAAATGCGTAATGAAGTTGCGGCTGAGGGGCGATGGCTGAATACTGCCGATGAACTGGAGCGCCGGCGCGTAGCTTTTCTTGGCGGGCGGGTACGCGAACAGCTATTCAGCGGGCGACCGGCTGTGGGCGAAACGGTGCAGATCGGTGGTGTGCACTTTACTGTAGTCGGAGTGATGGCGCGCAAAATTCAATTGAGCAATTATTTTTCCAGCGACGACGAATCTGTCTGGATCCCTTACAGTGCTGCTGGCGATTTATGGAATACAAAATATGCAGCAGTGATGGTGTTCGAGCCGATTGCTCCCCAATTCGAGAAGAGAGCTGAAGATCAGGTGCTGGCCGCCATCGCCAATCGCCAGCAGTTTTCTCCAACCGACAAGAAAGCTATCGTGATGTTCGGGCGAGATGAGTTTCGCCCGGTCATTGACGCACTGACCATCGGACTGCAAGTGCTGCTCACGTTTATCGGAACACTGACTCTGGGCATCGGCGGTGTAGGGGTCATGAACATCATGCTGGTTTCTGTGGATGAGCGCATCCGGGAGATCGGCCTGCGGCGGGCGCTGGGCGCAAAGAAATGGCAGATCAAGCTGCAGTTCCTGGCAGAAACTTTGCTCATCATGCTATTGGGAGGAGCGGCAGGCGTGCTGCTCTCCTATGCGGTTGCTGCAGCGGTAGGCACGCTTCCGCTGATGGGCCCGCTATTTGAGGACGACTCTGGCAAGGCGGATATCCATCTCCAGATTTCTCTGGCTACGGTGGTGCTCTCCACTGTGGTGCTACTGGCAGTAGGAGTCGCAAGCGGATTGGTGCCCGCGCTACGAGCCTCGAAGCTGGATCCGGTGGAGGCGCTAAGATACGAGTGAGCGAGTGCAGATTTTCATTGAGCGAAATGCTCTATCTGCGAAATCTTAGGATGTTCGCATTTAACTCCGTCAATTCCTCCCATCACAACTATAGGTATGCTTCCTGAACTTGACGGCCTGCGCGCTTCGCAGTACCTTGCCCTGAACCGCCATCAATCGAGGTGCTTTTTGCCGATTTCCGCCGTGGATGCAATCACTCCGGCCTTCCAGCATGCACGACAGCAACTTATACAGCCGTTCCGGGCAAGCCAATGGGCCAAGCTCGGGCTGGTCGGGCTCCTGGCGGGTGAACTGAGCTCTGCCGGAGGAGGCTGCAATCCCGGTACCTTTCAGATTGCCACGCAGCACCCTAACAGCTCTCAACGTTTTCTCGAAGCCGCGTTGCCTGCAATCAATCCGATGGTTTACGTTTCTCTTATTGCGGTTCTTATCATGGCGGGATTGGTGCTACTGATTGTGTTCCTGTACGTGAATAGTGTGATGCGCTTCGTTCTTTTTGACAGTATTGTCGCAAAGGAGTGTCGCATTCGTGAAAGCTGGATTCGACGGCAAGCTCCCGGGCGCCGGTATTTTGTCTGGCAGATCTTGCTTTTCCTGGCGTGGATAGCGGGTTTGACCATACTGGTTGGCATCCCCGCTGGTTTCGCGTTCCTGTTGGGTTGGCTTAGGCAACCCAAGGAGCACATGATTCCGCTGATTTTAGGCGGCATCGCACTTTTTTTTGTGTTGATGATGTTCGTGGTTGTGCAACTGCTGATCCACGTCATGACCAAGGATTTTGTAGTCCCGCAAATGGCTCTCGAAGAAATCAGCGCGATTGAAGGCTGGCGGCGGCTCTGGTCGCAACTGAAGCGCGAGAAGGGTGGCTATGCCGGCTACATCGGAATGAAGGTCGTGATGGCAATCGGTGCCACGGTGGTCCTTGGAATCGTATCGGCAATTGTGATTCTGCTTTTCGTTATTCCCATCGGTGGTCTCGGCGCCGTAGCCGTGATCGCGGGAGCCATTGCTGGATTGACCTGGAACCTTTACACCATCACGTTGGTTGTAGTCGCAGGATGCTGCGCGATCCTGTTTATTCTCTATCTAATTTCATTGATCTCAGTGCCCGCTGTCGTATTCTTTCCGGCCTATTCGATTCACTTTTTTGCCTCGCGATATCCTCCACTGGACACACTCCTACATCCGGCAACTCCGCCGATAATCTCTTCGCTTCCTCCAGAAACACCCCCATTTCCGTCTGCGCCCGAGCCAATTGGATAAAGAACTCGTTCCAGTTCGAATTGAGCATCACTCGAAACTAGTCTGTTATGGAAGCGCAAGCATGATGAATCTGAAGCCACTGGAACGACGAGCCCATGGCTTCCGCCTCAGTCTCGGGCGCGATTCTTGATCCAGATCGGCGTTCCCACGAAACCAAAGGCACGGCGAATCTGATTTTCCAGAAAGCGCTGATAGGAAAAGTGGAGCTTTACTTTGCGGTCGGTAAAGATAATGAAAGTAGGAGGGGCAACCGCCGCCTGTGTCATGTAATAAATCTTGACCTGCTGTCGTGCCGGGACCGAGGCGCGTTCGAAATCAACATGTTTGAGGAAGCGATTCATTTCGCCAGTTCCGATACGCTTGCGCCGCTCCCTGGCAACTTCTTCCAGTGTGGGGAATATCTTGTCGGTGCCTTTCGCCGTGGAGGCTGAGATAAATAGCATCGGCGCATAGCTCAGAAATTTGAGCGCATCCCTCACTCTTTGTTCATAGGCACTGCGATCGGCAGGGCGCTTGTTCTCCTGCATGCGTGAAGATTTCGTTTGCCTTCCGGTCCGCTCTTTCCCGCTCATTACCAAATCCCATTTGTTCACAATAATGATGATCGAACGGCCGGATTCGTGAGCGTATCCGGCGATGGCCGCGTCCAGTTGGCTTACACCCTCTGTCGCATCGATCACCAGCAGTGCTACATCCGCGGCTTCCAGGTGCTTCCGCGCCATAACGACCGAAAGCTTTTCCGCCATCAATTGCGTCTTGCCTTTGCGCCGGATTCCAGCAGTATCAATGAAGCGAAAGCTCTGGCCGCCGTGCTCGACAATTTCATCGACGGCATCCCGCGTAGTGCCGGGAATTGCGGAAACGATGGATCGATCTTTCCCGGTGATGAGATTGAGCAATGTGGATTTACCCACGTTGGGGTGTCCGATGATGGCAACTTTGGTTTCGCGGGGCTCAGCTTGTTCTAACTCTTCTCCTTCTACTTCCGATGCGTCCTCGACAATCAACGCCGGCTGTGGCTCCACGGCTGGTCTTGCGACGTCGAGCATTGCGTCTAAAAGATCGTCCAGCCCGCGCCCATTCTCGGCAGAAACCGGGAACAGTTTACGAATTCCTAAACGATGGAATTCGCTAGCCATGTGTTCTTGCTTTTCCGTATCCACTTTGTTGACGGCCAGCAAAACAGGTTTGCCGGTCCGGATCAACTGCCGCGCAAGTTCAATGTCGGGGGCCGCCAGTTCGGTGCGACCATCGACGACCATAACCACTGCGCGCGCTTCCTTAAGCGCAATCTTGGCCTGGCGAAAAATTTCCGCAGGAATGAAGTCTTTGTCTTCGGGAAGAATGCCGCCTGTATCTACGACACGAAGCAAGCGTCCGCGCCATTCGGCGTGCCCGTACAGCCGGTCACGGGTGATGCCGGGCTCATCTCCGACGATTGCTCGCCGCGAGCCTACCAAACGATTGAAGAGCGTAGACTTGCCGACATTAGGCCGTCCCACAATGGCGATCGTCGGGGTGCTGGGCGCGGCCGGAGCCGGTGCTGAGATCAAAGTTGAATGAGCCATAGAGTTCTTGAGGCCGGTTTTTATGGAGTACTCAATTCTTGGTGCCGGCTACTGAGTATTATAGTGACTCTGTGTTATCCGGCTCCCAACCCATCACCGATAGCAAGAAGCGGGACGTCTCGCTATATCAGTTCTTCGCGCCCGGCGGAGTCCTTTCACGCACTCACCCTGCATACGAGTTCCGGCAGGGACAGCTGCAGATGGCGCAAGCGGTAGAGCAGGCGCTCGAAGAAAAGCGTCATCTGATTGTCGAGGCTGGGACCGGCACCGGCAAGACTCTGGCTTACCTCGTTCCCGTTATCCGTTCCGGTAAGCGCGTCATCATTTCTACTGGCACAAAAAATCTTCAGGAGCAGCTGTTTCAGAAAGATATCCCTTTCCTTTTTCCAAACGGCGAAGGCAAGCTCAATGTCTGTTACATGAAAGGGCGCAACAACTATTTGTGTCGTAAAAAGCTCTACGATCTCACCGATCAGCCGGTGCTTAGCGGCGTTGATGAGATCGAGCACTACCGGGAAATCGCGGCATGGGAGAAGACTACGCGGACTGGGGATCGGGCTGAGTTGGCGTCACTTCCGGAAGCCAGCGCTCTCTGGCATAAGCTCGACGCACGCGTCGATACTTGTCTGGGACAAAAGTGCAGTGCCTGGGAGCCCTGTTTTATTACCGAAATGCACCGGCGCGCGGTCGAGAGCGACATCATCATCGTCAATCATCATCTTTTTTTTGCCGATCTTTCGATTAAGCAGCAAGCCGAGTACGCTGCTGATGCCGGAATCCTGCCCGACGTCGGGGCCGTGATTTTTGACGAGGCTCACGAACTGGAAGATGTGGCTGGAAGCTACTTCGGAGTTTCCGTAAGCAATGCGCGCTTTGAGGAGTTGTGCCGCGATGTGGAGGCATCATTACAACGCAACCACATGCTTTCTGTTTCAATTTCGGGTGCGCTGAAGAGTATTCGCGAGCGGGCGATGTTCTTTTTCGCATTGTTGCCACCGGGCGATGGCCGTTTCGCTTTCGACAACAGGCGAGAGTTTATGGAAGAAAACGGAGACGAGTTTCTGAACTTACAACATTCGATCGGAAGGCTCGCTTCAGAACTGGAAAACCTATCCTCAAAGCCAGAGGAAGTCTTCAATTTCTCCCGGCGTGCGCAGGAACTGCAAGTGCAGCTTGGCTTTTTGATGGAATCAGAAGACCGCAATACGGTGTTCTGGATTGAGCGACGGCGAGGCGGTCGCGACAAACTTAACGTTTTCCTGCAGGCCACTCCCATCGACGTGGCGCCTATCCTGAAGACTTGCCTGTTCGACAAACTCGAATGCGCCGTACTGACCTCGGCAACTCTAGCTGTCGGCGGTGGCTTTGAATACATGCGCCAGCGGCTCGGACTGG
>Ga0209474_10002759_pt1 | contig 15856 bp, 10 predicted proteins | sample GraSoiAngelo_145_FD_185902 | JGI IMG/M metagenome (GOLD analysis project Ga0209474, IMG submission 185902) | Grasslands soil microbial communities from the Angelo Coastal Reserve, California, USA - 14_1009_05_20cm (SPAdes) (version 2) | ecosystem: Environmental > Terrestrial > Soil > Grasslands...
TCCACATCCTGCGGCAGATGCTGATCGAGAGCCTGATGCTCGCAGCGATTGGCGGCGCGGGTGGATTGGCGATCGCCTACGTCGGACGCCGTGCCGCCGCGCCGTTCACGCCGCGGTTCGACTGGCGGATGTTTGCTTTCACCGCGTTCATTTCGATCGCCACCGGCCTCCTGTTCGGCGCCGCGCCGGCTGTGGCGGCCATGCGCACGGAGATTGCCGACGGCGTCCGGCGCCGCGCCCTCGTCGGAAAGTCCGTCGTCGGATTCCAGATCGCGCTTGCCACCCTGCTCCTCATCGGGGCCGGTCTCTTCATGCGTTCGCTTGCAGGACTGACCGCCGTCAATCCCGGATTCCGCACCGACCGCCTGCTGCTCGCGCAGATCGTCCTGCCGCAGAATCGCTATCCGGCCGCCGCGAGCGTCGCGTTCCATCAGCGGATGGAGCAGGCGATCGCCAACATTCCGGGGGTCGCGTCTGTGTCTGCCGCCGAGCTCCCGTATCTCGCCGGCGATTATTTGCAGACCAAGTTCCTGCCGCAGGGTGAAGCGATCGACACGAGCACGGATCAGACCGAACCCTACAACGCCGTCGGCGTCCACTTCTTCGACACGCTCGGCATCCCGATCAATGCGGGACGAGGATTCAACGGCGCCGACACTGCGCTGTCGCCGAAAGTCGCGGTCATCAATCAGCGCCTCGCCGCAACACGATTTCCGAATCAGAGTCCGATCGGGAAGTACGTCTCCGTCGGCGTGTACGCCGGCTACGGCGACGTGTTGACCAGCGACCCGCTCGAAATCGTCGGGGTGTGCGGCGACACGCTCTACGCCGATCTCCACGGAGCGCCTCCTCCGCAGTTCCTCGTTCCGTACGTGCAACAACGGCAGGTGCGGCGGCTGACGTACCAGATTCGCACGCACACGAACCCGGAGGCGATCGTTCCGGCCGTGCGCCGCGCCGTGCATGTCGCCGATCCCGCGCTGCCGCTGGTGAATGTTCGAACGCAACAGGATCAGATCGATTCGGATCTCGCCGACGAGCGGCTGCTCGTATCGCTCACGTCTGCGTTCGGCATCCTCGCGTTGGTGCTCGCCTCGGTTGGAATGTACGGCCTGATGGCGTACTCGGTCGCGCAGCGCACGAAGGAAATCGGCATCCGGATGGCGCTCGGCGCGCTCCCACGGCACGTGGTGAATATGGTGCTCGGTGAGGCCTCGTCGCTGTCGGCCGCGGCGATCACAATCGGCATGGGCGCGTCGTTCCTTGTCACGCGGTTTGTGAAGTCGATGCTGTTCGGCATCACGCCGTCCGATCCGGCCACGCTGTGGGGCGCCGCTGCGCTGCTGATGATCGTGGCGTTGTGCGCGAGTTGGATTCCCGCGCGGCGCGCGGCGAGCGTGCAGCCCATTGAGGCGCTTCGACGCGAGTGAGGGCAACCGCTGAGAACGAACTCTGTTTTATCGGGCGGGTACGGTTGGTGATGCCTGCGAACGCTGAGACGGAACGAACTTGTCGTAGCGGGTGCGCGCAAAGAGAATCGCGAGAATCGCTGCGAGAATCGCGACGGCCGCGTAGCCCAGGACCGGGCGACTCCACTGGCGCGGCTCATCATTCACCGGCCGACGCTCGGGCGCTGCGGTAACAGGTTCGATGAATCGATAACCCTTCCTCGGCACCGTCTCGATGTATCGAGGGCTCGCGCCCTTGTCGCCAAACACTGTTCGCAGGCGGCTGACGACGACGTCAAGACTGTGATGGAAGTCGACGTTCCTGTCCGGCCACAGCCTGCGCTCGATCTCTTCACGGGTAATCAACTCGCCGGGGCGCTCGAGCAGCAGACACAGCAGATCGACCGCCTGTCCGCTGAGCCTCACGGGTTGCCCTCCAGCCCTCAGCGCCCGTCGGCGATCGTCGAACTCGAAGTCTCCGAACATCTTTATCAGGGCAGAACTCCAGTCTGAGCGGTCGTGCCTCGGATTCTACGTGCATGACAGTCCGAGAGGAAGAATTGAGCTTTTGTGAGTTGAATCACCGCCCGCTGGATGGTCCGATGGCCTGACAGGTACCACGCGAACTGAACGGGACGTCGACAGGAGAGCATACGGTGATCAGGCTTCCCAGAGCTGCAGTGTGGGCGTGCGCCATCTTCCTGGCTACGGCATTTGTTCTGGTCGGCATTTCGAAACTCCTGGGCCCCTCGGCAATGCGATGGGCCGAGAGGTTTGCGCATTGGGGCTACCCCCCATACGCTCGACATGTCATCGGAGTGTTCGAAATCCTCGGCGGCCTCGGTGTGTTGATCCCCAGGTGGAGACGAGCCGCTGCGGCGATTCTGGTCGCCATCATGATTGGCGCGCTGTGCACACACGCCGTTCAGTCCGAATTCCGGCGCCTCATCCCGCCGCTCGTCCTTGGCGGGCTCGCATTGCTGTTGTTCTCGTCGCGGCTTTCGGCCCGGAGCAGAAGAGACGCACTGCCCGAACGCAGTTAACGCTGAGTTACGGATAGCGGAACGGCATCTTCGACGACCGAGCACGTTCTGGTTGATGTAGGATGCGACCGATCAAGGGTGGTCAAATCGTGAATATCCAAGACTTCAAGTCCACGTTTCATGGTGAGCTGTTCGAGCCTGCGAGCGCCGGCTATGATGACGCCCGCCGAATCTGGAACGCGAGCATCGACAAACGTCCCAGACTGATCGCCCGCTGCTCCGGCGTCGCCGATGTGGTGGCGGCGGTGAACTTCGGACGCGCGAACAATCTGCTCACGGCGATCCGCGGCGGCGGCCATAACGTCGGCGGTCGCGCGCTCTGTGACGATGGGCTTGTCATAGACCTTTCCCGCATGCGCGCCGTACACGTCGATTCGGCAAATCAGACCGTTCGCGTGCAGGGTGGCGCGACCCTCGGTGATCTGGATCGCGAAACGCACCTCTTCGGCCTCGCGGTCCCGTCCGGCATCGTGCCCAAGACCGGCATTGCGGGCCTCACCCTGGGCGGTGGCGTAGGCTGGCTGCTGCGCAAGCACGGCATGTCGATCGACAATCTGTTGTCCTGCCAGACGGTCGTTGCAGACGGTCGAGTGCTCACTGCTAGCGCAGGCGAAAACGAGGACCTCTTCTGGGGTCTCCGCGGCGGGGGTGGGAATTTCGGCGTTGTCACCTCGTTCGAATTCAAAGCGCACCAGGTTCATACGGTCCTGGGCGGACTCCTGCTCTATCCTCGAGACGTCGCAGTCGATGTCATCCGTCATTTTCGTGACTTCATCGCAGCCGCCCCCGACGAACTGACGGCGTACGCCGCGCTCCTGCATGGTCCCGACGGTGCGCCGCTCGTCGCGGTGATTCCCTGCTACTGCGGAGCGATCGCGGCCGGGGAACGTGTGCTGCAGCCTCTCCGCTCGTTTGGCAAACCGGTTCTCGACGCGATCCAACCCATGCCGTTCCCTGCGATGCAAGCCCTGCTTGCCCCCTCGTTCCCCGACGGCAATCACAACTACTGGAAGTCGACTCTGCAAAGAGAGGCGTCGGATGACGCCATCGCGGCCATTGTCGATCACGCAAACCGGATGGGTTCGCCACTCTCGGCAGTCGTTCTCGAATACTATGGCGGCGCCGCCAGTCGGATCCCCAGAGACGCCACCGCTTTTCCACATCGCGATCTTCCGTGGGACATTCTGTTCATCGCGCAGTGGACCGATCCGGACCAGACGCGCGTCCATCGGGATTGGGCGCGCGCGGGTGAAGAAAATCTTCGGCCCTTCTCTGCGAACGCGCACCTTCTGTCTGCGCTCGACGTCGAAGCCGAAGAGGTCATTTACAGTGCGTTCGGCGACAACCTTCCGCGCCTGGCCGCCGTCAAGGACAAGTACGATCCAACGAATTTCTTTCGAGTCAATCACAACATCAGACCCGGCCTGGCACAGGCACGTGCGGTCTAAAAGCGCGTTGCAAAAACACGTGTAGCGCAGCCCTTCAGGGCTGCCCGGCGGCCGTTGGCAGGCCTAAAGTGACACCGGGACCATCGGCGCATCGTCAAATCTGCACGTGGCTTCGCATCGCCACGTTCGACGTGTTTCCGCCTGACTCTCCCGCGTGCTTGACCCGCCGATAGAACTACAGACACCTCCACAGTGCGCTCGGCACCCGTCGCGTCCGGCTGGGCAGGTCACGAGAACGGATAGTCGCAACGATGAGCGAAAGTTCGGTTCGGGCCCCGCGAAGCGCCAGCGTCGTCTACGTCACCGGCGTGATTGCGCTTGGCGTCTTGGTGCTGGCCTATTCGGTGCGCGACCTCGTTCTGCACCCGCCCGGCTACGAGTGGCTTGTATTGGTTCTTCTGACCGCGGCGAGCGGATTGGCGACGCTGCGGATTCCCGAGATGCCCATCAGCTTCTCGATTTCCGATCCCTTCATCTTCTCGGCGGGTTTGCTGTTCGGGCCGGCCGCAGGAGCGGTGACTGCCGCGCTCGATGCGCTCATGCTGTCCTACCGCATGGCCTTCAGCCGCAGAACGGCGCACCGCGTGCTGTTCAACAGCGCGACCGCATCGATCGCGATCTGGACGTCGGCCCAGGTGTTCTTGATGCTGGCGGGGCGGCGGCCGCTGCTCGAGGGCTCGTTCGCCGCAGTCCGTCTATTCGGACTGGTCGCCGTGTTCGGCGTGCTCGACTTCGGCCTGAACACCGGCATCGTCGCGGCGGCGGTGAGCTTCGAGCGCAGGCAAGCGGTCTTCGCCGTCTGGCGCGAGCACTTTCTCGGGTTGTGGGTGAGTTACTTCGGCGGCGCCTTCGGCGCGATGCTGTTTCTCGTGCTCGCGCTCCTCCATCGATTCGACGTCGTGGTGATGCTCGTTCCACTGCCGCTCATCCTGTACGTCACGTTCAGGCATGCCGTCGGCCGCGCGCAGGATCAAATCAGCCACCTCGGCAAGGTGAATCGCGTGTACGTCGCCGCGATCGAAGCGCTGGCGCAGGCCGTGGACGCGAAAGACCAGGTGACGCACGATCACGTGCGCCGTGTGCAGGACGAGGCCGTGCGCCTTGCGCGCGTCCTTGGCGTCGACGCCGAGGCAGACATCCAGGCGATCAAAGCCGCAGCGCTGCTCCACGACGTCGGCAAGCTTGCGATTCCCGAGCACATTCTGAACAAGCCCGGACGGCTCACGCCGGCCGAGTACGACATCATGAAGCGGCACGCGACGATCGGCGCGGATATCCTCTCGGTCATCGGCCTGCCGTACGCGGTCGCGCCGATCGTCCGGCACCACCACGAGAATTGGGACGGCACCGGCTACCCGGATGGACTCGCGGGCGCCCGCATCCCCATCGGCGCGCGCATCCTTGCCGTGGTCGACTGCTTCGACGCGCTCACGTCCGACCGTCCGTATCGGCCGCGCATGAGCGACGCCGACGCCCTGCAGATTGTCTCGGATCGCCGCGGAACGATGTACGATCCCGACGTCGTCGACGCGTTTTTCTCATTGCTCGGCGCCGACGTCGCCGAGCGATCGCCAGCGCTCGCAGCGCCGGCGCCGCCGGCCGCGCCGGCACGGCCATCGGCGCCGCAGCTACCGGTCGACGTCCATCGCGACGCGCAAAACCTTCGAGCGTTCTTCGATCTCGGACGCACGCTCGGCGCATCGCATCGGTGGCCCTCGATCGGTGAAGCCGTCTGGACGCACATCAGGCCGTGCCTGCCGGCAACCTCGTTCGTGCTGTTCGTGTACGACGCCGCCGACGACGCGCTCGTCGCGACGTATGCGTCGAATCACTGGACGACGGCCAATCGGATGGAGCGGATACCGCTCGGCGAACGCCTCAGCGGATGGGTCGCCGCAACCGGTCGTACTATTCTCAACTCCGACGCGCGCCTCGATCTCGATGCCACGGGACGCGAACGCAGCCCACTGCGAAGCGCATTGTCCGTTCCGATTGCGTCGAACGGTCAGACGCTGGCCGTTCTCAGCTTCTACGCGCCGTCGGAAAACGCCTTCGCCGAGCGGCACCGGGAGATCGCAGAAGCCGCGGCGGCGGCGATCGCCGATGCCGGCCGCGTCGCCGGAACGCCGCTCGACGATCGCTCGCTCAGCGCGATCGCGGTCTCAAAATGACACACGCTTGTTCAGGATCGATCGACGACCGTTAACATCAACGCGCTCAACAGTTCGATAGAATCGGCCCCGCATCGGCGCTCCGAAAAAGCACACGTCACCGCACGAGACATATTTCGCAGGGGCCGCGCTCGCCCACGCTAACTGCTTCTGCCAGCGATTCTTACGTCCGGCCCCGCATACAGCAGAGCCAGTGGCGCAGCCCTTGCCATTCCCTGCCTGCCGAAACATTGTCGATGCTCGCCGCTGCGACGCATCAAATACGTGACGCAAGAACTGTTTCCGACGGAATCCTATGAGCACTCGTGTCCGAAGCCTGTGTCTCGTCGTCGCTGTCGTCGTCGGGTTCGCGACGATAGAAACGACCACCACCGCAGCGTCCGCGGCGCGAAAACATCTGCGGCTCGATACCAGCCTGCGTGCGGCGATCGAAAGCGGCGCGCACGACGCGCAGCGAGTGATCATCCGCGTCCGGCCTGATGCTCGTGCCGCCGTCCGCCGCTCGCTCGCTGCGCACGGCGACGCTGTTCTCGCCGAGCACGAGTCGATTGATGCGATCACCGCAGTCGTTGGCGCCGACGAACTGGAGGCGCTCGCGAGCGACGACGCGGTCGTCGGCATCTCGCAGGACGCGGTGGTGCGGCCGCACGGATTGCTCGGGCTCGTCGGCGGCGTCGTCGGCGGGGTGGTGAATGTCGTCGGCAATGTCGTCGGCATCCTGCTGCCGAACGGGGCCGATACCAGCGGGCCGGTCGTCGCGCCAGCCGTGCTGCGGCAAACGCTCGGCGTCGACAGCACGAGTTGGGCGGGCCGCGGCGTCGGCGTCGCGGTGATCGATTCGGGGCTCGAGATGTCGTCGGAATTCTCGAACCGGATCACGGCGTCTTACGACTTCAGGAACGGCGCGTCGCTGTCCATCGCGCCGACAGACGAATACGGACACGGCACGCACGTCGCCGGCACGATCGGCGGCTCCGGCGCGCTGTCGTACAACGCGGCCTATCACGGGCTGGCCCCGAAAGTGAAGTTCGTCGTCCTGAAGGTTCTCGACGGAACGGGCGCGGGCTTCACGAGCGACGTGATTCGCGCGATCGACTTCGCGGTCGCCAACAAATCGGCGCTCGGCATCGACATCATCAATCTCTCGCTCGGCCATCCGATTTACGAACCGGCGGCGACCGATCCGCTCGTCCAGGCCGTCGAGCGTGCGACGCGCGCGGGCGTGATCGTCGTGGCCGCCGCCGGCAACTACGGCAAGAATCCCACGACCGGCGCAACCGGCTACGGCGGCATCACGTCGCCCGGGAACGCGCCGTCGGCGATCACGGTCGGCGCGGTCAAGATTCAGAACACGGTGCCGCGCGACGACGATCGGATCGCCGACTACAGCTCCGCCGGGCCGACGTGGTACGACGCGTTCGTCAAGCCCGACGTCGTCAGCCCCGGGCACAACATCATCGCCGCGGCCGCCAAGAAGGGGTACCTCTATCAGACGTATCCGCAGCTGAAGGCCGACGATGCCGACTACATGCTGCTGAGCGGCACGAGCATGGCGACCGCCGTCACGACCGGCTCGATCGCGCTGCTGCTCGAGGCGAATCGATCGGCGAACGGCTATCCCGCTCGCCCGTCGCTGACGCCGAACGCCGTGAAGGCGATCCTCCAGCACACGGCCTTGAGCATCCACGACGACGCCGGTCTCGAGTACGACCCGCTGCGCGAGGGCGCAGGATCCCTGAATGCGAAAGGCGCCATCGATCTCGGTCGCGCGGTCGACACGTCGGCGCCGACGGGCACGCTCTGGCTGACGAGCTCGCCGTCGCCGTGGACGAAAATCGGCGGCGATTATCTCTCCTGGAATCAGACCGTCATCTGGGGCAGCACCGTCATCTGGGGCAGCACCGTGACGGTGAATCAACCGGCGTGGGCGTCGACGGTCATCTGGGGCAGCCAGGTCAGCTGGAGCAATACGGTCATCTGGGGCAGCAGTAATCTCGTGTGGACCGATCCGCAGTCGTGGGCCACGACGGTCATCTGGGGCAGCGACAGCATCGGCACGTCTTACGGCGACACCGTCATCTGGGGCAGCACCGGCGGCATCTCTGCGCAGACGATCGGCTGGAAGAGTCTTGGCGGCGGCACGACCGCAACCAGCACCGTCAACGCGAACAGCATCGTGAAGAATCCCTGAACGGCTTGCGGCCAGCGGCGCGTGGCACGCCTGGTTCAATGTCCGAATCTCTCATTCAGCGGTACTACGCGGCGTTCAACGCGCGCAGAATTCCCGAGGCGTCGTCGCTCTTCAATGCCGACGCGGTGCTGGCGCACGCCTCGTTCGAACAGAGGTTCCGAGGGCCAGACGCCTACGCCCAGTTCGTCGCCTCATGGCTGCAGGCATTTCCTGACGCACAATTGAACGTGGAGCGTGTCGGATTCAAAGGCGACACGATCGCCGAGGTCGATCTCATCGCCGAAGGCACGCACTGCGGGCAACTCCAACTCGGATCGTACGGCTCCTTCGAACGAACGGGACAGCGCGTTGCCCTTCGCGTCCGCGAACTGCTCGAGTTGCGAGGCGGCAAGATCTCGTACGCCGCATGGTCCTTCGACACGCACGCGCTGGTCCGCCAGCTCGTGCCCATCGACTACGCCGAACTGACAATCCATCTGGATCGCCTGGATGGCCTGCGACAGACGCTCGGCCGCACAGTCGGGGCGGATTGTCGCCGCACGATCGCCGAGGAGATCGGCCGGGAACTGGACGCAGCGCGGCTGGTCGTTCGCCCGTGGTTTCGTCGCTAGCGTTCCACAATGTTGATGGTGCGTCCCAGATCGAGCCCTGAAAGAAGGAGTCCGCATGCGAGCGTGGCGCTCGCCTGAGCTTCGCCTGCAGCGAAGGATCCGGGAATGAACACGGCGACTTCCTGTCTGGTCTCGGCATTGGGGACCGTGTCAACGTTGTCACCGGTGACACCGGCTTGTCTCGCACCGACTTCGATCGTGCCGTCAGTCTCTCCGTCGCCGCAATTCACCACTACGTGGACGAAAATACCAACTCCCGGAATCAGATCGGCCTGTTGCTGAACGCTGACGGCAGGCGGATCCGCAAACACAACCGCTCCGATCGCGAAGAAGACGAGCGCGCTCAGAGCACGTGAGAGTGGTGCGCGACACATTTCCGATCCTCCATCTCTGTTGCTGGCTGGCTCGCCTATCGATCGCTCGCACCTATGTAGTCGTCGCCGCCGGACGCGCTCCTTACGCGTGATCGGCCTTCAGGCGCCAGCAACTCTCGCGCCGACTCCAATCTCCGAGAACGGTGACTCGATGATTGTTTCAGCCGGCCGGACCGATAAAATGGCAGCGATATGGGTGTTCAGCTAGAGGATCGCCGCCGCGTCACCCTACGGCTGACGATTCTGCAGTACGTGATCACGGTGGTCTTCTCCATACTCGCCGTCAGCTTCTGGGCGCTGCAGGTCGTCGAGCACGCGAAGTTCGAGGAGATGGCCGAGAACAACCACCAGCGGACGCTCGCGCTGCGGGCGCCGCGCGGGCTGGTGATCGACCGCACCGGCAAGATCCTCGTGGACAACCGCGGCTCCTACAGCATTTCGATCGTCCGCGAGCACACGAAGGATCTGGACCGCACGATCCGGCTGCTGGCGGCGGTGCTCGCCCTCGACGAATCGGGCGTCCGGGCGATTGTCGAGCGCCACCGGCGCGAGCCGTCGTATCGACCGCTTACGATCGTTCAGGACGCGACGCTGGCGCAGGTCGCCGCCGTCAAAGCGCGGCGGCTCGATTTCGAGCTGCCGGACATCCTCGTCGAGCAGGTGCCGACGCGCCAGTACCCGGAAACGATGGCGGCGCATCTGTTCGGGTATGTCGGCGAAGTCAACGACGCGCAGGTCTCGGAGAGCGAGAGCCTGAAGAGCGGCGACATCGTCGGTCAGGCCGGGATCGAAAAAGTCTACAACGCCTATCTGATGGGCGAGGACGGCGCCAGGCGCGTCGTCGTCAACAGTGTTGGCCGTGAAATCCGGACGCTCGAAGAGGACGAGCCGGTCGAAGGCAAGCGGCTGCAGTTGACCGTCGATCTGGATCTGCAGCGCGCGCTCGAGGCGGGCTTTCGCATCTCGGGCTACAACGGCGCGGCGGTGATGCTGGATCCGCGCACGGGCGAGGTCCTCGCCTTCACGAGCGTCCCCGCGTACGATCCGAATGCGTTCGCGGCGGGCATCGATCGCGCGACCTGGGCGTCGCTCAACAGCGACGAGCTGCGGCCGCTGCAGGATCGGACGATCCAGGGGCGGTATCCGGCGGGCTCGACCTTCAAGATGGCCGTCGCGGCGGCCGCGCTCGAAGAGGGCATCATCACACCCGACTTCAAAGTGAACTGCCCGGGCCACGCGGTGTTCTACGGGCGGAGCTTCGCGTGCTCGCTGCCGAACGGCCGCGGCCACGGCGTCATGGATCTGCGCCACGCCATCGAGCATTCGTGCAACGTGTACTTCTACACCATCGGCAACATGACCGGCATCGACAAGATCCACAAGTGGGCGACGCTGCTCGGCCTCGGCGAGAAGACGGGCATCGATCTGCCGAACGAAATGCAGGGCCTCGTGCCGTCGCCCGAGTGGAAGCAGGCGCGCTTCAAGGAGAAGTGGTACGCGGGCGAGACGATTTCCGTGTCGATTGGCCAGGGCGCGGTTGCCCTGACGCCGATCTCCGAGGCTGTGTACATTTCGACGATCGCGAACGGCGGCACACGCGTGACGCCGCACGTCCTCAAAGCCGTCGACGATGGATCGGGATGGAAGCCGACACCGGCGCCCGCGCCCAAGTCGCAAGTCGCGCTCAAGCCGGAGACGATTCAGGCGATCCGCGACGGCCTCTGGCTCGTCGTCAACGGCGTCGGGACCGGCGGCCGCGCGCGCATGGCGGGATACGACGTGTCCGGCAAAACGGGCACGGCGCAGGTCATTTCGAACCAGGGTGCGAAGGCGGCGAAAGGAAAGACCGACAAGGACCTGCGCGACAACGGCTGGTTCGTGTTCTTCGCCCCGCGCGACCATCCGCAGATCGCGGGCGCCGTCATGGTCGAGCACGGCGGGCACGGCGGCACGACGGCCGCGCCGATTGCCCGGCACGTGCTCGATACGTTCTTCGCGAAAAAAGAAGGACGGCCGCTGCCCGCGCCGCCGGTGAAGGCTGGAGACACCATCGCGCCGGCCCCGGCGCCGAAGTCGGCCGCGCCGGCGAAAATGACGACAGGGGCCGCGCAGTAGCCGAAGCGATTCTCACGAATCGCTTCGGCCGCTCCGAATCCTAGCGGAGCACGGGATCGGCGAAGACCGCCGTCGCCGTCGCCGCCGTGTTGTGGCTGGTGACGGCGAGGCCGGCGAGCAGGTCCGCCGGCATCGGGATTGTGACGATCGAGAGCGTCTGCCAGTTCACAAGATCCGGGGACCACTCGCCGGTGAAGGTGTTGCCGCGGCGGGTCAGACGCAGGAATGCCGGTGCGGTGACGCCGATCGTTTGCGCCGCCTGGAAGCTGCTGGCGCCGGTCGATCCGCGATACTGCATCGCGACGCCCTTGCCCGGCGTGATGAACACCGAGACGTGCGCCGAACCAGTGGCCGTCGACGTGCGGAACATCACGCCGGCTTTCGCCCACGCGTTCGTGTTGTCGACCGACCGCACTTCGGTTGTCAGCACGCCATCGCCGGTCCGCGGCGTGTTCGCGAACATGAACTGGTCGGACGCGCCCCAGATGTCGGCCCCGCGCGCGCCGAGCGTGACGGTGTGGCCGATAAAGTCCTCGAAACCGGAGGTTGTCGACGTCCCAATCGGCGTGAACGTGAACGCTGGCGGCGGCGGCGTGATGTTCACCGACGAGAACGCCGCCGTCGCCAGCACGCCGTCGCTGTGGCTCGTCACGGCCAGGCCCGCATAGCCGAACGGGTACGACGTGGCGTAGTTCTGCGCGCCGACGCGGATCCAGGGGTCAGCGGCGTTCTTCTTGTAGAACGCGTCGACGCGCACCCTGGTGACGCTCAGCCGCAACCACACGGGCGCGGTCACCGACAGCACGCTCGTGTTCACGCTCGTGCCGCCGCTCGTTGTCCTGCGCTGAAACGCGACGCCTTTCCCCGGCGTGACGAAGATCGACGCGTGCACCGATCCGGCATCGAGACCGCCGCGCACCATCAACCCCGCCTTCGTCCACACGTTGACGTTCTGCACGCTGTCGACGTGCGCCGTCAGATCGAAGTCGCCGGTCGCGTTCCCGTTGACGAAGGAACGGACGTACTGGAATTCATCGGCGGTGCCCCAGATATCGGTGCCGCTGCCCTTCACGGTGAAGACGCCGCTGCTGAACGTCGCGCTGCCCGCTGCGCCCACAGCGCCGACGTCACCGTTCTGCCAGGGGCTCGGCAGCGATCCGCCGCCACCCGCGCCCTGGATGGAGAATCGTCCCGACAGGCCAAACCCCTCGTCTCCATCCGCGTCCACGGCCTGCACGTCGACGTTCGCGTTGTCGGTGACCGGACCGGGACTGTTCCAGGTGCAGGAGGTCGCCGTGCCCGGCAGGTTGCTGCAGACCGTTTGCGACGTGCCGACGTTGTTGTTGATGACGGAGACGAAGACGTCGATCCGGGCGATCGGCGTGTCGGACGACGCGGTGAACGTGATCGTGTACGGCTTGCCTGCGGGAACAACCTCGCCGGCTTTCGGCGCGGTCACGGTCACGGTCGGAAACACCTGCGCCTTGACGGTGAAGGTGACCGACGACGACGCCGTACCGCCATGGCCGTCGTCGACGGTGACGGTGAACGTGTACGTGCCAGGCTGGGTGAGTGAGACGCATGTCTGCGGGACGGGGGAGATCGAGCGGCCGTCGCTGGCCGTCCATGAGTAGGTGAGCATGTCGTTGTCGGGATCCGACGCGATCGCTCGCAGGATCACCTCGGAGTTCCCTCCGTTGAACGACTGGCCCTGGCCCGCGTCAACGGTCGGCGCGCGATTGGTCGCCGCCGCGACGTTCAACACAATCGCGCCCCACGAGGCGATGAGATCTGTCTGATGATCGCCGTTCAGATCGCTCGTGTTGAGCGAAAGGACCGACTCCTTGTAGCGATCGTCGAGGATGCGGCTCTGATCGCCGAGCGAGAACGACGACGGCGCATCGAAGGTTCCGTCGCCGCGTCCCGGGAGAATCGAGACCGTGTCCCACGTCTTGAACTGGTCGGTGCAGTCGTCGAGCACGATGGTCGATCGGTTGGCCGTGGCGACGTCGAGAATGCCGTCGCGGGTGAAATCGCCGACGACGATCTGCCATGGGCCGGGCGGCACGGTGTAGATCACGGGCGCTTGGAAGGTCCCGTCGCCCTTGCCGAGCAGCACGTTCACGTATCCTTCTGTGAAAAAGCCGAGATCCTCTGGCGCGGCCGTCGAGACGAGCAGATCGAGCTTGCCATCGCCGTTGACGTCTGCGGCCGTGACGTCGGTCGCCGACCGATCGAGGCCGATGTCCGCGGCCGTGAAGGTGAAACTGCCCTGATTCAGGAATATGGCGACGCTGTGCGGGAAGAAGCGGTTCGTGACCGCCAGATCCTTGCGGCCGTCGCCGTTGAAGTCGGCGATGATCGCGTCGCTCGGCAGCGGGTTCGTCGTCAACGCGACGGGCGTGCCGAAGGTGAAATTGCCGTTGCCCGGGAAAACCTCCACCGTCGTCTGGCCGTCGATGCCGACGACGAGGTCTCGTTTCCCGTCGCCATCGAGATCGCTGCTCACGGCGAAGGTCACGTCCTGGCCGAAATCGGCAACCAACTGCGCGGTCCCGAGCGTGCCGTTTCCGTTGCCGGGCACGATATACACCTTCGCGCGGAGATCGTCGGAAGCGATGACGTCCAGCTTGCCGTCGCCGTTGAAATCGGCGACCCCCAGCACGTGGCCAGCGAACGAAGACTTGATTGGCGCTCCGAACGAGCCCGTCCCGGTTCCGAGCATCACGAGCAGGACGTCGGGATTGCCGGCGATGACGGCGTCGCTCCCGATGAGATCTGTCTTGCCGTCGCCATTGAAGTCGCCGGGCCAGACGTTCTGGTTGAGGGACGTATTCCGCGTGATGCTCACGGCGGGTGGCGGGCTGCTGATGGCGCCGATCGTCTCGTCGCCGAGCGCGGCGATGCCGGCGACAGTAATCACACACAGTCCAAATACCGGACGCGGCCGTATCATGATTGTCCTCCGGGACGGATCAACAGTCGCACGGCACTGCGTGTTCCATGCCGGTCGTGCGGCGGGTGGAAGTCAGCGCGGGAGGACGGCGAAAACGTGCGCGGTGTATCCGTTCGGACTCGTCTCGTTGTATCCGATTGCGTTCCAAAATTCCTGTAAACGCGCTCTAAAATTGTTGGGGTTCAGTCCGAGAATCGTGACGCCTCATCCTCAATCGTCGAACGACGCCGTCATCGACTGGCTCCTCGACGCCGACGCATCGATCCGCTGGCAGGTCATGCGCGACCTCACCGACGCGCCTGCGGAGATCGTCGCGGCCGAGCGGTCGCGCGTCGCGTCCGAGGGATGGGGCCCGCGGCTGCTCGATCAACAGCGTCCCGACGGCCATTGGGGCAACGGCGTCGCCACGCCGCAGTGGTGGTCGAACCTGTACACATTGCTGTTCCTGCGCGATCTGGGGCTCGACCCGACGAGCGCGCGCGCGCGAAGGGCGATCGATCTGATTCGCGGCAACGTCACCTGGGGGCCCGAGTTCGGAGACTCGCCTTTCTTCGAGGGAGAGGTCGAGCCGTGCATCAACGGCCGCGTCGTGGCGCTCGGCGCGTACTTCGGCGAGCCGAGCGATCGACTCGTCGATCGACTGTTGAGCGAGCAGCTCGCGGACGGCGGATGGAACTGCGAGGCGGAGCGCGGATCGGTGCGCTCGTCGTTCCACACGACGATCTGCGTGCTCGAAGGGCTGCTCGCGTTCGAGAAGGCCTTCGGCGCCGCGACGCCGGTGACCGACGCGCGGCGCCGCGCGCAGGAGTATCTCCTCGAGCGCCGGCTGCTCCGAAGGTTGTCGACCGGCGACATCATCGAGCCGACGTGGACGCAGTTCGCGTTTCCGACGCTCTGGCACTATGACGTGCTGCGCGCGCTCGACTATCTGCGCGCGGCCGGCGTAGAACCGGATGCGCGAGTCGAGGAGGCCGTCGCGACCGTGATCGAGCGGCGTCAGGGCGGCGGCCGCTGGCTGCTCGATGTGCGGCACCGCAATACCCTTCACGAGGAATTGGCCGGCACCGTCGGAGCGCCGAACCGCTGGATCACGTTGCGTGCCCTCCGAGTCCTGGACTGGTACGCACGAGATGGCCTTACAATCTGCCGCGAGGTGGCACGATGAAAGACGTTCCACGGTCGGGCAGGCGGCAGCTCCTTCGGATGACGGCGATGCTCGGTGGAGGAGTTCTCGCGCAACGCCAGCGGCTGCTCGCGTGGGAGACGCCCGGCAAGCTCGGCGCCCCGCTCGGTCCCTACGGCGAGCGTTCGCCGTTCGAGAGGGCGGTCCGCTGGCACAGGGAGTCGAAAACGCCGGAGGCCGGCTCGTGCTTCTCGCCGCTTCACGCGTCGGTCGGAACGATCACGCCCTCGTCGCTGCACTACGAGCGGCACCATTCGGGAATCCCGACGATCGATCCGTCGAAGCATCGGCTGGTCATTCACGGCCTGGTCGATCG
>Ga0209474_10002761_pt1 | contig 15852 bp, 15 predicted proteins | sample GraSoiAngelo_145_FD_185902 | JGI IMG/M metagenome (GOLD analysis project Ga0209474, IMG submission 185902) | Grasslands soil microbial communities from the Angelo Coastal Reserve, California, USA - 14_1009_05_20cm (SPAdes) (version 2) | ecosystem: Environmental > Terrestrial > Soil > Grasslands...
CGAACCCGGCTCCCATGGAGGAGTGGACGCCGTATTCCCACATCGAGCCTCCCCACTTGCACGGCTTTTTAATGTCGAAGGGCGGTCAGTTCTTACTTACGCCTCTGCCGAATGGAGGAACGCGCCTCGAGGGCACAACCTGGTATCAGCATGGTCTGTGGCCGGCTGCATATTGGCGCCTCTGGTCCGACGCCATCATCCATCGCATTCACATGCGAGTGCTAATTCACATCCGAGACGCAACGGAGAAGAAGTAATGCGCAGTACTGGGCAGACAAAACAAGAAAAAGAGTTGTGACACCGGTCCTGATACTTTACAAGAAGGAGACATCCTGAACTGCGTCGTTTTGCGAAATCATCGGTGGAAAGTAAATCGCACAGTTCAGGAGCCTGTCGGAGAGAGCGATTCCCGAATCAGGACTAAACAACTTACAGACACGTGATTATTTGTAAGTTGTTGAATTGTGTTGCTTTTCCAATCGAACTGCTAATCAGCGCCGCAGGCGCGGCACTCTCGTAGCCCATGAGCGATGGAGCCATGGGTACTCAGATGAAAAACATTGTGAGCCCGCAGGGCGGCATTCCTATGCCACGTGGATATCGTCCGCATCGAACACCTCCGAAGAATGCCGCCCTCACGGGCTCGGACCGAATCAGGCAACGCATTCCCATGGCTCGTCCGCACATGGGCTACAGGAATAGCGCGCCTTCGGCGCTCGGCGGCTGGGTCCACGTGGGTCACAATGATGGTGGGGTAATCGCAGCTCTCCCCTTGAATTGCCAGTTTGGGAATTTCAGTATTTTCTTTGAGCTTTACCCATAAGTAGTGTAAAGTTCGTCGCAAAAAATAGGAGCTCCCATTGAAAAAGCTTTTCGCAGTCCTTCTTTGCCTTGCGATCCCCGCGTCGGTAGTTGCCAGCGAGGCCAACGGCTACAAGGTCTCGTACGATGGCGGTTCATTGGCCGACACCAAATCAGGCTCATCCCTTCGGATGTACATCGACCAGGACAAAGTGCGTTTCCTAAAAGACGGCAAGGAAATCGCCTCAGTGCCCGCATCGACGGTCACAGAAATCAGCTACGGCCAGGACGTCCATAGGCGGGTTGGCAGCGCCATCGCGGTAGGCGCATTCACACTTGGACTCGGCGCATTGATGGCCCTCAGCAAATCCAAGAAGCACTTCGTCGGACTCACCTGGGCGGATGGCGATAAAAAAGGCGGTCTCGCCATGCAGTGCGACAAGAACGAATACCGCGGAATCCTGGCAGGTCTGGAAGGAATAACCGGCAAGAAAGCGGTCGATTCAGATGCTATGACTGTCAAGAATTAAGTATCGCGACATCCCAGAGAGAGACTAGAGATCGAGACCGTCGCCTGCGCATCCTTCCGAAATCGCTGTCTAGTACCGGGACATGCTTTCCAGTTAAATCCCTGTCTGGGAACAAATGTGGCAGATTTTGAGCAAGATTCAGCGCTTTTTGACGTGATCGCGTAACAATCGCTGCAATTGTCGCTGTTCTTTTGGAATTCCCACGGAAGCGTTTCATGCGTGAATTGTGCGTCTCTCACTTCAGATTGCCGGCTAGCAACGACTGCGAGGCACAACTGTGGTAATTGTGTTTCAGGCATTGACTCGGATCCTGCTTGGACAGGGATTCGGTTGATGCTGAGCCTCGTTCGAGTGTCTAGCCGAACCCGAGCGAGGCTTAACTATGCTCGGTCCGGCACCTCGGGAGAGAAGTCCAATATCCAGTGAGTGGGTCGCGCGAGCCTGGCGCCCACGGTGTTACCATGCCAGCCATGAAACAGCGCATCTCTCTGCTGATAGCCGTTGCGCTGGCCTTGGGCGCAATCGGCATGGCGCTGCATGCAGCCGGCGACCCAAGCCCAACTTATACCACTCGTACCCTGGCGCTTCCCGATCACGGCAAGGGCACCATCACCATGGATTACATTGCCTATGATCCCGAAACCGGATACGTGTGGGTTCCTGCTATCAACGTTGGCGCGGTGGATGTCGTAGACACGAGCAACGGCTCGGTTCGTGAGATCTCGGGCTTTGCCACCAACGAAGTGGAACTCGGAGGGCGAAAGCGCGTTCAGGGACCGAGTGGAGTGTCGATTGGAGATGGCGTGGTGTATATCGGCGACCGGGCCGACTCCAGCGTGTGCGCTATCGATGAAAAGACGCTGGCGCGCAAGAGCTGTGGGCATATCGATTCCACGCCCGACGGCGTCGTCTACGTGGCGCCTACGAAAGAAGTCTGGGTGACCGCGCCGCGCGACAATTCGGTGCGCATTTTGGATAGCACGACCTTGGCGCAGAAAGACAAGCTGACGTTCGACGGGCGGCCTGAAGGATACGCAGTCGATGCCAAGCGCGGCCGGCTCTATATGAACTACGAGGATAAGGACCTGACCACCGCCATTGATCTCAAGACGCATAAAACCGTCGCGAAGTGGCCGTCATCCTGCGGCGCGGACGGTCCGCACGGCATATCGGTGGATCAGGACGCAGGCTGGGTGTTCGTTGCCTGCAGCACGCTGGCGGAGGTTCTGGATGCGGGACACAACGGGGAGAAGTTATCGTCGATCGATACCGGCAACGGCGTCGATGACCTCAGCTACTCGCCAGCGACCCACACACTGTATGTGGGCGCTGCCAGGGAGGCGCGGCTCACGGTTGCCCGAGTTGACGCCGGAGGGAAGCTTAGCTTGATTGCGCAAGTACCCACACATGAAGGCGCTCGCAATGGAGTGGTCACGAAGGATGGCACAGTCTATCTGGCGCACTCGAGTCTCGGTCAACTGCCAGGGTTGATTGTGGCGTCGCCTACTGGGAATCGCCCGCAGCATTGAACTCGTCGCCGGGCATGGCAACGACCGGAGACTATCACCGGTTCACCTCATTTTTTATGCGACTGTTTCCCATTTAGGGATTGGGTGAGCCAGTTGGCTGAACTTTTCAAACATTCGTTCGACCATTTCGATCGTCCATCCGATGAAAGGCTTGCCCGGCTGCGCAGATCCTTTCAGCTCTGCCGGCTGCGCCACACTGTAGCTTGCGAATTCCACGGCTATTCCAATGGCTGCTTCTGGTGCGCGCTCTTCCACTCGTACCACCAGGCCTTCGCACAATGCTTTGATTTGGTCGGCGGTTCCTGGAATATCAAACTCCAGCTTGGCGCTCTGACCAACGCTCGGTTTGTGTTTGCAATAGAAGAAGGCGCCAAGCATGTTGATGTCGCGGAGGAAGGCGTTCTGCGGCTCACCCGAATCGCGGAAAACCGCGACCGCTCGGATGGGGAGGTGGACTCGAAAATATCTGCGCTGCTCGGGGAGCGCGCAGCGCATGAAATCTACAGCTCGCTGGCTTGGTTGAAAAGGCATATTTGCCTCCACACTCGCAGCGGCGCACTAATAAAGCTGCAGTTATTCGTCCACTTGTAAGCTGTTGATTGGTAAGTTGGTCGCGCGAGCTGCTGCGTGGCAGTGTGAAATATTTGCCTTCAGATCTGGGATCTCAATGTGAATTTGACATGCAAAATATTGCAGCTCTGAAACAAAATGCCTCAACCCGCGAGGCCAATGACGCATCATTGTTACATGTCCCCTCGCCTCAACAGGGCCGTTATGCCGCAGTACCTTCCCACACTGCGTTTGTTCTTTCCCGGCGGTGTGCATAACGACTATCGCCTGCGCGACGGTTGTCTCGAATTTCGGGTGAGCGAAGGTTCGTGGCGCACGATGGACGATTCAGAGATACAACTTCATCACCGCTTCGATACGGAAGTCTCTCGCTGGCTGCTGGGGTATCTGGCGGAGGCGAATCCATACGCTTCCGCAAGCTCGGCTCCAGCCAAAGTGAGCGCTGTGCGTGAGCGAAGCTTAAGTAATAGGCCTGCGCGTAAACGATGAGCCACCAACCCGCGTGCGGTTGCTGTCAAGTCACCTTATCTTTTGGCAACTCGCTGAACTGCTGAATCCATCACAGAAACCAAATCCCAACCAGGTTCTGGTTCCCGTGGAGGACGCCTTGCGAACCACACTGCTCCACATCGTCTTTCTCAGCGTTCTTGTTCTTGCGATGATGATAGTGACATCTTGCGGCGGAACGTCCAACACCGCCAGCAACTCTCCCGGGAGTAGCAGCACCAATCCAGGACCGGCAGCGGCGCCTGGGTCCGGAGGCTCGGGCTCCTCCGGCAATGCTGGCGGAGGTTCTTCGGGCGGTTCAGGAGGAGGCACTTCCGGGACCGGCTCGGGAGGTAATACGACTCCGAGTGCTCCAAGTGGTCCAGACACTTATCTTGCTCAGATTTTTCAAGTGGCGGAGAGGTTTCCGAATTCAGAGGGACAACTCACACTTAATAACAAGGCCAACGATGGCTCGGGCGTCCTGCAATTCTCACATGCGAGTACCAATACCGGTAATTTGGTTCTGCGGTTTTGTCAGTATGCCTTTAACCCACCGAACTGCTTCAACATCACATCTCTCGCAACCGATGCGAACGGCAACGGAACCGTAAACTTTACCTTTCCCAGAAAGGGAACGGTTTCCGGCGCATTCCAGATAACCCTCAACGGCGACCAGTGGGGCTATGCTGCGACCGGCACCTCGGGAAAGAACTTTCAATCGGCGCTCCTGCCGGCCTCTTCGATCACAGGAGGCATCAACCTGACGGCGGGCAATGCACAAGGTTGGGGATCGATTGTGGTCAATGACACTACCGGGCACATGGTTCTAAACCAGACCACGCCGAACCACACGTTTAATACCGCGATTTGTGGCCCGACGAATTCGTGTCTGAATCTGGGCAATGTCTCAACCGATGCGCAAGGAAACGCGAGTGCCGATATTGGATCAGTCCAGGCTGCTGGTGGAAGTGTGTTTCGCGTCAGCGACGAAAACGGTGTGCAGTTTGTGTCTGCATTTCGCGTGCAGTAGCTGCATGTAGCTGAAAGTTTGTCCTGCAGCGTGGGGCTCTGGCTGGGCAGCATCTCCCTTTCTTCAATCCGTCAGTTCGCCTGAATGAAGACCTCTACCACTTTCTCGGATGCGCACGTAAGTTTCTCGTGTACATTTTTGGACTCCGAGCGCAGATCGGGGAGAAGGTCCGCACGACAAATAGGACAAGCGAAGCATCGAACAGAGCAGGATGCTCTGCTCGGATTCAAGTCTGATTGAACTTCAGTCGCGCTCCGATTCTGAATACATAAGCCATAGCCGCACTGTGCTCATCACCGACCGCAAAGGTTGGGTGAGTGGCAACTCTGACCAGGGACTCTGGATCTACCAAGCGCGCCTCCTGTCGCGGTACTTGTGGACGCTGGATGGAAAGACGCCGCAGCTCAGCGCCTTTTCTTGTGTCCGCCAGAACAGCTCTCTTGGCTACTACATTGCGGCGCCGAAAAATTGGAAGCGGACTGAGCCGAAAGACCGCGATGCAGCGCAGCAGTCCATCGAGTTGCGCGTTTCCCGAACACTCGGCGCTGGTCTCACAGAAGAGGTGGCGGTCACAAATTACACGCAAATCAGCACGGTTGTTGAGCTCGCGCTCGAAGTTGCCTCCGATTTCGCCAGCCCAAGTGCGGAGTCCGGCGCGGACAGAGTTCCTGGAACAATGAAACAGAAATGGGCTGAAGTCGGTGAAGGTGAATGGGAGCTCTGCTTCGATTATCGGGCTCGGCACTGGTACAGCCACCAGGGCGATCGTGGAATAGCGCGCTTTCATCGCGGAGTCCGCTTGCGTCTGAAAGCCAATGTTACGCCGAAGTATCGAAATGGGAAGATATCCCTGGGTATCAGGCTTGCACCTCGCCAGAGCTGGCGATGCTCAGTTCATGCCACCGCGCTGATGGAAGGCGATGAATGGAGCCCGGTAGACGGAAGCCCCTGGTCTTCACCCGTAACAACTACAGAAAAGGAAGACGCCTTCCCTGCCGATGCCACGCAACTCACTTCGCCCGGGTCGCCAACCTTTCCTGCCCTCGTACTCAGCACGCTGGCACGGTCTCAGAAGGACCTGTTTGCCCTGCGTCTAGTCGATCTCGACTCTCGCGACGAGGAAGGAAGGGCCTGGATTCCTGCAGGCGGACTCCCGGCCTATGTTGGACTGTTCGGGCGCGACTGCCTGGCTTCAGGATGGCAGGCAGCCCTATTGAGCACGGCCATGATGCGCGGTTCCCTTTCGGAACTGCCAAAAACGCAGGGACAGAAGATTGACGATTGGCGAGACGAGCAGCCTGGACGCTTCGTCCATGAGCTGCACACCGATCCGCGCGCGGTGCTTAACTACAATCCGCACGCCCGCTATTACGGAGGCGTCACCGCATCCATTTACTACCCGGTCGTCGTCTCCGCAGTCTGGCATTGGACTGGCAACAAACAGTTGGTCCGGCGGTACGTCAAGCCGGCGCTTGAAGGACTCGACTGGGCAGATAAGTACCTGCGCGACGAAAGCGGCTTTTACCGCTACCGCAAACGCTCCAACCAGGGAGAACGCAACCAGGGATGGAAAGACTCAGACGATGCCATCGTGAATGCTGACGGATCACAGGCGAAACATCCCCTGGGGACGTGCGAGATGCAGGCATTTGTCTACGCATCGAAGATGCATCTATCCGAAGTTCTCTGGTGGCTCGGGGATCCCGAAACGGCCCGCCGGTTGTTTCGTGAGGCAGGAGAATTAAAGGAACGCTTCAATGACTTCTTCTGGATGGAAAATGTCGGATATCTCGGAATGGCCATCGATGCGAAGAAGCGCTTAGTGCGATCGATTGCTTCAGATCCCGGGCATTGTCTCGCCTCGGGAATTGTTGATCAGCGTCTGGCAACGGGGCTTGCCGAGCGGCTCATGCAGCCTGACATGTTTTCTGGTTGGGGCATACGCACACTGTCGGCGGAGCATCCTGCATTCAATCCATTCTCCTATCATCGCGGATCGGTTTGGCCGGTTGAGAACGCCGTCTTTGTGCTTGCTTTCGCGCGCTATGGCTTGCACAACAAAATGCAGACGCTTGCGCGGGCGATGTTCGAGACTGCCGAAATCTTCAAGTACCACCGGCTGCCCGAGGTCTTTGCCGGACATCAGCGCGATGGCGAGCATCCCTTTCCGGGAATGTATCCGAGAGCGAACTGGCCGCAAGCCTGGTCGGCATCAGCTCCATTCACGGTAATGCAGGCGCTGCTCGGAATCTTTCCCTATGCTCCGCTGAATGTTCTGCTTCTCGATCCCCATCTGCCGGAGTGGCTGCCGGAATTCACCGTGCAGAACATGAGGATAGGAAAGGCGACTGTCTCCCTGCGATTCAGGCTTAACGAAGACGGTCGCACGAATTACGAAGTTATAGAGCTCCGAGGGAAGCTGCACCTGGTCCGCCAGCCGAGCCCGTGGTCACTGACGGCGGATCTTGGCGAACGAGTGCGAGACGCAGTCAGCAGCCTACTACCCCTTGCAGCCTAGAAGATCGCTATCTGGTTGTTTTCCTGTCGTTTTCGGCATCAGTTCACGCCATTCTTCGGATCCCATGATCCTTGCTCTTTGCGGACATAGATGATCTGGCCGATGTGGTAGGCGTTGTGGGTGCTGATGTGCGTAAACGTTTGCGCCACGTTTTTCAGTTTTGCTTCGTCTGCGGTTTCCACCCACTTCTCGAGCTCGGTCAGAACCTGATCGAGCTGCTGCACTGTGTCATTCCAGGTTTTCGTATCGAACTTGTTAAAGGTCTCGTCGTTGTTGCCGCTGAAATTTTCTGGTTTCTCACCCTTGAGCCGTGCGAAGTTCTGCTTGTTCCAAAACACCAGGTGATAGGTAAGCTGGCCGACCGAGTGGTTCCCTTTCCCGTCGGTCCAACTCGCCTGCTCGGCGGTCAGCCCTTTGACCGCAGTGTTTGCTGGGACGAACCACTCCGCGGTTGTATGCGTCGAGCGCAGCTCGGCCAGCAGTAAGTCGCGAAGATTCGAGGGCTTCTTGTCTTGGGCATGCAGGGGAAGCACGAGCAACAGCGTCACAAATAGCAGCCATCGTTTTGTCATCCTGGAATTTCCTCCGCCGTCTTAGACGCGCGAGCGGCCGGAACGATTCTCCAGAACGTGAAAGGGGAGAGCGGCCTCGGTTTCCGTTGGGACGAGATGCGGTGAGAGTGTCGTCCACGATGCCGACGGAGAGTCCTTATTCGACCCAAACCGACATCTCGGGCTTAAAGTGGATTGAGCCAAGACGAAGTGGACCAAGTGGAAGGAAAATGCCTGTGTTGGCGCCTCTTTGGCAGTTCTACTGCCCTCCCACTCCTGTCTGTTTTCCCTCGTGCGTTACTTGCGCGGCGATCTTCTGCATGGCATGTGCGAGTTCCGCGGGTGAGTGGATTTTGAAGTTCGTTCCGTCCAGCGCACGCGGCAGCGCGGGCAGCCCCCGCGTGCTGCATAACCTCTACGATCACACATCGATCCTGAAGCTGCTTGAATGGCGTTGGAAACCTCCTACGCTGACGACGCACGATGCATCGGATAGATCATTAATTTAAAACACGCTCTGGACTTTGGGGGTCCACAGCTCGATGTCCCTGCTCTTCCGGCACCAGCGACCTATGTGCCTCTCGCCTGTCCGAACGGATCCGGACAAACCTTCGGCGACACCGTCGGACAGCAGGAGTCGATCGATATGTCGAATTTACAGCAGCTCGCGGTGAGCTATGGATGGCCGATCTATTAGGCTCTGCCGCTGTCGAGTCATCGTGTTCCTTACTTGCCGCGAAAGACGAATGCCAACTCTATGATCAGAATGATCACGACCATCAGCTCCAACACGAATCCGCGCGCCTGCTGGAACTGATCAATCATCACAGTGTAGAGATCCTCGGCGGTTTTGAGCTTCTCGGCGACCAGGGCCTGAAAGTCGTTCACACCGATCCTTGCGACGCACAGTTTGTATAGCCGCGCTATAAACATGTCGCCTACGAACTTAAGCGCGGCAGTTGTGCGCTCCGTCAGCTCCGTGACTTCCAAGACGATGGTGCGCAGGCGCGTCGCCGCCGGACGCATTCTCCAACCGGCCAGCACACCAGCGCGACGTTCGATAAAACGATAAACCTCGCGCAACTCACGTGTGAGCAGCTCGTCGTAGTGGCGGAACTGCAGAAGCTGCGAGTTTGCATATTCGAGTATGAGAGCCGTTGCTTCTGCGCCCTGCTGAGTATCAAGCACGAACGCTGCATTCCAGCCGATCACGATCAAGTCGTTTGGATAATAGGACACGCTTCCCTGCATCACCTCAGCGCGTTCGCTGTCGGAGAGCGCGAAGGGTTCTCCACGGACGATCTGAGCGATGTCCGCGCTGTGTCTGGCGAGTACTTTGGCCGCTGGTTCCATTCCAGGACCGCTGAGGATGTGAAAAATGCAATAGTCCTCGTCCAGCCAATTTTCATAGGGACGCACCAGGGTTGGACGAATCGCCGCGACTCTCTCTCGAACGATCCGCCGCGAGAGCTCGTCAAATGTAGTGCTGGAAACCCAGCGCGCAGCCAATTCACGCAGTCCGTCCCATTCGCAGCAGAATGGAAAACGCAACAGCAGGCTGATGACGCCGTAATCGTAATAGCGCAGAGTCGCATCAAAACGCTCGCCGCTCTGAATCACGACTTGATCGATGGTTTCAATTACCGGCGGCCGCTCGAATCGGACATACTCCGGAGCGGTGTGTTTAAAGCTCGGCGTCACGACTTTGCCCTGGATAAATGGGGGCAACTCCTTCAGTCGAATCTCTTCGCAAACGTCGTACAGCGACAAGATGGAGATTGATCCGCGCAGTTCCATTGTGCCAGTGTAAGTCGACGCTCCTCGTTAGAGACGCAGCATGCTGCGTCTCTATCATCAGCTGTGCAGAGCCCATTCAGTTTAGCGGGCTACCAGCGGCACCGCGGCCAGTGCCGCGACCATTCCTAAGCTCTGTAACCGTGACCAGCGTTCCTTCAGTAGCACGCGCGCCAAAATGATAGTGCTAGCCGGATAAAGTGCGGACAGTACCGCAGCGACGTCGAGTCGCCCGCGCTGGGTGGCGGCAACGTAGAGCGCATTGGCGGCCGAATCCAGAATTCCGGCAAGAAAGATGTAGCGGAACACTCCGGGTGCCGGCGTCCAGGAGACCGGGTCTGTGCTGGATCGCTCTTGATTGGCGACAAACAAATGCTGCTGAAGCAAAATGGAAATCATCAAGACGAATGACGCAGCACGCGCCGCGACCAGCGGCCAGAATACAGACTGAGTTCCCGCAAACTTAATGAACAACAAAAACCCGCCCAGTCCAAATCCTGCGGCGACTGCGAGGCCGAGTCCTGCGGATTCGCCAGCTGAGCCGCTTTGCGTCGCAATCAGCCAAATGCTGACAATCGCCAACAAGAATCCGAATAACTGCAGTCCACGCGGAAATCCGGCAGTAATGAAACTGAAAATGATCGGAACGAGCGCCGAGATCACGGCCGAAAGTGGCGCGGTCAATCCCATCTTGCCGACAGCTAGTGCCTTGTAAAGACAAGCAAGCCCTGCGCCGCCAACCGAACCCGCTGCAATCCCCCATAGCAAGGAGATCTTCGACGACAAGTGCTCACCTGCGAGAACTGCAAGGAGGAGCATGAAGATGAGGCCAATACCATGCGCGATCGCCACTACCCCAAACACACTCGATCGCTTAGTAGCAAGGCCGCCACTGAAATCAGCCGCGCCCCAGGATGCGGCAGCAGACAAGCTAAATGCGGGTGAAAGGAGGTTCTGCACAACCTATCTTCGCATTTCGAAGCTGTTGCGGTTCGTATGTTGCATCTTGCGCTCCTACCGAGTCTAAAACGTATCTTAAGATTGAGTCCTACGAATCACGAGGAGCTTCCGTGCAAGAGATGAATGTACGTTGCTGCATCGTAGGCGGCGGACCAGCCGGAATGATGACAGGGTTTCTGCTGGCTCGGGCCGGGGTTGACGTTCTTCTACTCGAGAAGCACGCCGACTTTCTTCGCGATTTTCGCGGCGATACAGTGCATCCCTCCACTCTCGAGCTGATGTATGAACTGGGCATCCTTAAAGAGTTTCTCCAGCAACCTCATCAGGAGCTCTCGCGTGTAGCCGTGCAAATCCGGGACACGAAGCTTTGGGTTGGCGACTTCACCCACCTGCCCACGCACGCAAAGTTCATCGCGCTCATGCCGCAGTGGGACTTCCTCAACTTCCTCGCGGAACGCGGGCGAGTTTACCCGGAGTTTCAGCTGCGCATGCAGGCTGAATGTATGGACTTGCTCCAGCAGGACGGCGTGGTGAAGGGTGTGCGCGTCAAAACCACGGGCGGCGAGCTCACCGTTCATTCCGATCTGGTCATCGCTACCGATGGCCGGCATTCAATCGTCCGCGAGAAGGCCGGGCTCACGGTGCGCGACAAAGGTGCGCCAATGGACGTGCTGTGGATCCGCCTTTCACGCCGGGAAAACGACGCTGCACAGGCGCTTGGCCGGGTTGATCGAGGAAGAATCATGGTCATGATCAACCGCGGTGAATACTGGCAATGTGCTTTCGTAATACCAAAGGGAACCGCGGAAGCCCTGAAGGCTCGAGGAATCGAAAACCTTCGTGAGGAGATCAGTCGGCTCGTTCCCTATTTAGGAAATAGAGTAGGAGAATTGAGAGACTGGGACGATGTAAAGCTGCTCACCGTGAAAGTCGATCGCCTGGAGAGATGGTACAAACCGGGACTCATTTGTATTGGCGACGCGGCTCATGCGATGTCTCCGATCGGCGGCGTTGGCATTAACCTCGCAGTGCAGGACGCGGTGGCAGCTGCAAACGTGCTCGCACCTGCCCTGCTCACGCGGAAGGCGATAACACATTCGCTTCAGCAAGTTCAGCGGAGGCGCGAGTTTCCTACAATAGTCACGCAAGCAGCGCAGATTTTTGCGCAGAACCGAATCATCAGCAGGGTTTTAGCCGCTGATAAGCCTCTGCAAGTTCCTTCCATTATGAAACTGCTGGACCGCTGGCCGCTACTTCAACGTATTCCGGCCCGAGCCATCGGCATAGGAGCGCGTCCGGAGCATGTGAGAACGCGAGATGTTCATCAGCAACAGCGCGCGATTGCGTCCTAAAGGCTAGGTGAGCTGGCTTTAACGTCATTCCGTCCGCTCTCGGCCGGCACAAGTTTGAAGAACCCAGAATGGGTCTAAGGCGCTGTCATCGTCGACTGATCGGGATTTAGCCACTCGTTTAGATCGAAGACGTAGATCGAAGACATGGATGTCTTTAACCTTCTACGGGCTGAGGCGGCCGGAACCACGTTAGAAGGGAACCACGCTAAGCCTGCTTCGCGACATCGAGGACAGGCTCGTAGCGAGCGCCTGTCGCCATCAAATTTTCGATCAATTCCACCGGCTGAATTCCACCTCTCGCGCCAACGCCCATGCAGTTCAATGCAGCGGCAGCGCAGGCGAAGTCGAGCCTTCGCCGCAATGGCCAGCCTTGAAGAAGGCCGTAAATGAACCCGGCGTGAAACGTGTCTCCGGCTCCGGTCGTGTCCACGGCGGCCACCTGATAGGCGGAGGCGTAATGGAACTGCTTGCCATCCCACGCTAGCACTCCATCGTCTCCGAGCGTCGCTGCGGTCAATGCACATCCATATCGACGCTGCATCATAGGCAGCGACTTCTCCAGATCCTCCAGCCCGAGCAGCCGCGCTGGAACGTCTCTGCTGACGATGGCATAGTCAATATTTTCGAGCAATCCTTCCACACCAGGATACGTATCATCAAGATCAGCGACGACGGGAATTCCCACAGCGCGAGCCCAGCCCGCTGCAACAGTGGCGGCGGCAGTATCGTAGCCGTCCACGTGGAGCGCACGAGCATTCACGATCCATTCGCGATCCAGTTCTTCGGGACGAAGGCCGAGCTGCTGATCGCGGCGCCACAGAACTGTGCGCTCGCCCTGACTGTCCACAAGGATTACCGCCTGTTGACTTGCACAGCCGGGCACCGTAATGACGTGCGCCTCTACGCCGGCGCGCGCAAATTCGTCGCGATGAAGCTGGGCAGCGCCGTCGTCGCCCAGCTTGCCGACGTAGCGAGTACGCAGTCCCCACTGCTGACATGCCATAACGGCGCTTGCGACCTGTCCACCGGGAAGCACGCTGGCTGAGCGAAACTCGACCTTGGACCCTGGAACCGGGTGCTCCGCCATTGGAATTAACATATCGGTCGCGTTCAAGCCAACGCCGACGAGGTCAACCTTCGATGGCTTTGCTTTTGTCATTGTTTGCGATGACACTGTAAACGAAACATTACGGTACACGAAATCGAGCGGTGCTGCTCACTGACGTCGCTTGAGCCCTTCCAGTTCCTCGAGCGTGCGCGGCCAATCGTCTCTTAGCAAGCGAGACAGGCTGCGATCGGCGAGAACTTTTCCACCTGTCTGGCATCGCGCGCAGTAATTCGTCTCGTTATCAGCGTAGCGGATACGTAACACCCTCTCACCACATCTCGGACACGGCTCGCCATAGCGACCATGGACCGCCATTCCCTTGCGAAACGCCGTGACCTTTTCGGGAAAGCCGTGCGTCGCTTCTTCCCGCAGCGTTCGCGTCCAAAGCTCGAGCGTGCTCCTGGTGGCGGCGAAAAGGCGCTCCCATTCTTGTGGCTTCAGATTGTGCGTCTGTGCAATTGGCGAAAGTTGCGCTGCATGCAGAATTTCATCGGAGTATGCGTTGCCGATGCCGCTCAACAAGCGGGGATCGGTCAGGGCTCGCTTAAGTGCGCGATTTTCTGACGTGAGTGTTGCACAAAAGGAGTTGAGATCGCTCGAAAAAACGTCGATTCCTCCTGGATCCATCGCGCGCAAACTGTCTTCGCCAACCAGAAGGTGCAACGATGCACGACGCTGCGTGCCCGCCTCCGTAAGCACGAGTGATCCCTTCGGAAAATCAAACGCCGCTAGATTTTGACGGCCAGACAGCTTTGCTTCCGCGGGTCGCCAATGCAACCGGCCAGCAATCATCAGATGCAGCACCAGCCAGAAATCACCGCCCAAGCCGAATGCAATGCGCTTGCCAATTCGCCTCAACTCGCGAACGACGCGGCCTTCGACGCTCGTGATCGGTGGCTGCACGGTTCGCAGCAGAAACGCGCTCGCGATTCGCACTCGCTGTAGTGGCTGATGAATCACGCGCGGTTCCAGCGCGCTGATATAAGCGACGATGTCGGGCAACTCGGGCATGCTTATCAGAAGAATGCAGGTTGAAGCCCTAGTTCTGCAAATCGGCCCGACCCGGGAAGCAGAGTCATCCACACGGTGAAAGCCGTGATGACCCTTGCAGCTTCCTGCGCCTTCGTGGATTCGGCCGCACTCGGCCAGGTGTTGGCGATTTTTTGATGTGGTGATTCGAAAATCGCGAAATCACAAATGAAATCTACGGCCGGGCGGGAGGCGCCCGGATGCACGTCTTAGAACTTATCGTCGTTTACTTCGATCCAATATCCATCCGGATCCTGGAAGTAGAGCTGATGGACTCCGTCGGGGCGGACCGAAGTTCCTTTGCTCGCGTCGCGAATACTTTTCCGGTACTTGACCGACATTTGATCGAGATGAGAGACGAAGGTATCGAACGATGGGACTCGAAATGCTAAGTGCACATTCACGTCATGAGGGATTGATTCCGTTGCCCCTGAAACGACGTGGAGCTGGTCGTGCGCGCCAATGCGGAGCCAGAGGTGCCGTCCATCTTTGAAGGGTTCATTTATACGCTCCAAGCCCAACACAGTTTCGTAAAAATCAGCGCTCTTCTGCAGGTCACGTACGTAGACCGTCGTGTGATCGAATTCTGCAGGCTTTGTGCCAGATTGGGAGACAACTAGAGAAGCACCCAAAGATAGCGAGATCAGGAGCAACGCAAGCCTCATCTTTTTCATGCCGGAATGGTACATCACGGATCCTGTAGCTCCGCCGATCATTTCTGCGCCCAATAACTCGTCCTGGCCAACACTCTCAAGTCACTCCGTCCGCGTAATCGAACAGTAAGTCGATGAAGACCAGCATGAGGTTCCTTTGGCTGAAAACTGAGCACGTATCGGCTGTGGAGCCGATTCGTGAAGTCAAACATGTGATCTTCGAAGCTTTTGCTTGACGCAAACAGCTGGTATTCGCCGCCGGTCATGGACGCCAATCCCTTTGCCACATTTTTCCTGGTCGCGTTCATTGTCATCAACAATGGGGCGCCAATATCGAAGGGAGCCCCAGCCGGCCTCCACTCGTCCTTATTCAATCCGCGCTCGGTGTCCAAGACCTGCGACACAGAAGGCGAGAACGGCAGCGCGTACACGACCACATTGCTTCTGCCAACCTCCTCGACGACTTGCTCCAGCTTGGCTTTGTGACTGCCATGATCTCTGGTCTCACTAATAAGCAGCAGCACGCGCTCATGGTCTTTGGAAAGATTCGTCAGCAGTCTGACGGAGTAATCAACTGCATCGAGGATCGCGGCGCCGTTGTCACCCGGCGAAAGATCTTTCAGGTAGTCGGTGACCGGAAGTTCGTCGCGCGTAAATCCTCGGACAGTGCGCACGCGAGTGTCGAACTCCACAATGCTGATTTCTGAAATCGTATGTTCTTGAGCGAGGATGTCATCGAGCATGGAACCTAGGCGCGCCATCCTGGAGAATTCTCGTTTAGCGCGGCGACCGGTCTGTAGCGCGACCACAATTGATACTGGTTCGATATCGGAACGCTCATCGAGTTGCACTGCCTGCTCAACCCCGTCGTCTTCGACCACGAAATCTTTCGCCAGCAAACCATAAACTGCCTGTCCCTTTGCATCTCTCACAAGCGC
>Ga0209474_10002763_pt1 | contig 15845 bp, 11 predicted proteins | sample GraSoiAngelo_145_FD_185902 | JGI IMG/M metagenome (GOLD analysis project Ga0209474, IMG submission 185902) | Grasslands soil microbial communities from the Angelo Coastal Reserve, California, USA - 14_1009_05_20cm (SPAdes) (version 2) | ecosystem: Environmental > Terrestrial > Soil > Grasslands...
CCCTCGAACCCGGTCAGCTCGGCGACGAGCTCCGCCAGCTCGCGGATACTGATCTCGAAGCCGGCGCCGATGTTCACCGGCGCGGGATCGTCGTAGCGCTCGGTGGCGCGGGCGATCGCCTCTGCACAGTCGCCGACGAAGAGGAATTCGCGCGTCGCCTTCCCGGTGCCCCAGCAGGTCACCTCGTCGTCGCCGCGATCCACGGCGTCGAGGCACTTGCGGACGAGCGCCGGAATCACGTGCGACGACGCGGGGTCGAAGTTGTCGTGCGGCCCGTAGAGATTCACCGGCAGCACGTGGATCGCGTTGAAGCCGTACTGCTGCCGGTACGCCTGCCCCTGCACGAGCAGCATCTTCTTCGCGATGCCGTACGGCGCGTTGGTCTCTTCCGGGTAGCCGTTCCACAACTCGTCCTCGACGAAGGGAACCGGCGCGTGCTTCGGGTAGGCGCAGATCGTGCCGACGCCGACGAACTTCTCCACGCCGTTGCGGCGGGCGTGCTCCATCGTCAGGGCGCCGAGCATCACGTTGTCGTAGAAGAAGCGGCCCGGCGACGCGCGGTTCGCACCGATCCCGCCGACGACCGCGGCGAGATGGACGACGATCTGCGGCCGCAGCTCCGCGTACATCCGCTCGACGTCGGCCTCGCGCGTGAGATCGAACTGCGCCTTCCGCGGGACGAGGACCGTGCTGCCGCGCGCCTCGAGCGCCTCGACCACGTGCCGGCCGAGAAAGCCGCTGCCGCCGGTGACGACGATCCGCTTCGACGCGAGATCGATCATGCGGCCTTCGCGCCGACGCGCTCGACGGAGTGGCCGCCGGCGACGAGGACGTCCATACTCGTCCGCAGAAAACAGTCGAGCGCCTGATCCGGCGTGTGGACGATCGGCTCGTTCTCGTTGAACGACGTGTTCAGCAGCATGCCGACGCCCGTGATGCGCTGGAAGGCTTTGATCAAATCGTAGTAGCGCGCGTTGGTGCGCGGGCTCACGGTCTGCAGCCGGCCGGAGCCGTCGACGTGCGTGATCGCCGGCACGGCGGCGCGCTTCTCGGGCCGGACCGGATAGACCTGGAGCATGAACGGATCCGGAACGGCGCCGACGAAGAACTCGTCGATCGCCTCCTCGACGACCGACGGCGCGAACGGACGGAAGCGCTCGCGAAACTTGATCCGCGTGTTGATGATGTCGCGCATGTCGGCGCGCCGCGGATCCGCGAGGATGCTGCGGTTGCCGAGGGCGCGCGCGCCCCATTCCATGCGGCCCTGGAACCAGCCGACGACGCGGCCGCCGGCAATCTGATCGGCCGTCCAGGCGTCGAGCATCGCCTGATCCGGCCAGTGCCGGCGGATGCAGCCGCGCTCCGAGATCGCCGCCTGCTGCGCGTCGAGCGCCGCCGCGATCTCGCCGTCGTCGAACTCGGGGCCCCAGGAGCCGTGCGTCAGCACGAAGTCGCGCGGGCGGCCGGTCGCCGCGTGCCACGCGTGGAACGCCGCGCCGAGCGCCGTGCCGTTGTCGCCCGCCGCCGGCTGGATGAACACCTCGCGGAAATCGGTGCGCTCGCGGATCTTCCCGTTCGCGACGCTGTTCATGGCGCAGCCGCCGGCGAGGCAGAGCGACGTGCGTCGAGTCGTCTTCTGCACGTGGCGAAGCACGTGCATCGCGGCGTTCTCGAAGACGGCCTGCAGCGACGCGGCGAGCGCCTCGTGGCGTGCGTCGATCGGCTCGTCCAGCCGCCGCGCGGGGCCGAGCAGCGATTCGAGCTTCGGCGAGTACACCGGGCCGATCGTCGGCTCGCCATCCGCCCACGTCATCGAGATGCCTTCGGTGGCGTGGCGGAAATACGCCAGGTCGAGCTCGAATCCGCCGTCGTCGCGAAGGTGCACGAGCGAATCGATCTCGCGCGCGAAGCGCGGCTCGCCGTACGGCGCCAGCCCCATCACTTTGAACTCGTCGCCGTAGCGCATGAAGCCGAGGTGCTGCGTGATCGCGAGATAGAGCAGACCGAGCGAGTGCGGGAAGAAGACGCGCGCGTCGACGGAGAGCCGCGGACCGTCGACCCGTCCCCACGAGGTGCTGACGAAATCGCCGAAGCCGTCGATGGCGCAGGCCGCCGCCGTCTCGAAGGGCGAGACGAACGCGGCGCTCGCCAGATGCGACGGATGGTGCTCGACGAACCGCGTGCGCGCCTTCACACGAGTCTCGTCGAGGCCGAGCGTCGATGCGATGACGGCGGGCAGACGGCGCACGCTGGAGAGATTGCGCGCGCGCGCCGACACGGTGCCGCGCGGCCGGTAGCGCAGCACGAAGAGTCCCTTGCGCCAGAGGTGCGCGCGCGGATCGCGGGAGACGGCGAAGAGATCGACGTCGGCCGCCGCGATGCCCCCGAGGTCGAGGCAGGCCGCGAGCGCGTGCGTCGGAAACCCGGCGCAGTGCTTGATGCGGCGAAAGCGCTCCTCCTCGACGGCGGCGACAAGGCGTCCGTCACGGACGAGCACAGCCGACACGTCGCCGTGGTACGCGTTCAGGCCGACGATGTTCATGCGGGTCACCGGAGGCGGCGGCATCAGTGGACGCTGGCGTAGAGCTGCGTCATTGCTCGGGCGATCGCGTCCCACCCGTAGCGGGCGCGCGCGAACCGCGCGGCGCGCTCGCCCATGGCGGCGGCGCGCGCGCGATCGTCGGCGAGCTCGCCTATCGCGTCCGCGATCGCGCCGGCCGACTGCTCGACCCACCGCCCGCAGCCTTCGATCTCGACGACGCGCCACGGGCACGTGCGCGTCGTGACGACGGGGACGCCGGCGGCAAGCGATTCCACCACCGCGAGGCCGAAGCTCTCGGAATCGGAGCACTGGACCGAGACGTCCGCGTCCTTGAGCAGCGCCCACTTCTCGGCGCCGTCCACCGCGCCGATCGCGTGAACGGCGCCGCGATGCGCGGCGAGACGCGCGTAAATGTCGGGCAGCAGCCGATGTTCGTCCGGTCCGGCGATCACGAGGTGCAGCGCCTGACGGCCCGCGCGCGCCGCCGCGAACGCGTCGGCGACGAGGTCGAGGCGCTTGATCCGGTGCAGCCGGCCGAGGAACAGCACGACGAAGGCATCGTCGGGGATGCCGAGGCGCGCGCGATAGCCGCGCGGCGCGGCGTCGGCCGCCGCGAGATCGACGCCGTTCGGCACGACGGCGATCGGCACGTCGAGGCCGAGCGCGCGCAGCGCGTCGGCTTCCTGATCCGACGTCGCGTGCAGCATCGACGCGTGGCGCAGGTTGCGCGCCTCGAGCAGACGATACGCGGCCGCCTTTCTCCATCGCCCGCGCCGCAGCGCCGCCGGCTGCAGCATGCCGCGCGGCGACACCACGTACGGGATGCGGCGCCGGCGCGCGAGATGCGTCGCCCACCATTCGGGCACGTTCCACAGGCCGTGCACGTGGCAGACATCCGCGTGCGCGAGCGCGTCGACCAGCGGCATCCGCACGCGGGCGCCGAAGAACCGGCGCGGGAACGAGGCGTCGGCATACCGCACGCGCACGCCGTCGTAGGTCGTGCCGCCGGGCGACGCCGGAAGCCGCGCGTCGCCGTTCGCCGTCGTCGTCACGACCTCGACGTCCACGCCCGCGCGCTGCAGCCCCTTGCACAAGCCGAGGACCGACGCCGGCGGACCGCCGTACTGAAAGGCCGGCGGAAAGTACGGCGAGACGTGGAGCACGCGCACCGCGATCAGGCTCGATCCTGTTTGAGCGGCGTCGTGAACAGCAGGCCGTTGTCGCGCGCCTGATCGACGGTGAAGCGCATCAGCAGGAAGCGATCGAGCAGCACCACCGGCGGGCCGAGGTACACGAAAAAGCTCATCGCCTGCCCGAGCATCGTCGCCCACGACCGCTCGAAGAGGTACACCGTGAGCCAGAAGACGACCGTCGCGAACGCGACGAAGATGTCGCGGTGCCAGATCAGCCCGCGGAAGACGGCGTATGCGAAGCCGACGAGCACGCCGAAGGCGAACACCGGAGCGAACATCAGCGGCGCGCCGAAGTCGATATAGGACTCGGCGGAGTAACCGAACGCGATGCTCGTGTCGTTCTCGCGGCCGGCGACGTGGACGTTCGCGTACTTGCGGACCTCTTCGGAGTCGGACGGCAGCTCGGGTTTGTCGGGGAAGAAGATCCGGGGCGTCACGATGTGTCGAAGCGCCGCGCCGAAGATCTCGCCGTCGGTGTGCGCGATGACCTTCGGCACGCGCTCCAGCGCGAGCGCCGGATAGTAGATCGCCCACAGCCGCTCGACGAGAACGTCGGCCGTGTTCCAGACGTCCGACGGATCGGCGTTCATGAACGCCGACGCGAGATCGCGCACGCGGTCGATGCGCGCGCTGCGCGAGTTGGCGAACTGATCGAGCTCGACGAACTCGCGCCGGTACTGGGTGCGGATGCCCATCCACACCAGGCCGAGCACGACGGCGACGACGCCCGACGTCACGACCGCGATCCAGTGCTGGCGGTTCCGGCGATCGAAGACCTCGAGGACGGCGAGCGCCGCGAGCACGACCGGCTCGCGGAAGCCGGCGAAGAATCCCGTGATGCCGAGCACGACCTCGATGCCGACGACCGTCGCAATCAGGCTCCAGCGCGGCGTCGGCCGGCACAAGCGGCGCAGCAGCAGGAACAGGACGCCGAGGCGCACGCTGTCGAGCGTGGTGATGATCTGCCGGAACGACGGGAACGACGGCGCGATCGCGAGCAGGGATCCCTCGACGAAGATGCTGGCGACGTAGAGCGTCACGAGGAGGCCCATGCTGAACGCGAAGCCGGGCCGCGGGATGCTGTAGTTGGGCGGCTTGCGCAGAAGAAGGCCCACCTTGATGCCGGCGGCGAGCGCGAGGCAGCACCCCAGGCCGAGCAGCACCATCGGACGGTAGTCGGTCGAGGTGATCGCGAGCAGCGTGCGCCCCGTGACGCCGTTGTAGAAGACGCCGAGGCTCACCTGCGACCACTGGAAGCAGAGCGCGATCGGCAGCGCGTACACGTGGTCGTGCGTCGAGGTCAGCTTGATGCACAGCCACAGCACGACGATCGCCGCCGGCGCGATCCAGTCGGGGATCACGATCCAGGTGATCAGGCAGGCGAGGCCGACGGCAACGAGTTCGAGATCAGCAAAGCGCATTCGAGTGCTCGAGTTCCTGAGTGGCGAAAACCGAAGCCCACGCGGCGGCGAACCGATCGGCGCCGTACGCGAAAGACGAGGCGTGCGCGGCGCGGCCGGCGGCCGCGAGCGCGTCCGGCCGCGTGAGGAAGTATTCGATCCCGGCGGCGATCGACGGCGCGTCGGCGGCGCCGCACACCCAGCCGTCCGCTTCGTGCGCGACCAGATCCGGCAGGTCGCCGCTCGGCGTCACGATCGACGGCACGCCGGACACCTTCGCCTCGACGACGACATTGCCGAACGCCTCGCGCTGTTCGGGCCTGCTCGGGCAGCAGTGCAGGCTCGCGCGCGCCATCAACTCGGGCACGTCCTCACGGTAGCCCAGAAAGGCGACTGCGCCGTCGAGATCGGGCCGCGCCGCGCGCGCGCGCAGCGACGCGCGATGACCGCGGTTGGCGGGCGCTTCCCAGCCGTCGATGTCGCCGACCACGTCGAGCGTCGCCTCGAGGCCGCGGCCGCGGACGATCGCGAGCGCGTCGAGCAGCAGATCCAGACCCTTCTCCGGAATGATCTGCCCGACGAAGATGAGGCGGCCGGGGATCCGCGGCGCGTCGGGATCCCACGCGCCCGCGCGGCGCGGCGCCATGTTGACGATCGTCCGCGTCTTGCCAGGCCGGATGCCGTGCGCGAGCAGTTCGCCGCGCGTGAACTCGGAGTTGGCGACGAACTGATCGACGAACGGATCGATCGCGAAGCGCCACAGGAGGCGATTGAACGTGCCGCCGGGCGGCGCGTTGCCGAGCCGCGCGATCGTACGGACGCCGCGCAGCCGCAGCCACCACAGCGCCGGCGCGTTCCTCAGCACCGCATGAAATTCCGGCAGCAGGACGTGCGTCGGCCTGACGCGGCGGGCGACGCGCATGAGGTCCGCGCTGACGCGCACCGTCTCGGCGATCATTCCGGCGACGATTCCCGGCGTGAGGTTGCGGCGGCGCATCGGATACCGGTAGGGGCCGACGCTCCACGTGGCGCCGCTCGCCTCCGCCAGCGGCGTGATGCGGAAATTCTCCCAGCCGTTGACGATTGCGTGCGTCGCCGCGCCGCGCTCGCGGAGCACGCGCAGCACCTCGAACGTGATGCGCTCGAGACCGCCCGCGATCACCATGCCGCCGCCGCAGGCGACGACGCGCTGCGGCGACGACGCCCAGTCGGGCTCGGGCCCCGGCGACCGCGGAATCACCGACCGCGCGGCGCGGACGAGCGCCGTGGTCATCGCCGTGAAGCCGCTCGCGGCGATCGCGGCGCGGCAGGCCGGCGCGAAGTCGTGTCCGCCGCGCTGCGCGGCGCGGATCGCGCCGAGCGCCTCTGCGAGAGCGGTCGCGTCGCCGAGCGGAAACTGGCGTCCGGTGCAGTCGTGCACGAGATCTGGGGCGCAGCCCACGGCGTCGCTGACGACCACCGGCAGCCCGGTCGCGAGCGCCTCGTTGACCACCAGGCCCCACGTCTCGGAACGATCGCTCGGCAGCGCGAGGCAGTCGGCAATCGCGTACGCGCGCCCGAGCTCGGTCTGGTTGAGGAACCCGAGGATGTTCAGATCGACGTCGAGCCGAGCGGCTTCCGCGCGCACGGCGTCCTCGAGCGGGCCGGCGCCGGCGACGACAAGCGTCGTCGGCCTCTCGAGACGCGCCACCGCGCGCACGAGATCGAGCGGCCGCTTGCGATCGACGAGTTTGCCGGCGAAGAGCACGGCGAACCCACGATCGTCGATGCCGATCTCGCGGCGCGCGGCCGCGCGCGCGTCGCGCGTCTGATACGGCGCCGCGGTCCTCGCGAACAACTCGTGGTCCACGCCGTGCGGCACGCGGAACACGCGGTGATCGGGAATCCCGAATCGCCGCAGGTAGCGGTCGACGCGCGTCCCTGGAGAGAGGTGGCCGTCGAACATCCGCAGCCGCCGCCACGTTTTCAGCGCCCACAGCGGACGGCGCCACCCCATCGGCGCGCTGTCCAGGTGCGAGTCGCCGCGATAGAGCGCCGGCACGCCGAGGCGGCGGCAGTCGGCGAGCGCGCGCACGAGCGTCTTCGAGTACCAGCCGGTGATCATCACGACGTCGGGCGTCGTCGACGCGATGACGTCGCCGATCTCGGGCACGTCGACGCCGCGGAAGCTGTCGCTGTCGATCCGCTCGCCGGCGCGCGCCTCTCGGACGACGATCGATCGGTAGCCGCCGGTCAGCGGCACGTCCCACTCGAACGCGCGATCGAACCCGACGCCCTGCTGCTCCGCCGTCGGCCTGACGGCGTAGACCACCGTCAGCGCGATCTCCGGCGCGTGCTCGTGAATGTGGCGAAACCACGGCGCGTAGTACTGAATCGGATGCGTGAGCACGACCGTGAGCCGCACCGGACCGGTCATGCGGCCACCCGGTCGAAGATGGCCGCCAACTCTCGCGCGAGGCACTGCGCTGACACCGCCGACGCGCGCTCCAGCCTGATGTCTTCCGGCTGAAAGACGGCGTCGGCAGCGATCGCGCGCAGATGGCGCGTCATCGCCGCGACCTGCTCTTCGCCGGGACCCGCGTCGCCGTAGGTCACGAGACGGACCGTCGGTTCGCGGCCGACTTCTCGGAGCGTCGACACGACACTGCTGGCCTCGTGGAAGAGCGCGAGGACCGGGCGGCGCGCGATGATCGCTGAATAGAGCTTGCTCGCCGTATAGTGCCGCTCGGCGCTGCCGAGGAGCAGGATCGCCGACGCGCGCGTGAGGACGCGGAGCGCGTCGAGATAATCGAAGCGGCCGGGCGTTTCGGTGATCGCATCGGCGACGCCGCATTCCTCCGCGATGGGCCGCACGCGGTACGCGTCCGACGACGACTGATTGCTCGTGCCGACGAAATGCAGCCGCAGGCGCGCGGCTTTCGGATCGTCGCGCCGCGCGCGCTCGAGCGCGCGCAGCAGCGCGCGCAGCGTCTCGATGCCGGTCGGCAGGAGCGTGCCCGCGTAGCACAGATGCACGAGGCCGTCCGCGCGATCGAAGGGCGACGGCCCGGTCGATCGGCGCCCGGCCGCCGCGGCATCCGACATGTCGAACCCGAGGGGGATCACGGCATGCGGCACGCGCGCCGCCTCGGGAATCCGGTTGACGATGCTGTCGATCGTCCCCTGCGAGACGGCGACGATCGCGTCGGCGGCCGCGACAACGCGCGGCTCGAGCCAGACGCCGAGACGCCGCGACGCACGGCTCTTCCAGTCGGGATGGCCGTTCGATCCGCCGCCGACTGTGCGGCCCCACGCGCCGACCCACGGATCCTGGTAATCGATCACGAACGGCACGTCGAACGCGCGCTTCAGGCGCGGGCCGAGCAGCGCCGGATAGACCGGGTAGACGGTGATGAAGAGCGCGTCGAACGCTTCGCGCTCGAGGAGCTCGCGGCAGACGCGCCGCAGCCCGGTGAACGCGCGCAGTCCGAGATCGCCGAGCCCGAACCGCCGCGTCGACGCCGGCTGCCATGCCGGCGCGCGAACGACGCGCAGCGACGCAGGCACCAGCGCCGCGAGATCCGGATCGAGCCGTCCCTCGTACGCCGATGGATCGACGGTGACGATCGTCGGCGCCCATCCGGCCGCCGGCAGGTAGGGCGCGAGCAGGCGCACGCGATGCGCGGCAGCGCTCGAGTCCGGCGGAAAGTGCGGCGTCACCATCAGCACGCGCCGCATCACTTCCGCGCCTCCACGCAGACGCCGGCGCCGCGGCACACGCGATCCTCGCGCTCCACCTGCTGCAGCAGCTCGGGAGGGATCGCGCTGTCGAGATACCCGCGCGAGCGCGCACGGACGAACCCCGCTTCCGCGAAGAGCGCGACGAGTCCCTCGCGGTCGTACATCCACTTGTGCTCGTGCAGATCGGCTGCACGCCGCACCGCGGCGAGCACGCGGCTGCCGCCGCGGCGCCCGCGAGCGCGCACCATCAGCAGATCCATCAGCAGATCGCTGCTCGCGATCGTCCGCCCCTCCGACGGCTCCTCGCGATGTGCGAGGTACCACGTCACGATCGCGTGAAGATCGGGAACGACGACGCGGCAGATGCCACCGGGCTTCAGCGCCCGGCGCGCCTGCGACAGGACGCGAACGGCGTCGTCGCGATGGAGATGCTCGAGCACGTGCGACGCGTAGACGATCGCGACCGATCCGTCGGCGGCGCCGAGGCCGCGGCGGATGTCGCGGTACTCGACGCCGCGCGGCCAGTGTCCGACGTCCACGCCGACGAACCGCCGGCCGAGGCGCGCGAGCCACGGCCGTCCGGCGAGCCGCGCCTGCCACGAGCCGTCGAGGCTCGTCCAGCCGTCCGGCGCCGACGGACCCGATCCGACGTTCAACCGCGGGCCGTCCGGGATCGCCGCTTCGACCGCCGCCGGCTCAGCGATCATCGTCGGGGCTCCAGGACGGCGGTCCACAGATCGTATTCGGCGCCCGCGATCGTCGATCGCGACCACCGCGCCGCCTGCGGGAACGACGCGCGGATTGCGGCGGCCTTGCCGTTCGCCTCGAACCGCGGCGGCAGCAGCGCGCGCACGCGCACGCGCTTCGACGTTCGGAATCGCTCCTGACGCAGCGCGTCGACGGGAATGAAATCGGCGTTTCGGACGATGGCGCGTCCCGCGAGATCGAGGTTCGTCAGCGGCTCGACGAGATACCAGACGTCGTCGCCGCCGGGCCGCTCGAGATTCAGCGCGGCGGCGACCGACGCGGCATCCCGATCTGCGAGCAGCGGGTTGTAGATGCCGCTCGGGCCCGTGCGGTACGCGCTCGGATAGCGCAGCGCCTTCGCCGCGACCGAAACGACGCCGTACGCGAACGGCGCTGCGACGAAGCAGAGGCCGGCGCCGGCGACGAGCGCGCGCGTGCGGCGCGACCGCGCGGACCATCGCGCGCATCCTTCCGCAATCGCGAGCGGCAGCATCGCGAACCCCGCCGACGCGAGATGGCGCGGCTCGATGCTGACGGCGGTCGAGAGCGTCCAGACGACGAGCATCGCCAGGAGGCTGACGCCGAACACGGCGCGCGCGAGATCCGCCGGCTCGCCGCCCACGCGCGGCCGCAGCGCGAACCACGCGAGCAACACACCGCCGGGCAAGCCGATCGCGCTCAGCCACGCCGGGTTCTGCGTGACGCCGTGCACCGGATGCATCAGCACGTACGACAGCAGCGACGCAAGATCGGCGGCCGTGAGCGCCGGCGCGGCGACCGCATGCGCCAGATACGACCAGCTCCAGTGGACGCCGAACGTCGCGAACATCACGTTCGCCGCGCCGCCGTGCGAGCGGTTCCACGCGCTCAGTGCGGCGACGGGAATTGCTGACGCGGCGGCGGCGATCGCCACCGGCGCGAACCGGCGCACGCGCGAACCTTCCCGTCGTGCGCTGCGCCACGCGAGCCAGACGAGCACGCCTGCCGTCACGAACGTCGCCGAATACTTGACGACGTACAGCGCGCCGGCGGCGAGCCCGACGAGCGCCATGGCGCCGAAACGCCGCACGCCCTCGACGCGATCGGCGGCCACCGCGGTGACGAGGACCCATGGCGCCACCGCGAACACGAGAATCTCGGCGTTGTAGAGGAACAACGCGTTGCTCGCGAAGCGCAGCCACCCGATGCCGAGCGCGAGCAGGAAGACGACCGCGTCGGGAAGATCGAACGCCGCGCACCACCGCGCCCATCCGGCGGCGCCGGCCACGAGCGCGAGCGCCGCGACGATGCGCGCCGCGGCCGCCGGCGTCCAGCCGGCGCGCACGAACGGCACGAACGCCAGCGCCGTGCCGGGCGCCCAGACGACGAGCGGCTCCTCGACGTCGCGCGACAGATCGTCGTAGTCGGGGCGCACCCAGTCGTTCGGCGCGCGCGCCGCGCCGGACACGAACTGCAGGGCGGTCTTCATCTGCTGCGCGGGATCGCTGTAGAAGCTCTGATCGGTCCGCAGCGCGATCACACAGACCACGACGGCCGACAGCGCTGCCGCGATCGTCGCGCGGTCCGAGCGAGTCCTCACGCGGCGGCCAGCCTCGCGTACAACCGCTCGTAGGCAGAGACGACAGCCTCGTCGCTGAAGCGGCGCATCGCTTCGTCGCGCACCGCCGCGCGGTCGATCGTCGTCAGCCGCGGCACGAGCGCGGCCATCTCGTCGACCGTGTCGCAGAGAAAACCGGTGCGCCCGTGATCGATCCCTTCGGGGAGGCCGCCGCGTCGAAACGCGATGAGCGGCGTGCCGCACAGCATCGCCTCGGGCAGCACGACGGGGAACGGCTCCTCCCATTCGATTGGCATCAGCATCGCCGCCGCCCCGCCGAGCAGCGCGCGCTTCCCGGCATCGTCGACCGCACCGACGTAGCGGACGAGATCGCCGTCGATGCGCGGCGCGAGCTCGCGCTCGAAGTACGCCTGCTCGTGCGCGAGCGGCGAGATCGTTCCGGCGATGACGAGACGCCGCCGCAGCCGTTCGGCGACCGCGATCGCGTGGTGCACGCCCTTGCAGCGATCGAGACGGCCGAGGAACACGAGCGGCGCGGTGGACGGCTCGGTCGCCGCGACGAACGGATACCGCCGGGCGACCGCGCAGTTGTAAATCACCGACCAGTCGCCGCCGCCCGGCTCGCCCGTGCGGCGAATCGCGGCGCTCACGGCCGTGTAATGGAGACGCCGGGCGCCGAGGCGCGCGGCCAGCCGCATGTTCCCCGGGGTGACCGGACGCATGTAGGTCTGCACCTTCGGCACGTCGCGCGGGAGGATCGACGAGAGATACGCGAGGCGGCCGAAGTTATGGATCACGTCGAAGCGATGCGCGCCGCTCATGAATCGCGCCGTCAGCGTCAGCATGTTGCGCGCGTTGCTCCAGCGCGTCCACTCGCCTTCGCGGCCGAACGCCACCACGCGGCCGCGCACCTTCGAGCCGGGCGCCGCCCACAGCGTGACCTCGTGGCCGCTTGCCGCAAGGCCGTCAGCGACGTCGGCGACGACGCGCTCGATGCCGCCGTAGTGATCCGGGGGGACCCGGATGTACGGATCCATGACGAGCAGCACTCTCACGCGAGGGCCTCGCCGACGAGCCGGTAGAGAACGCCGCGCTCGGAGGCATGCTCCCAGTTCCAGCGCCGCACCGCCGCCTGCCACGCCGTCCGCTTCGCGCACTCGAGCGCGGCGGCGTCGCCGGCCCACGCGCGGAACGCGCCGGCGAGCGCATCGATATCGCGCGGATCGACGAGCATCGCGCCGCGGCCGAGATCGCGGCCGAGCGCGCGCTGCCCCGGCGTGTCCGCCATCAGCACCGGAACGCCGGCGAGGATGTAGGTGAGCGCCTTGTTCGTGATGCACAGCTCGCGGTTGAGCGGCACGCCGTGATCGAGCGCGAGGCCCACGTCGTGCCCGCGCGCGCAGTCCACCATCGCGTCGGGCGGCGCAGGGCTGCGATGCACGACGACGACGCGCGGCGCCTGCGCACGCGCGGCGCCCCGCAGCACATCGAGGAATCCGTCGTGCGGCCGTCCGAGCAGCGTCAGCTCCGCCGCGATGTCCGCGCGGCCGAGCGCGGAAATCGCCTGCTCGAGGCCGCGACCCGGACCGATCGTCTGGCTGAACCAGTAGACGCGGAGCGGCGAGGCTGCCTCGCGCATGAACTCGGGCGCGCGGCGCGGCAGCGGAAATGTGTTGTGAATGACCGCGGGCGCCACTCCGTACTTCGCCTCGTACGCGGCCGCGATCTGCTCGCTCGACGTCGTGGCGAACGCCGCCCCGGCGAGGACCGTGCGCTCGATGCGCTCAGCGAGTGCGTCGACCAGCGGCGCGTCGGGGCCGCTCGTCTCGGCGCTGTGCAAGTCCTCGAGATCGACGGCGTACGGCGTGCGCGATCGGCGTCCGGCTTCGGCAATCGCCGCGAGCGCGCCGGTCGTGCCGCCGTAGATCAGATCGGCGGGCGTCTCGAGAATCGCGCGGACGAGCGCGCCGTGGACGCGGGCGAATGCGCGCGTCGCGATCGCCGGCGGCACGCGGCCGACGGCCGCCGCGCGCACGAGCACGCGCGAGGCTCGATGTTCGACGCCCGTGCGCCAGTAGCACGACCCGCGCTCGCCGCGGCAGTAGTTGACGATCGTCAGCGGCCAGCCGCGCCGCGATCGTACGTCGAGGTCGGCGGCCGCCGCCCACAGTTCGTGGCGCGTGGCGACAACGTGCACCGCGTATCCGGCCTCGGCGAGCGCATCGGCCGCCTTGAGCATGCGCGGACACGTCGAGAGATGGCCCGACGTGACGACGGTCACGCGGCGGCGGGCGGCGTCAGCGCGCAAGCGCGGCCGCCTCCGTAAGGCGCGTGTAGAGCGCCTCGAGATCGACGATCGTCCTGCCGATCGCGTGATGCGCCGCGACGTGCGCCGCGCTGGACGGCTGCCTCGACACGAACGCCTCGGCGACGGCGGCGCCGAGCGCGTCGACGTCGTGCTCGGCGCACAAGCGCACGCCGGCGCCTTCGGGTGCGACGTTCGGGATGTCGGCGTGGCGCGTCGTCACGATGGGCGTGCCGACGGCCTGCGCCTCGAGGAGAATCGTCGGCGCGCCGCCCTCCGAGTCGCCATCCACGGCCGTCGCGCTCGGATGGACGAGCACCGAGGCACGCGCGAGCAGATCGAGCACGTCGGCGTGAGGCTTCGATCCGACGAAGTCCACGGCGGCGGCGCAGCCGAGGCGCCCGGCGAGCGCGCGCGCCGCCGCTTCGTCCGGCCCCTCGCCGACAATCGTCATGCGCGCCTCGGGCACGCGCGCCCGCGCGCGATCGAAGGCCGCGATAGCGTCGAGGAGACCTTTCTTCTCGATGAACCGCGCGACGAAGAGCGCCGTGGGCGCGCGCGACGGCGTCCACCGCGGATACCGCGACACGTCGATCGAGATCGGATGGATCGCGGTCCGCTCCGGTGGCGCCCCGGCCGCGATCACTTTCTTTCGCATCTCCGGCCCTTCGGCCAGAAAGCGGTCGCCCGCCGCGAACAGCCGCGCGTAGGCCGGCTTCCATCGCGGGAGGAACGGCAGCACGGCGGCGTCCACGCCGTAGAGGCTCGTCACGAGCGGGATGCCGGCGGCACGCACGTCGTCGACGATCGCGCAGCCGGCGGGACCGAAGTGCGCGTGGACGACGTCGGGCCGCACGGCCGCGAGCACCGCCTCGACGTCACGCCGCCACAGCGATCTGCCGGTCGCGAACCCCACCGACGCGTCGACCCACCAGTCGACGGTGCGCTTCGAGAGCGGCTTCGCGTGCACGTGAACACGGGGAAACGGGAACTCGTCGGCAAACAGGCGCGCCTGACACAGCACCGACGCCTCGTACGCGCGATGGCCGGTGACGAGCGTGTAGATGAACGTCTCGCTGCGGGGCAAAAAACGCTCGACGACGTGCAGGACGCGCGGCGTCATGCGTCCAGCGGCGCCACCGCGACGGGGCGGTTCGTGCGATACGACTCGACGCCGGCAAGACACGCGAGGACCGTGCGAGAGGCTTCGTCGATCGTGCAGAGCGGCGGCCGGCGATCGCGAATCGCGCCGACGAAATCCTCGATCGCGCCGACGCACGCGAGCGAATGCTCGTAGAGCCGCACCGGATAGTGCGCCGCGCCGTACTCCGCGTCGGGCCGCCGCGCGAGCAGACGCAGGGCCTCGGACGCGCGCGCGAGCGCGTAGGCCGGCGCGTTCGCGCGAAACTGCCGCCAGCGGCTCTGGCCGCCCGTCTTGCCGGCGCCCTTCAGCAGCGGCCGCTGGAAAATCATCGGGCGATGCAGGACTTCGCCGAGCCGTCCGTCGCGTCGGTACAGCAGATTGCCGCGCACGACCGCGTCGGCGCCGGCGACGCGCACGGTGTGATCCTGCGGCCCGGGCTCGCCGAAGGCGACGAGCACCTTGCCGATCGCGCCCGAGGTGAAGCGCAGGGTCGCGACATTCAGATCCGACTCGGGATACGCGGGAAACGCGCGGTGGCCCGACGAGGCGAACACCTCGACGATCTCCTCGCCCGCAAACCAGCGCAGCAGATCGACGAAGTGGCAGCCGGAGTACACGAGCGGCGTCGCGTTGTCGGTCGCCCGCCACCGGTCGTTCGCGAACGCGCGCGTCGTCAGATCGTGGACGTAGTACCCCTCGAGGTACGACAGGCGGCCGAGCGCGCCGCCGGCCGCGAGCGCCTTGATGCGCTGGTGGAGCGGCACGAAGCGCATCTGGTGGACGACGGCGACCACCTGCTGCGGTGCGGCGGCGGCCGCGCATCTGATCGCGCGAATCGCCTCGCGCGAATCGGCGAGCGGCTTCTCGACGAGCACGTGCAGCCCGCGCCCGAGCGCCGCGACGACGTACTCCGCGTGCGTCGCGTCGGGCGTGCACACCGCCACGGCGTCGAGGCCGGGCCAGAAGCGCTCGAGATCGTCGACGAAGAGCGCGTCGCCGGCGCGAGCCGCCGCGCGCGCCGTCGCCGCCGGACTCGGATCGAAGATCTTCGCCACGCGGCAGCCGGCGACACACGACCAGTAGAACGCGTGCGCCTGGCCGGCGCCGCCGAATCCGATGATGCCAACGCGAAGAGTCACGTGCGCTGAATGGTGAGAAGACGCATGCGGCAGTCGAGCGAAGCGGACGCCGGCTGCGGCACGCCGAGCGCGAGCGCCGCGCGATCGACGGCGTACA
>Ga0209474_10002765_pt1 | contig 15835 bp, 17 predicted proteins | sample GraSoiAngelo_145_FD_185902 | JGI IMG/M metagenome (GOLD analysis project Ga0209474, IMG submission 185902) | Grasslands soil microbial communities from the Angelo Coastal Reserve, California, USA - 14_1009_05_20cm (SPAdes) (version 2) | ecosystem: Environmental > Terrestrial > Soil > Grasslands...
GGCCGGTTCCGCTGGGCATCGCGGCGGTGATCGCAACGAGTTTCTGATTGTGGTCCGCGAATTTCGCGAGCGTCTTGCCAATGATTTCCGAATAGGTCGGTGTCGGCGTCGGCGCGGTCTCGCCGGTTTCCAGTTTGTATTTTCCGAGACCGTGAAATTTGTCCGGCTGTTTGATGGCCGGCTCATAGCCCTTGCCTTTCTTGGTGAGAATGTGGAGCAGCACCGGCTCTTCCTGTGTCTTTAGAAAGTCAAATGTCCGGATCAACAGCGGGATATCATGCCCATCGATCGGTCCGTAGTAACGCAATCCGAGTTCCTCGAAGATAACGCTCGGCACAATCAAGCCCTTTACGCTTTCTTCGACTTTATGCGCGAACTTAGCTACGGATTTGCCGGCGATCGCTCGAACGAAGTCGCGCGCTTTGTCGTGCAAATGTGCAAACGTTGGACTCGTCGCAATGCTGTTTAGATAATTTGCGATCGCGCCCACGTTTTTTGCGATCGACCACTCGTTATCGTTGAGCACGACGATAAAGCGTTTGGTATGCGCGTTCACATTGTTGAGCGCCTCGTAGCTGATGCCGCAGGTGAACGCGGCGTCGCCCGCCACGACCACGATATTCTCGTTGCCTCCCTTTAAATCGCGTCCCACCGCCATACCGAGCCCAGCTGAAAGCGCTGTCCCTGCGTGACCGGCGCCATAGCAATCATGCTCGCTTTCGGTTCGCAGAAGAAAACCATTGAGCCCGCCGTACTGCCGCATCGTGGGAAAGCGATCGAGACGCCCGGTAAATATCTTGTGGACATAACCCTGGTGACTTACGTCCATGACAAATCGGTCTCGCGGTGTGTTGAAAACGCGATGCAGCGCGATAGTCAGTTCGACTACGCCGAGATTCGGTCCAAGATGTCCGCCAGTTTGCGAAAGGACTCTGATCAGCTCATCGCGCACTTCCTGCGCAAGTTGCGGCAGATCTTGTTCGCGCAGCGCTTTGATGTCGGCAGGTGACCGGATCCCGTCGAGCAACCGCTTTGGCGCTGCCGCCGGTCCGGAGGCCTCAGAAGAGTTTGATTTCATCATTTGTGTTTTCGGTTTCAGCCACTGCGTTGGCCGGTGCCGCCGGCTCTGGCGTCGCTTCAAAATCTTTCACGATCGCCTTACCGGCGCTGTTGCGGGCAATGATCTCGATCTTTTGCTCGGCATTGGCAAGTCGTTCCTGGCAAATTTTTACCAAATTCATTCCCTCTTCATACCGCACAATCAGATCTTCCAGCGGCAGTTTGCCCGATTCCATCTGCTCGACAATCGCTTCGAGCCGGTCGATCGCGCTCTCAAAGTTGAGCGCTGTCTCGCGCTGCTTCGGTTTACTGCTCACGGGCAAACGGGGAATTAAGCACAGCCCTGTCCCAGAGAAAAGTGCGACTTCTGGCCGAACGGCTTGCCTTTACAGCGGCCCGCATGAAGCCAACGCATCTGCATTGACAGCTATTTGGCGTCCGCTTTTGGCAGTGGCAACGAGGCCTGGCCAAACACATATCGCCAGCCGGTCGGAGTGCGAACGTACGTATCGCTGAACCACAACTTGTAATCGACTGGGTTGCCCTCCTGCACTGCCTTGATCCACAAAAGCGCCGTCACCACAGCCGTATCACTCCATACTCGCACCTTTTGGGAACCCGCTTCCTCCTCTTGGTGCTCATAGATCACTTGCTTCTCTCTCGCTGCCTTCAGCAGTTCGCCTTTGCCATACGCTTTGCCGCGGCCAGTTACCAAAGCGAAATCTTCGGCCAGAATCCGATCCATCGTCGCGGCATTGTTCTCTTTAACTGCGTTCTGATATTGGGTATCTAGCGCTGCAACGGCCTTTATGTCGTCTGCGGGCGATGCATTCACGTCGGTCATCGAAATCAAAACCGTGATTGCGGTCCCCAGCATAAGTTGTGCAAGCCTTGAGAACCGCCAAATGCCATCATGTCGGGATAGACTAAATGAGATCATGTTTGGCTTTTGTTTAACGACCGATCGAGATCAGGGCGACTTAGCGATGTCTTTTTTTGCGTCTAACCGATCTGTTGTCGATAGGCCGCAGCGTCTTTCAACTGTTTGAGATCGTCCGGGTTATCGATCTTCAAGACGAAGATCCAGCCCTCGCCAAACGGCTCGCGGTTAAGCAAACCGGGATCGGCTTCGAGTGCTTTATTCACCTCGACCACCGTTCCTTTCGCCGGCGCATAAATGTCGCTCGCCGCTTTGACGGACTCAACCACAGCGATGGCTTCACGCGCATTCACTTGTCGATCCATTTTCGGCAGTTCGACGTAAACCACATCAGTCAGCTCCGATTGCGCATGATCGGTGATCCCGACGCGAACATTCTCACCTTCGCGGCGAATCCATTCATGGGTCTCGGTGTAAAGTAAATCGTCGGGGACGTTCATGATTTTTTGTAGAGCGGTTTCTTCTCGATTGTGGCTGGAAACTTTTGGCCGCGAATCTCGATGTCGATTCTGGTTCCGATCTTCGCGTGCGGCGCGGACACGTATGCCATGCCGATGCCGTAATTCAAGCTTGGAGAAAGCGTGCCGCTCGTCACTTCGCCGACCCGTTCGTCCTTGTCGAAAACCGGATAATGCGGCCGTGGGGGCGGGCCTTTCGCCTGCATGCGAAACGTCACTAGATTTTCGGGTGAACCATTTTCTTTCATCTTCGACACCACTTCTCGACCAATGAAATTTGGCTTCGTCAGATCGACAAAAAAACCAAGGCCGGCTTCGATTGGATTGCGTTCCGGCGAAAGGTCGGAGCCGTTGAGTGGATAACAGACTTCAAGTCTTAATGTGTCGCGCGCGCCGAGACCGCATGGTTTGATTCCAAACGCTTTGCCTTTCTCAAGAGCAGCGTTCCAAAACTTCGCCGCATCTCCCGCTCGAAAGAAAACTTCCACCCCATCTTCGCCGGTGTAGCCGGTGCGTGCGACCGAAACGCTTGTTCCATCGAACGGAAGATCGACAATGCGATTTCGTCCCGGCGGATCGCTATCTTTGCCAAAGAGCGCCCGAAACAGTTCCACCATGCGTGGTCCTTGAATGGCAACGCCGCCAAAATCGGCGCTGCGATTCTTTAGGCCGACATCCTTTGCTCGATGTCGATTCAGCCAGGCGAAGTCTTCGTCCGTGCGCGCGGCATTCACGACGAGCAGAAACATCTGCCCCTCGATCCGATAAACGATCAAATCATCAACGATTCCGCCGCGTTCGTTGAGGAGAAAAGTATAATGACCCTGGCCGATCTCCAACTTGTCGATGTTGTTGGTGAGCATTGTGTTCAGCCATTCGGCAGCTGCCGGACCGCTGACGAGCAATTGTCCCATGTGCGAAATATCGAAGATGCCGACGTTGTTTCGCACAGCCTGATGTTCCTCGATGATGCTGGTGTACTGCACCGGCATGAGCCAGCCGCCGAACGGGATAATTTTCGCGCCGCGCTGCACATGCTCTTGGTACAGCGGTGTGGTTTTTTGCGCGGTTTCGCTCACGCGGGCAAGCTAGGCGTCGACAAAAAATAGCGCAAGCGTCCCGCTTGCGATCTGTTTTATTTCGCAACTGAGACGCTTGCGCTACTTTGGCCCAAATCATGACCTGGCTGGACAAACTCGAACGGCGTTTTGGTTTTCTCGGAATCCCTGGTCTAACTCGCATCCTGGTTGGGTTCACCGCGCTGGTTTTTGCTTTGGCCTGGTTAGCGCCCGGTTTTGCCTCGATGCTTGATCTCGACGCGGGGCAGATCCGCCATGGCGAAGTTTGGCGATTGTTCACTTACATTTTCATTCCACAAACGCTCAGTCCGTGGTGGATCCTTTTTGCTCTCTGGTTTCTTTGGTGGATTGGCGACGGTCTCGAACAGGCGTGGGGGGCGTTTCGGCTGACGCTCTATTTCTTGGTCGGCATGATCGGCACCACCGCCGCCGCATTTTTCTTCGGCGCCAGATTTTCTAATTCAATGCTCTTTGCGTCTTTGTTTTACGCGTTTGCGCGATTTTATCCTGACCAGGTGATCTACGTCTTGTTTATCCTGCCAGTGAAGATCAAATGGATGGCGTGGGCGCTCGCTGCGTTGCTGTTCGTCCGATTTTTCCTCGGGCCAATGTCGTACCGCATGGCGGTGGTGGCCGCATTCGCGAATTATCTGATCTTTTTCGGCCCGGAGATCATTTACGAGGCGCGGCATCGCGGTGAACTCTCGGCGCGCCGTAAGCGTTTTGCTCGCCAGTCTCGCAGCGAAGCCGAACCATTGCACAAATGTGCGATTTGCGGCGCGACGGAATTGAGCGACCCAAATCTCGACTTCCGCGTTGCCCGCGACGGCGAAGAATATTGCGTCGCCCATTTGCCCCGCGCGCAAAGCCCCGCGCGCTAGGTAGTAGCGATTGACTCAATCGCCTCGCTAAAGCTTGACCGCAATTTCTTCGGGCGGAGACTAGCGCGATGACTGACAAGAACACGGCGCTCGTTCCCGAAGAAGGCTGGCATTGTTTGCACCTTTTCTATCGGATCGAGTACGGACAATGGCAACTGCTCAGTCGCGAAGAACAGAATGCGGCGAAAACGAATCTTGCGTCGCTTGTGCAGGAAATGCGGGCGATGGATTCGACGCAGCTGCTCACCCTCAGCATCGTGACGCCAAAGGCGGATCTCGGCTTTATGCTAATCACGCCGGATCTGCACAACGCTAATAAGTTCGACAAGCAATTGTCTCTCTCGTTGGGCGCCGATGTCCTGACACCGGTATACAGCTATCTGTCGCTCACGGAGGAGAGCGAGTACATCACGACGGAGGAAGAATACGCACAGACCCTCGAGAAGGAGCAAAACATCAAGCTGGATTCGGAGAAATTCGTGGAAGCAATGACGTCGTTTCGCGAGCGAATGAAACATTATCGGCAGGAGCGCGTTTATCCGACGCTGCCCGATTGGCCGGTGGTTTGCTTTTATAATATGAGTAAACGTCGCGGTGAGCAGCGAAATTGGTACGCGCTTCCGTATGAAGAGCGCCGCAAGTTAATGAAAGGTCATGCAAGCGTGGGCCGTGAGTTTGCCGGCAAAGTAAAGCAGCTCATTAGTGGTTCGACCGGGCTGGATGACGCGGAGTGGGGCGTGACGCTATTTGCGCGCGATACATTTCAGATCAAGGCGATCGTTTACAAAATGCGTTTCGATCCGGTGAGCGCTGAGTACGCGGACTTCGGCGAATTTTACATTGGGATCCAACTGCCGCTCGACGAATTATTCCGACGATTGCAACTTTGATTTGTTGTTCCCAAACGGATGGGTGACAGAGCGGTCTATTGTGCACGCCTGGAAAGCGTGTGTGCCGAAAGGCACCCGGGGTTCGAATCCCCGCCCATCCGCCACGCGCGCGTCACGTGCGAGCCGACTAGCTTTTCTTCACTCGCGGCGATCAAACACAGAAAGGTCCTGCCGCAATTTGACCATGCTGCCGTGGGGCAAAACGCCGCGAAAATTCACGCCCGGATAAATCATGCAATCGTGGCCCAGGACCGAGCCCGGGTTAATTACGGCGTTGCAGCCAATCTCCGTTCGATCGCCGACGATCGCGCCGAATTTTGTCAGTCCGGTTGCGATATTGCCGTCGGGTGTAACGACGGCAATATCGCTATGATCGAGTTTTACGTTCGAGAGAATCACGCCTGCGCCGAGATGAGCGTGGTATCCAAGGATTGAATCGCCGACATAATTAAAATGCGGCACCTGCACTTCGTCGAAAAGGATGCAATTTTTGAATTCGCAAGAGTTCCCCATCACCACGCCATCGCCGGCGATCACGTTCTCACGCACGTAACAGCCGCTTCGAACCTGGCAATTTTCGCCGATCCATGCCGGGCCTTTTAACACCGCGCCTTGCTCGACCACCGTCCCGCGCCCAATGAAGACATGGTTGCTGATGAAAGGTTTTCCCACCAGTTGGCCGAGGACGCCCGGCCTCAGGCGAAATTGCAAATAACTCGCGATTTGCTTGAGCGCATCCCAAACGTAATTCTGCTTCTCGAACAACTTCGAATGGGCCGTGTGCTCGAGATCTAGAAATTCAGCAGGTGCAAACATTTTTGATTAAGCACCGGCGCGTCGCGTAATCTTCTGCCCATCCTTCGTATCGCGCGCTTCCCAGCCGAGCGCATTCAATTTGTCGCGCAATTCATCGCTTTTCGGGAAATCTTTTGCAAGCCTCGCTTGCGTGCGCGCTTCGGCGAGCTCCGCGACCTCGGGCGGAGGAGGTCCTGCTTCCTCTTCAATAGTGAGCACGCTGTTTGCGCGCTGCCACCATTCTAACCACGCATTTGCTGCGGCGGCATCGAGTTCGTTTCGATCGATTGCGCGATTTGTTTCCCGAATCGATTCGAACAAGAAGCCAAGCGCTGCGGAAATGTTCAGGTCGTCATCAAGCGCTTCTTCGAATTCTGAGGTAGGGGTGGCGCGCTGCGCCGTCCCTACCAGTTTTTTTTCTTCATCGGCGGTTTCGCGCAGTCGCACCAGCCAATCATCGATTCGGCCTAACGACTCGCGTGCTTCATTCATGCCGTCCCAGGTGAAATTAAGCGGCGCGCGATAGTGCACCCGCATCAGGGCGTAGCGAATTTCGCGGCCGGTGTAACCCTTTTCCAAAAGATTCGGCAGCGTATAAAAATTACCGAGCGATTTGGACATCTTCTGTCCGTCGACCAGCAGATGTGCGCAGTGTAGCCAGAAACGCACGAATTTTTTTCCGGTGACCCCTTCCGTCTGCGCGATCTCCGCTTCATGATGCGGGAAAATGTTATCGACGCCGCCGCAGTGAATATCGATCTCGTCGCCGAGTAACGCGGTCGCCATCGCACTGCATTCGATGTGCCAACCGGGACGGCCGCGGCCCCACGGACTTTCCCAGCCAACATCGCCGTCTTCTTCATCCCACGCTTTCCAGAGCGCGAAATCGCCGATGTGTTCCTTGTCATACTCGTCATGTTTCACCCGGCCGGTCGATTGCAATTGTGTAAGATCGAAATGGGCGAGTTTTCCGTAACCCGGAAATTTGTTAATGCGAAAATAGACTGATTTGTCTTCGGCTTGATAGGCGAGACCGCGTGAGATGAGGATGGCGATCATCTCAATCATCTTATCGATGTAACGCTGGTTGGTGGCGGCGGGAAACTCATCTGCCGGTTTAATCCGCAATGTTTCGATATCTTCAAAGAACGCTTCTTTAAATTGCGCGGTGGATTCTGTGAGAGGAATTCCAGACTCGCGGGCGCTGCGAATCGTTTTGTCATCGACGTCGGTGATGTTCATGACGCGATGTACCTTGTAACCGCGTAGCTCAAGGTGCCGCTGGAGCAAATCCTCGAAGACATACGCACGAAAATTTCCGATATGCGCGCGGCTGTAGACCGTTGGTCCGCAGGTGTAGATGTCGACCTTGCGTCCGGTTGCGTCGCGCGGTTCGAAATTCTCGATCTGCCGCGAGTAGGTGTTAAAAAAACGCAGCGGCATTTTTACTTGTTATATCGAGCGGACTCGAGACATCTCTGGTTGCTTTCCGAATAATCATTAGCGATTCCTCGACGTCGCTCCGAATGACAAACAACTCACTCCTGCTCAACGGTTGCAATCGCCATGGCCGCGATCCCTTCGCCGCGGCCGATCGTTCCAAGGCGTTCGTTTGTCGTGGCCTTGATGCCGATACGCGATTCATCTACGGCAATCGCTTGCGCGATGATCGTTCGCATCGCTGGGATGTGCGGAGCGATTTTCGGCGCCTCAGCAATGATCGTTGCATCGACATTCGTCAGGTGCGCTTTCTTCTCGGCCAGCAGTTCGTGCACGCGTCGCAAAATGTCGATGCTACTCATGCCGCGGATTGATTCATCGGTGTTTGGAAAATGTTGTCCGATATCGCCCGCAGCAACTGCACCAAGCAGCGCATCGGCGATTGCGTGCGACAACACGTCCGCGTCCGAATGTCCTTCAAGTCCATGCGAGTGGGTAATCTCGACTCCACCAAGGATCAGTTTTCGTCCTTTCTCAAGGCGATGCACGTCATAGCCGATTCCAGATCGAATCATCGGGAGAATGACGAATGACGAATGACAAATGACGAATGAATGACGAAATCCGAATGGCAAAAAGACGTTCTCGATCGCTCATTCGTCATTTGAGGATTCGAGCTTCTTTCGAGCTTTATCATTCGAGCTTCGTCATTCGTGGTCACAATTTGAGATCAATGACGCCATTGGACGCCACAATTCTGTATTTGTCTTTCATGTCTTCACGCGGACGAAGATCGACAGTTCCGCCCGCGGTTTCAATCAAGAGCCAACCCGCGGCAACGTCCCAAAGGCTAATTCCCTGTTCAATGTAAGCGTCAAGGCGTCCGCAGGCTACATAGGCCATGTCGAGCGCGGCGCTGCCGAGTAAACGGCATTTGCGCACACGATGGATCATTCGTTGTAGCAGCGGCAGACCGGCCTCAATCGTGTGGTCGGTTTTGGAAAGGCCAACCGAGATGACCGCTTCAGCCAGGTCGGCGCGTTCGCTCACGCGAAAATGATGGCCATTCAATCTAGGGGTTTCGCCTTTTTGTCCTGTCCACATCTCTTCTCGGATTGGATCGTAGATGACGCCAACGATGATCTCGCCCCGATAGCGCAAAGCAATTGAAATGCAAAAATGCGGAATGCCGTAGAAATAATTCACGGTGCCATCGAGTGGATCGACAACCCACTGATGTTCGCTTGATTGATCACCAACGATTCCTTCTTCGCCGTAAAGTGCGTGCTCGGGAAATTCTTTGAGAAGCAATTTCGTAATCAAATCCTGCGCCTGAACATCGATCTCCAGCTTAATGTCGTGCGCTTCAGCGGAATTGACCCGCAGAGGATGTTGAAACTTTTGGCGAAGCAGTTCCCCCGCGGCGCGGGCAGCTTTCTCCGCCGCGTCGAGATAATGCTTCATGACAAACCACTAATAGGATTCGGCCCTCTCTGCCAAATAATTTCCAAGTGCGAAGTTTGAAAATTCATTCGCGCAGGATCGTTGTCGCGATTTGTGCGTTGCGCAAAAAAACCGGGAGGAAAATTGAATTCTCCTCCCGGGTTGAAGTTAGGGGTTGTGATCCCGAAAGCGTCCGGGATCGTTATCAAGCGTCGGGCCTTAATGCCTCTTTTTCTTCGCTGATTTTTTCTTCGCTGCTTTCTTTCTTTTCTTTGCCATCGACTATTCCCCCCTTTCAATCCGCAACGTGCGGAGTTGTGTGAAGAGTTGGGAATGACTTCACTTACACGAGTTCAGTAATCATCACATTTTTTTTGTCAAACATTATTCTCACGTATTTGTAAATATTTTTACGAGCTCGCGCGCGATAATTTTCTTTGGCGCCCGCGAAATATTTTTGGTTTCGCCGTTTCGAAATAAAATCGTCACTTCATTTTCGTCGCTTTCCATCCCCGAATTTGAGTTGCTCACGTCGTTCGCGACGATGATGTCGCAATGTTTTGCGTGAAGTTTTTTTTGAGCGTTTGCTTCGAGATCATTTGTTTCTGCGGCGAAACCAACAACGAGAAAGTGTCGATCTTCGTTTTGGAGCGATCCGAGGATGTCGCGGGTGGGAACCAACTCAAGCGAGAGATTTTCGTCACGTTTCTTCACTTTCGTGGTAGAAAATTTTTGCGGTTTGTAATCAGCAACCGCTGCGCACATGACGAGCGCGTCACAATCGCGGACACTTCGATGGACGGCGTTGTACATTTCATCGCTGGTCAAGATCGAGATGAAGTGCGCGCCCCGCGGTGGATCGAGATTGACTGGACCGGAAATCAAAACAACCCCGTGTCCGGCTTCGAGCGCCGCTTCGGCGATGGCGTAGCCCATTTTTCCTGAGGAACGATTCGAGAGGTAACGAACCGGATCGATCAGCTCGCGTGTCGGGCCGGCCGTGATAAGAAATCTCACGCGATCAAATTATCCTGACGCGCGAGCAAAAACTCGGCGCGAAACGCGATATCGTTCACCTTCCAAAGCCGGCCGAGGCCTTCGTAGCCACAAGCAAGCATTCCTTCTTCCGGCCCGATAAACTCGACGCCGTGCGCCTTCAGTCTTTCCACATTCTCGGTTGTCGCAGGGTGCTCCCACATTTTTCCATTCATTGCGGGCGCGAGCAGAATCGGCGCGCGGGTAGCAAGCGCGATCGCCGCGAGTGGATGAGAAGCCAAGCCGTGGGCGAGCTCGGCAATAATGTGTGCTGTGGCCGGTGCGATGAGAAGCAGGTTCGCGCGATCAGCGAGTTCGATGTGGCCGGGCCGCCAATTTTCCTTCTCATCGAAGAAACTCGTTGTCACCGGATTTTTTGAGAGCGTCTGCAGGGTTAGCGGCGAAATAAATTCAGTCGCGTCCGGTGTCATGACGACGAACACTTCATGTCCTTGTTTGACCAACAAACTGGCAAGGTCGGCGGACTTATAAGCGGCGATTGACCCCGTCACTCCGAGGATTACTGACTTGGTGCCGGATCGAATGCGCACGACCTTTCGCGCACCAGTTTTATCACTTCTACGTTTGGCGTTTTTTTCCATGAAAGATCGGCAATTATTTTTGAATAAGACGCCGGCTCAAATAACTCTCCGCTCCCATGATGTGCCGGAACTTCTGCAAATCTTCTTCGACTGATCGGCTGATGATAGTGTAGCGATAATCGCGCCACAATTCCATTTCGCGCGCGGCCGTGACCAGACGCGAATCGATCTGTTGTGCCGTTTCGGTTCCACGCTTCATCAGGCGCCGGCGCAACTCTTCGAGATCGGGCGGCATAATGAAAACATCGGTCAGGGCCTGGCGAATAAATGGGTCATCGCAGTTGCGAATGGCGGCTGCCCCTTGCGTGTCGATGTCGATCAAAACATCCACTCCATTCTTTAAGTTTGTCACCACCGGCTTGCGCAACGTTCCATAAAAGTCTCCGTGCACCTGGGCGTGCTCGAGAAAATCTCCGGCTTTCACTCTCCCGCGAAAGTCAGCGTCAGAAAGAAATTGGTAATCTTCGCCTTCAATTTCACCGCCACGCGGCGCTCGCGTCGTGCAAGAAACAGAATAAACAAAATTCGGAGTCTGGCGAAGCGCATCAACCAGCGTGGTCTTGCCCGCGCCCGATGGCGCAGAAATGACAAAAAGAATTCCGTGACGGCTGAACTCTTTACTCAAGATTTTGGACCTGCTCCCGAATCTTTTCCAGCTCCGCTTTGCAGGCGACGACGCGCTGTGAAATGGCGGCATCATTTGCTTTTGCGCCGAGAGTGTTCAGTTCGCGAAAGATTTCCTGCGTGATGAATTCAAGTGTGCGACCGACCGGCTCCTTCCTGTGAAGATGATGCGCGAACTGGGCGAGGTGACTTTCGAGGCGCGTCAATTCCTCGGAGACGTCGGCGCGGTCGGCGAAGAAGGAAATCTCTTTGAGCAAACGTTCGTCGTCACTGGCAATCGGCAGACCCGCTTTTTGAATGCGATCGAGGAGTGACGCACGGTATCTTTTGATCACATCGGGGTGAAGCGCGCGGATTTCTTTGAGCGTTTTCCGCATCGCTTTCAGCCGGTGAATCAAATCCTTGGCGAGATGTCTGCCTTCGCGCTCGCGCATTTTGATCAAATCCGTCAGCGCGGCGCGCAGCGCGCGATCGATTGCGGGCCATGCATCTTCGGCGTTTATCTCTTGCTCTGGAAAACGCATCACGCCTGGAGCCTGGAGGATGGTGCTGATCGTGATTTCGCCCGGGGCGTTCAATTCCTTTTGCAGTGAGCGCATCGCTTCGTGATAGGAGCGGGCGAGCTCCGTATCAAGGGCAAGGTGGCGTGCACCGTTCGGTCCGTTGTGAAAGGTAATGACGACATTCGTTCGACCGCGCGAAATATTTTCATTGATCGTCTGGCGAATGCGCGGCTCGAGCTCGGTCAGATCGCGCGGCAAATTGATCACGATGTCGCTCTGCTTTCGGTTTACCGAATTGAGTTCGACGCTAAATTTTGTCCAATCGTGATGGACCTCCGCGCGGCCGTAACCAGTCATGCTTCTCATGGTTCAGCGCTCCTTATCATTAGAACCGCCGATAGGGCCGCGCGTTTGGCAGCGTTTGACCATCACTGGGAGAGGCTATGCATTCCATCCGAACTCCGCAAAGAAATTTGTGCTGATTGAAAAGTGAAATGCCCTCCATAATGCACGCGCTGTGAATCACTGGGAGCAGGAGCTTGTCGCGAGCGTGATCTTCGCGATCACCTACGTTCTCATCAGTGGGCGGCAGCTCAAAATTCTGCCGTTGAACCGTCCAGCCGCAGCGTTGCTTGGCGCAGTCTTGATGGTCGCCACCGGTGTTGTCACGCCTGAGCGCGCTTATCGCGCAGTCAACTACGACACGATCGTTTTGCTGCTGGCGATGATGCTTGTCTCAGCCTATCTATATCTCGCCCACTTTTTCGAATGGGCCGCGGATGTTGTATTGCGGTTCTCTCGCACTCCGGAGCGGCTCTTGCTCTTTCTGACGCTCACATCGGGAATTCTCTCAGCGTTGCTCGTCAATGACACGATCTGTTTGATGCTCACGCCGTTGGTGATCGCGGTGATCCGGCGCGGGAGACTTCCTCTGCTGCCGTATCTCATCGCGCTCGCGACCAGCGCCAACATTGGCAGCGTCGCCACATTGGTTGGCAATCCGCAAAACATGATCATCGGACATTTTTCGCATATAGCCTTTTCTCAATTCTCGCGAACGCTTGCGCCGGCGGCGATCATTGGACTGGCAATCAATTTCATCATTTTGCGTTTCGGTTTCCGGCGTGCTTTGCGAGCTGCGACCATCGAACCGGAAATCTACGTCGTCCCGAAACTCGACCGTGGCTTGTTTGCGATCGTTTGCATTGTGTTTTTGTCGATCTTTGCCTGCTTTGTCGCGGGGCTGAATCTGGCGTGGACAGCGCTCTCGGGCGCGGTGCTGGTGATGGTGCTCGCGCGCCGCGACACGCACGAGGTGCTAAAATTGGTCGATTGGCACTTGCTCGTATTTTTCGCCGCGCTGTTTGTCGTCGTCGATGGGCTGAGCGATACCGGCCTGCCGGACGCGATTTATCGGCATCTCCAACCTGTCTTCGGATCAAGCGTAACGGCGCAGACTTGGAATCTGACGTGGCTCTCGGCGGCCGGTTCGAATATTTTCTCGAATGTTCCGTTTGTTCTCGTCGCGGGGAAGTGGATCCCGCGCTTTGCCGAGCCCGAGTTGATGTGGAAAGTGCTCGCGCTTGCCACCACTTTTGCTGGTAATCTCACAATCATCGGATCAGTGGCGAACATGATAGTAGTCGAATCCGCGCGCGAGCATATCGAAGTCAGTTTCTGGGATTACGCGCGATTCGGCATCCCAATCACAGTTCTTACGACCGTTGCCGGCGTAATCGTGCTGCTCGTCTTGCGGTGAGAAAATGTCGCATTGCTCGCCGGTGCGGTGACGGCACGGCCAGATTCTCAAGCGCGCTAATTTCAAACCACTTTTGATTCGAAAATATCTTCGGAGGCGCGCGATGTCTGTATACGACAAGCGTGATGCGGTGATTGGTAAAGGGAAAGATCGACATGTGAACAGGGCGCGTGGTGGTTGATCTTGTTTGCAGCGGCGGCAAAATCCACATCCCGCGCCAGCGCGCAACTGATTGGACGAGTAAGATTTTGCTTTGCTTAACGATAAGAGCGTGGGTCTCGATGAGGTGTCTTGTCTGGGGACGAGCTTTCTTGCTCGGGAGAGTTTCCGGATTTGTGGCGCGACAGAATTTTTTGACCGGACAAATTTCACATTTTGGCTGGCGCGGAAGACAAACGAGCGCGCCAAGATCGGTCAGTGCAGAATTGTAAATCCCCGCGGAACGTTTCGGAACAAGCATGACCGCGTGCTTCCAGAGCGCTTCCCGGCCAACGGTGCAATCTGTGGGCCTCCGGAAATTGAACAGGCGGGTTAAGACCCGCGCGGTGTTGGCTTCGACAATCGGGACGGATTGATCGAAGGCGAACGTCGCGATGGCGTTCGCTGTATACCGACCGATGCCTGGCAAGTCGCGCATGCGAGCGACCGCGTGTGGAAAATGGCCGCCATATCGATCCACGACGATTCCGGCGGTTGCGTGAAGATTTCGCGCCCGCGCATAGTAGCCAAGTCCCTCCCAGGCGTGTAGGACGCTGGCTTCCGAAGCATGCGCAAGCGTCGCGAAGTCAGGGAACCGCCGCAGCCACTCATTAAAATAAGAGAGCACGGTGGCGACCCGCGTTTGCTGGAGCATGAATTCGGAGATCAGGATTGCATAAGGGTCGCGAGTTTTCCGCCAGGGTAGGTTGCGCGCGTTCTCGCGATACCAAAGGAGGAGCGGGCGACGAAAGCGAATTTTCGGAAAAGCCACAGATTAACATGGACTAACACAGATGCATGATTATGTCTCGCCAGCTGATTCTACCGGAATGCAATCCGTGTTTCATCTGTGTTAAGCTCTCGCGTAGTGAACTCCTACACGCACGCCTTGACGAGAGACCAAGCGTCCAAGCTTCGCACGCGGCTCGCGGAATCGGGATTCCAGTTCAGTCCGAAACAGTACACGCTCTTTTTTGCGCAGAAAAACAATCTCAGTGTGGCGGTTTATGAAAAAGGGCCAAAGATCCTTGTGCAAGGCAAGGGGGTCGAAGAGTTCGTGCAGTTTGAGCTTGAGCCAAAAATCCTTGGCGAAGCGAAGCTGGGTTATGAAGAAGTGCACTCGCCGGAAATGTTCGAGCCGCACTTCGGCGTGGATGAGAGCGGGAAGGGCGATTTCTTCGGACCGCTCGTAGTTGCCGGAGTCTATGTCGACCGTGGCATCGCACGCAGACTTGTCGGTGCCGGTGTGCAAGACAGCAAACGAGTCGGTTCGGATGCACGGATTCGAGCGCTGGCTGAAACGATACGGAAGGGCACCGCCGGTCTTGTCGAGACGGTGCTGATCGGCCCGGAAAGGTACAACGAGCTCTACCAGAAGTTTGGCAATTTGAACAAGCTGCTCGGCTGGGGACACGCGCGTGTCATCGAAAACTTACTGGCGAAAAAGTCTGATTGCCCGCGGGCGTTGTCGGATCAATTTGCGGATGCGCGCGTGATCGAGCAATCGCTGTTGCGGCATGGCCGAAAGATCCAGATCGAACAGCGGACGAAGGCGGAGTCAGATATCGCGGTGGCGGCGGCGTCGATCCTGGCGCGCGAAGCGTTTATCAACTGGCTGGAGCGCAGAGGGAAAGAGCTCGGTTTGCGTTTGGAGCGCGGAGTATCTGCGAACGTAAAAGAGGCAGCGAAAAAGCTCGTGGAAGCCAATGGACCACAGGTATTGCGAGGATTGGCCAAAGTCCATTTCCGGACCGCGCACGAGATTGCGCCTGACGATTATGCGGCCCCGTCTCCGCGTGGGAATTGGCGAAAGTAAGGAAAGAACCGAGCGGAGCCTTATTCAGTCATTTGATCTGGTTTCCGGGAATGGTCGATTGTCTTGCAATTCTTCCAGCGGTCAAAAGCTGCCATTGGGCTTGGTCTTGTTGTCGAAGAAGTTAGCCGGCAAGAAAAATCGTTTTTGTGCTGTAATCTGGCCACCGGTACGGCAGCGTGAAGCGATTACTAAATAGATATTAGATATGGCAAAGCTAACCAAACGCGACATCGTTGTCGCAATCAGCAACCAAACCGGCATGGTCCAACATGAAGTTTTCGATGTCGTCCAGCGGACACTCGACAAAATCACC